>PJTQ01000208.1_pt1 | contig 64756 bp, 52 predicted proteins | sample 1512231 | NCBI WGS metagenome assembly PJTQ01 (sample SAMN08177688, study PRJNA422409) | Soil metagenome, whole genome shotgun sequencing project. | isolation source: Soil (3) enriched on wood chips | place: USA: Madison | collected 2015-01-15 | reverse complement strand
GCGGGCGATGGGGGCGAGGAAAATGGACATCAGGCTCAAGGTGGGCATTCCCCGCTCCATGCCCTATGGCTTCGGCTCGCTGAAGGTGGCGATCACGCTGGCTTTCGTTGGCTCGGTGGTCAGTGAAACCGTGGCCTCCAATAATGGGCTGGGGCAGATGATGGCGTCGGCGCAATCGAACTTCAATGTGCCCCTGGTGTTTGCGGGGCTGTTGATGCTCGCGGTCGAAGGTATCGCCATGTATGCGCTGATGGCCTGGGTCGAAAAGCGCATGACCGGCTGGGCGCATCGCAGCACGATGGCAAACTGATCTGTCACAAAACTGCAATCGGGGTGTGGCCAATGGTGCAAGACCCGGAGTGCCCCCAAGTGACCGCAGACAATCTCAATCGCCTCGATCAATTGACCAGTGAGCTCGACCGCATCCGCGACGAAATCACCGACAGTTTCGATGAAGAACTCGAATTGCAGTTCGAAGATGACCAGCTCGAAGCGCTGGCCGACGAGACCGAGCGTGCCGGACGGCAATCCATCGATCGCAAGGTCTATTTCCGCGAGCTGTTCCGCCTGCAGCATGAGCTTGTCCGGCTGCAGGACTGGATCGTTCACAATAAGCTCAAGGTCGCGGTAATCTTCGAGGGGCGCGATTCCGCTGGCAAGGGCGGGGCGATCAAGCGCATCACCCAGCGGCTCAATCCGCGCGTCTGCCGTGTGGTGGCGCTGCCGGCCCCGTCCGACCGCGAAAAGACGCAATGGTATTTCCAGCGTTATGTGCCCCATCTGCCTGCGGCGGGTGAAATGGTGCTGTTCGACCGCTCCTGGTATAATCGCGCCGGGGTGGAGCGCGTCATGGGCTTTTGTTCCACGGACGAATTGCAGGAATTCTACCGCACCACGCCTGATTTCGAGCGCATGCTGATCGGCTCGGGAATCATCCTCATCAAGTTCTGGTTCTCCATCACCAACGAGGAACAGGAATTCCGCTTCCGTATGCGGATTCAGGATCCGCTCAAACAGTGGAAGCTATCGCCCATGGATATGGAATCCCGCCGCCATTGGGAGGACTATACCAAGGCCAAGGAAGACATGCTGGCGCTGACGCACACGAAGGAATCGCCATGGTGGGTGGTTGAGGCGGACGACAAGAAGCGCGCGCGGCTCAATTGTATCGCGCATCTGCTGCAGGCCATTCCCTATGGCGAAGTGCCAAAGTCCGAGATCGTGCTGCCCGAGCGTATCCGGCACCCCGACTACAACCGTGGTCCGGTGCCCGATGAGATGTATGTGAAGGCGGTTTACTAAGCCGGAGGCTTGCCAGCATCTTCACCCGGCGCGACACTCAGTGCTTCGCGTCGGGAGGAAACTAATGGGCGAGACCAGCCATATTGTCGGGGGCGGCCCCAAAAAGGTGCTCTACACGCTCGCCACCATCGGCCAGATGGGTGTGGGCAAGGCGGCAAAGGCGCTGACGGCGAAGAACACCTGCAAGGCCTGTGCCTATGGCATGGGCGGGCAGCGCGGCGGCATGACCAATGAGCTCGATGAGTTTCCCTCGGTCTGCAACAAGTCGGTACAGGCACAATCGACCGATATTCAGCCGCCGATCCCCCATCCAATCTTTGAGCACAGCATCGATGAACTGGCCGAGCTGACAGGGCGTGAAATGGAGCGGCTGGGGCGCCTGGGCACACCGCTGTTCCGCCGGGCGGGATCACGCCATTTCGAGCCGCTCGACTGGGACAGTGCGCTTGAACATGCGGCGCATCGGCTTGCCGACATCGATCCGCAGCGAACATTCTTTTATTCGTCCGGTCGGTCGTCCAACGAGGCTGGGTTCCTGTTTCAACTGCTGGCGCGGGCCTATGGCACCAATAATGTCAATAATTGCTCCTACTATTGCCATCAGGCGACCAGCGAAGGGCTGGCCACCACGATTGGCAAGGGCACGGCAACGGTCGAGCTTGAAGACCTGACTGGCGCGGACCTGATCTTCGTGATCGGCGCCAATCCCAGCTCCAACCATCCGCGCTTCATTCACATGCTCAAAAACTGCCGCGAGCGGGGTGGGCAGGTCATTGTGATCAATCCGGCCAAGGAGCCGGGGCTGGTCAAGTTCGCCGTGCCGAAATCGCCTGCCTCCATGCTCAAGGGCGGCAGCGACATTGCATCGGACTATCTCCAGCCGCGTATCGGTTCGGATATTGCGCTGTTCAAGGGACTGGCCAAGGCGGTGCTGGAACAGGGCCATGAAGATCGGGATTTCATTGCAGCCCATGGCGCCGACTACGCTGCCTTCCGCGCTGACATCGATGCCTTGAGCTGGGACCAGATCACGCAGGCTTGCGGGCTGTCGCGTGATGAGATTTCCCGCGTTGCCGCCGCTTATGGGCGAGCCAAACATGCCGTTTTTGCATGGGGTATGGGCATGACCCATCATGTTCATGGCACCGCCAATGTCGAGGCCATTGCCAATCTGGCGCTGTTGCGCGGCATGATCGGCAAGCCCTTTGCCGGGCTATTGCCGCTGCGCGGTCATTCCAATGTGCAGGGCATCGGCACGATTGGCGTCAAACCAGTGCTGGCGCGCGATGTGTTGACGAAGATGGAGCAGGCGTTTGGCGTGAACTTCCCCGAGGAAAAGGGGCTGGACACCATGGCTTGTCTTAAGCACGCCGAGGCCGGAACAATCGATGCCGCCGTGATCATGGGCGGCAATCTGTGGGCAGCGACGCCGGATACCGCGTTTTCTACCCGCGCGATGGAAGCTATCGGTTTCAAACTCTTTCTGACCACCACGCTCAATCAGGGCCATGTCCATGGTCTGGGGGAGGGTGAGGTGATGATCCTGCCGGTAACGGCGCGCGATGAAGAATGGGAGCCGACGACGCAGGAATCCATGTTCAATTTCGTGCGCCTGTCCGATGGCGGCATTACCCGCATCGACAATGTGCGTCCGGAAAGCTGGATTTTGGGGCAATTGGGCAAACGCATGCTGCCCAATTCGCCGATCGATTTCGCTGCATTTTCCGCCCATGCCCGTATTCGTGACGCCATCGCCGCCATTGTGCCGGGCATGGAAGATATTGCCGATATCGATGTTGCCAAGCGCGAATTTCATATTCGCAATCGCGTCATGCATGTGCCTGAATTCGGTACGCTCGACGGCAAGGCCCATTTCGTGGTGACGCCTATTCCTGCCAATGATTCCGATCAGCTCGTGCTGGCGACGGTGCGCAGCGAAGGCCAGTTCAATTCCATCATCTATGAGGAAACCGACAGCTATCGCGGCAAAGCCGGGCGCTATTCAATCTTCCTTTCGGGCGCAGATATGCAGCAACGGGGGCTTGCCGAGGGTCAGAGGGTGGTGGTGACCTCCAGTGCCGGGCGGATGGAGGGTTTTGCTACACGGTTTGACCTGCCTGAAGGCTCGGTACTGGCCTATTATCCCGAAGCCAATGTTCTTGTGGGCACAGCGGTCGACCCCCGCAGCAAAACTCCGGCTTTCAAGTCGGTTTCCGTGGGCATTCAGGCTTTGTGATTAGCTGTTTTGGGTTTTTCATTTTTGCTTTGTTTACGCGATGTCGGCACACTTGTTTTTCGCAAGGTGAATGGCAGTCACAGTGACTCTGGATCTGAAGACCCGATTGGATGCGTGCTGGGAGATGGGCCGCACAGGACGCTCTCCTGAGGCGCTTGTCGAAGCGCGCACATTGCTCATAGAGGCGCGCCAGGCTGGCAATGAAGAGGCCATTGCATTCGCCCTGACCTGTATCGCCTGGGCCTCCCTGCAATTGGGTCATGCCGATGAGGGTATAGATTGCGCCATCGAGGCCAAATCCATTTTCGTAAGGCTGGGAATTGATTGGGGGCTGGCGCTATCCAGTGCCGTCTATTCCTGGATCATGCTTGAGCTTGGTCTTAGCGATCTCGGCTTTGATGAAGCCAGTCTGGCGCTAGAGGTCGCAGACCGCACCGACAATCTCAGTCTGCGGGCCTTTGTGATGGGCTGCAAGGGCATGACCCTGATGATGTGCCGTCAGGACCAATTGGCAAGTCCGATCCTCGAAGATGCGCTGGAACTGGCGGACCGGGCAGGGGACCCATGCACTATCGCGCTCAACCTGATCAATATCGGCTATTCGCTGGTCAGCCAGGCCGAGGCAGCCGAAAGTGAAGGCGATAATGAGCTGGGAAGGCGGCTGCGCGAACGCGCGGCAATGGTCAATGATCGGGCCATCGAAATGGCGCGCGGCTATGGCGATCTATGGAATTTGCGGCTTGCCCTGTGCAACGGCGCCGAGTTTTATCTCCTGCTGGGTGACGTGAGCACGGCCGAAGCCTATCTTGACCAATGGGACAGGCTGGGCGGCGAGGCGGGTTTGCGCGAGCGAATCCACTACCTTTATACGCGCGGCGAGTTCCTGACGCATCTGGGGCGTCTTGATCAGGCGCTGGACGTTTGCCGTGAAGCGGCCAGGCTGGCGGAGACCAGCGCACAACTCGATCACAAGGCAAACACCTTGCGCCGGCTTTCAGAGGTCGAGGCGGCGATGGGAGATCATCATTCGGCGCTGGAGCATCACCGCGCTTTCCACGATACCTTTGTCCGCCAGATGGGTGACCTGACACGGCGGCGCGCCTTGATTGTCGAGATGCAATTGCAGAACCAGCGCCTGCTGGCGCAAACGGTTCGGCTGGAGGCTGAAGCGCATCAGGATGCGCTGACTGGCCTGTCCAATCGTCGCGCCTTCAATGCTGCCTTTGAGGCATTGCATGGCAAGCTGTTTTCGTTGGCCATTCTTGATCTCGACCATTTCAAGCTGGTGAATGATCGCTATTCGCACATCGTCGGCGACGCGGTACTGACGCGCACCGGTAAGGTGTTGCGAACCTGGCATCAGAACATGCAGGCCTATAGGCTAGGCGGCGAGGAATTTGCGCTGATTTTGCCTGATGTAAATGTTGCCCAGGCTGTTCCGATTTTCGATGCTTTGCGCGAAGCGCTGACCAGGGCCCATTGGAGCGACTTGGGCAGGGATCTTTTTGTCAGCGCCAGTATCGGAGTGGTCGACTCGGTTGAAATTTCCGGGCGCTCCATGCTCGAAGTTGCCGATAGACGCCTTTACGCAGCCAAGGATCGCGGGCGCAATTGTGTCATAGGGCCTGGCGATCAGCTTCTACCGCATCGCGCACGTGCCTGATTGGGCGCGGAGTAGCGTTGCGCTCGGCAGAGCGCCTTGCTTCGGCCGGCGCTGAGGCGAAAAGTCGCCTGCCCGTTGCCCCTTCCGTCTGCTTGGCCTACATAGGCCCAAATTCACGCAGAATCCCTTTGAAGAGGTCATGACGCCATGGCGCGCCAGTTCATCTACCATATGCACGGATTGTCCAAGGCCTATGCCGGCGGCAAGAAGGTACTGGATAACGTCCACCTCTCCTTCTACCCCGATGCCAAGATCGGTGTCCTCGGCCCCAATGGTTCGGGTAAGTCGACCCTGCTCAAGATCATGGCCGGTATCGACACCGAATTCAGCGGCGAAGCCTGGGTCGCGGATGGCGCCAAAGTTGGCTATCTGGCGCAAGAGCCGCAGCTCGACCCGGCTCTCAACGTGCTCGGCAACGTCATGACGGGCGTCAAGGAAAAGAAGGATATCGTCGACCGCTACAACGAGTTGATGATGAACTATTCCGACGAGACCGCCGACGAGGCTACTCAGCTTCAGGATATCATCGACGCACAGAACCTTTGGGATCTCGAATCCCAGGTGGAAGTGGCGATGGAAGCTCTTGGCTGCCCTCCCGGCGATGCCGATGTCACCAATCTTTCGGGTGGTGAAAAGCGCCGCGTCGCGCTCTGCGCCCTGCTGCTGAGCAAGCCGGACCTGCTGCTGCTGGACGAGCCGACCAACCATCTCGACGCTGAAACCACCGCATGGCTCGAACGCCATCTGCGCGAGTTTGAAGGCGCCGTGCTGATCATCACCCACGACCGTTACTTCCTCGACAATGTCACCGGCTGGATTCTTGAGCTCGATCGTGGCCGCAGCAATCCTTACGAGGGCAATTATTCGGCTTATCTCGATGCCAAGGCCAAGCGCTTTGCGCAGGAAAAGAGCGAAGACGCGGCCCGCGCCAAGGTGCTGGAACGCGAAAAGGAATGGATGGGCCAGTCACCGCAGGCGCGTCAGTCCAAGTCCAAGGCCCGTCTCAAGGCCTATGACGAACTGGTCAAGATCAATGAGGCCCGTACCCAGTCCCAAACTGCGCAGATCATCATTCCGCCCGGCGAGCGGCTGGGCAACAATGTCATTGACGTCGAGGGGCTGTCCAAGTCCTTCGGCGACCGCCTGCTTATAGACAATCTGACCTTCAAGCTGCCGCCCGGCGGCATTGTCGGCATTATCGGGCCCAATGGCGCCGGCAAGACCACGCTGTTCAAGATGCTCACCGGACAGGAGACGCCAGACAGCGGTTCGGTCACCGTCGCTGAAAACGTGCATCTCGGCTATGTCGACCAGAGCCGCGATGCGCTCGACCCGAACAAGACCGTGTGGCAGGAAATTTCCGAGGGCGATGAAGTTCTGCTTCTGGGCAAGCGCGAAATGAATTCGCGCGCCTATACCTCGGCCTTCAACTTCAAGGGGGGGGACCAACAGCAGAAAGTCGGCAACCTCTCGGGCGGCCAGCGCAATCGCGTGCACCTCGCCAAGATGCTGAAGAGCGGCGCGAACGTCCTGCTGCTTGACGAGCCGACCAACGATCTCGACACCGAAACCCTCGCCGCGCTTGAAGAAGCGCTGGAGGAATTCGCCGGTTGCGCTGTGATCATCAGCCACGATCGCATGTTCCTCGACCGCCTGGCCACCCATATGCTCGCCTTTGAAGGCGATAGCCATGTCGAATGGTTCGAAGGCAATTTCCAGGACTATGAAGCCGACAAGGTTCGCAGGCTCGGGGCCGATGCGGTCAATCCCAGGCGCGCGACCTACAAGCCGCTGACGCGCTAAGAGCTTAAGGAGCGGGCCTCAAAGCCCGCTCTTTTCTTTCGAGGTTCGGAACGCGCAGAAATTTGCTCTCTTCCGGACGCTTTTTAGGTCATCCGGCCACGCATACCCGACCGATCCAGTGTAGAAACTGCTCCAGTTTCTAAATCTGGAGAGCCTGCCATGCGTATTGCATCGCTCATCGCCGCCGCCGCTTTCGTTGTCGCGGCTCCCGTTATCGTTCAGGCGCAGGATGTGACACCGCTGGTCACGGCTGAATGGCTCAAGGCCCATGCCGGGGACGAGAACGTCAAGATCATCGATATCCGTGACAACATTGCCGACACCGATCTGGGCGAGCTGCCCTATATCGCCAATGCCGTTGTTGCCCCTTACGCCTCTTACGGCTGGCGCACTGAAGTGCAGGGCGTTCCGGCACAGATTCCGGGTGACGAACAGATTGCGGCCCTGATCGGCGGTCTCGGCATCGACGGTGACGATCATGTGGTGATCGTGCCATGGGGCACCGACTCTTCCGAATTCGGTGGCGCAACCCGCGTCTACTGGACCTTCAAGTATCTCGGCCACGACGCCGTTTCGATCCTCGATGGCGGCTGGCGTCAGTATGACGCCGCTGGTGGTGAGCGCGTTGCCGAGGCGCCGGTGCCGACCGCGACGACGTTCCCGATCAATGTGCGGTCTGAGCTTCGCGCGACAACGGCAGATGTCGAAGCGGCGCTTGCCGATGGCACGACGCTGGTTGACGGTCGCCCGGAAGCCCAGTTCCTTGGCCAGTCCAAGAGCCCGGTCGTGCGGATTGAAGGCACCATTCCCGGTGCGCTCAACATTCCGCATTCCAGCTTCTACAGCGCTGACTATGCCAGCTTTGCACAGCCTGAAACTGTCGCCGCGCTGAGCCAGGCTATTGGTCTGGGTGCGGACGAGAAGAACATCGCCTTCTGCAATACCGGCCATTGGGCATCCATTGCCTGGTTTGCGCTGAGCGAAGTGGGCGGCAACAAGAACACGTCCATGTATGACGGCTCAATGGCTGAATGGGCCGCTGATCCGGCTCGCCCGATCCAGTAAGGATAGGGAATCTCCCTTCTGTCGTCATTGCCCGGTCTATCCGGGCAATCCATCTCCCGGCGAAATGGACCACCCGGATAAACCGGGTGGTGACGATAGTGGAGAGGTCTGCACTTATTTGGATGTTGCGCCGCGCGGCTGCAGCATCCATGACCGTTTTGAACACTGGCATTTCGAGACTCATGAGCGATATTTCCGCACCCGCGCCGAAATTCCTGCCGCCTGTGGCAGTGGACCGGGCGCCGCTTTTCGTCGCCGCCGCATTCCTGCTGGCTGGCTTTGCTTTCATCACCTGGCAGGTCGATCTGCGTCAGGCTGCGCTTTTTGCCATTGGCGGCGGGCTGGGCGTGGCGTTGTATCACGGCTCGTTCGGGTTTACCGGCGGCTGGAAGCGCATGGTGGTGGAGAAACGCGGTCGCGGCATGCGCGCGCAAATGCTGACGATCGGCGTCGCTGCGCTTGCCATGATCCCGCTGGTTGCCGCTGGCAATATCGGTGGCCAGCCCATGGTCGGGGCAATGGCTCCGGTGGGTGTGTCGGTTCTGCTTGGCGCGGCCATTTTCGGGCTGGGCATGCAATTGGGTGGCGGCTGCGGTTCGGGCACCTTGTTCACCGTTGGCGGCGGTTCGGCCCGCATGCTGGTGACGCTGGCTTTCTTCATTATCGGGGCAGTCATCGGCACGGCGCATCTGCCATTCTGGCTGGAACAGCCCGCCCTGCCTGCTGTCAGCATTGGCGCTGAGCTGGGTGCAGGCCTTGCCATAGCCGTTACTATTGCCGGGCTGGCTCTGGTGGCGTTGATCACCTATGTCATCGAAAAGCGCGTGCACGGCGATATCGAGCCCGAGCCCGCTCCGGCGCGCCAGAGCTGGTCATGGCTGGTCTATGGCCCATGGCCGCTGGTCGGTGCGGGGCTGATTCTGGCCCTGCTCAATATCGCTACCCTGCTGCTGGCTGGCCATCCATGGTCGATCACATATGGCTTTGGCCTGTGGGGCGCGAAGATCGCGCAGGCTGTCGGCATCAATGTGGCCAGTTGGGAATTCTGGACCTGGCCGGCGCAGGCACAGGCACAGGCGCTCAATGCGTCGGTGCTGGCTGACTCCGTGTCCGTCATGGATTTCGGCCTCGTACTCGGTGCGGCTCTGGCGGCTGCCGTGGCGGGCAAATTTGCGCCCAAAGCCAAATTGCCGCTCGGCTCGCTGATTGCGGCCATCATCGGTGGCCTGCTGATGGGCTATGGCGCGCGTCTCTCCTTTGGCTGCAATATCGGAGCGCTGTTCTCCGGCATAGCCACGGGCAGCCTGCATGGCTGGCTGTGGTTTGCCGCCGCCTTTGTCGGCTCGATTGGTGGCGTCTGGCTGCGCCCGGTCTTTGGTCTGGATGGGTTCAAGAAATGAGCGGTCGCAATACCCTGCTGTTCGGTGCAGCGCTTGCCGTCACCACTGCCGCCATTGCTGCAGATCATCTGACCAAGCCAGTGCCGCCGCGCCCGATCTATGGCCAGACAACAAGTGCAGCCAGCGGTTCGCCCTGCGCAGCCGGTGCACCATGCGCCGCTGGCGCGCCGGTCTCGCCCTGCGCCGCTGGTGCGCCTGTGGCTCCGGCCAAGGCCGCGCCACCACTGCCTCCGGCCGCGCGCCCGGCGGAAACCACCAAGCTCGCGCCGCCTCCGCCACCCGCTCAATCACCAGCCGCAGCGCCGCAATTGCAGCCCGCGCCGGCAGCGCCTATGACCCGACCGGATGGCGAAGAAGCCCCTGATCTGGTGGTCAATAGCTAGCGAAGGTGCTCTCTTTCAAAGAGCCCTTTCAATCCATCATGGCCGCGTCGTCGATAGCACGGTGCGGCCATGTTTCTTGAACGCATAAAAAGTTCCTCTTCGGATGGAACCGTTTTAGGCATGAAACGTTTCAGGTGGTCAAAGTCAGACCAATCTGGCGGATGGGCGTTTTTCTGGGGGCATCGTGGATAGGCAGGTATTGGACTACGCAGCGGTGTTTGAAGCGCTGCCAAGTCCGTTCATGGTTCTCGATCATGACCTGCGCTTTGTTGCCGCCAATTGCGCCTATCTTGAAACCACCGGGCGGGATCGATCCCAGCTTCTGGGCCAGCATGTCATCGAAATGTTCCCCAATTCCGGTGAAAGCGGTCGACGTCTCATGGAATCGCTGGAGCGCGTTCTGGCCACCGGCGAACCCGATACACTAGCCTATCTGCCTTATCCGATCCCGGCGGGCGACGGACAATTCGACAGCCGTTTCTGGACCATTATCCATGTCCCCATTCGGAGCGCTGAGGGCAAAGTGAGCTTCGTCATGCAGAACACGGTCGATGTGACGGAATTTGCGCGCATCAGGGAGGCGGCTACGTTGCCGTTCCACTCGCTTTCGGCGGCGACAAGGCTGATCGAGCGCACCCGCGAAGCTGACGCCGCCAGTGCCGATTTCAGACGGTTGTTTCAGCAAGCGCCGGGCTTTTTCGCGGTATTGTCCGGCCCACGCCATATTTTCACCTTTGCCTCCGATTCCTGCATTCGCCTGGTGGGAAACCGTCCGCTGATCGGGCTGCCGGTGATTTCCGCACTGCCTGAAATTGCCGCGCAGGGTTTTGTGACCCTGCTCGACCATGTTTTTACTAAAGGCGCCAGCCATCAGGGCGAATCTGCGCGGTTGATGCTGGTGCGCGAGCCGGACAAGGCCGAGGAGGAAACCTTTCTCGATTTTTCCTGTCATCCGATCCGCGACGCTGAGGGAGAGATCACCGGTATTTTCGTGCAGGGCATGGATCGCACCGAGACTATCCGCGCCGCCAAGCGACAGCGGCTATTGATCGACGAGCTCAATCACCGCGTTAAAAATACACTGGCGACGGTTCAGTCCATTGCCGGTCAGACATTGCGGTCCAGTGGCGATATCGCCACAGCCAAGCAGGACTTCGAGGCCCGGATCGTCGCCCTGTCCAAGGCCCATAATATGCTGAGCGATAGGCAGTGGCACGATACCGAAATCGGCCATCTCGTCCGGCAGGAATTGAGCGCCTATGATGGCGATCACGTTCAGCTTGGTGGTCCCATTCTGCAAATCAACGCCAAGGCGACCGTGGCTCTGGCGCTTGTGCTGCACGAAATGGCGACCAATGCCGCCAAGCACGGGGCGCTGTCCGTGCCCGAAGGGCGATTGAACGTGAACTGGTCTCTGGATGACAAAGAGGATCTAGTGATCGAGTGGGTAGAGCAGGATGGCCCGGCAATTGGTGTTCCGACGCGGACAGGGTTTGGCTCGCGGCTTCTGCGGACCGTTATTACGGGAGAACTGGCCGGGGAGTTGCAGCTTGACCATGGGGCGGAAGGGCTTTCCGCGCGCATGAGCATTCCGCCATCATCTTATTGCGCGCGGGTGCAGCATCTTGTCTGAGCGGTCGGAAAAGCGGGTTTTCATCGTTGAAGATGAAACTCTGGTTCTGTTCAACCTTCAGGATATTCTAGGTGAATTGGGCTGGACCCTTGTGGGCCAGGCAATGTCTTTGACCCAGGCGGAAAAGCTGGCTTCCTCCGTCGAGCAGCCCGATGCGGCTATTCTGGACGTCAATCTGGGCGGGCAGAAGGTGTTTTCCGCCGCCGCCATATTGGCGGGCAGGGGTGTGCCTATTGTCTTTGCCACCGGCTATGGCCGCGATGGATTGCCGCCTGAATGGCAGGATCGCCCCGTTATCGTCAAACCCTATAGCCAGCGGGATGTGGCCATGGTGCTCGATGCGCTGACGCTGGGGCAGGTTTGAGCCAATCGCGCCTTTACCAAGTCGACACCGCCATGCGAAAAGCCTTTGGGCGCGCTGGACTTTCTGCAATAAGCTGTGCAGAACGGGCCAAGGCCCGAAAGGGTTCGCGTTCTGGGGGAATGCATGAAGAAGTTTGTGACGGGGGCAGTGCTGCTGGTCGGCCTTGCCTTCGCGGTCCCGGCGAATGGTGCAGAGGGACAATGTTCCGTAACCGGCTTTGGCGACTTTGCCTGTGATCTGACCGTCGATGGCGGCGGGATCACTTTTGAGCTGCCCGATGGGCGCACCTTCGTCTTCGCGCATGTGTCCGACGGAGAGGGGCTGGGCTATATCAGCGTCGCCGATCCGCGCCCCGGCAATTATCCCGAAGAACTCGGCGCTTTCGCACCCGTAGAGGGCGAGGACGGCTGCTGGTTTGGCGCCAAGGACGGCATCACGTTCTGCGCGGCGTTCTTGCAGTGACCGAATTTCCGCCGGAGGCCGCCCGGCCTTTTTCCGTAAAGGTCGGCAATGCCGTTCTGGCAGGTCTTGTGCAGGGCGAGGGATTGCCCGTTGTCTTTTTGCACGCCGGCGTCTGCGACAAGCGCATGTGGCTGAGCCAGATGCAGGAAGTGGCCGACGAGGGTTGGCAGGCGATTGCCTATGACCGTCGCGGTTTCGGCGAGACGATTTCGCCCGATGAGGCTTTCAGTCATATCGCCGATCTCGAAGCTGTGCTCGCGGCCAACGATATTCACGCTGCGGTCTTCGTCGGCTGTTCCATGGGCGGCGGGCTGGCAATCGACTTTGCCCTCGCCCATCCAGGCCGGGTTATTGGGCTCGTCCTGATCGGCACCTCCGTTACTGGCGCGCCATGGATAACAGCTGAGTCCGAAACAGCCATGGAAATGGCTATGGATGATGCCGACGAGCGGGGCGATCCTGACCTGCTCAACAAGGTCGAGGCCCATGCCTGGCTGGACGGGCCAAGGGCCACGAGCGGTCGCGTCAGTGGCGCGGCGCGCGAATTGTTTCTCGACATGAACGGCATCGCTCTGGCCAAGCCCAAACTCACGGCGGAAGATCGTTCCGCCTCCAATGCCTGGCGGCGGATGGAGAGCGTCAATGCGCCAAGCCTGCTCATGGTTGGCGATGAGGATTTTACCGCCATCATCGACCGGCATGAGACATTGTCGGAGACCATGCCGAATGCATTTGCGGTGCTTCTGGAAGGCGTCGCCCACATTCCCAGCATCGAACGCCCCGATCTGGTCAATACGCTGCTGATGCAGTTTCTCGATGCTTTCAACGATGATGAAAGCGATGAGGATTCAGAGGACTAGCGCTGCGTCTGGTGAGTGGCTTTGCGGCAGCTCTCATGCTGATTCAATTGCCTGCCGATTTGATTCAAGTGGCTTGCAATCCGATTCCGTTTCGCTGTCCAATATATTGATTTAATTAGGCAATAGGTAGGTCGTTGCCAGTGCTTGTGCCTCATCTGGCGCTTGCTGCGACGAACTCGCCTGACGCGCAATGTCACCCCGGCTTTTGCCGGGATGACAACGGTGTGGGAAAGGGATTTGACGGTGTCTTATACCGCGATGATCCCATCGAGATGTTTGCTCAGTTGCGGGGTGGGCAGATTGGTCAAATCCTTGTCCAGCTCCGCCAGAATGGTTTTCTTCACGTGTTCGGAAATTGCCTTGCGCAGATTGCCGAGCGCGATCGGGGCAGCGGCGATGACCAGCCGGTCATAGGCGCCAGACTTTGCCTTCTCGTCCAGCACGGCAGCGACCGAGCGTACGAATTCGGCTTCGCGGTGCTGTGCGGGATCGGTCTTGGATTCCATGACGCCGCCGGTGGCGCCGCGGCCTGATCGGTCCGTGTCGATCTGCTGCGTTTGCAGCGGCGGAATGGACCATTCGAGGTTCTTGATGCTGGTGAGCCCTTTGCCCGGTCCGGCGTGTTCCAGCACGCGGGCCTGTGTGCCATCGGCGATCAGGATCCAGGTTACGGTCTTCTTCATCTGCTGCTCCTCACGTTGGGACGGGCTTGAGCTGCGACAATCCGGTCGCGGCTCTCCAAGCCAAACGTCCGACTAAGGTGAAAGGTTGGCGCGGCTCATCACCAATGCAAGACAAGCCGATCACAAAGACTGATTTGTCGCAGGGCGAGCCGACTGATAGAGGGCAGGGGGCGCCCATTGCGGCGCGGAGTATTTCGATGACCCTCCCTGAACAATCGCCAGAAATCGCCATCCAGGCGGAGCCAAGCCCTGCGCCTGACAGCAACGAGACGCGCAATGGCGTCATTGCGGCCTTAGGGGCCTATCTGCTCTGGGGGTTCCTGCCGATCCTGTTCCGCCTGCTCGAAGATGCGGGTGCGGTGCTGATCGTCGCGGAGCGTACATTGTGGTCGCTGGTGCTGCTGACGGCCGTGATCATTTTCACGCGCGGCTTTGCAGATGTGCGCAATGTGCTGACCGATTGGCGCAAGATGCGCGTGATCGCCATTTCCGCCGTCCTGCTGGTGGGCAATTGGCTACTTTACGTGTGGGCGGTGGAAACAGGCCAATTGCTGGAGGCCAGTTTCGGCTATTTCATCAATCCGCTGGTCAATGTCGCCATTGGCATGATCCTGCTGGGAGAGCGGCAGAACCGGCTGCAAACCGTGGCAATCGCCATCGCCAGCATCGCCATTCTCATTCAGGCCCTGGGTCTGGGCGGCATACCCTTTATTGCTTTGGGACTGGCGTTTTCGTTCGGGTTTTATGGGTTCATCCGCAAGACGGCGCAGGCGGGTCCGGCTACCGGCCTCTTTGCCGAAACGCTGGTCGTTGCGCCCTTTGCCTTGAGCTATGTCCTGTTCGATCTCGCTACCAATGGCCCCGGCGTTCATGCCGATCCGGGCCTGATGATGCTGATGATCCTTACCGGTCCGGCAACGGCCATTCCGCTTTTGCTCTTTGCCTATGGCGTGCGGCGGCTGCGGCTGACGACGATTGGCATGTTCCAATATCTGGCGCCGTCCATTCAGTTTCTCGTCGCCATCATCATGTTCGGCGAACATCTTAATGGCATGAGATTATTGAGCTTTGCGCTGATCTGGGTGTCTTTGGTCGTCTTTTCCTATGACAGTTTCCGCCAGCGGCAGGCCCGGCTCGCCTGAGGTGCGGGCCGCCCGGATCGTTGCGGCAATCTCCTCGAAAGTCGCGCTAAACGGCGTGGCTTCCCGCCAGACCAGCCGCAATTGCCGTCCTGCCGTCGGGTCGTTGAGCACATGCACGGCGATGCGCGGGTCGCTGGCCTCCTTGCGCAGCGCGATCTGGGGCAGCAGCGTCACGCCCTGACCATTGGCGACGAATTCCACGATGGTCGAGAGCGAGGTTGCGGCAAAGGTGCGGGTCGTGTGCCCCGCATCCAGTCGGCAGGCCGAAATGGTCTGATCGCGGAAGCAATGGCCTTCATCCAGTAGCAGAATGCGGTCGGGTGAAAGCGAGGCGAGCGAGACTGGCTTCGCTGTCACCTCGCCACTGGGCGTCGCCAGAACGAAAAAGTCGTCGAAGAGCGGTGTGGACACCAGTTTAGGCCCGCCTGCCGGTATGTCCGTGGCGATGAGGGCGATGTCGAGCCGCCCGTCCTGCAGCTCTTGCAATAGTGCTTCGGTGCGGTTCTCGCTGATGGTGAAAGCCAGTTCCGGCAATCGCGTCGTCAATGCGGGAAAGATGGTGGGCAGGAGATAGGGCGCCACCGTGGGAATGAGCCCAAAACGGATCGGGCGCTTGGGCTTGCCCGCGTGGTGCAGGGCGAAGCTTTCGAGCGCGTCGGCGCTGCGGAGCGTTTCACTGGCCAGTTCGATGAAATCCCGACCGAACGGGGTCAGGCGTGCGCCATCCTTGAGACGGTCAAACAAAGGCGCGCCGCAAAACGCCTCCAAAGCCTGGATCTGTTGCGACAGGGCTGGCTGTGAAACCGAGCAGGCTTCCGCCGCCCGGCCAAAGTGACCGATTTTTGCCAGCGCCCTGGCGTAGCGCATCTGTTTGAGACTGATTGTCATGATAATTTTTTCTTATGTGTATGGGAAGATTAATCGATTGGCCTAATCGATGCTAGCCCCCTATAACGCCCTCAATTCTGTTTCAGGAGGCCCCAAATGACCGATCCAAATTCCAATCCCGAAGGCGGCAAATGCCCCTTTCCCCATGGCGGTGGCCGTGGACCGAAGAACCAAAGCTGGTGGCCCGAAGCCCTGGACGTGCAGGTCCTGCACACCAATTCCACCCTGTCCGACCCGATGGGCCCGGACTTTGATTATGCAGAAGCCTTCAGCAAGCTGGATCTGGAAGCCGTCAAGGCTGACCTGCGCGCGCTGATGACCGATTCCCAGGACTGGTGGCCGGCCGATTTCGGTCACTATGGTGGCCTCTTCATCCGCATGGCCTGGCACAGCGCCGGGACCTATCGCATCACCGATGGTCGCGGTGGCGCAGGCATGGGGCAGCAGCGTTTTGCGCCGCTCAATTCCTGGCCGGACAATGTCAATCTCGACAAGGCCCGCCGCCTGATCTGGCCGATCAAGCAGAAATACGGCAATGCGATTTCCTGGGCCGATCTGATGATCCTGACCGGCAATGTTGCGCTGGAATCGATGGGCTTCAAGACATTTGGTTTTGCCGGTGGCCGTACCGATGTCTGGGAGCCAGAGGAACTCTATTGGGGGCCTGAAGGCACATGGCTGGGCGATAGCCGCTATAGCGGCGAGCGTCAGCTGGAAGAGCCGCTGGCTGCGGTGCAGATGGGCCTCATCTATGTCAATCCCGAAGGTCCCAACGGCGACCCCGACCCGCTGGCTTCGGCGCGCGACATCCGCGAAACATTCCGCCGCATGGCGATGAATGACGAAGAAACCGTGGCGCTGATCGCTGGCGGTCACACCTTCGGCAAGACCCACGGCGCTGGTGACCCGTCGCTGATCGCGGCGGCTCCCGAGGCGGCAGGCATCGAAAGCCAGGGTCTTGGTTGGGCCAATGGCCATAATACCGGCATTGGCACGGACACGACCGGCTCGGGCCTTGAAGTCACCTGGACCACGACGCCGACCAAGTGGAGCACCAATTTCTTCTGGAACCTGTTCGGCTACGAATGGGAGCTGGAGCAGAGCCCCGCGGGCGCCAAGCAATGGCGGGCCAAGGGTGCGGGTGCGACCATTCCCGACGCATTCGATCCCGAGAAGAAGCATGTTCCCCGTATGCTCACCTCCGATCTGGCGCTGCGTTTCGATCCGATCTATGGGCCGATTTCGCGTCGCTTCATGGAAAATCCGGATCAGTTCGCGGACGCGTTCGCTCGTGCGTGGTTCAAGCTGACACACCGCGATATGGGCCCCAAGGCGCGCTATCTCGGTGCGGAAGTGCCTGCTGAAGACCTGATCTGGCAGGACGTGATCCCTGCGGTCGATCATCCGCTGGTGGATGAGGCCGACATCGCCGTGCTCAAGAGCAAAATTCTGGCATCCGGCCTGTCGGTGGCCGAGCTGGTCGGTTCGGCATGGGCTTCTGCCTCGACCTTCCGCAAGTCGGACAAGCGCGGCGGCGCCAATGGCGCGCGCATTCGTCTGGCGCCGCAAAAGGATTGGGCAGTCAACAATCCTGCCCAGCTCGCAAAGGTGCTTGCAGCGCTCGAAGCTGTGCAGACCGATTTCAACGCTTCAGCCGCTGGCGGCAAGAAGGTTTCGCTGGCCGACCTGATCGTGCTTGCAGGTGGCGTTGGCATCGAAAAGGCGGCCGCCGATGCCGGTCAGAGCGTGACTGTTCCTTTCACGCCGGGCCGTATGGATGCGTCGGCCGAGCAGACCGATGTGGAATCCTTCCACGCGCTCGAACCGCGTGCCGATGCGTTCCGCAATTATCTCAGCGGTCGGCAGTTCATGCAGCCGGAAGAGGCAATGGTGGACCGGGCGCAATTGCTGGGTCTGACCGGGCCGGAGCTGACCGTGCTGCTTGGCGGTCTGCGCGTGCTCAAGATCGGCGTCAGCGATCACGGTGTTTTCACCGACCGTCCCGAAACGCTGACCAATGACTTCTTCACCAACCTGCTGACAATGGACATTGTCTGGCAGCCCAAGGATGGCGAAAAGGACGTCTATGAAGGCCGCGACCGCAAGAGCGGCGAGATCAGGTGGACCGGCACCCGCATCGACCTCATCTTCGGCTCGCACTCGCATCTGCGCGCCTATGCCGAAGTTTATGGCCAGGCCGATGCCACCGCCAAATTCACCCGCGACTTCGTGGCGACATGGGTCAAGGTGATGAACGCCGATCGCTTCGATCTGCGGTAAACATCTGCTTTAGTGGATACGAAGGCCCCGGACGATGTCCGGGGCCTTTTTGTATCTATCGTCAGGGGGGAAAGCGAATGGATGCAATTTGAATTAAATCTTCGTGGTGGCTTTCAGAGCCCGAAAGCAGGTCGGCTTCATTGTGGTGGAGGAATAGGCGGCAGAAGCCGGGAGAAACGAGCATGACCGACGTGACCACCGAACTGGATGAAAGCCATCGCGCATTCGCCAATTTTCGCGTGCTCAATGGTGAAGCCAACAGCGCCGAGCGCGACCATTTGTTCCGCAATATGGCCCGCCTGTTCAGCTTTGTTTCCGATCGCTGCGATGATGAACAGGTCGCCCAGTATGACGAGGTTCTGTGCCAGCTTGCCGAGCTTGTCGAAGTCGAGGCGCGGGCGCATGTGGCCAAACTGCTTGCACCGCTGGAGCGGGCACCCGGCACGGTCATCCTGAAGCTGGCCAATGACGATATCGAGGTCGCCCGTCCGCTGCTGGAGTTTTCCACCGTCCTCAGCGACGACGATCTGATCGATATCATTGCCAATCAATCAGAAGATCATCGCGTTGTTATCGCGGGCCGTCTGGGCCTCAACGAGCGCGTCGGCGGGGCCATCGTCGAACATGGCGAAACCGCTTCGGTGGTGCGGCTGGTGCGTAATAACAGTGCGGAGCTCGATCGCTCGACAGTCGAAAAACTGGTGGAGCGCGCGACCAAGACCGCTGAAATCGCCGCCGACCTGCGCGGACGCACCGACATCGACTGGAAATCGCTGCGTGGCGAAATCGACGAAGTCGCCGGAAAGGTGCTGGAATCAATTGGCGAAGTGCAGCGTCGCTTCGATCCGGTTGCCGCTGGCAAGGTCAATACCGTCGTCTATAACCGCATCCGTAACCGCGCCGGCTTCAATGCGCAGGAATGGAAAGTCGCCTATAATCAGGTGCGTGGCCTTGCTGACCGCAAGCAGCTCGATGATCGGGCGCTGGCTCGCTTTGCCCGCTTTGGTTATGGCCATCATGCCGCTGCCGCCATGGCGGTCAATCTCAGCGTTTCGCCGGAAGTTGTGGTGAAATGGCTGGCCAGCCAGGATTATGTCGCCGTCACGGTGGCCCTGCGCGCCGCCAGGATGAGCCCAGACCTGTTTGAGGCCATTGCTGCGACACTGCCCTGGCGTGATCTGCCGAGCGAGGCAGACAAGCGCATGGTTCTCTCGCGTTTCGAGGCGCTCGATGCCGAAGATGCGCGGCATATCTTTGAATTGTGGCGCGCTCACTCGTTCCGCAAGCGCGCCGTTACCGAAGATCGTCAGTCGGCCTGAGCGCTGCGCGACAAGGCCTGAAGGTTGGGCGCAGTGTTTTCGCGCCCGATCAATTGCATGTCATGGCCTGCCGGGCTTTGGAACACGCGCAGGTCAAATTCGGCGAGCACCGCATAGAGGTGATCGAAGATATCGGCCTGCACACCCTCATAATCGGCCCAGACAATGGTGTTGGTGAAGGCGTAAAGCTCGATGGGTAGCCCTTCGGGCCCCGGCGCGAGTTGGCGCACCATCAGGCTCATGCCCTGATGAATATGGGGATGGTTGCGCAGATAGGCCTCGGCATAGGCGCGGAACGTGCCGATATTGGTGGAGCGTCGCGTATTGGCGAGCACTCTGGCCTTGTCGCCCAGCTTGCCGTTCCAGTCAGATTGTTCGGCGCGCTTTTTCTGCAGGTAATGTTCAAGAACGCCAATGGATTCGAGTCGGTCGAGTTCGGCTTTTTCTAGAAAGCGGATGCTGCTCTGGTCGATATGGAGCGCCCGCTTGATACGGCGGCCACCCGATTCCTGCATGCCGCGCCAGTTCTTGAACGGCTCTGTCACCAGCTTGCGAATGGGTACGGTGGTGACGGTCTTGTCCCAGTTCTGCACCTTGACGGTGTGCAGTTCGATGGCGATCACCGCGCCATCTGCGTGCAGCCCCGGCATTTCGATCCAGTCGCCCACCCGCACCATGTCGGTCGATGAAATCTGGATACCGGCGACCAGCCCCAGCAGAGTGTCCTGAAACACCAGAATGAGCACAGCGGCCATCGCGCCCAGACCCGATAGCAGGATCAGCGGCGACTGATCGAGCAGGGTGGCCAGCATCAGCAGGGCTGCGATTACATAAACCGCAATCTTGAGCACCTGAATATAGCCCTTCATCGGGCGCAGCCGCGCCTGAGGGCGGCGGTGATACATCACGTCGAGAATGTTGAAGCCGGCGCTGATCGCCATGGCCACGGTCAGGATAATGGTGGCATTGGCGACGTTGCGGATAACGACCACGACAAATTCATAGAGATTCGGCACCAGCGCGATCCCTGCCGACACCACCAGAGCAGGCATGACATTGGCCAGCCGCTCGATGACCCCGTGCTGGCGCAGTTCGGGGTCCTTGCCATAGGGCGTATAGGCGAGCAGCCTGTTGACCAGCCGCAGCAGCAGGACCTTCACGAAGAAATTGGCGAACAATGCCGCGCCGGCCAAGGCAACCAGCGCCAGGGCGGTGCCGATCAGCGGGTAGGTTTCAAACAGCTCGGTGGGCATCTTTCTCCTTCCGGCCCCAATAGCGTAAATGTACTCAGCCAGCGCATGAATGAATGCGCTTTGAGGCGGTTGAGGAATTGGGGATTGGTTGATCAGTAAACAGGCGGGCTTATGCTGCGCCTAACACGATTTGCCCTATGGGCCAAATCTGGGCTGGACCTTGATCGTGGGTTAGATATAAAGACATCTTTATATCTGAGGGTGCGATGGGCGATCTAGGCAAATTTGTCGGGGTATTGAAGGCGGCGGGCGAAAGCACGCGCCTGCGTCTGCTCGCGCTTTTGGCCGATGGCGATCACTCGGTCAAGGACCTTACCGAGATCCTTGACCAGAGCCAGCCCCGTGTTTCCCGCCACCTCAAACTGCTCGCGGATGCCGGGTTGGTGGAGCGCCACGCCGAAGGGGCCTGGGCCTATTATCGCCTGGCGCCGGAGGGGCAGGGGGCTGACCTGGCGCGTTGGCTCACGGCGCGCGTTGATCCAAACGATCCCGAGCGCCGCCGCGACCGGGCGCGTCAGGAGGAGGCGCGTGCGGCGCAGCGGGCGCAGGCCGCGCATTATTTCGCGGCCGTGGCCGAGAGCTGGGATTTGCTGAAAACCCTGCATGTTCCCGAGGCTGCGGTGGAGGCGGCGGTGCTTGCCGAACTGGCTGACCGCAAGGTCGATCTGCTGGTCGATTTGGGCACTGGCACGGGCCGTATGCTCGAAGTGCTGGCTCCCGCCTACAGGAATGGCGTCGGGATCGATTCCAGCCGCGAAATGCTCACGGTCGCGCGCTCGCGGCTCGCCGCTGCGGGCATTAGCCATGCTCAGGTGCGGCTTGGCGATATCGGGGTGCTGGACCCCGCTATCGGGCCTGCCGATGTGGTGGTGATCCATCAGGTGCTGCATTATTTCGATGATCCGGGCCGTATGCTGATGCAGGCGCGGCGTCTGCTCAAGCCGGGTGGGGAAATCCTGATCGTGGATTTCGCACCGCATGATCTCGAATTTCTGCGTGCCGAGCATGCCCATCGTCGCCTCGGCCTATCGGCGGAACAGATGAATGGCTGGGCGTCGCAGGCTGGCCTTGATGTACGCGCCATGCGCGAATTTCCCAGTGAGACCCAGGATCGCGGACTGAATGTTTGCCTCTGGCGTCTCAGCGAAAGCAATAGAACGGACTAGACGATCATGCTCGACGATAATCTGCGCGCCAGCCGCAAGACGGCCGACCAACGCCCCGACCTGCAATTGTCCTTCGAATTCTTCCCGCCAAAGACCGATGCAATGGAAGAGCGGTTTTGGGACAGCATTCACAAGCTGGCCCCGCTCAGCCCGCGTTTCGTCTCCGTCACCTATGGCGCGGGCGGTTCGACCCGCGAACGCACCCTGCGCATGGTCAGCCGGATCAAGTCCGATACCGGCGTGCCTGCTGCGGCGCATCTGACCTGTGTGGGTGCCACAAGGGATGAAGTCGACGATGTGGTGCGCGGCTATAAAGAAGCGGGCGTGTCCAGCATCGTCGCCCTGCGCGGCGATCCGCCCGAAGGTGTCGGCCTGCCTTTTACGCCCCATCCGGAGGGATATCAGAATGCCGCCGATCTGGTGGCTGGCATTCGCAGAATTGGCGATTTCGATATTTCCGTCGCTGCCTATCCCGAAAAGCATCCGCAAAGCGCCGATTGGGATGCCGATATCGATAATTTGAAGCGCAAGCTCGATGCGGGCGCCGATCGCGCCATTACGCAGATGTTCTTCTCCAATGCCGATTACCTCCGCTATGTGGAGCGCGCCCGTAAGGCAGGGATAACGGCGCCCATCGTGCCGGGCATTCAGCCGATCCATTCCTTCAAGCAGATTTCAGGCTTTGCCGCCCGTTGCGGGGCGTCGGTTCCTGGCTGGCTGGCCGAGCGTTTCGAGGGGTTGGAAGACGACCCGGAGACGCATGCGCTGGTCGCTGCGGCGGTTGCGGCAGAGCAGGTGACCGAACTGCTTGATGAGGGCGTGACCGAGTTCCATTTTTATACGCTCAACCGCTCCAATCTGGTTCTGGCTCTGGCTCGTCTGCTTGGTCGCAGGCCCTGATTTCTCACGTTCATCACCAGTTCAGGCACAGGGCGGCAGTATTTTGCGCCGCCCTGTCCATATTCTGGCCATGAACAGGGGCATGTTCGCCTCAAGGGGCAAGAGCCGTTCGGAACCACGCCTATGCAATTAGATCGCCGCACTATCACCAATGGACTGGCCTGGGCCGGGGCTGCGCTGATCATCGCCATTCCCGCCGCTGATCTGATTGCGCGCCAGTTCTCGTCGGAGCCGCAGGTGGCTGTGGTGGAGGATGCCACGACGCGTCCGGCGCCGGATCTGCCAACCGCCTCAGCCGAGCGCCCAGCGCCCGCGACAAGCAATAGCGCTGCAACGCCGGCACCGCAGTCTGTGGCGACAAGTCCTGCACAAGCGAACGCCACCAGCGGCGATGCTGTTGATACCTATCTGCAATCCGGGCGCGAATTGCCGAGCTATATCAGTGGTGGCAGCGGCGGGGCATCCGCTCCCGCGCCGGTCCAGACCGCTGCCGTACCGGCTCAGCAGACCCAGAGCGTGCAGCCGCCCGCCACGCAGAACCAGCAACCTGCGCGCCCAGTGATCACACCGCCGCGCGCCGTTTCCGGCTTCCCCACGCCGGTTTCCGAGCGCCCACGCGTGGTTGCCGCCCAAACCCCGGTCATCCAGCCTGCGGTGCCTGCCCCTGTCGCTCAGCCTGCCGTACCGCCCTTGATTATCAATACACCGGCGCCGGTGGTTACGGCGCAGGATCTCGAGGACTGGGAAACCGGCCCGCTTTCCGACTTCCTCGCCAATCGCAATGGCCAGCGCCCAGCTCCCGCGCCAAGCACCTATGACGGCAATGGTTTCTGGCTGGATCAGGGGCCAAATGCTGGTCGTGGTTCGCAGTTCCCGCAGGCTTACGACAACGACTATTACTATCCGTTCGGCCAATAGCGCAGACTGGCCATGTGCTGTCAGGCGTAGACCGTAGCGCCGACAGAGGCTAGTTTGGCGGCGATTTGGAAAGGGTCCGAAATGCTGTGCTGCGTGCGCAAAGCCGAGGAAAACCGCGATGTGTGGCAAAGGTTCACGCATTTTCTCGGCTCGTTTTCCGACCGGACCGGCTTTGCGGGCAAGATTGCCGATATACTCGATCCCGATAATTGGCTGCCGGGCGGGCGCGATGCTGCCTTCACGCTGGCGCTGATTGCCCTATCGGCCAAGATGGCGGTCGCCGATGGCGCGGTGACGGCCTCCGAAGTGCGCGCCTTCAATGCGACAGTCGATATTGCCGAGGGGAATGCCCCGCAGGTGGAGAAAATCTTCAATCTCGCCAAGCAGGATGTGGCCGGATACGACGCCTATGCCCGCAAGGTTGCCCGTTTCTTTGCCGATACGCCCGAAACGCTGGAACATGTGCTGGACGGCCTGTTCTTCATCGCCACGGCCGACGGTCTCGTCCACGAAGCAGAACTCGACTATCTGCGCGATGTCAGCGCTATTTTCGGCTTTGACGAGGCGCGCTTCGAGCAGATCGCGTCCCAGCATGTGATGCTGGAAGCGGGCGTTGATCCCTATCGGGTTCTGGGGCTGAGCAATGATGCGCCGCCAGAGGAAGTGCGCCGGGTTTATCGCCTTCTGGTGGCCGAACACCATCCTGACCGGCTGATCGCCCGGGGGGTGCCCGAAGACCTGATCGATATGGCCACGGCGCGCATGTCGGCAATCAATCTGGCCTATCAGGCCATCACCAAGCCCAAGGCGCAGCCGCTTCTTACCTGAATTTGGCGATTGCTGCTCACTTGACGGCAGCGGCGGGCTCACGCACATAGGCGCGGCCAGTTGACCGGGTGGCCGCTGGCATGGGGGTAACCCCATGCTGGAGGAAAGTCCGGGCTCCATCGAAACACGGTGACGGCTAACAGCCGCCGGGGGCGACCCCAGGGAAAGTGCCACAGAAAGCAAACCGCTTTGGTCTGACCAGAGTAAGGGTGAAAGGGTGCGGTAAGAGCGCACCGGGCGTCTGGCGACAGAGGCCGCACGGTAAACCCCACCGGGAGCAAGACCAAATAGGGATGACGCGGAGCGCAAGCTCCAGCCTGTTTCGAGGCCAGATCATCCGGGTTGGTTGCACGAGCGCGTCCAGCAATGGCCGCCATAGATGAATGGTCACCACGTCGCGGCAACGCGGCCCTACAGAACCCGGCTTATAGGTCAACTGGCGTTGACTCCTTGCCTTTATCGTCGCTAAACGATTGCCCTTTATCTCCGCCGTGCAATCCGGCGGGCTCTCGCTTGTTGGAGTTGCGGCGCGATGCCCCTGGCTACCCCCTATTACCTCGTTGACGAAAATGCGCTGGAAGCCAATCTGGCCAAGGTCGATCGACTGCGCGCCCTGTCCGGCGCGAAATGCGTCATGGCGCTCAAGGCCTTTGCCACCTGGTCGACCTTCGCCCAGATTGCCCCGCATATGGATGGCTCAACCTCCTCCTCGCTTAACGAGGTTCGGCTGGGCAAGGAAAAGTTCGGCGGCGAAACCCATGCCTATTCGGTGGCGTGGTCGGATGGCGAGATTGATGAAGCCATTTCTTATGCCGATAAGGTCATTTTCAATTCGCTGAACCAACTCGACCGCTTTGGAGAGAAGGCAAAGCATCTGCCAGTGGGCATTCGCGTTAATCCCGGTGTTTCTCATTCCCATTTCGATATAGCCGATCCCGCGCGCCCATTCAGCCGTTTGGGCGAATGGGATCTGGCGCGTGTCGAGCAGGCCATGGATCGCGTCAGCGGCTTCATGATCCACTGCAATTGCGAGAACGATTCCTTTGAATCCTTCGCCGCGCTGCTCGACAGGTTCGAGGCAAAGCTCGGCGCGTTTTTCGAGCGCATCGACTGGGTCAGCTTTGGCGGCGGCATTCATTTCACCGGCGAGAATTATGCGCTGGATGCATTGGCTGCTCGCCTCAAGTCTTTTGCCCAAAAATACCGGCTTCAGGTTTATCTCGAACCCGGCGATGCCATCGTTACCCAGACGACGACGCTGGAAGTCAGCGTTCTCGACATTGTCGAAAACGAAAAAGCCATCGCCATTGTCGATTCCGCCGTCGAAGCCCATATGCTGGACTTGCTCGTCTATCGGGAGAGCGCCAATGTTGCGCCCAATTCCGGGCCTCACCATTATGTGATCGCCGGTAAATCCTGCCTTGCAGGGGATGTGTTCGGAGAGTTCGACTTTCCCGAAAAGCTCACCGTGGGCGACCGGATTTCACTGCTTAATGCAGGCGGATATACCATGGTGAAGAAAAACTGGTTCAATGGCGTGGCAATGCCCGCTATAGCCATTCGCAGAAAAAATGGCACAATCGATCTTGTACGCTCATTCGATTATGCCGATTATGTCGCCAGTCTGTCGTAAAGACAGGTTGATCCCGTCCACCCGCAAAAAGGTGTTTCGTGCCAATTGAAAAAGAACCTTCTGATTATCGGCGCCGGAGGTGTCGCGCAGGTCGCAGCGTTTAAGGCTGCAATGCACAATGATGTGCTCGGAGACATTCACATTGCCTCCCGCACGCTGTCGAAATGCGAAGCCATTATTGGCTCCATACTCGATAAAAAGGCGCTTAAGCGCCCGGGTATTCTGGCCGCCCACCAGCTCGATGCCATGGATATAGAGGCCACCAAGGCCCTGATCCGGCAGACCAAGAGCCAGATTGTCCTCAATGCAGGATCAGCTTTCCTCAATATGAGCGTGTTGCGCGCCTGTATCGACATGGGCGTCGCCTATATCGACACGGCTATTCACGAAGACCCCAAAAAGGTCTGCGAGACGCCGCCATGGTATGGCAATTATGAGTGGAAGCACCGCGAGGAATGTGAGCGCAAGGGCGTGACCGCCATTCTGGGCGCCGGGTTCGATCCCGGTGTCGTCAATGCCTATGCGGCGCTGGCGGCCAATGCCTATTTCGACCGGATCGACTCCATTGACATTATCGACGTCAATGCCGGCTCGCACGGCCGCTATTTTGCGACCAATTTTGATCCCGAGATCAATTTCCGTGAATTTACCGGAACGGTGTGGAGCTGGCAGGAAAGCCAGTGGCGCGCCAACAGGATGTTCGAGGTCAAGCGTACCGACGATCTGCCGCTGGTGGGTGAGCAGACCACCTATCTTACCGGCCACGACGAAGTGCATTCGCTTTCGGCCAATCTCGATGTGCCCGATGTCCGGTTCTGGATGGGCTTTGGCGACCACTACATCAATGTCTTCACGGTGCTGAACAATCTTGGGCTCTTGTCCGAGAAACCGGTCGTCACCGCCGAGGGGCTTGAGGTTGTGCCGCTTAAGGTGGTCAAGGCTGTCCTGCCCGATCCGATGTCTCTGGCCCCCAATTACAAGGGCAAGACCTTTATCGGCGATCTGGTGAAGGGCGTTCGGGATGGGGCGGAAACGGAATTGCTGGTCTATAATATCAGCGACCACGAAGAAGCCTTTGCCGAGACCAACAGCCAGGCCATTTCCTACACTGCGGGCGTTCCGGCTATCGCCGCTGCCATGCTGATCGCCAAGGGCGAGTGGGATTGTCACCACATGGCCAATGTCGAGGAACTGCCGCCTGTGCCGTTCATCGACCTTCTGGGCAAGATCGGCCTCCCCACCCGCGTGCGCGACGCTAAGGGTGACCGGGAGTTCAATCCAGCCGAGTTCCGCGAAGACCGCCGCAAGGCCGTTCGCGGCGCATAAGGCTGGGAGCCATGAACAAGCAAGAGGTCGCAGCAATGCGGCCTCTTTTCGTTTGATCGACAAGAATTTTTGACAATAGCCCGTCAGGCAACCGGGAAGACAACCCGGACTCTGGTGCCGGGCCCCTCGCCATAGCTGACCTCGGCATTGAGGCTATGGGCCATCGCCTTGACAATGCGGCTGCCCAGCCCGGTGCCTTGTGGCTTGCCGGTTCCGGTCCAGCCGATCCCGTCATCTTCCACGCACAATTGTACTTCGTCACCTTCCCGGACCACGACAATACGCACTTCGCCGACCTCGCGGTCCGCATAGGCATATTTGAGCGCATTGGTGACAAGTTCGGTGACGATGACGCCGAGCGAGGCTACCTTGTCGGTGGCCAGTGGCAAATTGTCCGATGTTAGCCGGATCAAGGCCGTTTGTCCGTGAGACTGGACGCTATTTTCCAGCTCTCCGACCAGGCCGTTGAGATAGTCCGAGACCTGTACCCAACGCGCGTCGTCAGAGGTGTAGAGGTGGCGGTGCACCCCGGCAATGGCCTGAATGCGCACCTGGGTTTCGCTGAGGGCACGCTTGGCCTCGGGGTCTTCCACCGCATTGGATTGCAGGCCCACAAGGGCGGCGACCATGGCGAGCGAGTTGGCAACGCGGTGATTGACCTCGCCCAGCAGCATTTCGGCGCGTTCGCGGGCGGCCTGCATTTCGCGCTCGGCCTGCATTTTGGCGCGGTCCAGGCGCACATGGCTGATCGCCTGATCGATCGCTGCCAGCAACAATTCCATGAATTCTTCCGTGCCCGATTTGGGTACGAAATCGCTGGCGCCTGATTTCAGTGCGGCCACGGCCACTGCCATTTCGGCGGAGCCGGTGACATAGACGACCGCTGGCCTGTCGGTGATGTCTTCCATGGCCTTGAGGACGTCGAGCCCGGTGCCGGTGGGCAGGTTGTGATCGAGCGCCACGACGTCGATACCGCCGCCCCGAACGATTTCGAGACATTTTTCGCCGGTATCGGCGTGCTCGAACGTATAGCCGCGCCGCTGTATGGCCTTTTCGACAAGGCGGATGAGCCCCGGATCGTCATCGATATAGAGAACGTGCGGCGTGCGGTTCGGCATGTTGTTTTTATTCGGCCTCGGGAATCTGCATCACGGAGAAGAAAAGACCCAATTGCTTGATAGCATTAGCAAAACCATCATAATCGACTGGTTTGGTAATGTACACGTTGGCGCCGAGGTCATAGCAGCGCTGAATCTCGCGCTGGTCGTCCGTGGTCGTGAGCACGACGACAGGGGAGCGGCGAATATGCTCGTTGCCCTTGATCTTTTCCAGAATGTCCACGCCGGTCATGTCCGGCAGGTTCAGGTCCAGCAGCACCAGCAGTTGGCGACCGCTATTAGTCGCGCCGCTGCCGTCCTCGCCAAAAAGATAGCGAAGTGCGTCGGTGCCGTTGCCGAAGGGCACGATTTCGTTGGCGACCCCTGCACGCCGGATGTTTTTCTCGATGAGACGGGCGTGGCCCTCATCGTCTTCGATCATGATAATCGTTACGGGACGTGCGTTATTCATGCTTGGGTACCCCCCAGATAGGTGCGCAGGTCGCGCGGAAGACTGATGGTGAAGGTGGTGCCTTCGCCGAGTTTTGATTTCAGCGTGACATCGCCACCCAGGCTGCGCACCATCGTGCGGACATGGGCAAGGCCGATGCCTTCGCCGGGATGGCTCTGGGAGCCGGAGCGGCGGAAGAGTTCAAATACGCGCTCATGGTCGGTATCGGCGATACCACGGCCATTGTCGGAGACATCGATGACCACCCTGTTGCCGGGCAGGTGGCGCGCCTTGATCTCCACGTGCAATGGGCGGTCCGGCTGCTGATATTTCACAGCGTTATCCAGCATATTGCCCAGGACCTGCTCGATAGACAGTCTGTCGGTGACGATCTTGCCAATGCGAATGTCGGTTTTGACCTCGCCGCCGCTATCGACGATCTGATGATGGATCGCGGCCGCACCGCTCTCTGCAAGTTCCCTGAGGTCCACCGACTCTGGCTTGAGCTGGCGACGGCCCTCGCGCGAAATCTTGAGAATGGCGTTGATCAGCCCGTCCATTTTGCGGGTGGCGGCGCGGATAAAGGTGATGGCTTCGGGCAGGTCTTCGGTCGCGGCCAGCCGGGCTTCGGAGGCCACCGGATCATCGGTCTCGGGCTGCGTTTCCATATAGGATTTAACCGCGCCGACACCGGTTTCGAGTTCGCTGGTAAAGCCCATGATATTGACCAGCGGCGCGCGCAGGTCATGGGTCACGATATAGGCGAAGCGCTGGATTTCCTCATTGGCGCGGCCAAGGTCAGACGTGCGTTCCTTGACGCGATCTTCAAGGCTGGCCTTGGCGTCCTCGATTGCCCGGCGTGCATTGGCCAATTCCTGCATATAGCTGAACACGGCCCATATGGCGGCGCCCACAACGAGCAGGATGATGAATCCACCGGCCATGGAGACCCAGCGCATCGCCGTGGCGGTGTTGCGCTGATTGGCGACCCCCTCGATCAGTCGGTTGTCGATGGCCTCGATCAACCCATTGATGAAGGCGCGGGACGAATCCATGGCCTCCTTGCCGCGATCAGTGCGGACCTGTTCGATGGCGCCCTGCACATCGCCCGACTGGGCAAGGGCAATTGTTTCGCTCAATTCATTCAGCTTGAGCGCAATATCGGCTTCAAGTTGGGCAAAGGGCGCCTGTGCTTCGGGATAGGGCGCAAGAACGCGCCGAAGCTCGTCCATCTCGCCGTCGATCAGCGCAATCGCGTCGTTATAGGGCTCAAGATATTGGTTCTCGAGGGTGATGATATAGCCGCGCTGGCCGGTTTCGGCATCCTGCATGGTGGTGCGCAGATCGATGGCGGCGCGGCGGGCGACGCGGCCCTCAAGCACTTCGTCGAAATAGACCTGAGCGCGCTCCACCAGCCACACATTGGTGCCGACAATGCCGAGCAGCGTCAGCAGTCCGATGAGCAGCAGCAGGGCCGTTGATCGGACGAATGTCTTGCTAGTGATCGGCATGATGTCCCCGGTTCCTCATGCCTTCATCGCCCGATCTGCGCTTGTGGGCAATATGCATATGTTAAGTCGCGTGGGTTTCCTGCGATTGCGCGCAGATTTCCGCGCAAATGGAAATGGGAAACAGAATGTTAAGCGTCCGCATGTCAAATTCTGCGCGATTTTATGTAACCGGCTCTGGCCGGGAGTGGAGTAGTGGCGGAAATGGGCAAGCTATCCCTGCCCGAAGCCGAGGCGGCGGACGGACCTCATGTACCGGTTCTGCTCGACGAGGTGCTGGCGGCCCTGTCGCCAGAGGCCGGTAGCCGCATTGTGGATGGTACGTTCGGTGCCGGGGGCTATTCGCGTGCCCTGCTGAGCGCTGGCGCCTATGTCATCGGCATTGACCGCGACCCCTCGGTTGCCCCTCATGTCGCTGCGCTCAAGGCTGAATTTCCCGACACATTCACCTTTGTCGCCGGTACATTCTCCGAGCTGGACAATCTGGCCGCCGAACACGGTCCGATTGATGCCGTCGTCCTCGATATCGGTGTGTCTTCGATGCAGCTCGACGAGGCCGAGCGGGGTTTCTCGTTCATGCGTGACGGGCCGCTTGATATGCGCATGAGCCAATCGGGCACCAGCGCCGCTGATCTGGTCAATGATCTCGATGCCGAAGATCTCGCCAATCTGCTCTATGCTTTCGGCGAAGAGCGCAAATCGCGCCGCATCGCGCAATTCATCGTGGCGGCCCGGCAGGACGCTCCGATCACCACCACATTGCAGCTGGCGCGGATTATCGAGAAGGCCATCGGCCGCAAGCCGGGTGACGCGCACCCAGCAACCCGCTCGTTCCAGGCCCTGCGCATTGCGGTGAATGGTGAGTTCGATCAATTGGTCGAGGGCCTGTTCGCCGCCGAACGGCTTTTGCCTCCCGGCGGCAAGCTGGCCGTGGTCAGCTTTCATTCGCTCGAAGACCGCATCGTCAAACGCTATTTCGATCCTGACAAGGGCGGTCCTGCCATGTCGCGGCACCTGCCGCAAACCGAGGGTGAGCCGCGGCGCTGGCAGCCGGTCGCCAAGGCGGTCAAGGCGGGCTCGTCCGAGTTGGCGCGCAATCCGCGTGCACGTTCCGCCGTGCTGCGCAGCGCGGTGCGCACGGCGCTGCCCGCCCGCCCGGTACAATTGAAGGGCCTCAGTGTTCCCCAGATTGGCGGGGGCGCATGATCCGCACCATCAATATTTTGCTCATTGTTGTGTCCATCGTCATGCTGGCCAGCGTCTATGCGCTCAAATTCTCGATTGAGGGCACGGCGGCGGAACGCACGGCGCTGATCAATCTGATTTCCGAACAGGAAGGCCAGCTCTCGTTGCTCAAGGCCGACTGGGCGGTATTGAACCAGCCCGGGCATATCGATCCGATCGTTCGCAGGCACGAGGGCGAGCTCGCAGTGGCGCAGGTCAAGCAGGAGCAGTTTGGTTCGTTTGCGGCGCTGCCCATGCGGCCGGCGCGGCCCGATAGCGCCGCCATGGACGCCCTGTTTGAGGCAATTTCCCTGGGTATCGACCCCATCGATGCCATTCTTGAGCTGGAAGGGATTGAATAATGGCTGCCGTCGCTGAGGGCATGTCGCCCACCATCGCTCTGGATGGCGCCCGCAAGCAGCGCGGCAACCTCACGCAGGCGCGTATCCGCTGGATGATCCTTGGCGTTCTGATCGGCTTCGCGCTGGTTGGGGGACGTCTGGTGCAATTGGGCATGGTCGAAACCGACCAGACCATCGAAGGCCAGACACGCGACGCCATTCAGGCCAGTCGGCCGCCGATCCTGGATCGGAACGGGCTTGAAATGGCGCTCGATATTCGTGTGCCTTCGCTCTATGCCGAACCGCGTCGCATCATTGACGTTGAAGAAGCCGTTCAGGGGCTGCGCACCGTTCTGCCCAATCTCAGCGAAGCCTGGCTGCGCAATCGCCTGAGTGGGGATCGTGGCTTTGTCTGGGTGCAGCGCGAACTGACCCCGGCCATTCAGGATCAGATCATGCGGCTGGGTATCCCCGGCATCGACTTCATCACTGAATCCAAGCGTTTCTATCCGGGCATGAATGAAGCCTCGCATGTGCTGGGTTCCACCAATGTGGATAATCAGGGCATTGCCGGGATTGAGCGGGCAATGGACAATGACTCCATTGCATTGCTGCAGGAGCTTGGTCTGGCGCGTGGCAATGCGCTGACGCCGGTCGAGCTGAGCATCGACATGCGTGTCCAGCACGTCATGCATGAGCAATTGACCGATGCCATGACCCGCTATCAGGCCATCGCTGCGGCAGGCGCGATGATGGATATCTATACCGGCGAGATCATCGCGCTGGCGTCATTGCCCGACTTCAACCCCAATGAGCCCGCCTCTGCGCTGGTCAAGGATACGTTCAATCGTATCACCTCGGGTATTTTCGAGCCGGGCTCCATCTTCAAGACTGTCACTCTTGCCGGGGCTCTCGATAGCGGCAATGTTCGCATGAGCGACACGTTCGACGCGCGCTACGGCGTGCGTTTCGGGCGCTATACCATCACCGATTTCCACGGCAAGAACCGCATTCTCAGCCTGCCCGAGGTCTATAAGTACTCGTCCAATATCGGTACGATCCGTATCATGCAGGCGATGGGGAAGGACAATTTCCGTGAATTCCTCAGCCGGTTGAAATTCGACGAGCGCGTCGAGTTTGAACTGCCGGAAATGCGCGTGCCGACCGTGCCGAAAACACTGTCGGAAGTTGGTGCGGCCACGGCTTCATTTGGGCATGGTCTGTCGGTGTCGCCGCTGCATATGCTGAGCGCCTATGCCTCATTCGTGAATGGCGGCAATTATATCGCGCCCACGCTCTATAAACGCAGCATCGCCGAGGCAGAACCGTTCTATGAGCGGGTTATCTCGGAGCAGACCAGCGCCAATATGCGCTATCTCATGCGCCTTAACGCCATATCCACCGGCGGATCGGGGTCGCAGATGAACCGCGCCGCGCAAGGTTACCGCGTCGGTGGCAAGACTGGCACGGCCGAAAAAGTGATCGATGGACGCTATTCGTCCAACAAGGTCACGAATTTCTTCGCCTCCGCATTTCCGCTCGACAATCCGCGTTATGCCATGGTGATCATGGTAGACGAACCCAAGGCCGAAAATCCTCAATCAGGCACCACGGCAGGCTGGAACGCCGGTACCCTGACGGGGCGCGTTGTTCAGCGGGTTGCACCCATGCTCGGCATTGCTCCTGATTTCAGCCCAATGCTCGACCAGCAGATCGTACCGCCAGAAGTCCGGCGAATTTTTCCAGAAGGATATTGATTGGTGTCACTTAGCGTTACCCAGCTGCTCGAAGGCTCCGGCGCTCGCCCCAAGAAAGGGCTTGGCGCGGTATTTGGGCTGAATTCGGATAGTCGGCGGATTGAGCCCGGCGATATTTTCTTCGCTCTGCCGGGCGCGAAGGTGCATGGCAATCAATTCGTGGCCGATGCAGTGGCGCGTGGCGCGCTGGCGGTGGTCACCGATATTGCGCCGCCGGGCGATCTGGGCGTACCTGTCATCGTGGTCAAAGATGTCCGCGCCGCCTATGCGCGCGCCGCATCGCGCGTGTTCGAGCCACAGCCGGAAATTCTGGTGGCAGTAACCGGCACCAATGGCAAAACCTCGGTGGCGTCTTTTGTGCGCCAGATATGGGATTATGCCGGCCTGGGCGGCGCCAGCATTGGTACGCTCGGCATTGAAACGGCGACGCGAACCATTGAGGGCGCGCTGACCACGCCGGATTCGCGCACCCTGCATCAGGCCATGCGTGCCATCAAAGCCCAGGGGATCGATCATGTGGCGCTGGAAGCCTCCAGCCACGGGCTTGATCAGCATCGCATGGACGGCATTCATTTTGAGGCGGTGGCGTTCACCAATCTCAGCCGCGATCACCTCGATTACCACGCGGATATGGACGAATACCGCAATGCCAAACTGCGGCTGTTTACCGACCTCTTGGTCGATGGCGGCGCGGCTATCGTCAATGTGGATGATCCTGAACATGAGCAATTCATGTTCGCCGCGCTTTCGGCCAGTGCAACATTGCTGACCGTGGGCCGCGAGGGCGCCTATATCGAAATCCTCTCGATCGAACCCGAAGGTTATGGTCAGAGGGTGGAAATCCGCCATATCGGCGAAAAGGTTAGTTTTCACCTGCAGATTCCTGGCGAATTCCAGGTGTCCAATGCGCTGGTTGCCGCAGCCCTGGCCATGTCGTCCGGTGTCGACAAGGCCGATGCCTTTGCTGCGCTGTCCGAACTGGTTGGCGCGCGTGGGCGGCTGGAGCTGGTGGGCGAGTATAACGGCGCGGCCATTTTCGTCGATTATTCCCACAAGCCTGAAGCGCTGCGCACCGCGCTTCATACGCTGCGGCCCTATGCCAAGAACAAACTGCATGTGGTCTTCGGCTGCGGTGGCGACCGCGACAAAGGCAAGCGCCCTCAAATGGGCGAAATTGCCCATGATCTTGCTGATGTGGTGATCGTCACCGACGACAATCCCCGCACCGAGGATGCCGCGCAGATTCGGTCCGAGGTGCTGGCCGGGGCCAAGGGAGCCAAGGAAATTGCCGACCGCAAAGAGGCAATCGAAACAGCCGTTCGCTCGCTCCAAAAAGGCGATGTGCTGCTTGTGGCAGGCAAGGGTCACGAAACCTACCAGATCATTGGCACCACAAAGCACCAGTTCTCCGACCATGAAGTGGTCGAGGCGGCCATCAAGGGTTAGTTGCGGGGCTATTGAAGCACTCCTCTTCACCCTCCCCCTTGCGAGGAGGGTCGGGGTGGGGGTATGGCGAGCACCGCATCATCCGGGAGCTGATCACCCCCTCCCATCCTCCCCCGTCAAGGGGGAGGTGTTGCATCGCGTTTCCGGCGGCATAAGCGGACCGAGCACAACATGACCAAACCCCTCTTCACCCTCGATGCCATCCTCGAAGCCACTGGTGGCCGCGCCGAGGGCGTGGATGCCAGAGTAATCAACTCCATTTCGATCGATAGCCGTGAGCTGGGCCCCGATGCGCTTTTCGTCGCCATCAAGGGCGACCGTTTCGATGGCCATGACTTTGTTGACACGGCTCTGGCCAATGGTGCCGTCGCCGCCTTGGTGAGCGAAGGCCGCAGCACCGGTCCTGGCCGGGTCGTGGTCGCGGATGCACTTGGGGGATTGCGCGATCTTGCCCGGGCCGCCCGCGCGCGCAGTCGCGGTTTCATCATTGGCGTCACCGGCAGCGTCGGCAAGACGACGACGAAGGAAGCGCTGCGAGTCATCTTCGAGGCGGCAGGCGAGACCCATGCCTCGATCAAGAGCTTCAACAATCACTGGGGCGTGCCGCTGATGCTCGCCCGCATGCCGGAGAGCGCCCAGTTCGGCATTTTTGAAATGGGCATGAGCGCGCCTGATGAAATTCGTCCGCTCAGCCAATTGGTGCGCCCGCATCTGGCGATCATCACTTCCATCGCTCCAGCGCATCTTGAGACCATGGGCAGTCTTGAAAATATCGCTCGTGCCAAAGCCGAGATATTCGATGGGCTCGAAGAGGGCGGTACGGCGATCATCAATGCCGATAACCCGCACATAGAGCTGCTTTTAGACCTGGCGGCGAAAGCCAACGTCAACAGTGTGCTGACATTTGGCTTTGCGAGGGGAGCGGATTGGCAAATTCTTGATCCGCAGACTGTTGCCGAACACAGCTTCGCAAAAGTCGTGCATGGCGACCAGCACTATGAACTCGCGCTTGGTGTTTCCGGGCGCCATATGCTGTCAAATGCCACGGCTGCCCTGGCTGCTGCCCAACTCGCCGGCATCGACCCCGCCGTGGCCTTGCGGGCGCTCGCTGGCTTTGGTGCGCAACCGGGCAGGGGCCTGCGTCAACGTCTCGGTCCCGCAAGTAACCCATTGTTACTGATAGACGAAAGCTACAATGCCAACACGGCTTCCATGAGCGCGGCGCTTGATGTTTTCGGCTCTGTCACCGCTCCCGGGCGCAAGGTTCTGGTGCTTGGCGACATGCTGGAGCTGGGTGAGCAGTCCGCAATTTTACATGCCGGTCTCGCCAGCGTCGTCCGGGCCAGCGGTGCAGATCGGGTGCATCTTGTGGGCGCAGGCATGGCTGCACTGGCCACCGCGCTTCCCGACGCGCTGGTTGCCAGCCATTCGCACACCGCTGCAGAAGCCGAAGACGTTATCGTCTCCGATCTTGCCTATGGCGATGCTCTTATGATCAAAGGATCAAACGGTGTCGGGCTGGCGCGTATTGTGAATGCGGTTATCGCGCGTTTCGGCCAGCGCTAAGACATCCAGGCAAAATAGCGGAACAGAATGCTTTATTTCCTCGGCCAGCTGGGCGAACAATTCGCCGCCTTTAACGTCTTCCGGTACATCACCTTCCGCACGGCAGGTGCTGTGGTTACGGCGCTGTTCTTTGTGTTTCTGTTCGGTCCGGGCATGATTGCCTTGCTCCGGTTGAAGCAGGGTAGGGGCCAGCCGATCCGCGAAGATGGTCCCGCGGGCCATTTGCTGACCAAAAAGGGCACGCCCACCATGGGCGGGCTGATGATCCTGTCGGGCGCGGTGATTTCAACCCTGCTCTGGTCGAACCTGACCAATGGTTATGTCTGGGTTGTGCTGTTCGTCACCATCGGCTTTGGAGCCATCGGCTTTTATGACGATTACCTCAAGGTCAAGCGCATGAGCCATGCCGGGTTCGGTAGCAAGCAGCGCCTGCTGCTGGAAGCCATTATCGGCGCTATCGCGGCCTTTTGCATTTCCCAGCTTGCCTCGGGCGCCTATGGCACTTCGCTGTTGTTCCCCTTCGTCAAGGATCTGGCGCTGAACCTTGGCTATTTCTACATTCTGTTTGGCGGCTTTGTCGTCGTGGCGGCGGGCAATTCGGTCAATCTCACTGATGGTCTGGATGGTCTCGCCATCGTGCCGGTAATGGTTGCCGCGGCCTGTTTCGGGCTGATCGCCTATCTGGTGGGGTCGCAGAACTACGCCGATTACCTGCTGCTGAATTCGGTGCCCGGCACGGCTGAACTTGCCGTGGTTTGTGGCGCGTTGATTGGCGCTGGCCTGGGCTTTTTGTGGTTCAACGCGCCGCCTGCGCAGATTTTCATGGGTGATACCGGCTCGCTGGCTTTGGGCGGCGCGCTCGGGACCATTGCCGTGGCGACCAAACACGAAATCGTGCTTGCCATTATCGGTGGCCTGTTCGTGCTCGAAGCGGTGTCGGTGATCGTTCAGGTCACCTCATTCAAGCTCACCGGCAAAAGAGTGTTCCGAATGGCTCCGATCCATCACCATTTCGAGCATCTGGGATGGACCGAAAGTCAGGTAGTGATCCGGTTCTGGATCATTTCCTTCGTGCTGGCGCTGATCGGTCTTTCCAGCCTCAAGCTGCGGTAGGCAATCGGTTGATATGGCGTTGAACCCGTCGGTCCGTCACCACCCAGTTTATCCGGGTGGTCCATGGGCGTCATAGGGGGGATTGCCCGGATAAACCGGGCGATGACGATGGAGGGGCCGACCACTTCGCCCCCCTATTCGCAAAACGCGAAAACCTTGGCAAATCGGTAACCAAAGCTGCCTACAATTGTAGGCAGTTTGTATTGAGTACCGGCTTGCCCTGATGATGTTTTCACGCGCCGAAAAGACCCCTCTGGCTGAATGGTGGTGGTCGATTGACAAGGAATTGCTGGGCGCATTGATCATGCTGCTGGCGGTCGGTGTGGTCCTGAGCTTCGGAGCGAGTCCCGCCGTTGCCGAGCGCATTGGTCTTGATGAATGGCACTTCGTCATTCGCCACGCCATGTTCGCCGCTTTGGCCGTGCCGGTGATGATTGTCACCTCGCTTCTGAGCCAGCGTCAGGCGCGTTTTGCTGCGCTTGGTGTCTTGGTCGTCATGATCATCATGCTGTGGGCGACACTGCGGTTTGGTACCGAAGTGAAGGGCGCGCGGCGCTGGCTGTCGCTGGCCGGACAGTCATTGCAGCCATCCGAGTTCGTCAAGCCAGCCTTTGCCGTGATCGGCGCCTGGCTGTTCTCCGAATATATGATCCATAAAAATGTGCCGGGCCGCCTGATTGCAACCGGCATCATGGCAAGCATTGTTGGCGCGCTGCTGTTGCAGCCGGACATTGGGCAGACGGCTCTGGTGCTGGCGACCTGGGCGGTGCTGTTGTTTTTCTCCGGTATTTCCTGGTGGATTATTTTCGGCCTTGCGGGTGTCGGCGGCGGTCTGCTGGTTGGCGCTTATGTGTTTTTCCCCCACTTCGCCCGCCGCATCGATACGTTTCTCAACCCCGACGGCGGCGGCAATACCTATCAGATCGACCGGGCCTTGCAGTCATTGATGGAGGGCGGCTGGTTCGGGCGCGGGCCGGGTGAATCCATGGCCAAGAAGCTGATCCCAGACGCGCATGCCGACTATGTGTTCTCCGCCGCTGCCGGGGAGTTCGGCATTCTCTTCTGCATGGGGCTGGTTGGACTGATCGGCTTCATCGTGGTGCGCGCCATGGTCGCAGCGCAACGCCAGACCAGTCTTTTCGCACGGTTGGCGGCCTCGACCATCGCTGTTCAGTTCGCCATGCAGTCCGGCATCAATCTCGCGGTGAACCTCAATCTCATCCCGCCCAAGGGCATGACGCTGCCATTCGTGTCCTATGGCGGCACCTCGATGATCGCGGTGGCATTCGGCATGGGCCTGATGCTGGCGCTGACACGAACCAAGCCGGAAGAGCGCATGGCGACCGGGCTTCCCTCCTTCCGTAGTGCCGTGGTAGCCCCCGCCGAATGAAAACATTTGTTCTTATGGCTGGCGGAACCGGCGGCCACCTCTTTCCGGCGATGGCCCTGGCACAGGAGCTGGTGCGGCGCGGCCATGCGGTCGAGCTGATGACAGACCACCGCGCCGAGAGCTATGGCGGCGATTTTCCGGCGCGGCAGGTCCATATCGTGCCCTCCGCCACCCCTTCAGGGGGCAATCCTCTCAAGCTGGTTTCTGCCGGCTTTACTATTCTGCGTGGCATCGCGGTGGCGCATGGCAAGCTGCGCAAGGTGCGACCCGATGCTGTGATCGGCTTTGGCGGTTATCCGACATTCCCGCCGTTCATCGCGGCAAACGTGCTTGGTATTCCGGGCATTTTGCATGAGCAGAATGCGGTGATGGGCCGGGCCAACAGGGCTTTGGCGCGTTTTGCCGATATGCTGGCCATGAGTTTTCCCGAAACCAAATTCGCCAATCAGCATGGCCTTGAGAAAGCGCTTACCGGCAATCCGGTGCGAGATCGGGTGCGGGCGCTGGTCGGGCGGCCATATCCGGTGCTGGACGATAAAAGTCCGGTTCGGCTTGTTGTTACGGGCGGCAGTCAGGGGGCTCGCGTGCTTTCCGACATTGTGCCTGAGGCCATCGCGCTTTTGTCGCCGGACCTGCGCAAACGTCTGCAGATTGTGCAGCAGGCACGACCTGAGGATATCGATCGGGTAACAGACTGTTACCGTCGAGCGCGGATCAGCGTGGAAATAGCCAGTTTTATTCCAGACCTGCCGGAGCGTATCGCAGATGCGCATCTGGTGATCTGTCGTGCCGGTGCCTCTACGGTCACCGAACTAGCGGTCTTGGGGCGTCCGGCTATTCTGGTGCCGCTGCCGGGCTCGCTCGATGCCGACCAGAAACATAATGCGCAGTTTCTGGAGCAGGGCGGTGGCGGCTGGGTGATGGAGCAGGCCACGCTTTCACCGCAATCGCTTGCCACTCGCCTGTACGATCTGCTGACCGACACGGCAGGCCTGGCGCAGGCCGCAAACGCCGCCCGTTCGCTCGGGCAGGTCAGGGCGGTTGAAAAGCTGGCTGATCTTGCCGAGGCGATCGCTGGCAAGAACGGACATATTGAAGAAGGACAAAAACCATGAAGATGCCGCGTAATATCGGGCCGGTTCATTTTATCGGCATCGGCGGCATCGGCATGAGTGGTATCGCCGAAATCCTGCATAATCAGGGATATGAAGTGCAGGGCTCAGACGCTTCGCTCAACCCCAATGTACAGCGCCTGCGCGATATGGGAATCAAGGTCGAGATCGGCCAGAGCGGCGACAATCTTGGCAAGGCCGAAGTGGTCGTGGTGTCCTCGGCCATCAAGAAAGACAACCCAGAGCTGATGGCCGCGCGGGCCAAGGCGCTGCCCATCGTGCGTAGGGCAGAAATGCTGGCCGAGATCATGCGGTTCAAAACCGCCATTGCCATTGGCGGCACGCATGGCAAGACGACCACCACCACGCTGGTCGCCACACTGCTCGACGCTGGCAATCTCGATCCCACCGTCATCAATGGCGGCATCATCAATGCCTATGGCACCAATGCCCGGCTGGGCGGCGGTGAATGGATGGTGGTGGAGGCCGACGAAAGCGACGGCACGTTCATCAAGCTGCCGGCCGATGTGGCGGTGGTGACCAATGTCGATCCGGAGCATCTCGACCATTACGGCGATTTTGAAGGGGTGAAGAAGGCCTTTCATCAGTTCGTCGAGAATGTGCCTTTCTATGGTTTTGCGGTGATGTGCCTCGATCACCCCGAAGTGCAGGCGCTGGTTGGCGATATTCGAGATCGCCGCGTCATCACCTATGGCCAGAACCCGCAGGCTGATGTGCGGCTGATCGATCTAGAAAACCGTGACGGTGTGCAGCATTTTTCGGTCGAAATCCGCGACCGTATCCGCCAGACCCAGCTTCGTATCGATGGGCTGGAATTGCCGATGCCGGGCATTCACAACGCGCTTAATGCGACAGCGGCGATTGCCGTCGCGGATCAATTGCATGTGTCGGCAGAGGCGATCCGCCGTGGCCTCAAGGGCTTTACCGGGGTCAAGCGCCGTTTCACCAAGACGGGCGAGGTCGGTGGCGTCACCGTCATCGATGATTACGGGCACCATCCGGTTGAGATTGCAGCCGTGCTGAAGGCGGCGCGGCAATCGGCGCGGCGCGAAGTGGTCGCGGTGGTGCAGCCGCATCGCTATAGCCGCGTCAACGACCTGTTTGACGATTTCGCGGCCTGCTTCAACGATGCCGATACGGTGCTGGTTGCTCCGATCTATGCGGCGGGCGAGCAGCCTATTGTTGGCGTGACACATGAGGAACTGGTCAATCGCATCATGGCGCGCGGTCACCGTGACGCACGGGTGGTGGATGGGCCTGAAGTGCTGGCCAAGGTCTTGGCGGACCGGGTCGCGGACGGCGACTATGTGGTCTGTCTCGGGGCGGGCAATATCACGCAATGGGCGGCGGCGCTGCCGGGTGAGCTGGGCAAGCTGATGGGGGCGGAGGCGAAATGACCAAACACGTCGCAGTCCTCATGGGTGGCCTTTCCAATGAGCGTCCCGTTTCCCTCAGCACCGGCAAAGGCTGCGCTGCGGCTTTGCGTAATGCGGGCTATCGGGTGACCGAGGTTGATGTCGGCTATGACATTGCCGAGCGGCTGCGCGAGGTGGCGCCCGATGTGGCGTTCAACGCGTTGCACGGGCGGTTTGGTGAAGACGGCACCATTCAGGGCGTGCTCGAATTTCTGCGCATTCCCTATACCCATTCTGGTGTGCTGGCTTCGGCTCTGGCCATGGACAAGCATCAGGCCAAGATCATGCTCAAGGCTGCGGGCATTCCAGTGACTGACCATGTGATTGCCAGCCGAGGCGAAGTGGGCAAGGCGCATGTGATGGCGCCGCCTTATGTGGTCAAGCCTGTTGCTGACGGGTCGAGTTTCGGCGTCATCATCGTCAAGGCCGATCAATCCCATCCGCCGCAGGAAATCCTCGGTGAAGACTGGACTGGCGGCGAGGAATTGATGGTGGAGCGCTATATTCCCGGGCGCGAACTGACATGTGCCGTCATGGGTGACGTGGCGCTGCCTGTCACCGAAATCGTCACTGATCTCAGCTTCTATAATTATGAAGCCAAATATGCGGCGGGTGGATCACATCATGTCATCCCTGCTGAGATTAAACCTAAAATTTACGACAAAGTGCAAAAGCTGAGCCTTGCTGCCCATTTGGCACTCGGCTGCCGCGGCATCACGCGAACGGACTTCCGTTACAATGATGCGGCGGGTGAGGATGGCGAACTGGTCTGTCTGGAAATCAACACCCAGCCGGGCATGACGCCGACCTCTCTTGCCCCCGAGCAAGCCGCCTATGTGGGACACAGTTTTGAAGATCTTGTCTCCTGGATGGTGGAGGACGCGAGTTGCAACAGGTAAAGAGCGAGGCTTTTCTCGCCGGAGCGCAGATGGTTCGTCCGCGCTCATTGCCTGTTCCTGCCCCTAGCCAAGGCCAGCGTCTGGCCAACCGTTTTAATCGTGCCTTTGTTCTGCATGGCGGCATTATCCGGCGCAGCGTGATGATTGTTGCGCTTCTGGCCGCTGCCGCCGGCGTCTATCAGGTACGCGAGCCGATTGGCGCATTGGCCACCACACTGGCCGAAGTGGCGCAGGGCAATTTCGCGCAGGCGGGTCTTGCGATTGGCGAAATCTCCATCAGCGGGCAGACGCTGACCTCCGAACAGGCTATTTTTGATGCGCTCGGCATTGTCCCGCATACATCGACACTGGCTTTTGACGTGGAAGAGGCACGGCAGCGCATTGCCGAACTGCCTGCAGTCGCCAGCGTTACCGTGCGCAAGACCTATCCGGGTGATGTGACTGTGGTCATCACTGAAAAGGCCGCAGTGGCGCGCTGGCGTGTCGACGGCGTTACCTTCCTCATCGACGGTCGGGGCGAACAGATCGGCGAGGACGGCGGCGCCTATGGCGACTTGCCGCTGGTGATCGGCGACGGTGCTGCCGACGATGCGCTGGTGATGATCCGTGCGCTGAACATGGTGCCAAGCCTTCAGGATGGCTTGATTGCTCTGTCGCGCATCGCTGACCGGCGCTGGGATCTGATTTATGACACCGGCCTAAGGGTGCAATTGCCCGAGCAGGGCGTGGCGCAAGCCTTGCGCCGCCTTGTCTCCTATCAGACCGAATACCAGCTTCTCGACCGCGATGTTTCGATTATCGATCTTCGCCTCGATAATATCGTTGCTATCCGCCCCAACCAGACCGAAGAATCCAAACGATCATGATGAGCGATGCGATGACATCCCGGCTGCGGCCGGTTCAGCCCGGCAAGACTTCGCTGGTGGCCGTGCTCGACATTGGTTCAACCAAGATCTGCTGTGTCATCGCGCGGCTCTCCCCGCGCCCCGAGGGCAAGTCTCTGCGGGGCCGCACCCACCAGGCTGAGGTCATTGGCTTTGGCTATGGGCCATCCTCAGGCATCAAGAGCGGCGTTGTCGTTGAGATCGAGAAGGCCGAACAGGCTATCCGCAATGTGGTGGGCATGGCCGAGCGCGCGGCGGGCCTGACGCTGGAAAGCGTGCTGGTCAATGTCACAGCAGGACGCCTGGGCTCCGAAACATTCTCGGCCGCCGTCTCTCTTGATGGGCAGGAAGTGGAAAAGGCCGATATTGTCCGGGTTCTCAAGGCGGTCAATTCGCGCTCGGTACGCCCTGAACGCTCTATCATCCATGCCTTGCCGATCGGCTATTCGCTCGATGGCCAGAAGGGCATTCGTGATCCCAAGGGCATGGTCGGCGAAAAGCTTGGCGTCGATGTTGCGGTGGTGAGTGCCGAAACCCTGGCCATGCGCAATCTCGAACTGGTGCTGCATCGCTGTCATCTGCAGATCGAAGCGCTGGTGGCGACGCCCTATGCGTCCGGGTTGGCGACGCTGGTGGATGACGAAGCCCAGCTTGGCGTCGCCTGTATCGACTTTGGCGGCGCGACCACCACGGTTTCGGTCTTCAATGACGGTCACATGGTCTATTCCGATGCCATCGCCATCGGCGGGCACCACCTGACGCTTGATATTGCACGCCAGCTTTCGGTCAGCGTTGCTGATGCGGAGCGTCTTAAGACGCTACATGGCTCGGTGCTGCCAGGCCAGGCCGATGAGCGTGAGATGATCCCGATCCAGCCTGTTGGCGCCAGCCATGACGAAGCACCGGGCCAGATCCCGCGCGCCGTGCTGACCCGCATCATGCGTCCGCGTATCGAGGAGATCCTGACCGCGATCCGCGACCGCATGCAGGCCACCGGCATGATGGACGTGTGTGGGCGCCGCTTCGTGCTAACCGGCGGGGCGAGCGAAATGACCGGATTGCCGGAAGTGGCACGACGCACGCTGGCGCGCAATGTGCGCAATGGTCGCCCCATGGGCATTGCAGGCCTGCCCGATATCGCCAAGGGCGCAGCTTTCGCCACCATGGCGGGAATGCTGGTCTATCCGCAGGTCTGCGCGCAGGAATATGTGGAACCCCGGGGCAGGGCGCGGTTGACCGGCACGGATGGCTATATTGCCCGCGTGGGAAACTGGCTGCGGTCGAGTTTTTAGAAGCACTCTCTGCAGGCGGTTCCTCACTGTTTTGGGTGTTTGGTTGCGCCCAGTCGCGCTATGGTTAACGCAAGCTCAATTTGTGATCGGGAATCCTCGCAAATTGCGCAGAAGTTAACCGGCGCGACTCACTTGTTAGGGTGGGGTTAACGAATGGGAGGGTAAATCTTAACCAACCACGCCACTATGGGGCCACCTATGACCATCAATCTGACCATCCCGGATATCCAAGAGCTCAAGCCCCGCATCACCGTTTTCGGTGTTGGCGGTGGTGGCGGTAACGCCGTTAACAACATGATCGAGTCCGGCCTTGATGGCGTGGATTTCGTCGTTGCCAATACGGACGCTCAGGCTTTGGCCTTGTCCAAGGCGCAGCGGATCATTCAGCTCGGTGTTGGTGTGACCGAGGGTCTTGGCGCTGGTTCGCACCCCGAGGTTGGTCGCGCTGCCGCCGAAGAGAGCTGGGATGAGATCAATGATCATCTCTCCGGCTCGCACATGGTTTTCATTACCGCCGGCATGGGTGGTGGTACGGGTACTGGCGCGGCGCCTGTGGTGGCGCGCGCTGCTCGTGAGCAGGGTATCCTGACGGTTGGCGTGGTCACCAAGCCGTTCAATTTTGAAGGCAATCGCCGTACGCGTCTGGCAGATGACGGTATCGATGAGCTGCATCGCCATGTCGATACGCTGATCGTTATTCCCAACCAGAACCTTTTCCGCGTTGCCAATGAGAAGACCACCTTTGCCGACGCCTTTGCGATGGCCGATCAGGTGCTGTTCTCCGGCGTGGCCTGCATCACCGATCTGATGGTCAAGGAAGGCCTGATCAACCTCGACTTTGCCGACGTGCGTGCCGTCATGCGTGGCATGGGCAAGGCGATGATGGGTACGGGCGAAGCATCGGGTGAAGATCGTGCCCGTCACGCTGCCGAGGCTGCGATTGCCAATCCGCTGCTGGACGATGTGTCCATGCATGGTGCGCGTGGTCTGCTGATCTCCATTACGGGTGGTCCAGACCTGACCCTTTACGAAGTCGATGAGGCTGCCAGCCGCATCCGCGAGGAAGTCGATACCGACGCCAATATCATTCTTGGCGCGACCTATGATCCGAACCTCAATGGTACGATCCGCGTGTCCGTGGTTGCCACCGGCACGGATGCAGCCATGGTGCAGGCGCTTGAGCCTGCCAAGCCGCACGCCTCGCGCACTCCGCTCTCGGTCAAGCGCCATGTTCCTGCCGAGCGTTCGGTCGTGCCGCCCGCTGCCGAGCCGGTCATGGAGCAGGTCGAGGATATCGGTTTTCAGGTGGAGGCGGCTGTCGCTGAAGCTTTTGCCGTGCAGCAGCCGGCCGAGGCCTATGCACATGAAGACGATGGTATTCTGGTCGAGCCCTATGTTCCGGCCGCCGAAGCTATTGCTGAGCCCGAAGACGCTGTTGCCGTGTATGAGCAGCCGATTCCCAGTGTTTACGTGCCGTCGCACGCCGCTCGTCCCGATGGTCAGCGTCGTATGCCGCGCACTGAGGAGCTACCCGCTGTTGCGCGCCGGACACAGGACGCGCGGGAACAGCCACAGGCTGAGCCGCGTAATGCCCGCGCTCTGTTCAAGCGTCTCGCCTCAAATGTTGGTCTCAATCTGAGCCAGCCGCAGGCCGAGCAGCGCAGTGAGCCGCAGCCGTCCGTGGCCGATGATGCCGCAGCGCGCAGCGCTATTGAAGCAGGCGGCGCAAGGGGTTCGCGCGTTTCACCAGCGGTTGACGGTGCTCGTGGCAATCTTGACGCGCAGGGGCGTCCCGCCGCCGCTCCCGCCGCAAAGGAGCATCTTGAGATTCCGGCTTTCTTGCGTAAGCACGGCTAATCTTTAAGTTTCTTTTGTCAAAAGCTTACTCGGTGCGGCTTCCGCGCCGAGTTTTTTTTAGCTAACAGTTCTGTGAGCGTGAAGTTATCGCGGAGTATTCCCAGGTATGAACAGACTAACCACGCGCCAGCGCACGCTCGCCGGTGAGATCAGTTTTGCCGGATATGGTGTGCATGGCGCAAAGCCTGTTACGCTGACTATGGGGCCTGCGCCGATTGATAGCGGGTATCTTATTCGCCGCGATCTTGGTGACGGGTTGATGACGCCTGCGGTGCATGTGCACCATTCCCGCGTAAGCCGTACCACTTTGTGCACGACGCTCGACCTGGGCGATAGCGTTAGCGTCGCAACTGTGGAGCATGTTGTTTCTGCGCTTTCCGGCATGGGCGTCGACAATGCGCTGATTACGCTCGATGGCCCTGAATGCCCGATCATGGATGGATCGGCCTATCCCTTTGCCGAGGCGATCATCGCGCGTGGTCTTGAAATTCAGCCAGCGCAGCGGAAGTTTCTAAAAGTCCTGCGTGCTGTCACTGTCCGCAATAACGACGCCTTTGCGGCGCTTGAACCGTATAATGGGCGCGCGCTCGATCTTGAAATCGATTTTGATTCCAAGGTTATCGGTCGTCAGCGGATGATCTTTGACTGGACGCCGCGTCGTTATTTCGAAGATGTGTCGCGCGCTCGTACTTTTGGCTTTGTCCGTGACGCCAAGATTCTGCGTCAGGCGGGCTACGCGCTTGGCTCCAGCCTCGACAATTCCATCACCGTACATGACGATCAGATCCTCAATCCGGGCGGCTTGCGCTATGAGGACGAATTCGTGCGTCACAAGCTGCTCGATGCCATCGGCGATCTGTCGCTGGGCGGTTTGCCGATCTGGGGACGTTTCCGCTCTTACAAGGGCGGACATGCCCTTAATGCTCATGTTCTGGCGGGTCTCTTTTCGAGCGACGCCAATTATGAGATAGTGAGCGCTGAGGACTTACCGCTGGAATTCGAAGCATTCGATGACCAGCCGGAGGGGCTCGAGGTTCATCACTATCTGCGATCCGTGCGCTGAACCGGACTTGTCCGGGAAAGCCGCGTCACAGTTTTGATCCATTTGCCAATTACGCCGCAGCCCTTATGCGGAATGATCTAGGAACGGGGCAGTTCGTGAAGCTTGTCGTTTTGAGTCAATTTTCCAGCCGGGCCGTCCGGATCGCAGCCATTGGGCTGATGGCCGCCGTCATGGCCGGTTGCAGCATGTTTGGCCCGCCCAAGCTCAAGGAAGAGCCCATCGTTCCCGCCGCATCGCTCTATCAGGGCGCGCTGGACGAGATGGATCGCCAGTATTTCCAGTCGGCCATCAAGAAGCTGGAACAGCTCGAACGTCAGCATCCGCGTGATCCGCTGACCGAGCAGGGCAAGCTGATGCTGGTGTTCGCCAATTATCGCAGCGGCAAGCTCAACGAAGCGATTCTGGCGGCAGACCGATTCCTCGCGCTTTATCCCAACAGCAAGGACGTGCCTTACGTCCTGTGGCTCAAGGGCACGTCCTATTTCGCGCAGATCAAGGATATTACCCGCGACCAGCAATTGTCGCGTGATGCGATCGACACCTATCAGTTGTTGATCAACAATTATCCGAAGTCCGAACACGCCGTCGACGCCAAGGAAAAGCTGCTGGTCGCCTATGATCAGCTGGCAGGCAAAGAAATGTCGGTGGGCCGCTATTATCTGGGCAATGGCCAATATGCCGCCGCCATCAACCGTTTCCGCGAAGTGGTCGAAAAATGGCAGACGTCCACGCATATTGAAGAAGCGCTCTATCGCCTAACCGAATCCTATCTGCTGCTTGGCCTTACCAATGAAGCGATGTCGGCGGCGGCGGTTCTCGGCCACAATTACCCGTCCAGCGACTGGTACAAGCGCGGCTTTGAGCTGCTGGGCAAGCAGGGCCTGGCGCCGCAGCTCAATTCGGGCAGCTGGCTCGCAGCAATCCGCAACTGATTGCCGACACAGAACCGAAAGGGCCCCGCAAGGGGCCTTTTCTTTTGCTGCCGCAAGATGGTGTTGCCATTTTGTTCTATTTATCTATGATGAGGCTTGCCTTTGCTGTGGATGCGCCGCTTGCGGTGAAGTGAAGCGGCGGCAGCTTTGCTATATCGGGCTATCGGTCCATTTTCGGGAATCTGCGCATGCTCAACGCGCTGTCGGTCCGCAATATCGTTCTTATCGACCAGCTCGATCTGGCGCTGGATAAAGGCATGACCGTCCTTACGGGCGAGACCGGCGCGGGCAAATCCATCCTGCTCGATGCGCTGGCGCTGGCCCTTGGCGGGCGCGGTGATGCGGCGCTGGTGCGGCAGGGGCAGGAAAGCGGTCAGGTGGTGGCGGTGCTGGAACTATCCGCCGATCACCCGGCACGCGCCTTGCTGCGCGACAATGCCATTGCCGACGATGAAGACGTTATCCTGCGTCGGGTGCAGTTTGCCGATGGCCGAACCCGTGCATTCATCAATGATCAGCCGGTTTCTGCTTCGCTTTTGCAGAAAGTGGGCAGCCAGATTGTTGAAATCCATGGCCAGCACGATGATCGCGCCCTGGTCGATATGGCGACGCACCGCGCCGCGCTCGATGCCTTTGGCGAGTTGAGTGCTGAAGTTTCTGGGGTGCGGGAGAGCTGGGCAGTGCTGGCGGAAGCGCAGCAGGCCGTGGAAGAACAGCGGGCGCTGGTGGCCGACGCGTTGGCCGCAGAAGATTATGCACGGCACAGCGTCGACGAATTGGGCAAGCTCAACCCGATGCCGGGTGAAGAAGAGGAATTGTCCACCCGGCGGCAGCAATTGCAGCAGGCCGAAAAGGCGGCTTCCGACGTTGTGGAAATCGACGAGATTCTCAACGGCCCCAATGCGCCATCACCGGCGCTGGCTTCGCTGATGCGGCGGCTGATGCGCAAGATTGATGGGGGCGCCAGCCTGTTCCAGCCGATCGTGGAGGCGCTCGATGCTTCGCTTGAAGTGCTGGACCGCACCAGTGATGCGCTGGATGAGCTAAAGCGCGAGATGGCTTTTGATCCCAGCGAGCTGGAAGGGGTGGAGGAGCGTTTGTTTGCCCTGCGCGCTGCGGCGCGCAAGCATCAGACGTCCTGCGACGGCCTGGTGGCTGTTCTGGAAAAATATCAGGGCGATCTCGACACGCTTCAGGGTGGCGAAGTCCGGCTCAAGTCATTGGAGGCCGAGGAAGCGGCGGCACGAGCGCGTTACCGCGAGGCGGCCGATATTCTCAGTGCAGGGCGCAAGCAAGCTGCAAAGGCGCTCAGCAAGGCGGTCGAGGCTGAATTGCCGGACCTCAAGCTAGGCGCGGCAAAGTTTATCGTCGACCACCAGGTGGAGTTCGACCGGGTTGCCGCTGCGGGTTTTGATCAGATTGCGTTTCATGTGCAGACCAATCCGGGCACGGCAGCAGGGCCCTTGCTCAAGGTCGCTTCAGGCGGCGAATTGAGCCGGTTCCTGTTGGCGCTCAAAGTGGTGCTGGCCGACAGGGGCTCCGCGCCTGTGCTGATTTTTGACGAGATCGACACCGGCGTCGGTGGTGCGGTCGCCGATGCCATCGGGCGGAGGCTGGCGCGGCTGGCGGCCGGCGTGCAGGTTCTCACGGTCACGCATGCCCCGCAGGTGGCTGCTCGCGCCAATCGTCATCTTCTTATCGAGAAACAGATGGTGGAGGAGGGGGCTTTTGTACGCACCCATGTCCGTCCGCTCGATAAGGGCGCGCGGCAGGAAGAGGTAGCGCGCATGCTGGCAGGCGCCGAAATTACCAATGAGGCGCGGGCTGCTGCCAAGAAATTGCTTGGTGCAGTGGGATAGGTCTATGCTTTCTTCCCTTCGCCCCTTGTGGGAGAAGTGGCGCGCAGCGACGGATGAGGGGGCTGCGATGCTGCAATATTCTGCGTGTGCGGATAGCCCCTTATGCGCCCTTCGGGCACCTTCTCTGCAACCAAGAGGGGTGGTCCGGTGAAAGTGAAGCTTCGAGTGCCCCATGTCCGATCTGCCCCCTAAAGACATCGCCGATCTATCCGAGGATGAGGCCCGCGCCGAGCTGGAAAGGCTGGCTTCTGCCATAGCGGCAGCGGACATTGCCTATCATCAAAACGATGCGCCCGAGATTGCCGATGCCGACTATGACGCCTTAAAGCGCCGTAATGATGCACTTGAGGCTGCATTTCCCGAACTGGTGCGCAAGGATAGTCCGACCGGTCGGGTCGGGGCTGCGCCTGCGGAGGGTTTTGCCAAGGTGCGTCATGGCGTACCCATGCTCAGCCTTTCCAACGCCTTTGCCGATGAGGACGTGACCGATTTCGTGGCGCGCGCCAGGAAATTCTTCATGGCGGATACGCTGCGCGATCCCGGGTTCAAACTGGAATTCACCGCCGAGCCGAAGATTGACGGACTGTCGGCGTCGCTGCGCTACGAGAACGGCGTGCTGGTAAAGGGCGCGACGCGCGGCGATGGCGCGGTGGGCGAAGACATAACCGAAAACCTCAAGACCATTGGCGATATTCCTCACCAGCTGGCCGGTTCCGGCTGGCCAGCGGTGATCGAAATCCGTGGCGAAGTCTATATGAGCCATGCCGAGTTTCGGCGGCTCAAGGAACATTCGGCCAAGTTCGGCGGACAGGATTATGTCAATCCACGCAACACCGCTGCGGGCTCGTTGCGCCAGAAAGACCCCAAGATCACCGCAAGCCGGAACCTCAATTTCTTCGCCTATGCCTGGGGCATTGCCGAAGATGAGAAGGGCAATCCGAGCCCGCCTGCCGAGACGCAGACCGAGGTTGTCGCCAAGTTCAAGCAATGGGGCTTTGCCACCAATCCGCTGATGTTGCGCACGGACAATGCCGAGGCTCTGATCGCTCATTATCGCACCATCGAGACGCAGCGCGCCACGCTGGGCTATGACATAGATGGCGTGGTTTACAAGCTCGACCGGCTCGATCTGCAGCAGCGCTGGGGCTTTGTGGCCCGTGCGCCGCGCTGGGCGATTGCGCATAAATTTCCAGCCGAACAGGCGACGACCATTCTTACTGGCATTGATATTCAGGTCGGACGGACCGGGGCGCTGACCCCCGTTGCGCGGCTGGCGCCGGTCAATGTGGGGGGCGTCGTGGTAGAGAACGCCACGCTGCACAATGAGGACTACATCAAGGGCATCGGCAATAATGGCGAGCCGATCCGTAATGGGATCGATCTGCGGATTGGCGACACCGTGATTGTGCAGCGCGCCGGTGACGTTATTCCGCAGATTGTCGATGTGGTACGCGACAAGCGGGCGAGTGATAGCGTGCCTTTCGTTTTTCCGCATCTCTGTCCGGCCTGTGGGTCCGAGGCGGTGCGGGAGGTGAACGAGAAGAGCGGCAAGCTCGATTCAGTGCGCCGCTGCACGGGGGAATTGATCTGTCCGGCGCAGGCCGTCGAAAATCTCAAGCATTTCGTATCGCGCAATGCGCTCGACATCGACGGGCTGGGTGACAAGCAGATCAGCCAGTTTTACGCAGAGGGCCGCATTGCCCGCCCGGCGGATATCTTTACCTTGCGGGCGCGCGATGAGCGTTCGCTGCGCAAGCTCAAGGATGCCGATGGGTTTGGGGCCGTTTCGGTGAAAAAGCTGTTCGACGCCATTGATGCGCGACGCGACCCAGAACTGGATCGCTTCATTTTTGCGCTGGGTATTCGCCATGTTGGTGAAACGACTGCTGCCTTGCTGGCCAAGGAATTCTCGACCATGCAAGCGTTCCGGGATACCGCTTTTGCTGCCGCGCATCAGGACGAGGGGCATGATCTGTTCCCGGAAATCGGGGGGATCGGCGAGATTGTTCAGGCATCGATCCTGGCTTTTTTCGCCAATGACCGCAATGTGCAGGCGCTGGATGAATTGCTGATCGAAGTCCAGCCCAAGCCTTATGTCGTCACCATTTCCACCGATAGCCAGATTGCGGGCAAAACGGTGGTGTTCACCGGTGCCCTCGAAAAAATGACACGATCTGAGGCCAAGGCTATGGCCGAGAGGCTGGGCGCCAAGGTGGCCGGGTCGGTATCGGCCAAGACCGATATTCTGGTGGCCGGACCGGGTGCGGGCTCAAAGCTCAAAACCGCGGAGCAACACGGCGTCGAAGTGATCAGCGAAGACGAATGGTTCGAGCTGGTCGGCAAATAAGGGTGTGATGGAGGCTTGCATGCGGGTTTTAAAAGCTTTGGCGCTAGCGGCTGTGTTGGCGCCGGGCGCCGCATTGGCCAGCCCGCTTGGCGAGCAATTGCCTGATCTGCTCTATACAGGCGAAGCCACGGCGCAGCGCGACGAATTTGCTGCCGAATGCGATAATGGTCATGCCGATGCCTGTTTTGGTGTTGGCCTTATCGACGTCATTCTTGCTGCCGAGGGATTGTCACAGGCGCTCTATCGCCATGGCGCGGTGGTGCCGGATATGGCTTCTGCGGCCATGTTTTTGGGTGTGCCGGGTGGGATCGGCACTGGTCCTGCCAATCCTGCGCCGGAAAAGCTCACCTATGAATTGCTGCGCGCGATCATGGGGGACTTCGTTGCGGGCCTTGATCAGGCGCAACAGGGCTTTTTGCTGGCCGGGGAGACTGAGGAATTCTCCATTGTCATTGATCCGCTGCTGGTGCGGCTGGACATCAATGGCGATGGCCAGGTGCATGAAGGCGAAACCCAGGCGGCGCTGCTCGGCGACATGCTGGACCTGCCGCAAGGCAAGAGCAAGGGTGACAAGACAAAGGCCGTTGACACGAGTATCGGCTTTGATCGCGCGGATGCCTTCTGGTTTGCGGGCTATACCCAGATCACTGCATCGCCGGTCGATCTGCTGCTGGCCCATGACTTTTCGCAATTGTTCGACGCTGTGGGCCACCGCGTTTTTCCCAAAGCCGGCTTGCCCATGCAGGATTATGCGCGCGGCGGCACGCTGATGATGGACCCCGAGACCGATACGTTCATCGCGGATGTGATCGCCTTTCTGCACATGGCGCGTTTTCCTGTGACCGATGCGGCGCGTTTGCAGGGCGTATTGGAGCGGATGGAGGCGGTGACGGCGCTGTCCCGGCAGAATTGGGACGCCATTCTGGCAGAAACGGACGATAATCGGGAACTGGTGCCGTCGCCGCGTCAGACCTCAATCGTGCCGGGCCATGAGGTGACGGAAGAGGTAGTTGAGGCGTGGCTGGCGACGCTTGATACGCTGGACCAGATTCTGGCTGGGGACCTGTTGCTGCCGCATTGGCGCTTTAGCCAGGGTTTTGATCTGCGCGCCTATTTCGAGACGGCAACGGAAACCGATCTCATCATGCTGTTTGTCGGGCAGGGGGCGGTGCCGTTTCTGCGCGATGGACCAATTGCCGATGCAGGCAGCTTTGCCGCTGGCAATGCAGTGTTCGGGGACAGATGGCCCAATTTCGCCATCTGGTTCAATTGATCAGGGAAGGCGAGAAAATGCGTCTTAACGTTCTGGCACTTGGTGCTTTTCTGTCGCTGACCAGTCTGGTGTCGGCTCAGGCCTTCGACACGCCGGAGGCCTTGCTGGAGGCATTTTACGAGCCCTATTTCACCGATTCGTTCCCTGAGGATGAAAGCGCCTTCCGCTCGGCGGCGCTGAATGCGCTCTATGAAGCGGATGCGGAGCGCACGCCCGCTGGTGAAATGGGCGCGCTTGGTTTTGATCCCTATGTCGATGGGCAGGATTTCCAGCTTTCGGAACTGGTCATTGGAGAGGCCGAGATTTCAGGCGATGCGGCGGTGGTCGATGTCAGCTTTGGCAATTTCGACCGGCCCACGCTGCTCACTTATGAACTGGTGTTCGAGGAGGAGGGCTGGAAGATCGACGATGTCGTTTCTGAGGAGAGCGAATATCCTTATCGGTTGAGCGAGATTTTCCTCTCGGCCTTGGGTGAAGAATAAAAAAGGGGCGCTTGGCGCCCCTTTGATTTTGTCTGGACTGGTGCGGCTACAGCGCTGCTGTTGCCTGCTTTAGCCAGTCTTTTACCTCACCTTCGACCAGCGGGCTGATCTCCGCCCAGACCTTGGCGTGGAAGGCGTTGAGCCATTCGGTTTCTGCTGCATTCAACAGGGAACGGTCGATGAGCCTTGTGTCGATCGGGGCGAGGGTGATGGTCTCGGATTCCAGATATCCCGGGAAGTCCTTGGCCTCGACAATGGTGATCAGGTTTTCGATGCGAATGCCATATTCGCCCGCTTTGTAATAGCCAGGTTCGTTGGACAGGATATTGCCCGGCTCCAGCGGAGCGACGGCGCGCGGCGAGATACCCACGGGCCCCTCATGGACACCGAGGAACGCGCCGACGCCATGGCCGGTACCGTGACTGAACGTAACACCTTCCTGCCAGAGGAATTGGCGTGCCAGCACATCGATCTGTGCCCCGGTCGTTCCCTTGGGGAAGCGGGCAAGGGAAATGGCGATCATGCCCTTGAGAACGCGCGTATAGCGGTCCTTCTGCTCGGGCGTCGCCGGGCCGGTGGAGATCGTGCGGGTAATATCGGTGGTGCCGGAAAGATATTGCGCGCCGCTATCGAGCAGCATGAGTTCACCGGCATTGAGCTTGCGGTCGGTCTTTTCGTTCACCCGATAATGGACGATGGCGCCATTGGGTCCAGCGCCCGAAATAGTATCGAAGCTGGCATCGACGCAGGTTTCTTCTTCGCGCCGCAAGGCTTCGAGCGCGGTGACGATGGCGATCTCGGTGAGGTTGCCCTTGGGGGCTTGCTGATCGAACCAATGCAGGAATTTCGCCAGGGCCACGCCGTCCAACCGGTGCGCTTCGCGCATGCCGGCGAGTTCGACTTCGTTCTTGCGTGATTTGGGTTCGAGTACCGGATCGCGCTTCTCGATCAGCTTGGCTCCGGCCTGTTGCAGAATGCTGGCCACGGCCGCCGGGGCGCTCTGCGGATCGACCAGAACCGCCTTTTGGTCTTTGCCGAGCTGTTCCAGCGCATGGGCCAGCGTGGTGCTCTCCGCCAATTCGGCAATGCCGTCCAGCGAGGCCTTGATCTGAGGCGTGATCTTGGCCGCGTCGAGATAGAGCACGGGCAGGCCATCCTGGGGGACGATGGCAAAGCCGAGAACGAAGGGCGTGTTGGGCACATCGCGGCCACGCATGTTGAACAGCCAGCAGATCGATTCAGGCAGCGTGAGGACCACTGCGTCGGCTTTGTCGGCACCAAGCGTTTCGCGCAGCGCGGCAATTTTTTCCTGGGCCGAGCGTCCGGCGCGGTTATGGCCGAGAAATTCGATCAGGCTGACAGGCGCTGCGGGGCGGTCGCTCCAGATTGCATCCACCAGATTGGCATGAGGCACGATTTCGGCATGGCCCGCGAGCTTTTCGGTGAGGTCGCGCAGCTCTGCTGGCGTGTGCAGCCACGGATCATAGGCGAGCTTGCCGCCTTTGGGGACGTAGAGCTTGATGTCCGGGCTCACCCCGCCCTGAAATTCATGCACGGTGATTTGGGCTGTGTCGGTTTCGGCGGGAGCCTGCAGGGTATAGCGGCTATCGACAAACAGCCCGGCTTTCTCGGCACCGACGATGGCGAGCCCGGCTGAGCCGGTAAAGCTGGTGATATAGGCGAGCCGCGCCTCGCTGGCCGGGACGGATTCGCCACGATGGGCATCGGCGCGGGGAACAAGAAAGGCGTCCATTCCGGCGGTCTTCATGGCGTCGCGCAAGGCGCTGAGGCGCGGAGCAACCTGAGAAGAATCAGTCTTTGCGTCGAAAGACTGAAATTTTGTGGGCGGGAAGGGGGGAGTGTTCATCGGACTATCCTGCGCCGGGCGTGCGCTCCGGTCATGGCTGGCTTGAATGTTTGGCGGTTTTAACCGGCTCTGCGAATCCTATCTTACACTTGTGAACCAAGGAGAGAGAAATGAACAAAGACCGGAATTTCTTCCAGCGCGCCATGGATGCCCTAATTGAAGGCCGCACCCGCCAGGCCGAGCGTTATGTCGCCCAGTTCGAGCGCACACACCGCTCCACGCATAACAAAGTGAATGGCCGTTAACCGCGCCTTGCAGAAACGGCATGGCTGACTTGCCGAAGAGCCCCTAACCGGGGGATCGAGAACAGCCTATAGAGAGCATGACGGCAAGCAATAGACGAGCCGTCGCATGGAGATGAAGATGACTGAGAGCAAGAATGGTTTCCGCACTGCATTGGGAGGTCTTATCGACGTCCGCGGTCGTGAAGCTACACGCCAGGTCAGCTATCGCATGCAGCACCAGCTGATCGGCGCGGTTACCAAGCGCCCGTAAGGCTGCTGCACACGCAACGCTGACGATCACGCACCGATCCCCGAAGCCCGCTTCGGGGATTTTGCTTTTTTGGAGCAGGGATAGCTCGCTCTGAGCTCTGTATTCGTCGTCATTGCCCGGCTTGGCCGGGCAATCCAGCTTTTCGAGAGCGCGGAGGAATGGATCACCCGGACAAGCCGGGTGATGACGGCGTGGACGCTGTATGGCGCTTAGCCTTTCTCAACGTGCGGACAATATCGGGCGTGTTCTCGGGGGAGGCCCTAGTTCTTACGCAGAACCAGTGTCGTCCAGTCCTTGCGCTTGAGGTGATCGACCAAGGCAAAGCCTGCGGCTTCATAGGCGGCGATGACGCCATCGGCCTGGGTGTTGAGAATACCCGAAAGAATTGCCGTGCCGCCGGATTGGGCGATCCCGCCCATGCCGGGGGCCAGTTCGGTGAGTGGTCCGGCCAGAATATTGGCGACGATCAGGTCATAGGGTGCGCGGGCGGTGATGTCGGCGTGGTTGAGGCCGGTGGCCTCGATGGTGTCGATCTGCTCGCCCACGTCATTGTCATTGGCGTTTTCAATGGTGGTGGTGACGGCAATCGGATCAATATCGGTGGCAAGAATCCTGGCATCGACACGCTTGGCCAGCGCAATAGCCAAAACGCCGGTGCCGGTGCCGATATCGATCATGCGGCTGGGCGTGCGCTTGCGCAGCACCATCTCGATTGCTTCGAGGCAACCAGTGGTGGTTTCGTGATGGCCGGTGCCGAAGGCCTGGGCCGCCTCGATCTTCATCGGGGTCAATCCTTCCGGGATTTCTGCATCCGAATGGCTGCCATAGACATAGAACCCGCCGGCGATGACTGGGGCCAGCCCTTCGAGCGATTTGGCGACCCAGTTGACCTCGGGGTCAATGGCCTCCACCGAAAAGGTGACGTCGCCGCCCAATACGCTTTGGGCCAGAGCGGAAAAGGCTTCAAGGTCCGGCGGGCTTTCGCAGGTGGCCTCAAATACCCATTCGCCGGTATCTTCATTCTCATGTGCCGAGGCGGTCAGGGCCAGATCGTCGCGCTCGGACACTGCATCGACCAGCGCATAGGCCTGATCCTTGGTAAGCGAGACGGAAAGCTGATCTACTGACATGAATTGTCCCCGGTCTGGTCGAGTTTCCAATGACGCAGGAGAGCGGGGCAAGTCAATGGCGGGTGGGCGGAATGCTGGCCTTGCCCAAAAGGGAGACAAGCAAGTGTATGGTTTGATCGGAAAGATGCTTGCTGCATCCGGACAGCGCGAGGCTCTGATAAAGATCATGCTTGATGGCAGCGTGGCGATGCCGGGTTGCCATTCCTATGTCATTGCCCGCGATCCCGCGAGCGCAGACGGCATCTGGATAACCGAAGTGTGGGACAGCAAGGAAAGCCACGCAGCCTCGCTCCACATCGCCGACGTGCAGGCGACTATTGCCAAGGCGCGGCCGCTCATTGCCGGTTTTGGTGAGCGGTTTGAGACAGAGCCTTTAGGCGGGTTTGGCCTGTAACTACAGTTTTACCGCGGTGCCCGATACCGAAACCATCAACATCGATCCGCCCTGGCCGACGACTTCGTAGTCGATGTCTACGCCGACGACTGCATCGGCGCCCATGCGACGGGCTTCCTCGCTCAGTTCCTGGAATGCCTCCCGACGGGCGTCGCGCAGGGTGGATTCATAGGCACCGGCGCGGCCGCCAACGATGTCGCGGATGCCGGCGAACAAATCTTTGAAAATGTTGGCGCCGACGATGACCTCGCCGGTGACGATGCCGAGATAGTCGTGGATTGGGCGGCCTTCGAGCGTGGGCGTGGTCGAGATGATCATGGGATCGTCCTCTGTTGCTGCCGATAAAATGATGATTTGCCGTCGATTGTTCAAGCCGCCAGCAGACTGGATTGAAGAGACCTTTGGGAGATGATAATCGGACTTTTATAGTCTAGTTAAAGGTGTCTCATGGCTTCCGGTACGTCCTGGATTCGTCCCAATTTCGAAAAACTCAGCCGACGCGGCTTTATGGCTGGCACTGCGGCGCTTGCGCTGGTGAGCGCCACTCGTGCGCAGGAAGCCGTTACGATCGAGCATGCTCTGGGCAGCAGCGACATTGCAGGCGAGCCCGAACGGGTCGTCGTCGGCACTGATTTCGTCGATCTCGAATATACGCTGGCGCTGGGCGTCGTTCCGGTTGCCTATGGCAATTCGGGGTCCTGGGGGCGCGGTACGCTGCCCTGGCAGGTGGGAACCGGTATCGAAGATGTGCCGCAGATCGATGTGACCGGCTTCGTGCTGTCGCCGGAAACCGTTATTGAATACGATCCCGACCTGATCATTTCCATGACCTATGTCGTGACCGATGTGGCCGAGCAATTGGAGCAGATCGCGCCGCTGGTCGGTCTCGAATTTGGTCGCCCCTGGCGCGATGGATTGCGTCTGACTGCAAAGGCGCTTGGCCGGTCCGAGATTGGCGAAGAGCGTATTGCCGAAACCGAAGCCTTGATTGCCGAATTTGCCGAGCGGCTCGCGCCTTTGCGCGGCAAGAAGATCATGATCGGCTCGCTCTATGGCGACACGCTCTATGTGATTGGGGAAGGCGGGATTGCTGAACAATTTGCCGAGCTGGGCCTGACCTTCGTGCCGGCACCGAGTGCCGACGCCAATGGGCTTGCCAATTATTCCATCGAGAACGTCGATATCCTGCAGGACGCCGACATTCTTCTGTCCTTCGCCACTGACAAAGATGCGACGGCGCGGCTGGAGGCTTTTGCGCCATTCCAGCGGCTGCCAGCCGTCGCTGGCCGAGCCTATGCCCCGCTTGATGCCACGACGTCATCGGCATTTTCGGACAATTTCAGCCCGCTCAGCGCCAAATGGATTTTACCAATTCTGGCCGATCTGCTGGAGCAGTCTGCCCGGGGCGAAGGCATTGATGTAACGGTTAAGGCTGCGGCCTGACCGAATAGAGGGGTGAGGCGTCTGGGCGTCTCACCCCTTGCTGATAAAGCTTTCCAGCACCTTCTTGGTGCCCGCTTTTTCAAAGTCGATGGTGAGCTTGTTGCCTTCGATGCTCATGATCGCGCCATAGCCGAATTTCTGGTGGAAGACGCGCTCGCCCAGTGCGAAACCGCTTCCCTGACCACCCAGATCAACCGAGCGTGCGACCAGTTCCCCCTCGATGGTCAGCGGTCCGCCGCCCTTGCGGCTGGCCTGATTGGCGCGTGCGCGTTGCCAGCCGGGCGTTTCATAAACGCTTTCAAACGGATCGGCCTTGTTGAAGCGGCTGGCTGCACCGCCGCCATAGCCATAGCCGCCATAGGCAGAGCCCCGGTCGGTTACCTCCACTGCGTCGGGCGGCAATTCATCTACGAAGCGGGAGGGGATGGCGGACTGCCAAAGGCCATGAATACGCCGGTTTTGCGCTGCGGAAATCCGCACCCGCTTGCGGCCGCGCGTAATGCCGACATAGGCTAGGCGGCGCTCTTCTTCGAGGCCGGCGCGACCACTTTCATCCATTGAGCGCTGGCTCGGAAAGGTGCCATCTTCCCAGCCGGGCAGGAAAACCGTGTTGAATTCCAGCCCCTTGGCGGAGTGAAGCGTCATGATGGTCACCGCATCGCTCGCATCGGCGCTGTCGCGGTCCATGACCAGCGAGATATGTTCAAGGAATCCGCCAAGCGTCTCGAACTCTTCCATCGAGCGGCTAAGTTCCTTGAGGTTTTCCTTGCGACCCTGCGATTCCACCGACTTGTCGGCGGTCAGCATGTCCATATAGCCGCTCTCTTCGAGGATTTGTTCGACGAGTTGGTAAGGCGGCACGGCACCGACTATTTTGTCTACATAAACTTCAATCCCGTCCTCGTTCGTTTCGACGACCTGTTCAACCCTGTCTTCTAGGAGTGACGACCAGTAGTCGAATTGAGAAACCAGTGCGCGAAGGGTAGTGCGTTGCTTGGGTTTGAGATCCTCGGTCTGGACCGTCATGCGGATGGCCTGCAGCAAGGGAACCTCAAGGCTGCGAGCCGCTATGGATAGCATGCTGATCGTCGCGTCACCGATCCCGCGTTTAGGAACTTTAATTATGCGGTCGAGAGCCAGATCGTCGGCCGGTTGTGCTACGACGCGCAGATAGGCCAGTGCGTCGCGGATTTCCTTACGCTCGTAAAAGCGCGGCCCGCCGACGACGCGATAATTGAGACCGAGGGTGATAAAACGCTCTTCCAGCTCGCGCATCTGAAACGAGGCGCGCACCAGAACGGCCATGGAATTGAGCGGCTCTCCAGCGCGCTGATATTGCTCGATTTCCTCGCCAATGGTGCGTGCTTCTTCCTCGCTGTCATAGACCTGCGTGAACGATAGCGGCTCGCCCGGCTCGGCGATGTCGGTGAACAGTGTTTTGCCGAGACGGCCTTCATTGTGGGCGATGATGGTCGAAGCGGCTTTGAGGATATTGGCGGTGGAGCGGTAATTGCGCTCCAGCTTGATCACCTTGGCGCCGGGAAAATCCTTCTCGAAGCGCAGGATATTGTCCACCTCCGCCCCGCGCCAGCCATAAATGGACTGGTCATCGTCGCCCACCACGCAGATATTGGCTTCCGACGCCGGTTTGCCCTGCGCCAAGAGGCGTAGCCACAGATACTGGGCGGTATTGCTGTCCTGATACTCGTCCACCAGCATATATTTGAACTTGCGGTGATATTCGGCCAGCACTTCCGGGTTTTCGCGGAACAGGCGGATGCATTCGAGCAGCAGATCGCCGAAATCGGCAGCATTGAGCGTCTTCAGGCGCGCCTGATAATCGTAATAAAGCTTGCCGCCCTTGCCATTGGCGAAAAAGCCGCTATCGGCGGCGGGCACATCCTTGGGCAGAAGACCGCGGTTCTTCCAAGCGTCCAGCATTCCTGCAAACTGACGCGCGGGCCAGCGCTTCTCATCGATGTTTTCGGCTGCAAGGAGCTGCTTGATCAGGCGAATCTGGTCGTCGGTGTCGAGAATGGTGAAGGTGGGTTTGAGGTCCACGAGTTCGGCATGCTGACGCAGGATGCGAGCTGCGATGGAGTGGAATGTACCCATCCAGGGCAGGCCATCGAGGCTCAGCACCTGTTCGTGAATACGCTTTTTCATCTCGGCGGCGGCCTTGTTGGTGAAGGTCACCGCCAAAATCTGGCTGCCCCATGCCATCCGTTGCGTCAAAATATGCGCAATGCGTGTGGTCAGAACGCGTGTCTTGCCCGTGCCGGCGCCTGCCAGAACCAGAAGCGGGCCTTCGGTCGAGAGCACTGCGTCGCTTTGCTCCGGATTGAGCCCGGCGAGATAGTCCGGCCCCTGCTGCCGCTTCAACTGGCTGGTGATTGGCCCGCCTAGGGGGCGGGGTGGAGGAGCGAAGTCGGCCATGCTAGCTTTGATGTTCCAAGGTTCCGGGAGGAGAAACGCGCCCGGCGTCCCTGCTTGACGAATCTCATTTTGTTCTCATTGGCAATATAGGGATTGTGCTGGGTTCTGTATAGAAGCGCGGGTTCTGGACGCCGAGTTTTGACCAGCGCAAAGCTGGCGCATTTCACCTGCTCAAATCGGCCTCATTCGGCTTGCGCGGCAGGCGTAAGTGCCTACACTCGCACCCGGTTTCAGCCGGGGCAGAACGCGCACAGTGCTCAATCGCATTTACATCGTCGTCGGCATTTTCGCCATCGTAGTGCTGACCGGAGCGTTCGTCGCGCCGTTCTTCATTCAATGGGCAGACTATCGTGACCGCATGGAGGCCCTGGCCAGCACGGTGCTGGGCGCCGATGTCACGATCCGGGGCGACATTTCCTTCTCCTTCCTGCCCAGCCCGCGTCTGGAATTTGCCGATGTGGTGGTGGGCGATGTGGAATCGCCGTCGGCGCATGTCGCTTCGGTCGAGGCGGAATTTGCGCTCTTTGAATTCCTGCGTGACAATTACAACGTCACCGCCCTGACGCTGGTGCAGCCCGCAATCGAGCTGGTGCTGGATGAAAATGGCCTGTTCAGCTCCGGCGTCGATCTGACCGGCGCGGCCAGCAGTGTCGTGCTGGGCCATGCGCGCATTGCCAATGGCTCCATAAGACTGACCGACCTGCGCGCCGACGAAGCGTTTTCTCTCGCCCGTATCGATGGCGATCTTCGGCTGTCGAGCTTTACCGGGCCGTTCCAGTTTCAGGGCGCGGCCGATTATGATGGGCAGCGCTATGATGTGCGTTTTAATGCCGCCGCGAGTGATGCCGTCGGTGCGAACCGGGTTTCCGCCTTCCTGCGCGAGGCGGGGGGCGCTTATTCGGTGACCGGCGAGGGCCTGCTGACGCCCGGCATGGCCCCCAGATTCGAAGGCACGATCACCTATAAGCAGGCGCCGCCAATTGCCGAGGCGGCTGATGATATCAGGGGCGCTCTGGTGCTGGAGAGCGCGGTCTCGATTTCCACGGATCGGGTAATTCTGTCCGGCTATACCCTGCATCCTGATGAGAACCGGGCCGGGATGCGCCTTACCGGTTCGGCCAATATCCAGCTAGGCGCGCGGCGCGGGTTCGATGCGGTGCTTTCGGGCGGCGTCTTCTCGCTGCCGCCGCGCCCGGCCACCGAAGTGCCTGCCGAGCTGCCCTATGAGCTGGTCCGGTTCCTGTCCGAAATTCCAGCGCCTCCCCTGCCGTCAATGCCGGGAACGCTCGATGTCGATCTGGCCGAAGTGGGTTTGCGGGGCTTTTCCCTGCGCGAATTGCGGCTCGATGCCAGTACCGATGGGCAAAGCTGGCAGATCGAGCAGGCCGTTGCATCGCTTCCCGGCGATAGCGAGGTGCGGCTCTCCGGCACGGTAACCAATGAAGATGGCCATGCCGGGTTCAAGGGCGATTTTGCCCTCGATGCACACCGGCTCGATGGACTGGCGCAGCTCTGGCGGCGGGCTGGCGACAATAATCCATTGTTCAATCGCCCCGGCGCGCTGACGGGTCGGCTGCTGCTGGCGGGAGATGCCTTTGGCCTCAGCAATGGGCGGTTCGATTTCGGCGGCCAGACCCATATGGTTGAAATGCGCATCGGGTTTGGCGAGGAAAAACGGCTCGATAGCGTGGTGCAATTGGGCCAGTTGAGTGCGCCCCAGACGGCGGCTCTCTTGGCCTTGTTGCCCGATGGCGCCAATGATGGCAGCTTTGCCGTCAGCTTTCCCAATGGCAGTTTTTCGGTGTCGGCGCAGGTCGCCGATGTGCTGGGGCTGGCCGCGCGTGATCTGGCGGTCGAAGGGCAATGGGTCCCCGGCGATCTGCGGCTTCCCAAATTGTCGACCAGTGATTGGGGCGGCGTGTCCTTCGACGGCGCCCTGCGCCTTGCCGGATCATTGATAGAGCCGGTGCTTACCGGCTCGGGCCAGATGGTGCTCGCTTCGGCGGAGGCCGAAGGGCTTGAACTGCTTTACGAGATGGCCGGAATGCCCTTTGGCTGGCAGGAGGGACTAGCCAATATCTGGCCTGCCGATCTGCAGTTCATCCTCTCCAATGCGGGTGATGGACCAGCGCAGGTTCTGACACTGGCCGGTGAT
>PJTQ01000198.1_pt1 | contig 70119 bp, 74 predicted proteins | sample 1512231 | NCBI WGS metagenome assembly PJTQ01 (sample SAMN08177688, study PRJNA422409) | Soil metagenome, whole genome shotgun sequencing project. | isolation source: Soil (3) enriched on wood chips | place: USA: Madison | collected 2015-01-15 | reverse complement strand
GATGATTATAATCATAATCACCCTCATTCAAGTTTAGGAGATTGTTCTCCTATCGAATTTAAATTGAAAAGAAGTGCATAATTGTTTAGCTTTGAACTGTTGGAAAAAAGGGGGATTTACAATATTTAATTCATTGATACAGTGGTTATGAATATTTATTTTTAAAATTTAATATTTGAAAAAACAACATAGGGGTTTTTGATTGGAGAAAAACCTTCCATAAAGTTTGCTATATCAGGTTTCATGGATCCTTCGAAATCAATTTTATTTGAAGATCCTGATAATAATCTTGTTAAATAATTTATTACGAATGCTGATGAGTTATGATTTTCCTTTTCTCTGTCCCGAGCAAATCCCATACAAATTCGACGATCTCCTGATATTAAAAACATCTGAGCTGCTATTATTTTTCCACCTTCATCCAAAACGTCACAAAGAATAATTTTATCTTTTTTAATAAGAGTTTCCAAATAATTATTTAAAAAAGTTTCGTTAATTATATGTCGTAGGTGGGTGTAATTACCGATAAACAATCCAATAAAATTCTTCTTGTTTTTCGTTTCTTTTATTTGCACTCCCATTCTTTCCGATTTGCGTATATCTTTCCTTCTGTGTTTGGTGTAATTATTAAAAATCTCCTCATAAGATCTATTCAAATCCAATACATAATTGGCTCTTTTTTCTCCTTTCGGCTCATAACGTTCCGTATTTTCTTCATTGAAGTGATAAGCGCGCACCCGGTATTTGTGTAGTTTTTTTTCAAACTCCCTGAACAATTCATCCGATATTTCTTCTTTGTAAAAAACGCCTAATTGCTGGCAATAAATCGGTTGCAATACAAACTTAAATCCAAATTTATATTGCAATGGAACCGGCATGACCGCCTCATAATCACCATAAACCCAACATTCCCATTTCTCATCGGTCAAAACATCCAAATACCAATATTCTGCATAAACCCGGTAGTTCAAAGCTTCTTCAATAGCTTTTGAATACTTTTCTACATCTAAATCCTTACGTTTTATCTTCTGTAACCGGCACATATTGGGCAAAAGTAAGAAAAGGTTTCTTTAATTGATCAAAACAAACTCTCCAAAACCTCATCCCAACCCACCCACTGTTCATTCAAATTAGAATTATGAAAAAGAACAATCATTTGCCCATCCACTTTTTGAATTTCATATTTCAACCTCCTGAGTTCATTTTTCGCTTCCTCAGGAGTGAACTTCAAATAGGATTGTAGTGTTGCATCCATCGCACAAAACGAATATACTTTCAAATCGGTACTGATTTCATCTTTCAAATCGTACCAGAAAAAGGGCGTACAGGTGCCGGCACGGAAGCCTGTTTCATCCGGATACCCCATTGTATAATCTTCCTTGATTCCTGCCTCTATAAGATTTCTATAAGTATGCGGAAATACTATTTTTATATAATGCTGACGCGACTTTTGGATAGGCTTTCCAAGCGTCTTGGCCAATCTTTTTATCTCCGTTTTTAATTTTTCTTTAGATGAATTAGAAACATACGACGGATGGACTCCAAATTCCGCCCATTTAGACGTTTCTTTGATTTTTTCCTGGAAAGCCCTGTTTTCAACCGGGTTATTTTTGTCGAATTGTCCATAATCCGCCATCAGCCAGAAGAAGATCATCCGTAGATTGTTGTCATTCTGACCGGACACTGAGCGGAGCCGAAGTGGATGATCTAAAAAAGATTTGAAGTAATCAAATGTATCAAATGGATCTTCTTCTTTTCCTGAAATAACCCTCTTGCGTTTTGCGAATTCTTTGAAATCCAGCTTTACCAAATCTTTTAAATAAGCGCCATAAATTCGTTTGAACCCTTTGTTCCGGTATTTCCAGGCCTGGTCCACATCGCAGGTCAAAACCAGTTCAAACTTCCGTTTTTTAAATTCCAGCTCCGGGTATTTCAATTTTAATTCCTTGTGAAATTCCAAAATCCATTCGTCTACAAAAGGTGTTTTATAAACTTTACCTTTTCCCGAAATTCGTCCGTGGTAGTCTTTTGGCTGCGGCAAATATTCTTCATAACGGCTCAATGCAAAAAACAATTTTCCGATTGAGTCTAATTCTTCAAATTTTATTTTGTCTGAAATAATATCTTCAAACATGAATTCATCAGATTTCAGGTAAATTTCATCGGCAATTTTTTGTTGGGAATAATTGACTTTGGGAATTTCAGAAGCTTCAAAAAACTGAACATTTGTTGTCAGCTCAAAATCCAAACCCGAAAATTCGCGCAATACAAAATCAAACACATACTGAATGCGTGGTGTGATTTTTTCAGTATAAATCAGGATTTTTTGCATGTATTTTAATGTCTAAGAATTAGAGTATCAAACTTTTGTCATTCCGAGGTACGAGGAATCTAAGTAGCTGTTGAGATTTCTCACTCCTCCGCGGTAGCGGATTCGTTCGAAATGACAGTCAATTTCTTTTACAATATACGTTGTACGTTATACAATTATACTTCAAAGTTCCCCTTCATCAGCGAAGCTAAAATACGCTTTTTGGGTAATAATCAGGTGATCGAGCACAACTATATCCAAAGTTCGGGCGGCCATCTTTATTTTTTCTGTCAGCCGAAGATCGCTTTGGCTGGGGTTCAGGTTCCCGGAAGGGTGGTTGTGTGCCAAAATAATTCCGGTTGCAAATTCTTCCAATGCTGTTTTCAGGATAATCCGAAGATCTACTGATGTCTGGTCAATACCTCCTTTACTGATTTGTTCTTTTTTTATGACAAAATTGGCCTGATTCAGATACAAAACCCAAAATTCTTCTACATTTAAATCGCCAATTAAGCTTTGCATTACGGCATAAATATCTTTACTGCTTTTGATTTTAGGTTTTTCGGGAATTTCCTGCGTTGCTTTTCTTCTTCCGATTTCCAATGCGGTTATGATACTAATCGCCTTTGCATCGCCAATTCCTTTAAACTTACATAAATCTTTGACCGTTAACCGTGAGAGATTGTTCCAGTTATTGTCCACCGAGTCCAAAATGCGTTTGGCTAACTCCACGGCTGATTCGTTTCGGGAGCCACTTCCCATAATGATGGCCAAAAGTTCGGAATCGGAAAGAGCGCGCTGACCTTTTAGTGTTAATTTTTCTCTCGGACGGTCATCTTCCGCCCAGTTTTTGATGGATTTTTGTTGGTAAGGCATATTTGTTTAAGTTTTGATTTTTAAAATTAAGAAATTTCCTCAATTTCAGAAATTTCGTCCTTTCTCTTTGCCCGTTTCATCCATAAATAAAAACCGAAACACGCCAGAATCGTAAAAATCATATATTGGATAGAAGTAATGGTGAGTCCTTTGTATATAAACATCGGGATGCAAATTAAATCACCCAAAATCCAAAAAGCCCAGTTTTCAATTCGTTGTTTGGCCATAAACCACATTCCTACCAGAAAAACGGAAGTCGTAAAAACATCAAGCCAGTTGGCCCAATCTAAGTGATACAATCCTAAATCCACGTTGTCCATTGAAAATTGATTGTCGATAAAAGGTTTGAAATAATAAACCAATGTAACCAGTCCAATGCTCAGTAAAAAGAGAACAAAACCGTACAACCATTCTTTTTTCGTCGCCCAGGTAACTTCTACGTGGATATGATCCGTTGAGCTCTTTGACCAGAGGATCCAGCCGTAAACACTCATAACGGTGTAATAAACATTGATGAGCATATCGCCCAAAAGCCCAAACACAAATAAAATATAAACGTAAATAACGGTTGAAATAATTCCTGTAGGATACACCCAAATGTTTCGAAGCATGGAAAACAACACACTGGCAATCCCCAAAACGGTTGCCGTTAGTTCAAGCCAAATCTGCCAGGTTTCATAGGTTTGATATGGTTCTGTGAGGTAATTGATTATTTGGTCCATTTATGTTTTTTTTTTAGCCCTAACAGGGTTTTGAACCCTGTTAGGGCTGAACAATAGAACCCTGTTAGGGCTGAACAATAGAGCCCTGTTAGAGCTGATTCAAATTGCAATAAATAAAATTTTCTTTGTTATCAAACCACTCGATGATTTCCTCTCTTTTCAAAAATGTTTCTTTATCTGAAATTAATACATGAAAAGATGAAAAGGGATATTTCTCGATATCTATCTCAATTCCATGTTTTTTAGGGTTTTGATGAATGTACAAAACCGTCTTTCTTAAATAGATTTCGTCTTCAATGTTTTTTCGACGAAAAGGTAAATCAAATAATTTTCCTATGCGGCCTTGTTCTTTATTATAAGCTTGGGCATAGCTATTAAAAAAGTTTGAAAATTTTTGATAAACAAGCTTCTGCGCAGACTTCGTCTTATTACTTTCGACTTGCAGAATTTCTTCCTCCGATTTCACTCTCAATAACAAATGGAAATGATTGGGTAGTAAACAATAACAAAAAACATCAACTATTTCACCTATATGATGTTGCATTTTTGAAATAAAAAATTGATAATTTGAGTGCGAACTGAAAATCCTCTCGCCATTAATTCCACGATTAAATACGTGATAATATCTATCCGGCTCTAAAGTATCTGTGTATTTTTTATTTCCCATAATTTAAAACTAAGTAGCCCTAACAGGGTTTTGAACCCTGTTAGGGCTGAATTCATTCTACATCCAACACCCAAACCAAGTAATAATCTTCTACTAAAGCATAAAATGCCGAATACTTCTGATGAAAATTCTCATCAAAAACCGCACACGAAACTGGTTGGTTTTCAATCAATTCAAAAGCCTCCACTTTGTAATGATGAAGAAAGTTCCAAAGATTTCCGCCGTTTAGCTTGTACAAACCTTCTTTAATTCCCCAAATTACGTGTAGATATTCTTCTTCTCTTTTCGTTGGAATCCAATCCGCTTCATCATCCCTCACAAATTTTTCCTTTATGTTCAGAATTTTATGCGGACGGTTTTTCTCAATGTCAATCCCTATGTTGAATTTGCTGAGCCCAATGCACACCATATCAAATGAATGTGTGATAGAAAGTTGTTTACTGGAAGGCAGGTAGGGTTTGCCGTTTTTATTGTAATATACATCAAAATCCAAATTCAACTCTTTGAGACAGGCGCGTAGCCCTAAATATTCCTTTCCTTGTTTGGGACCCAAAGTGAGGTATTTCATAATCCTGTACGGGCTTAACTGAAGATAATCCAGCAATTCTTCATCGGATTCCGTCGTCTTCCAACAAACAATACGGGTAAATTCATCATTATATAAAGAATTGATAAGGGGCATTTTAACTTTGTAAAATTAGTTTGTACCTTTGCGAACCAAAAACTTAAACTGTTTCAAAATTATAATAAATAAATCGAAAATGAGTACACAAGTTGAATACATTCCATACAAAGTAAAAGATATTTCTCTTGCAGATTGGGGAAGAAAAGAAATAAATCTGGCAGAAGCCGAAATGCCCGGACTGATGGCTATTCGGGAAGAATATGGTCCTTCTCAACCGCTGAAAGGCGCCAGAATAGCGGGATGCCTCCATATGACTATTCAAACTGCGGTTTTGATTGAAACATTGGTAGAACTAGGTGCTGAAGTTACTTGGTCTTCTTGTAATATTTTTTCCACACAAGATCATGCCGCCGCTGCGATTGCCGCTGCCGGAATTCCGGTTTACGCATGGAAAGGGATGAATGCGGAAGAGTTTGATTGGTGCATCGAACAAACTTTGTTTTTTGGTGAAGACAGAAAACCTTTGAATATGATCTTGGACGATGGTGGTGATTTGACCAATATGGTGTTTGACAAATTCCCTGAATTAACCAAAGACATCAAAGGCCTTTCGGAAGAAACAACTACCGGGGTTCACCGTTTGTATGAAAGAATGCAAAACGGAACCTTGGTCATGCCGGCTATCAATGTAAATGATTCTGTTACGAAATCAAAATTTGATAATAAATACGGATGCCGAGAATCTGCCGTTGACGCAGTCCGTCGTGCTACGGATGTGATGCTGGCCGGAAAAAGAGTAGTAGTTTGCGGATTTGGCGACGTCGGGAAAGGAACCGCCGCATCGTTTAAAGGTGCCGGCGCGATTGTTACCGTGACCGAAATCGATCCGATTTGTGCTTTGCAGGCTGCAATGGAAGGTTATGAAGTGAAAAAGTTGGATACCGTAGTTGAAAATGCGGATATTGTGATTACCACAACAGGGAACTTCAACATCGTACAAGGCAGACATTTTGAGAAAATGAAGGACAAAACCATCGTTTGCAACATCGGGCATTTTGATAATGAAATAGATATGGCTTGGTTAAACGCTAATTATGGTGCTACAAAATATGAAGTGAAACCTCAAGTGGATGTGTACAATGTAAACGGAAAAGAAATCATCATTCTGGCAGAGGGCCGCTTGGTGAATTTGGGTTGCGCAACCGGACATCCATCATTTGTAATGTCAAACTCTTTCTCCAATCAGACTTTGGCTCAAATTGAATTGTGGACAAACGCTGAGGCTTATGAAAACAAAGTTTATACGTTACCCAAACACTTAGATGAAAAAGTAGCCGCTTTACACTTGGCTAAATTAGGTGTGGAATTGGAAACTTTAACCAAAGAACAAGCTAACTATATAGGGGTTCAGGTAGAGGGGCCATTTAAACCGGAGTATTACAGATATTAATTCGAAGTTTGAATTCAGAAATAAAAACCTGTCAGGTCTTGAAGACCTGACAGGTTTTTTTATTATTTAACTCTTACCCGAAGTTTCTAATACTAAAAATCCCGGAAAGTAAAACCTTCCGGGATTTCTTTATTATTTCGAACTGAATTAATTCGCTAAAATCGTAACGACATTGTTACTCATTTCTACAACGCCTCCACTTACATCTAAAAGATAAACCAATTCATTGGCCGGTGATTGTTTCAACTGACCTGAAACATTATCAAAATCCGTAAAAGTCTTTGAGTGAACTTTGATTTTGATTGTTCCCTTATCAAGCGAAGAAACGATGGGCGCATGGTTGTTGAGCATCTGAAACTCTCCGTCTTTTCCGGGAACTGTTACCGAATCAACATCTCCTTCAAAAACTACATGTTCAGGTGTTATAATGTGTAATTTCATTTCGATAAATTTAAGAATCTGGTCTCAAGACACAAGTATCAGGAAATCTTGATACTTGATACTTTTTACCTGATACAGATTAAGCATTTACTTCTGCCAACATTTTTTCTCCGGCTTCGATCACATCTTCAATCGTACCTTTTAGGTTGAATGCAGCTTCCGGATACTGGTCAACTTCACCATCCATGATCATGTTGAATCCTTTGATGGTATCTTTGATATCAACCAATACCCCGGGGTTTCCGGTAAATTGCTCCGCAACGTGGAAAGGTTGAGATAAGAAACGTTGCACTTTTCTTGCACGGTAAACGACCATTTTATCTTCTTCAGAAAGCTCTTCCATACCCAAAATAGCAATAATATCCTGAAGCGCTTTGTAACGCTGTAATATTTCTTTTACTTTTTGTGCACAACGGTAATGTTCTTCTCCTACGATTTCAGGAGTTAAAATTCTTGAAGTTGATTCAAGTGGATTTACCGCCGGATAGATACCCAAAGAGGCAATTTTTCTATCCAATACTGTGGTAGCATCCAAGTGCGCAAAGGTTGTAGCCGGAGCCGGGTCAGTTAAGTCATCCGCAGGAACGTAAACCGCTTGTACAGAGGTAATAGAACCTGTTTTTGTTGAGGTGATACGCTCTTGCATGGAACCCATCTCTGTTGCCAAAGTAGGTTGGTAACCAACGGCAGACGGCATACGACCTAAAAGTGCCGATACTTCAGAACCCGCCTGTGTAAATCGGAAGATGTTGTCAATGAAGAATAGTACGTCACGTCCTTGACCCGACCCATCACCATCACGATAATATTCCGCCAAAGTTAAGCCCGACAAAGCAACACGCGCACGGGCACCCGGAGGTTCGTTCATTTGCCCAAACACAAATGCCGCTTTGGATTCTTTCAACAATTCTTTGTCTACTTTTGACAAGTCCCATCCGCCTTCTTCCATGGAGTGCATGAATTCATCACCATATTTGATAATCCCTGCTTCCAACATCTCACGAAGCAAGTCATTTCCTTCACGTGTTCTTTCACCTACACCTGCAAACACAGATAGCCCCCCGTGTCCTTTTGCAATATTGTTAATCAACTCCTGAATCAATACGGTTTTACCAACACCCGCACCACCAAACAATCCGATTTTACCTCCTTTTGCATAAGGCTCAATCAAATCGATTACTTTGATACCGGTAAATAAAACTTCTGACGAAGTTGATAAATCTTCAAATTTAGGAGCTGAACGGTGGATAGGTAAACCACCTTCTTTGCTGATATTTCCTAATCCATCAATGGCATCTCCTACCACGTTAAACGTACGGCCATTTACCGCTTCACCAATCGGCATGGTAATAGGATTGCCCAAATCTATTACTTCCTGACCCCTCTGCAATCCATCGGTAGAATCCATTGCGATACAGCGAACGGTATCTTCACCTATATGTTGCTCAACTTCAAGGATCAAAGACTCTTTGTCTCCTCTTGGGATTTCAAGTGCGTCGTAAATTTGCGGTAGGCTCTCCGCGTTTTCAAACACCACGTCAATTACCGGACCGATAATCTGCGCGATTTTACCTTTGCTTTGGTTTGCCATTATTGTAAAGATTAAGTGTTTTTAAATTTGGCGCAAAGATAAGTTAATCAACCCATTCCATACTAATGAATAATAAGATTTTTATCAGTATTTCGGTTTTTCATTTCTTTTTAAAATTGCAGGGTAGTTTTCAAGCACTTAACTTTGTCCCCAATGAAGATTTTTGAAAATATTTCAGCCTGTAAGAATGTGAAAAATCCAATCTTGACTTTGGGAATGTTTGATGGTGTACATATTGGACATCAGGCAATCGTTCAGAAATTAAATCAGTTGGCCAATGAAATAGATGGAGAAAGTGTCTTACTGACCTTCGAGCCTCATCCGAGGGTTGTATTACAAAAAGGTTTTGATGATTTACAATTGCTCACAACCTTGGATGAAAAGATTGAAATGCTCAAAAAATCCGGTCTAAAAAATCTTATTATTCACCCTTTTACAAAAGAATTTTCCCAATTAACCTCTGAAACGTTTGTAGAAAACTTGCTTTGCAACGAAATCGGAATTCATACAATTGTGATTGGCTATGATCATCATTTCGGAAAAAACCGTGAAGGAAATTTTGAACAACTTCAGAAGTTATCTCAAAAACTGAATTTCAATCTGGTAAAATTAGATGAAGTCAAATCGGAAGGATTGCATATTAGCTCTACGCAAATTAGAAATGCTCTTTTGCAAAGCAATATTGAATTTGCCGCTAAAGGATTGGGAAGAAATTATTCCCTCTCAGGAAAGGTCGTTCATGGAGATAAAATCGGGCGGACTTTAGGCTTCCCGACCGCCAACCTGGAAGTTGAAAAATACAAGCTCATTCCGAAAGAGGGTGTTTATTTGGTAATGGTTCATTATCAGGATCAAATTTACAAAGGTTTGCTAAGCATCGGCACAAGACCAACGGTTACAAGTTCCAATGAAAAACGAGTGGAAGTTTTTATTCTTGATTTTGATGAGAATATCTATGCTGAAAATCTTAAAATTGAATTGATTCAATTTATCCGTGGAGATAAAAAATTTGATTCAATCGAGGAATTGGTTGAGCAAATGAACCGGGACAAAGATTTTGCTGTTGATTTTAATATATAATACTTATCATTATATTTGATATTCAATTTATTAAAAACATTCAACTATGAACATGATTGATTGGTACAAAAAAGTAGTCTTCGAAAATTATGCAAACTTTTCGGGAAGAGCTCGCAGGAGCGAATATTGGTATTTTGTTCTTTGCAATTTTTTAATTTCGATGGTATTTTATATTCCTTTAATTGCAACGGGTGCTTTATTTGATAATGAAGAACCCGGAACCATCTTCTTTTTGTTTTACGGTTTGTTGATGCTGTATAGTTTGGCAATTCTGATTCCTTCGCTCGCAGTTGCTGTCAGAAGACTTCATGACATTGGGAAAAGTGGCTGGTATTATTTGATCGGGCTAATACCATTTGTCGGTGGGATTATTTTATTGGTATGGTTTTTCACGGAGGGAAATCAGGGTACCAATGAATGGGGACCCGACCCAAAAGCTGTTTATGATGATATAAACGAAATCGGTAACAAAACTAATCATTAAGAATTTTTGGTTTGAGTTTTGCAAATAGCTTTCCATCACAAAAAATTCAGTTATGGACTTCTGTAAAATTTCAATTCTTTCAATCTTTTTATTTTTCATTATTTCCTGTTCACAGAAAAATGAAGCGCCTGTGGCAGATGAACCGATTATTGAAACCGATTCTTTGGCAACCGAGGAAAATACAGATGACGGGTTCGCGGTTTTTGGAGAAAACAAAACTTTACAACGCTGGCTGAATTTTTATCAGAAAGAAAACCCTGGTTTGAAACTGGAAAACTTCAAATTGCAGGGATCCGAAAAACTGGAAATGATGGAAGGAAGCGTGGCCGGCTCGTTTGATGAAGACTTCGATTCGGTTTATCTGCCGTTTTTAGTTTACAACCCTTCCAAAACTTTGTATTTGGATTTAGACAGTTATAACTGGGTATTGGATAAAGAAGGAAACGCATTGTTTGAGGCTGACCAAGAAGTGAACTTGGTTAATTTGAAAGAAAAAACAGTCAAACGGATTGCTTTTTATGGCTCTTCTTATTGGGCAGAAGACGCTTTCTGGGTGACGGACTCCGCTTTTGTTTTACTTCAAAACAACGACCAGAACGAAATTGAATTCCGCCTGTACAATTTAAAAGACAATTCCGTTTCTTCGTATTTTTATTCCGAACCGCTTAAAATCCGTGATGAGTTCTATAATGATTCCAGGTTAAAAAATAAAGGAGTGAAGGTATTGGAGTAAAATGCCATCAAAAATATGATGGCACTTTCATTTTCTTGATTTAATTTCTATTATTTCTTCACTAATTTCTTTACTCCAGTTTTCCCATTTTCCAATTGGATTTTCAGCATATAAATCCCATTTGGAAGTGAATTTAAATCCAATTGATTTACTGAAGAATATTTCCTTACAATTTTCCCTTCTACTGAAATCAACTGAACCTGTTTTATTTTAATTTCAGATTGAATATTGACAATTCCAGAAGTTGGATTGGGGTAAACAGAAATCTCAATCTCCTGCTGGTAAACCTCATTTGCTGAAAGCAAATCATTAAAAGCGGCTTCAAAATTTGGGATTCCATACCCCATTTGGTCGGTCGGGTTATTATACAGATTTGCAGATTCTCTTACAGTTTGACGAATTTCCACAGGGTTCACGTTTGGATAAGCCTGAATGAAACAAGCCATAGCTCCGGCCATTATGGGTGAAGAAAAAGAAGTCCCGCTTCCATAATCAATCGTTCCGTCTGTCCTGATGATTGTTGCCCAGGAGCCCCTCGCATCCACATCCGGTTTAATTCTCCCATCCGGAGTCGGCCCATAAGAGGAAAAACCGGCAGGATTTCCATTGTTGTCTACTGCTCCTATGGTAAACACGTCCACTCCGTCTGCGGGAGCTGTTATGTAATGCCATTCATTATTCCCGGAATTTCCTGCGGACACAACTATCATCATTCCTTTTTCAGCTGCTATTTGCGCTCCTTTCGATATGAAAGCGGTTTCACCATTCATATCATTGTAAGTATAATCATATTTAGGATCATCAAATTCACTGTAACCCAATGAGGTATTGATTACATCTACCCCCAGGCTGTCGGCTTTTTCGGCAGCGGCAATCCAGAAAACTTCCTCATCAGGTAATTCATGATCCACATTTTCCGTAATGAAAAGATAAAAATCGGCATCAATTGCTGTTCCCACAAACTGATTTTCTATGTAACCTCCAATGGTTGAAAGTACAGAGGTGCCATGGCTCCCACGTGTATAGAAGGATTCATTATCATCTACGAAATTATACCCTCCTTTTATTTGTCCGTTGTTTCTGATATAATCAAATGCCGAAATATTGTCAACTTCGGGAAATCCGGCGTCTAAGACTGCAATGGTTATTCCTTCTCCTGTAAATCCAAGATTATGTAAATAATCAAGATTTAACTGTGTAATTTGTTCTTCTGTCAATCCATAATTAAAATCCATCACTCCCTGTTGGGGCTGATGGCCAGGGTCGGGAACGTCATATTTATTTTGTGGAGGATTGGCCATTTTCCCTCCTCCATTTTGTACAAATGATTCAACTTCTGATACAAATGACAAAGCTTCGGCCTGTGATACTTGGGTGTCGGTTAACCAGGCGAAAACGCCATTGAACCATTTTGAAACCGCAATGGGTTGAATTCCCAAAGCTTCAATTTGGCTTATATAGGATTGTTCCACCGGTACATCTTGCATATTTAAATCTATGTTGTATTTGACTCTTCTGTCTAGCGATTTTTGGGAAAGCATTAAAAGCGGATTGTCAAAATAGTCATTGGAAGAAGGTTTGTCGGCAAATTTAATAAGAGACAAATCCTGCGCCGATATACAAAAGCATATCATTAAAAATGAAAGGGTAATGATTTTTTTCATTGTGTTAATTATTTCAATGCAAGTTAATTATATTTTTTGAAAAATTTTAAAATAACAAAAAACCCCCACAGGTCTCTGTTGGGGGATATAAAAATATTGAGTTTTAATTCTAAACTACTCCCTGAGCAAGCATCGCATCTGCGACTTTTACAAAGCCGGCAATGTTTGCGCCTTTTACGTAGTCAACATACCCGTCTTCTCGTGTTCCGTACTTTACGCATGAGTCGTGGATATCGGTCATAATTTTGGTAAGGATCCTGTCAATTTCATCTGCAGACCATTCAATTCTCAATGAATTTTGGGACATTTCCAATCCTGAAGTAGCAACCCCTCCGGCATTTGAAGCTTTCCCCGGCGAGAAAAGGATTTTATTTTTATGGAACCACTCTAAGGCATCTGGTGTAGTAGGCATATTGGCTCCTTCCACAACACATTTCACACCATTTTCAACAAGCATTTTGGCATCGTCCAATCTTAATTCATTTTGGGTAGCGCAAGGCATTGCAATGTCAACCTTTTGCATCCACGGACTTTTTCTTTCAAAGAAAGGAACTCCGTACTTTTCAGCATAAGGTTTCACCACATCGTTATTGGAAGCTCTTAATTCAAGCATATAATCAATTTTGTCTCCTGAAATCCCATCCTCATCATAGATATGACCATCAGGCCCGGAAAGAGTAACCACTTTTGCACCCAGTTCGGCTGCTTTGGTAACGGCTCCCCATGCAACATTTCCAAATCCCGAAACGGCAATTCTTTTTCCCTTGATTTCTTCCCCCTGTGTCGCCAGCATGGCTTTCAAGAAATAAACAGCACCAAAACCCGTTGCTTGAGGGCGAAGCAATGAGCCTCCCCAAGACATTCCTTTCCCGGTAATTACACCGGTAAATTCATTTCTGAGTTTTTTGTACATCCCAAACATATAACCGATTTCTCTTGCTCCTACACCTATATCTCCTGCCGGAACATCTGTATTGGGGCCTACATGTCTGTAAAGTTCTTGTATGAATGCATGGCAAAACCTCATGATTTCTCCATTTGATTTTCCTCTCGGATCAAAATCAGATCCCCCTTTTGCTCCACCCATTGGCAGAGTGGTCAATGCATTTTTAAATGTTTGTTCAAATGCCAAAAATTTAAGGATGCTCAAATTTACACTCGGGTGAAAACGCAAACCACCTTTGTAAGGTCCGATTGCGGAATTCATCTGGATTCTATAACCTCTGTTTACCTGGATTTCTCCTTTATCATCTACCCACGGGACACGAAAAGTAATGGTTCTTTCGGGTTCGGTCATTCTCAGTAAAAGATTCTGGCCGTAATAAATATCTTTGTCTACAATGTAAGGAATAATGGTTTCTGCCACTTCTTTAACAGCTTGTAAGAATTCGGGCTCATGTGGGTTTCTTCTCTCCACATCAGCCATGAAGTCATGAATGATTTTATTCATCGTTTACTTTTGTTTGTAATTGGCACAAATTTATATTTTTAAACTGAACAATTCCAATAATTTAAAGTGACATTTAATTAATTTCAAAAAATTTACCCGGTAAGGGCCTTATAACGCCTTTTATTTCCATATTCAGTAAGATTCCGTTTAGTTTAAAAACAGGAATCTGAAGGGAATTATACAATGAATCTATCTGTTGTTTTCCATTTTGCTTCAAAAAATCATAGATAGGTTTCTCTTCGTTTTCCAATTCAACAAAGAGTTGTCTCTGAGCAGGTTTTGATTGTTTTTTTAAATTAAAATAATTCAATAAATCATCTGCATTCCGAATCATATATGCCTGATTTGACTGAATGAGCTCATTACAGCCCAGGCTAAACCGGTCATCTATTCTACCTGGTACTGCAAATACTTCACGATTATAAGAATTGGCATAATTGGCCGTTGCCAAGGCTCCACCTTTTTTATCTGACTCTACCACAATTACGGCATCACACAGGCCGGCAATAATTCTGTTTCTCAATACAAAATTGATGGGTTCGGCATTGTGAAAACTTGAATATTCAGTGAGTAAGGCTCCGTTCTTTTGTAGTTCAATGGCTTCTTTTTTGTGTGCAGAGGGTGAAATTCTATTCAAGCCATGGGCGAGAACGGCAACATTGGGGATTTGGCTCTCAATTGCCAACCTATGTGCTTCAATATCACAACCATATGCAAGTCCGCTCACAATTGACATTTGCTGGGTTGAAATTTCTTTCAATAAATTTTCTATAAATCTTTTTCCATAAAGTGTCATTTTCCGGGTTCCGACAATTCCTATATGGAGCTTTTTGTTAAAATCATGGTTGCCTTTTTTAAATAAAACCAACGGAGAGTCCACACAATTTTTCATTTTTTCCGGATAGCCTTCCGAAGAATACAATAAGATTTCAATATCATTTTGTTTACAAAATTCAATTTCTTTACCTGCTTTCTCAAGACATTCCGAACTTAGAAATTGAGAGATGAGGTCGTGACGTGTAGTGAAAATTTCTTTCAATTCACTTTTTGAAAGCGCCCAAAATGACTTAGGGTCTGAATGTTTCAGAATTTTCTTTTGATTGACGGGGCCTAATCCGGATACATAAGTCAAGGCAAGGGTATAGATAGGTTCAGGATTCATAGGCATTAAAATTAAAAAGTTTTATTAACAATTTATTTACTTTATTGATTTTTTAACCTAATTATTCCGTATTTTTGAATTATGATTTTGGAAAAGTATATTTCGACCTTGTTGTATAATCACGATTGCGTAGTAGTGCCTGAGTTTGGTGCATTCATTGCACAGAAGACAAATTCAGCATTTCTTCAGGAGACCTCTACTTTCTGCCCTCCCAGCAAACAATTGGTATTTAATCCGTCTTTAACGAAGAATGATGGTTTGTTAATCCAACACATTGCCTTAGGAGAAAAATTATCTTTTGAAAAAGCAAAAGAAGAGGTGGAAAGCGGAGTACAATTCTGGAAAAACCATTTAAGAAATAATACTGTTTTAAGTTTACATAATTTAGGGACTTTCGCTCAAGATGAAAAAGGGTTTCTTTCTTTCACCTCATCGAATGAAAATTTCCTGCTGGATTCTTTTGGTTTGGAAAGTGTTCGTGCAAGTTATATAATGCCGGTTGAAACCCAGCAAAATTCAAGTACCGTTTGGTGGAAGGTTGCATCTGTCATCCCTGTACTCTTGGGAGGTTATCTTTATTTTGGAAAACCTAAGCCGGTTACAGATTTTGTAAATGAACAATGGAGTGGATTTGTGTCACCCATTTTTGACCCTACTGCTGGTGCAAGCCCCGCGTCGCAATCTGTCATTAATTCTGTAGAAAAAGATATGGCTGACAACTATATCGTAAAAGATTTTACGGTTTATGACTATCAGGTAATTGCCGGTGCGTTTAGGGTGAAATCAGAAGCTGAGAATATGGAAAAAAGTCTCCTCTCACAAGGCTTTGAATTTTCTAAACTGACGCAAAAAAAAGGAAGTTATTATTATGTGGCTTTCAAAACCTTTCAAACGAAAGAAGAAGCACTCGAATTCAGAAAAACCGTTCAAGAAGAGTTTCCGCAAACCTGGGTTTTATCATTAAAAGAATAACGGGAAAAACAATTTGTAAATCCTAATATTTTAAAGACCTTTGCCATGCAAAAGGTCTTTTTTTATGAATTCAAAAATCAAAACTCCATCTGATTCCGTTGCCGAACTTACCAATCTGGTTCTTCCAAGTGAAACCAATATGCTTAACAATATGTTTGGGGGTGAACTTCTGGCACGTATGGACAGGATTTCCTCTATTGTCGCAAGACGCCATGCCGAGAGTTTCCAGGTGGTAACGGCCAGCGTGAACCATGTTTCATTTAATACATCGATTCCGCTTGGGAGCATTGTAAAGCTTGTGGGAAAAGTGACACGTGCTTTTTCGAGTTCTATGGAAATCTATGTGGATGTCTGGATTGACGATCCTATCAAACAAGAGTTAATTAAAACCAATAATGGGATTTATACTTTTGTAGCGGTTGACCAGAACAACAAACCTGTTTTGGTCCCACAGATAAGGCCGGAAACAGAGGAAGAACAAGAACGTTATGACGCTGCACTTCGCAGAAAGCAATTGAGTCTGATATTGGCGGGAAGAATGGATCCGAAAGACGCTCATGAATTGAAAGCGATTTTCTTTTAACGTTTTGATTTAAAAAATTCTTTTACCAGTTCCGAGCACTCTTTTTCCAGAATGCCGAATTCAATTTCGGTTTTAGGGTGAAGTTTTAAACCTGCCTGAAGGAATCCTCTCTTTTCATCTTTTGCGCCGATTACAACTTTGTTTATCCGGCTCCAGAAAAGTGCACCCGCACACATCACGCAAGGTTCAAGTGTCACAAACAATGTACAGTCGGTAAGAAACTTTCCTCCTAAATAATTTGCAGCTGAGGTTATGGCCTGCATTTCGGCATGGGCGGTTACATCGGTCAATGTTTCCGTAAGGTTATGGCCTTTGGCGATGATTTTCTTATTGGAAACAATGATTGCTCCAATGGGGACTTCATCTTTCTCGAAAGCGGCATAAGCCTCATCCAAAGCCTTGCGCATAAAATATTCGTCTGAGAATAATTCTTCCATACTGTGATTTAAGGTGAAATTTATAAAGAAATGATGATACAAAAAAACTCCGACAATTGCCGGAGTTTTGATTAGATAAAAGATTAAATCTTATTCTGCATTTCCTTCTTCAGCTGATTCAGCTGCCGGAGCATCTCCAGCCGCCTCGTCTGTCGCTTCTTCTTCCTCCTCATCAGAAACCGCAGTTCTTGATGTTCTAACTGCTACGATAACTGCGTTATCAGGATGAAGGATTGTGTAATCATTATTACGGATAGATTCCACATATTTTTTGTGACCAATACGCATTGGGGTAATGTCAACTATGATTTCATCCGGTAAATTAGCAGGAATTGCCCTTACTTTTAATTTACGCATATTGAACCTCAATACACCACCGTTAACAACTCCACGAGCACGACCCGTTAAACGTACAGGAACTTCAATCGCAACCGGTTTATCATCATGCAACTGATAAAAATCTGCATGGATAATCTTATCGGTTACAGGATGGAACTGAATATCCTGCAGGATGGCAGAAATTTTAATTCCGTCTGCTAACTCTAAGTTTACAGTGTGTGCTTCAGGTGTATAAACCAGATCTTTGAATGATTTCTCATCAGTTGAGAAATGCAAAGGATCGTTTCCACCATACACAACACAAGGTACTTGGTCAGCATTACGTAAGGCACGCGTTGACGCTTTACCCACGCTTTCTCTTTTTACACCTTGAATTGTAATAGATTTCATTTGCTTGTTTTTAATTGTTATTAATTGTCAAATGCAATGCCCAAATATAATTTTTGTCTGAATTTGAAAATCTGTTATACCGGGCATTTCAAAAAAATGTTTATATAAATTATTAAATAATAAATTTCGAACTAATTGATTTTCTGTCATGTACCATATGCACAACATCAGAAAAAAGTGGGGCGCAAGATAATACTTTTATTTTAGATACTGAATTATTTTTCAAAGGAATACTATCTGTTACGGCAACTTCAACCAAAGGAGAATTTTCCAGTCGTTCATAAGCGTTTCCTGAAAGTACCGGGTGTGTCGCCACCGCACGCACACTTTTCGCGCCTTTTTCCATAATCAGTTCCGCTGCTTTGGCCAGCGTTCCGGCTGTATCTATCATGTCATCCAATAAAATCACATTTTTCCCTTCTACTTCTCCAATCAACATCATGTTTTCTACATGATTGGCTCTTTTTCTCTCTTTGTGGCAGATGACAATGTCTGCGTTCAGATGTTTTGAATAATTATTTGCCCGCTTTGCGCCACCCATATCAGGAGAAGCAATTGTTAAATTATCCAGATTTAAGCTTTTGATATAATCTATAAATATAGTGGAAGCATACAAGTGGTCTACCGGAATTTCAAAAAAACCTTGAATCTGGTCAGCATGCAAATCCATTGTCATAACCCTTGAAGCTCCAGCTGCAGTGAGCATTTTGGCTACTAACTTTGCTCCGATTGGAACACGAGGCGCATCCTTTCTGTCCTGACGGGCATAGCCATAATAAGGAATTACAGCTGTAATCTTATCTGCAGAAGCTCTTTTCGCGGCATCACACATAAGCAACAGTTCCATTAGATTATCACTCGGCTGAAAGGTTGAACCTATTAAAAACACTCTTGACCCCCTTACAGATTGTTCAAAAGCAGGCTGAAATTCTCCATCACTAAAATCTACTATTTTTAATTTTCCAATTTTTTCACCATAATGTTCAGCAATCTTATCTGCTAAGACATGGCTTCCACGTGTTGAAAATAATAAAGCTTGTTGTTGCATCTGTGTGTTTTGTCTGCAAAAATAAAAATATTAAATTCCATTAAATAATTTTTAATAATAAAATTTGGCATTTTATTTGCAGAATGGAGCTTGTCCCAAACGGTTCTGAGGGATTAGCAAATTAATTCATTAATAAAATAATGAATAATTTATTGTATAATTAGCATTTGTTTTTACATTTGCAGAAGAAAATAAAGAATTTAGAGTATTAATCTAATAAATAAATTATGAAAAAGTTCTTTTTACCAATTGCATTTTTCGGAGTAGCCTTTTATGGTTATGCTCAAGAAGTGCAAGATACTGTAGAAGTACAAGAAGAAATTATTGAAGTACAGGACGAATCTGTTGTTGGAAAACCATATGACAGATGGTCAGTTGAAATTAATGGTGGTGTGAACAAACCTACGAAACCATTTTCTGAGGGATATTTCACTTCGACACCTAGTTTTTTCCATGTAGATTTGGGGGTACGTTATATGTTTAACCCTAAATTTGGTTTAAAGCTAAGTGGTGGATTTGATCAATTAAAAAGCTCTGATGAAAGTAAAGAGTTTAAAACTAATTTTTACAGAGTTAGTTTAGAGGGTGTTGCAAACTTAGGTCGAATCATGGAATTTGAAGATTGGACCAATACGTTTGGGTTGTTGTTCCACGCAGGAGCTGGTATATCAGGATTAAGAGATGAGAAACTTAATAATGATACTTCTGGTCTGTTTGATAAAACAGATGATTCCGGGCACTTTATCGTGGGCTTAACTCCGCAAGTTCGATTATCAAACAGCATTGTTTTGACTGGTGATATTTCAATGATTAACACGACTAAACAAAGTGTTACATGGGATGCCGGGACTTCAGGAGCTCACGAAGGTAGAGGTTTTGATGGAACCTTATGGAATGGATCACTCGGTCTTACTTTCTATATTGGTGGGCATGAGAAACATGCTGACTGGTATTCTGATAAAGGAGAATTAGAAAAAAGAGTTGATAACATAGAAGATATGTTAAAAGATGACGACAATGATGGTGTTCCAAATTATTTAGATCAAGAACCTAATTCTGCAGAAGGCGCAGTGGTTGACACAAAAGGTAGAACTATTGACTCAAACGGAAATGGTGTTCCAGATGTAATTGAACAGTATATTGCTGACAATTACCCAGGTGCAGGTACTTCAGGTGTGTTAAGTGATTCAAATATTTTGAGACAATTAATTGACAGCGGTATCATCAATGTTTACTTTGATTATGATAAATCTGACCCATTTGATGCTTCAGTTGGTGGAATTGATTTCGTAGTTGAATATTTGAAAATGAATCCAAATGCAAGTGTTGATATCTTCGGATACGCTGACCCTGTTGGTGGAAGCACTTACAACCAAGCTTTATCACAAAGAAGAGCTGATGCTGTAAAACAAATCATCATAGGTAAAGGTATTGACGGTTCAAGATTGAACGCAATCGGTCAGGGTATTGACAGTGACTTCCAAGGAAGCGCAGTTTCTGCTCACCAATTGGCTCGTCGAGTTATCTTTAAAATAAAATAATTGAAAGCAATTATTATCTAAATAAAAAGCGGTGCCAATTGGTGCCGCTTTTTTTATTCAAAAAAAATGAATTTAAAATGAAAAATCTTTTATTTCTACTATTAACTATATCTCTCTATTCCGTAAAGGCTCAATTCAAGCGAGAATTTGTAAAATCAGAAATTCATTTTAAAACTAATGAAATCCTCCAGGGATATATTTTTGATGATTTTGCACAAAATGATTGGTATGGAAAGGGTGATATTGAGAAAACAACTGTCATTAGCGGTGCCGGCCCATCTGTAGGAATTCCCGGTTCCGTCAATAGTTTTCAAACTATTATTAAAACCATTCATTATAAACAAAATGAGAATGATGGCCAACAAATAGATTACGATTCAGAAAATATAGATTTCATTATTGTTTATAGAAATGGTGAAACGCAAAAATATAAAACGTCAAAGGTAGTAAGGGGCAACTTTGAAGATGTAGAAGATGTAAAGTTTGACACTTTGAATAGAAATATTTGGCTCCCTGTCAGAAAAGAAGGAAAAATAAATATGTACGGATATTACAATTGGACCATCTCCAAAGGAAATGGCTGGGCAGAAGTTTATTTCCAAAGAAATGGTAAAGAGTTTTCTATCAATCCTATATTGACCCATAAAATGGTTTGGGGGCTGAAATCTCAGAGGCCACTCATCAAAGCCTCTTTATTAAAGATTTTTAATGATTGCCCCGAATTTGAGGAAAATATAGAGACCATTGTAGATGAGTATATCAATGATTTTTATACAGCGCGAGGTATCTCTAAAGAAGAAAAGAAACAGATAAAAAGCCAGCCTAAAGAAAAGCGCGACAGGGTTGAATATGAGATAAGGGAGAAAAAATCTTTTATGCCTTATGAAAATATACTGAACAAATACAATGGCTATTGCGGAAACTAAAAAGCCCGGGCGCAATAAACCCGGACTTCTTGAATCGTAATCAGGTACTACCTTATTTTATTTTTTTTGAAATCATTTTGGCCAAGGTTTTTGCGGTTTTTGCATACCCTTCTGCAATACGGTCATTATTATTTGCAACACCTACAAGATTTCCGTCTCCGGGTGCGTTTTTACTTCCAATTACCAATAATACATTTCCGGGATTTGCTGTTTCTACAAACCTCAAACTAGTACTCACTTTGGCAGGGTTTTTCATAACTCCCGCAAACCAACCCGGGTAAATCCAAGTTGTTTCTACAATCAATGTATATTTAGAGCTTGCATCTTTAGAGGCTTTGATGTTTGCGTTTTTATTCAAAGAAGAAATAAATTTGTCTATAAATGTATTTTCTTTTGAATAATTCCAATCATTTGACCATTTATCTGCCTCTGCCTTACCTTTATCGGCAGTAATCTCTTTAACCCTTTTACCAACATATTCTTCTTCACTCATTTTTTCATTATAAAATGTAGCCTGGTCAAAACTAAACTCAATTTTTAATTCAGACTGTCCCTTTAAAAATGAAAAATCTCCTGACTCAACTTTCATTTTCTGTCCAAAAGCCATCGTTGTACAAGTTAGAATTACAACAAATAATAATTTTAATTTCATAATAAGTAATTTTAGTTTAATAAATTTCGATTATCTACAAATGTTACACTTTTTCTTGAATTTTCCGGGAATTTAATTTTAAGAATCTCATCCTCAGTAACAAAGATAATTTTTGGGCTTACTCGCACTTTTGCCCTGAATCTATCCTTGATCCTATCCTGCAATTCGTCTGATTCATCTATTGAAAAAATCTTTACATGAATCTCATCTTCTGCTAATTCATTAGAAAAAACTTCAATAACATACTGTTTAACTTCCTCAAAATCATTTAGCAAATCCAATAATGAAGGTGGATAAAGGGTTGTTCCTTTGTATTTAATCATCTGCTGTTTTCTGCCTATCAGCGAACCTAAACGCATGGTGGTTCTTCCACAACTGCATTCATCAAAATAAGGTTGAACAATATCGCCCGTTTTGTAACGTAACAACGGCATTGCCTCTACTCCCAAAGTGGTGACGGTCAATTCTCCTGGTTCCCCTTTCTGAACCGGTTGATTATTTTCATCAAGAAATTCACAAATAATTAACTCAGGATGCTGGTGCCCGCCGTTTCCGGCTTCACATTCGGTAAACGCGGTCGCCATCTCTGTTGAGGCATAAGTCGAGAACAATTCAATCGGCCATTTCGATTTAATTTTAGAGGCCAGAGTATTATCTGAAAAGTCCTGATTCCTCAGTGGCTCCCCAATGCAAATTGCCTTTTTTATACTAGAATTCAAGTAGTCAATTCCTGTATGTTCGGCGAATTCAATCATTTTCAAAAGAAATGACGGCACACAAATCAAGGTATCCGGCTTTACTCTTTTTATGGTATCCCACTGCAATTCCGGAACACCGGAACCTACTCTTACTATGCCTATTCCCGCTTTTCTGGCGCCTAAAAAATAAGCTAATCCCGCCATAAATCTCCTGTCAATAGTAGTCGTTAGTTGTATCTTGCTTTTTTCATCTAAACCAACGCACTGATATGAAAGCTCTTCGTTGTAGGCCAGCCTATCCAAATCTTTATCAGATAGCGCAATCAATACCGGGTCGCCCGAGGTACCTGAAGTTGTAACATAATCGGCAATTTTTTCTCGCGGAATGCATAAAAATGCATCGTTATATAATTGCAAATCGTTTTTGGTCGTAACCGGTATTTTATTCAAATCCCCAATAGACTCAATTCTTCCCATGTCAATTTGGTTAGATAAAAATAATTTCGAATAATAAGGTGAATTTTCTTGTAGATAGACTAACTGCTTTTTGAGTAGTTTTTCCTGAAATCTCTTTATTTCTTCCGGATTTTTCTGTTCTATTTCTGGTATGGAGATCATTTTAATTTTCGTTCAGATTTTCGGATTCGCTTTTCAATCATTTCCTTATCGGGCAATGTTGTAATTTCTTTGGTTAAAGCTATTTGATAATTTTTTATTGCTTTTTTATATTTTTTTTGATGGAAATAATACTCGCCTACCGTAAAATAACTTACCCAATACTCCGGATTCAATTCAATAAAATTAAGCAAATTTTCATCAGAAACCGGTTCTTTGCTTTCAATTTTGGAATGAATGGATTTTAATTCTTTCTTGAATTCCATATAATTCTTAAATTCTTCAGAATTCAAAAATTGATCTTCGGGAATTGTCAAAGAATCAACCGCTATAGAATTTGGTTCTGTCAAATTTTCCATTTTATCAAATACCTCATCTAAATCATACGCAACAAACGCACCCAGCTGATAAGGATTGGCTGAAACCCACATCAATCGGTCTTCGGGCTTAAATATGACAGCATGGTGTGACAACAATTGATTAATTGCTTTTTCGTTTCCATAACCAATTTCCAAACCACCCAAACCTTCTTTGTTGCGTAAAAAATCTGCTGCAATTTCAGGCGTGATAGGCGGGTTTTCCTGAACCAGCTCGTTCATTCTTTCAAAACGGTATTGAGAATGAGATTCAGAAATAGCCTTCAGGTTTTTTTTATCATCTGAATATGCCTCACTTTGAAAATGGTTGGAACAAACCAATAAATTGGCAGAACTTTCTACATGGTAAACACCAAATTTTCTGGGCGAAACTTCAATTAAAATAGCAGATTTATCTTCTGCACTTCCCACCATAATTGACTCCGATACAAACACCTCTCTTTTTTTTGCAATTTCTATCGCTTCCTCAAAATTGGACGCATATTGTAAAATCTCCCGGGTAACCAAAGAAATAGGCGTTTTGGCTTTCAAGGGAATGGAAGATTTTCCTGCATTGATGGTAACGGTTAATCCTTTTTCATTCATGCCGGAAACTGCGCCGATAAAACCGGGCCAGGTCACAATTGCATGTTTGAATCCTTCAGTGGGGTTAATAAATTCAATAATTTTATTTTCTGAAAATTCCTGGTTAATGTAAAAATCAAAATTTCTTCCGAGAATTAATTTTCCATCAGCAGAATGGTCACCCCATGCGGCAAAAGACGTACATCCTACCATTGCCAGATCCTGCAGAGCATGGCCAATGTCATGTGCTGCATGAAAATACAAAGTCCGCCAGTAAACGGGCGCTACAAAATCGAATTCTTCAGAAGTAAACTTCGATATACCATAAATTTCCGCTTTGTACTCTTCAATTATGTGTTGATCCAGCTGCCGGTTGAAATACCGGAGAAAACCTCTGACTATTTTTTGCTGGAATTTGGACGGAACCAATTCTTCAATTTTAGAAACAAATGTTTTTTCTTGATGGTAAATTAGGTCTTCTGTCAACTTTCCATTGGCAATCCCTCTTTCGAGTGGATTCCCCTCCACATAAAGCTCCCATATTCCATGAGAATTTTTTACTAAAACGTTTTTTCCGAGGATATGAACATCTCCCGAATCGATTTCTTTTGGAAAGCTCCCTGCCGCGTAATCAAATTTTGGTAAATTTTTATAGCCCGTACAGGAAATCAGCCCAAAAAGCGAAATCCAAACGATTATATTTTTTACCGCGAAATTCATCATGTCAGTACATATGCAATGGCTTGAACCGCCCTGTCATGTTTAGCCACAAAAGGGTTGGTTTTGTCCCAAACATAGCCGGCAAGAACTGAACAGAGCTTGCTTTTGACGTCTTCATTTACTTCCGGATGAAAAAACAGACGCTGCAATTCACCTGTATACCAGGTTTTTACGTAAGAACGGAAAACGCTCACTCCCTCCATAATGTATTCTTCATATTCTTTCTCCCAGTCCACCGTTTCGCCTTTTAATTGCTTTGAAATCAATTTGGCAGCCAGCATCCCCGATTCTGATGCGAAGCATACTCCAGATGAAAATACCGGATCAAGAAACTCTGCGCTATTACCCGTCAAAGCATACCCGGGGCCATAAAGTTTTTTAACGGCAGACGAATAAGCCACTAATTTCTTGGGTTCAAACATAAATTCTAATCCGTCAAAACGGTTTTTGTAATACTCAGACTGCTGGATGATGTTTTGGAAGGTCAATGTATTATCGCCTGTATCTATTGACTCAAGATATTCTTTTGGGGCAACCAATCCGAGCGAAGAAACATTTTCTGAAAAGGGAATAACCCAAAACCAGTTTCTCTGAGAAAGCACGTCAAAAGTAATCTGAGTTCCCTCTTCTCCTTCGGGGCGTCTTTTATCTTTTAAATGAACAAAAATGGCAGACATGGGTTCTAAGGAACTCGGCTCGTCCAAATTAAACAAACGGGGCAAAACTCTACCATAACCGCTGCTGTCTATAATAAATTTGGCATGTATCTCTTTTTTTCCTTCTGAGTTTGAAACAGTCGTAACGGAATCAGATCCATCAAAAACAACATTTTCAACGGTGGTTTCAAATTCTATATCTACCCCTCTGCTTTCAAGAATGTCAGTCAAAGTTTTATCAAACTCGGCTCTTGGCATCTGCCAGGTCCAGTCCCACCCATCTGTATATTTTTGACTAAAGTCAAAATGACAGACTTCATCCCCTCTTAAAAATCTGGCAGTTAATTTCTTTTCAAAGTTTTTTTTCAGAATTTCTTCTATGAAACCTGCTTCCTCAAAATTCTCCATACAACGCGGAATCAAGCTTTCTCCAATCATAAACCGGGGAAATTTCATTTTTTCTACAACTTTTACATTGATTCCGTTTTGGTGTAAAATAGAGGCTGCAACAGCTCCTGAAGGCCCTGCACCGATTACCAGTACATCCACATTTTCTGTTCTCATTGTTTTTTAAGTTTTAATTTCAGCCCAAATTTATATAGATATTATTAAATTTGCCACCACTCTACTAAAAAAACTAAATTAGTATGATTCAATTAGATGGTTCGGTTACGCTGAAAATTTTTCAGGAGGTTTTATTTGAAGGAAAAAAAATCAATCTTTCTGATACTCTTTTCGATAGAGTCAATGAGAGCTTTGAATTTCTTGTTCAATTTGCCGAAAACAAAATTATTTATGGTGTCAATACGGGCTTTGGCCCCATGGCGCAATATAAGATTGACGAAGCTGACAAGGCCAGTTTACAATACAATTTAATCAGAAGCCATTCTACCGGAATGGGTGAAGAGCTAAGTCCACTCTACGTGAAATCGGGTATGCTGGCAAGAATGAATACACTTTCACTCGGACATTCCGGAATTCATGTTTCTGCCATAGAATTGATGAAAGAGATGATTAACCGTGACATATTTCCGGTTATTTACAGTCATGGCGGGGTTGGGGCGAGTGGTGATTTGGTACAGCTCGCACATTTGGCTTTGGCCTTAATCGGAGAAGGCGAAGTGCATTACAAAGGAGAGAAAAAACCCACCCTTGAAGTTTTTGAAAAAGAAGGTCTGACTCCGTTAAAAATTCATTTGAGAGAAGGATTGGCATTGATGAATGGAACTTCCATTATGTCAGGAATAGGAATTGTAAATCTAATTTATGCTGAAAGACTGTTTCAATGGTCAATCAATTGCTCCGCTTTAATTAATGAAATAATGGGAGCCTATGACGATCATCTTTCAGAAACCTTAAACGCAGCCAAAAGACATTTTGGGCAGCAAAGTGTTGCACGCATGATGCGTGACTTTATCAACGGAAGCAAATTAACCCGAAAAAGGGAAGAACATCTTTACAATGGTAAAAACCAGGAAAGCATTTTCAAGGACAAATTACAGGAATACTATTCAATCCGGTGCGTACCTCAAATTCTGGGCCCTATTTATGAGTGTATCGAAAACGGGAAAAAGATATTGATTGAAGAAGTAAATTCAGCCAATGACAATCCGATTGTAGATATTAAATCTCAAAATGTTTACCATGGAGGGAATTTCCACGGCGACTATGTTGCATTTGAAATGGATAAATTAAGGATTGCTGTTACGAAGCTAAGTATGTTACAGGAAAGACAGTTAAATTATTTATTGAATCCCTCATTAAATGAAGTGCTTCCGGCTTTTGTCAATTTAGGAAAATTAGGCCTGAACTTCGGAATGCAGGGCGCACAGTTTACCGCTACTTCCACAACAGCCGAAAACCAGATGCTGTCTAACCCTATGTATATTCACAGCATTCCCAATAACAAAGACAATCAGGATATTGTCAGTATGGGAACCAATGCTGCTTTACTTACCAAAAACGTAATTGAAAATTCTTTTGAAGTCATTTCCATTCAGTTGCTCACGCTCGTTCAGGCAATAGATTACTTGAATTGTTTTGAGAAATTATCACCAAACGGACAGAAAGTTTACCGGGAAATCAGAGAAATTGTCCCTACCTTTCAAGATGATATCGTTTTGTCTCCAGAACTTCAGAAGGTCAAATCATTCATCATGAATTAATTCATAATACTAAAACCGATTAATTATGAAAAAAATTTTTACAATTCTTCTTTCGCTATCCTTAGTGTTTGTTTCCGCACAGCAATTGGCATGGGTAGGTGGTGATAAAAAATTTGGATTTATAGATACATCAGGAAAAGTTGTGATTCCTCTCCAATATAAAAATGTTGTTGAGTTTTCCGATGGATTGGCTTTGGTTGAAGTTAAAGGAAAATGGGGGTTCATCGATCCTACAGGAAAAATGATAATTGAACCACAATTCAAACACGCAAAATCATTTAACAACGGAGTAGCAATTGTTGAAAAGAACAATGAATGGATCTATATAGACAAATCAGGAAATGAAATAAATCATTTTCCACCCACTGACAAAAAATATGATTTTGAAGATGGTATTGCTTTTTTTCAACAAAACAAACTCATCGGAATTATTGACAATAAGGGGAACATCATCTTACAGCCAACTTATAAAGAGATTAAATCTTTCAAAAACGGATATGCCAAATTTTTCGAAAATGAAAAATACGGAATCCTTACAAATGACGGAAAAGTATTAATCCCAGCTGAATATGATGCCATTGATGTTTCGGACAATAAAGTCCTAATTGGAAGAAAAGGTGAGACCCTCGGGATTATTGGTATTGATAATTCTTTTAAAATTGTCGAGGGAGTTAGTAAAATTTGGCCATTCTTTGGAGAAGATGCATCCTTAACGTATGCAAGAAAAGACAAAAAAATTGGTTTTATTGACACTAAAGGAAATTGGGTAATTGAACCAAAATTTGATAAGGCACGCGCATTCAATCAAGGATTAGCTCCGTTTAATATTGAAGGAAAATGGGGATTTATTAACCCAAAAGGAGAAATTGTTATCCCTGCACAATACAAAGATGCTGAAGTTTTTAGCAATGATGGGCTCGCTCCGGTAATTTTAGATAAATCATATGGTTTTATCAACAAAACCGGAGATTTGGTTATCAAAGATGAATATGGAATTCAATATGGGACATTGAGTCTTTTTAAAGGTGGCGATGAAAAAGGGTTTATTAATGGATTTGCCCGGGTATACTTTAAAAAGAAATGGGGATTTATAGATACTTCAGGACAATTAATAGGAGATTGGTATGAACAGGTTGGGCTTTTTAAAAGTATAAAATAATGAGCAAGGAAAAATACGCATTGATCACAGGCGGCTCGCGCGGAATCGGACGTGAAACCGCCATCAAAATAGCGGAGGAATTGGGATATCCTGTTCTGATTAATTATCAATCCAACCAAAAAGCAGCCCTCGAAACCCTTCAATTAATCAAAGAAAAAGGTGGAACAGCGGAATTAATGCAGTTCGATGTCAATGATAAGGAGGAGGTAAATGCTAAATTAAATAATTGGAAAGAATCAAACCCGGATGCCATCATTGAAGTTATTGTAAACAACGCCGGAATTACACGTGACGGGCTTTTGATGTGGATGGAAGATGAGGATTGGAGCAATGTTTTGAATACAACTTTGAACGGGTTTTACAATGTAACCCGAAATTTGATTCAGGATTTGCTGAAAAACCGCTATGGAAGAATCATCAACGTAGCATCGGTTTCCGGAATGAAAGGAACGCCGGGACAAGTCAATTATTCGGCTGCCAAAGCGGGGTTGATTGGTGCGACCAAAGCACTTGCACAAGAAATTGCCAAACGGAATATTACGGTAAATGCAGTAGCTCCCGGATTCATTGAAACAGATATGACCCATGATTTAGATCAAACCGAATTAAAAAAATTAGTACCTTTAAATCGATTCGGTAAAGCGGAAGAAGTAGCAGACCTGATCTGTTTCCTTGCTTCCCGCAAGGCTTCTTACATTACCGGTGAAACTATAAACATAAACGGCGGTATTTACGCTTAAATGTAAGATTGAAAATGAGGAGGGTCGTAATAACAGGCATGGGTATTTATTCTTCTTTGGGCAAAAACCTTCAAGAAGTAAAAGATTCTTTGTACAAAGGAAAGTCAGGCATTGTTTTTTCGCCGGAACGAAAAGATTTTGGATTTCGTTCGGCTCTTACAGGTTTTGTTGAGCCTATTGATTTAAAGGGCTCCCTTTCACGCCGCCAGCGGATTTCCATGGCAGAAGAAAGCGAATATGCTTTTGTTGCTACAGAAGAAGCGTTGAAAAACGCTCATATCTCTCCTTCTTTTTTTGACGAAAACAACGTCGGGCTATTGTATGGAAATGACAGTGTCTCACAATCCGTTTGGGAATCCATTGAAATAGTACGCGAAAAAAAAGATACTACACTGGTTGGCTCAGGCGCAATTTTTAAATCGATGAATTCAACCGTGACAATGAATTTATCCACGATTTACAAGATTAAGGGAATCAATATGACCATAAGCGCTGCTTGCGCAAGTGGATCACACTCAATAGGATTGGGGTTTTTATTAATCAAACAAGGCCTGCAGGATATTGTAATTTGCGGAGGCGCACAGGAAACCAATAAATATTCCATGGCCAGTTTTGACGGCCTGGGCGTTTTTTCCATTCGTGAAAATGAGCCTGCCAAAGCTTCGCGGCCATTCGACACTCAACGTGACGGGCTGGTGCCCGGTGGTGGCGCAGCTACCATTGTTTTGGAAGATTATGAATCTGCCGTAAAAAGGGGCGCAAATATTTTGGCTGAACTAGTCGGATACGGATTTTCATCTAACGGAGAACATATTTCAACACCCAATGTGGAAGGGCCTATGCGTGCCATGGAAATGGCTCTGCAGCAAGCAGGCATGAAAGCAGAAGAAATACAATACATCAACGCGCACGCTACCTCAACTCCCATCGGAGACGCCAATGAAGCAAGAGCCATTGACCATGTTTTTGGCGGTAACCCTTTTGTGAGTTCAACCAAATCCATGACCGGACATGAATGTTGGATGGCCGGCACAAGTGAAGTGGTTTATTCCATGTTAATGATGCAAAATGGTTTTGTCGCTCCCAATATCAATTTGGAAGAAATTGACCCGGCTGCAAAAAATCTGAATTTAGTTAAAAATACGTTAAACCAAAATTTTGATGTATTTTTGTCAAATTCTTTTGGATTTGGTGGAACAAATTCTGCTCTTATAATTAAGAAACTAAAACAATAAGTATAAAAAACAAGTAATGAACAGAGAAGAAATTATTCAAACGATTAATGATTTTTTGGTTGATGAATTTGAGGCCGATAAAAGTGTTATCCAACCTGGGGCAAATATGAAAGAGGCACTGGACTTAGACAGCTTGGATTATGTTGATTTGGTCGTGATCATTGAGTCCAATTTCGGCGTAAAACTGGAAGGGAAAGATTTTCAGGAGATTCACACGTTCGAAGATTTGTACAATGTAGTTGATCAAAAATTCCACGCTATCGCTTAAAAATAAACTTTAAATGGCAGAATGGGAAGGCAAATCAGTGGGACCGGAAACCGGTTACAAAATTTTTATCTTTCTCATCAAAAATATAGGAATCAGGGCCGCTTATTTTTTGCTGGCATTTGTTTCCTTTTATTATTTTATTTTTAATCGAAAACAAACCCGGGTTATTTACCGGTACTTCAGAGATAAGCGACATCATTCCGTATTGAAAAGCTTAATTTTTACTTACCGCAATAATTTTATTTTTGGGCAAACCCTTGTAGATAAAGTAGCCATTGCAGCAGGATTAGAAAATAAATTCACTTATGAATTTGATGGCGTTGAAAATATTTACCAATTGGCAAAAGATGAATCTGCCGGAATTATGATCAGTGCCCACGTAGGCAATTTTGAGTTGGCACAGCATTTCATGCACGGTTTTGACAAAAAAATTCATTTGGTAACTACAGATGAAGAAAGACGAGCTATTAAATCGCTATTGGATAGTGTGATGGCAAAACCAAAAGTAGAGTTCATCATTGTAAAAGACGATATGTCGCATATTTTTGATATTCATAAAACTATTGAAGAAAAACAAATCATCTGCTTTACAGGAGACCGCTTCTTCCCCGAAACCAAGACCCTTGAAGCTGATTTTTTGGGAGAATCGGCTCGGTTCCCGGCCGGCCCTTTTCTGCTCAGCTCTCGTTTAAACACACCGGTTTTATTTGTGTATGTGATGCGTGAAAAAAACCGTCATTATCATCTCTATGCCCGTAAATCAGAATTTAAAAATCGTGATGCCAATTCACTGCTGGAAAGCTACACACAAAGCATTGAGGAGATTCTGAAAAAGTATCCTTTACAGTGGTTCAATTATTATGATTTTTGGAAGAAAGACAGTTAATGTTCTGTTTGTAATGGGTTGTAAGATTATATTCAGCCTCAAAAATATACATACGATGGCTGTGAGTTTCAATAATTAACAAAATTCATTCATTTTTATTTTTAATCTTATCTTTGCCACTCTTTTTAAAACTTAAGAAGGAAACGAAATATTACCATACGTTAAATTGAAGTAGTCGAAATGCAGAATGTTTATATCAAAGCGGTTTCTAAGTTCCTGCCAAACAGTCCGGTAACAAACGACCAAATGGAAAGCATACTCGGAATGGTCAATGGAAATCCGTCTCGGGCCAGATCAATCGTTTTGAGAAATAACAGGATTGTTCAACGGTTCTATGCCATTGACGAAAATGGTAATACTACTCATAATAATTCAGATTTAACGGTAGAAGCCATCAATACGCTTTTGGAACAAACAGGAATATCAAAAACAGAGATAGATGTTTTGTCCTGTGGGACTTCTTCCCCGGACCAGTTTCTGCCCTCTCACGCAAGTATGGTACATGGACTTTGGAAAAACAAACCCATGGAAATAAATTCTGCCACCGGAATCTGTACCTCTGGCATGAATGCTTTGAAATACGGATTTATGACAATTGCTTCCGGAACAGCAAAAAATGCTGTCTGCACAGGATCAGAAAGAGTTTCTTCTTGGTTGCGCGCAGATAAATTCAACAACGAAGCCGAAAAATTAATCGAACTAGAACAGAATCCGGTGATTGCCTTTGAAAAAGATTTTTTGCGGTGGATGCTATCAGACGGTGCAGGAGCCATGCTTTTGAGCAATGAGCCTAATTCAGAAGGTATCTCTTTGAAAATAGACTGGATCAAAGGAATTTCCTTCGCAAACGAATTAGAAACCTGTATGTATGCAGGCGCAACAAAAAGTGAAAATGGAAACTTAATTTCATGGAGCGATTCAGATCCCGAAAAATGGTTGACCGAATCTATTTTTGCTATCAAACAAGACATCAAATTACTGGACGAACACATCATTGTAAAAGGCGCCGAGAGCATTCAGAAAATCCTACACGATAACAACACAAAGCCGGAAGAAATTGACTATTTCCTTCCGCATATTTCATCCTATTATTTCCACGACCGCCTAAATGAAGGCTTTATCAAAGCCGGAATCAACATTCCGCTGGAAAAATGGCATGTGAATTTGGAGAAGTTCGGGAACATTGGTTCCGCTTCTATTTATCTTCAACTGGAGGAATTATTTTATTCCGATAAATTAAAAAAAGGTGAAAAAATCCTGTTATCCGTTCCGGAAAGCGGCAGATTTTCTTATGTTTACGGCTTATTAGAAGTTGTATGACGCAAGCCATTATCTCATCACCTGAAAAAATCCTGAACCTCATTCCGCAAAGACCACCATTTGTATTGGTTGATGCGATTTATGAACATACGGAAAAAGAAATTTTATCGGGTTTTACGGTTCCGGAAGGGCATATTTTGGTCAACGAGAAAAATCAATTATCGGAATCCGGAATTATCGAGCATTTTGCACAATCCATTGCGCTTCATCAGGGTTATAACTTCTATTTGAGAAACGAACCGGCACCTGTTGGCTATATCGGATCTATTAAAAACATTGAGATTTTTGCCTTACCCAAAAGGGGGGAAGAAATCAGAACACGCATTACCGTTTTACAACAAATCATGGGTGTAACTATGGTCTCGGGGGAAGTTTTCCTAAATGGGAAAATGATAGCCAAAGGCGAGATGCGGACGATTATTGCCAAAGAAATCGAATAGGTTCCATCTTCTTAATTGTTATTTTAATGCTGAAAGGCCTTGTCAAGGTTCTTATACAAATTTGAATATTCAATCCAAAAAATTAATTAATTGGTTATTTTTGTAAAAATGCTGGATTCAGATGGCTAAAAATATTCTTGTTACCTATTATTCCCAGACGGGACAATTAGAAGAAATCGTTAAAAACATAACAAAACCGTTCAGGGAAAATCAGGAAGAATTTACAGTTACCTATTACGAAATCAAGCCCAAAAAGGATTTCCCTTTTCCATGGCCAAAGGATGTCTTTTTTGATACCTTTCCAGAATCTTATTTACAGGTTCCTGTGGAATTGGAAAGGCCTTCAGATGAGGTTTTAAACAAAGAATATGATTTGGTCGTGTTCGGATATCAGGTTTGGTTTTTGACGCCATCCATTCCGATTATTTCTTTTCTGAAAAGTGATTTCGCACCGAAATTATTGTCGGGAAAACCACTTATTACCGTTTCGGGAACGCGGAATATGTGGATGCTTTCGCAGGAAAAACTGAAGGTTTATTTCAAAGAATTAAATATAAAGTTGGTTGGAAATATCGCATTGGTCGACAGACACGACAATTATACCAGCGTCATTACCATTTTGAATTGGGTAGTAAAAACCGGAAACAAAGTTTCACCTAAACCCTGGCCCAAAGCCGGCGTTTCGGATGAAGAAATTAACTCTGCTTCAAAATTCGGAGAAATTATTTTGCCTTATGCAAAATCGGAGAAGTACGACGGAATGCAGGAAGAATTGGTCAAAAACGGCGCAGTGGAAATCCGTCCTTTTTTAGTTAAAGTTGAAAAAGTAGGGAACCGTTTGTTTACCGTTTTTTCGGGAATTATAAAGCGAAATCCGCAGAAAAGGAAACTCTGGTTGAAAATTTATACATTTTATCTTTTTGCTGCCATTTGGGTAATTTCGCCAATTGTTTTAATATTGTTTAACCTTACTACCCCCATTTTTTGGTGGAAAAGGAAAAAACAAGTCAAATATTATCAAGGAGTTTAAATTAGCTTAAGCAACAAATGATGAATGAAGTTTATATCACCAAATCGTCCACCTATCTGCCAAATGAAGCGGTTCAGAACGATGAGATGGAAGATTATCTGGGTTTGGTAAATGGCAGGCCCTCCAAGGCCAGAGCCTTGATTTTACGCAACAATGGAATTAAAACCCGGTACTATGCACTGGACAAAAACGGAAATCCAACGCATACCAATGCGGAAATCACCGCAAAAGCCGTTGAAGGTTTGTTCGATGAGCATTTTTCCAAAAACGATATGCAATTGCTTTCCTGCGGAACGACTTCTGCAGATCAGATCCAGCCTTCTCATGCTTCCATGGTACATGGCGTTTTGAAACCTAATAAATCCATTGAAATCAATACCTCTATGGGTTTGTGTAATTCAGGAATGAATGCATTGAATTATGCTTTTCTTTCAGTTAAAGCAGGCGCTGTTGAAAATGCCATAGCAGTTGGTTCCGAACGGTTTTCTGCCTGGATGACTGCCGATAAATTTAACCATGAAGTAGAAAACCTGAAATTATTGGAAGAAAAACCCATCGTAGCGTTCAAAAGGGAATTTTTACGCTGGATGTTGTCTGATGGAGCCGGTGCCTTTTTGTTGGAAAATAAACCCCGTGAAAACAGTTTGAATCTACGGATTGAATTCATTGATTTTTATTCGTATGCACACGAAATCGAAGCTTGTATGTATTCGGGAAGTGAAAAACAGGAAGACGGAAGTTTGAAATCCTGGGCGGAATATCCGGCGGACGAATGGCTGAATCAGTCCATTTTTGCACTGAAACAAGACACAAGATTACTGGATGAATTTATTCTGAAAAAAGGAGCGCAGTCACTCAGAGCTTCATTCGACAAACACAACCTGGATCCGAACGATATGGATTATGTACTGGCGCATATTTCTTCGAATTATTTCAAAGACGGATTGCGAGAAGAGTTCGCTGCGGTAGGACTGGATTTCCCGGTGGAAAAATGGTATTATAATTTATCGGAAGTTGGAAACATTGGCGCAGCCTCTATTTTTATTGTAACCGAAGAATTGATGAATTCCGGCAAATTGAAAAAAGGAGAAAAAGTATTGCTTTGCATTCCGGAAAGCGGCCGTTTTGCTTATTCCTGTGCCGTTTTGACGGTTTGTTAAATAAACCTTGTCAAGGTTAATCTTCATTGTGAAAATAACCTTGACAAGGTTTCCTATAATAAAAAAAAATGAAAATCTATCCTGAAATTGAAGAACTTATCCCGCACAGAAAACCGATTTTGTGTATTGATAAAGTAATTTCAATAGATGGACTAACTGCAGAAACCCATTATAAAATCGAAGAAAGCTGTTTGTTTTTTACGGACGGAATTTTCTCCGAATTAGGTTTGCTTGAAAATGCGGCTCAAAGCAGTTTTGTTTTTCTGAAATTTTTCTTTGCCGATTCTCAAGAAAATTTATGGGGAGAAGGAAGGGATTCTGTTGGATTTATCAGTCATATCACAAGTATGGAAACGGTTTTTCTACCCAAAATTGAAGATGAACTTTTTACGACAACTACCACAGAACTTGTTTTTGATACTGAAAATTTGAAAATTTGTAACGTAAAAGCCGAAACAAATGTAAATTCCAAATTGGCATTTACAACAGAGATGAAAATGATATTACAAACCCGTGAACTGTAAACCCAAAACTGATGAGAGATGAAAAAAGAACAAGTACCGCAAGATAACAGAGGGCTCGCCAAGAAGAACATTCACGAGTTATGCTATGCCATAGACGAAAATGGAAATTACACCACGGTTCAGAGTTCCGGCTGGGAAGTAAAATCTGCAGCGCTGGACGAATCCATGCAGCTCATTGACGAACGTGTAGAAGAAACAAAAAAAGAAGTGGCGGAAGGGAAGCTCAGTCCGCTTGCGTATTTTATGGAACTTCATCGTATGGATTTACCAATTTTAGCGAGTTATGCAGGCATTCATCGTTGGTTTGTAAAACGTCATTTCAACCCCAAACGCTTCCAAAAACTATCAGATAAAACCCTGAAAAAATACGCCGATGTTTTTGAAATTTCCGTTGAGGAATTAAAAAATTTTAAACCCAACAATTAGAAAGATTTATATTTATTATTTTAACCACATAGCTAAGAATAATTTTGATAAAAAAGTACATACCAACTCACATAGTCTGCCGTAGGCAGTATAGAATGAAATTTTGAAGATAATTCTATTCCCGATTTATCGGAATCTATGTTCGCTAGAGTTTACTCAATTATAAATTAATATATACAGAAAAACACCCAACTATGTGGTTATTTTTAAAATTACAACCAATTGATGCAAATTGATTTTCAACACCGGCAATCCGCTCATTGTGAAAATGGCGTGATTTCTAACCTGATGAACCATAAAGGCATAAAAGTTTCCGAACCCTTGGTATTTGGGATCGGCGCCGGATTATTCTTTGTTTACCTACCTTTTTTGAAAGTGAATTTCGCGCCGGGATTTAGCTATCGGCCCATGCCGGGATTCATTTTCCGTCGATTTGCCAAACAATTAGGAATCAAGGTCGTTCACAAAAAGTTCAAATCCGAACAAGAAGCCCAAAAAATCCTCGATGAAAAACTGAAAGAGGGAATTCCGGTTGGATTGCAGGTCGGTGTTTATCATCTGACTTATTTCCCGGACGAATACCGTTTTCATTTCAACGCGCATAATCTGGTGGTGTTTGGGAAAGAGGGAAACCGCTACCTCATCAGTGATCCGGTAATGGAAACCACAACTTCGCTTACGGACAGAGAACTCGAAAAAGTACGTTTTGCAAAGGGCGCACTTCCGCCCAAAGGGCATTTGTATTATTTGGAAACTGTCCCCACACAATACGACTGGGAAACTGCCATCAAAAAAGGCATCAAAAAAACCTGTAATGATATGTTGGCGCCCGTTCCGATCATTGGGGTAAATGCCATGAAATGGGTGGCCAGAAACATCAAAAAATGGCCGAAGAAAATTGGGGTAAAGAAAACCAATCATTATCTGGGTCAATTAATCCGTATGCAAGAAGAAATTGGGACAGGAGGTGGCGGATTCCGCTTTATTTATGCGGCTTTTCTGGAGGAGTCCTCCCAAATTCTCAACAATCCGAAGCTCAAAGAATTGTCCAAAGAAATGACGGAAATTGGCGACGAATGGCGTGACTTCGCGCTGAATATTTCCCGTGTGTACAAAAACAGAAGCGGTCAGGAAAATGTATATGAACAGCTTTCTGAGCAACTAATGGGATTGGCCGAACGCGAGAAAAAATTCTTTCAGGAATTGAAGAAAGCGATTTAAATCCTTTATTTGCTTCAAAGTCATTATTTTTATGGTTCTTTCTTTAATCTTTTTTACTTTCGCAATCAATGAACGCAATTGAGTGTCATAGCATCAGCAAATCTTACGACGGCAAAAAAACCTTCGTAATCCATGATTTTAATTTAACCATCAAACGCGGCGAAATTTTCGGTTTGCTTGGCCCGAATGGCGCCGGAAAAACCACACTCATTTCTATGATGTGCGGGCTTTTGAATCCGACTTCGGGTGAAATTCTCATTGAGGGCAGAAGTTTTAAATCCAATCGAACCGAAATACTAAGAAAAATCGGGGTCGTTCCACAAGAGTATTCACTCTATCCGACTTTGACGGCGTATGAAAACCTGGAATTCTTCGGGAGTTTGTACAATCTCAAGGGAAGAGATTTGAAAATCCGGATTGAATCGGGATTGGAGAAAGTCAATTTATTGGATTACCGGAACCGTCCGATTAAAGATTTTTCAGGTGGAATGAAACGACGAATCAATCTGCTGACCGGAATTCTTCATCAGCCGGAAATTTTGTTTCTGGACGAACCCACCGTAGGCGTTGATATCCAGTCCAAAGAAGTCATTATATCGATTCTGGAAGAATTAAATTCCGCCGGAACGACCATTATTTATACTTCGCATCATTTGAGCGAAGCACAAAATTTCTGTACGCAGATTTCCATTATTGACCGGGGTAAAATTCTGGTACAGGGAACTTCTGACGAATTAATTCAATCGGTTCGCGGCGCAACAAATTTAGAAGAAGTCTTTTTGGAATTAACCGGAAACCAAATCCGCAACGATGCATAAACTATCGGCTTCCATAAAAAAAGAAATGCTGCTCCTGGTAAGGGATTGGGGAGGATTGGGAATCCTTTTTATCATGCCTGCTATTTTATTGATTGTCATTACTTTAATCCAACAAAGCACTTTTAAGGAAGCAGGAAACAGCATCATGCCGGTTGTACTTGTCAATAATGACAAAGGAGAGCTGGGACAAACCATTGAAAAAAATATTCAAAACGAACCTTCTGTTAAGTTGATTCAAAGCTGGAAAAACAACCCACTGGATGAAACCACTGCAAGGCAGCTTGTAAGTGACGGAAAATACCAGATTGCGCTTGTCATCCCCGAAAAATTATCGGAAGTTTTGGAAAGCCGTGTCAATGCGAATGTTGAAAAAATTCTTTCCAAATTTTCCTTAGACGAATCTGAATCCGGGGAGGATTTTACAAAAATTGAAGCTGCACAGGAAAACCTACCTGAAATCAAATTGTATTTTGACCCTGCCGTTGGCGAATCTTTCCGAAATTCCGTCAAAAATGATATTGAAAAGCTGATTTCCAAAGTCGAAACAAAAAAAATCTATTCGGTTTTTGAAGACCAGATGGGCGTGGAAACCGACGGGAGCCTTCTGAGTGATTCCGCCATAGAATTCGAAGAAATAATCGCGCAAAAGGGAGAAGACGGAATCGTTCCCAACACGGTTCAGCACAATGTTCCGGCGTGGATTCTCTTCGGGATTTTCTTCATCGTGGTGCCACTCGGGATCAACATCGTGAAAGAAAAAAATCTGGGCACCATCATCCGGATTCGCACCAGTCCGGTTTCGTATGCAACGATTATTTCAGGAAAAATCATCACATATACTTTTATTTGTCTGATTCAGTTTGTGGTAATGTTGCTGATTGCCCGGTTTTTATTTCCGCAGCTCGGCCTGATTCCGTTCAAACCCGGCGCAAAACTGATTCCGATGAGCATCGTGGTCATTTTCTCATCGCTTGCTGCAATTGGGTTGGGAATTTTGATTGGAACGATCATGAAAACGCAGGAACAGAGTGCGCCGTTTGGAGCGATATTCACCATCATCCTTTCAGCCATGGGCGGAATTTGGGTTCCGGTTTATCTGATGCCGGCCATTATGCAGAAAGTAGCGGTTTTTTCTCCGATGAACTGGGGGATTACGGCGTTTTATGATATTATTTTAAGAAACGGAACGCTTGCCGATATTGCAAAAGAATTGCTGTTTTTGTTTCTGTTTTTTGCCGGAACATTTATGCTTTCGGTTTGGATCAATAAACGGAATAATTTGATATAGATATCACATGGAAACAACCTTGTCAAGGTTAATCATCAATACGAATATAACCTTGACAAGGTTCAATCCAGAAAGACTAATTTAAATAAAATGCTCACACATACATCAAAATTCAGGGTAAGATTTAATGAAACCGATCCGTTGGGGATCGTCTGGCATGGGCATTATGTGACGTACTTGGAAGACGGGCGCGAAGCGTTTGGAGAAAAATTCGGAATATCTTACAAAGACATTCAAAACGCAGGGTTGTTTGCACCGATTGTGAAATGCACGGTGGATTACAAATTGCCACTGCGTCATGGTGATTGGGCGACGATTGAAACGAATTACATCCACGAATTAGCCGCAAAACTGCATTTTACCTACAAAATTTTTAATGAAGAAGGAAGTTTAATGGCAACCGGCGAAACCATTCAGGTCTTTACCGATCAAAAGGGTGAATTATTATTGTCGAATCCTCCGTTTTTTGAGGAATGGAAAAAGAAATATGATTTAATGTAATTTTGAAATAATTATAATTTACCAATTATTCCTTGTGCCCTTAGTGAAAAAACTTGGTGTACTTTGTGGTAAAAATAGAATTTAAAATGACCGACATTTTCATATCAGCAGATTCATTAATCACTCCTTTCGGAATTGGGAGCGAATTGGCATTTGAGAAAATCAAATCGGGTGAAACTGCGGTAAAAAAACATTCCAATCCGAAACTTTCCCAAAATGAATTCTATGCTTCGCTGATAGAAGAAAAAGATGAATGGTTTTCCGGTTTAAATTTGGACGAATCCTTTACCCGATTGGAAAAATTAATCATTCTTTGTTTGAACGAATTATTTTCTCAAAATAATATTCAACCAACTGAAAAAACCTTGTTTATCCTCTCCTCTACCAAAGGGAATATTTCAATTTTGGAAAATCCCGAATTTAATTTTCCGAACGAACGCGCCTTACTGACTTCACTTACGCGACAAATTGAAGATTATTTCAAATTAAAAAATAAAATTCAAATCGTGTCCAATGCCTGTATTTCAGGCTCATTGGCTATTGAATATGCCAAAAGATTGTTGCAATCGGACGAATATGACGATGCGATTGTCATTGGAGCCGATGAAGTTTCGAAATTTATTTTGTCGGGATTTGAATCTTTTCAGGCGGTCAGTGATTCGGTTTGCAAACCTTTTGACCGCGACCGGAACGGAATCAACTTAGGCGAAGCCATTGCAACGGTTTACCTGACTAAATTGCCGACTGAAAATTCCGTAAAAATTCTCGGAAGCGGCACATTTAACGATGCCAATCATATTTCGGGGCCTTCCAGAACCGGCGAAGGTTTATTTCGAAGTATCCAAAAAGCTTTGGAAAATTCCGAAGCGGAAATTGGTTTTATCTCCGCGCATGGAACTGCCACCATTTATAACGACGAGATGGAATCGATTGCCTTTCATCGTTCAGGATTATCGGAAATCCCTACGAATAGCTTAAAGGCATATTTCGGGCATACTTTGGGCGCAAGTGGTTTGCTGGAATCCATTTTGGGCATTCATTCCTTAAAAAACAATGTTTTGATTTCTTCTTTGGGATTTGAAACCCAGGGAACGACTTATCCTGTGAATATCATCCAAAATGCTGAAGGAAAAGAGCTGAAAACCTTTTTGAAAACGGCTTCCGGATTTGGGGGAAGCAATATAGCGACAGTTTTTGAGAAAATTTAAATGTACAAGAACCACAATATAAAATTCCGGGATAGAATTACAAACGATAAAATTGATGATCGACTTGTTTGATAAAGAATAAGCAAATTCATTTTTGTCAAATTGTAGTATATTTGTGTTAAACGAATTGATAAAATGAGTAACCCGTCTATAAAGAATCCCTTGAATCCACTTCAACTTCATTTGCTGAAAATGTTTGCTATTAACAAACACAATATAAGCTTAGAGGAATTGAAATCTGTATTGGCTGAATTTTACCAAAAAAAAGTAGACGAAGAAGCAGATAAAATCTGGGATGAGAAAGGATTGGATGAAAAAAAGATGGAGGAATTGCTCAAATCCCATAAACGCACTCCCTACAAATAATGAAAATTGTTTTAGACACCAATTGTTTATTGGTTGCCATCCCAAAACGTTCTGTTTACCGTTGGCTGTGGAATGCTTTTCGGGAAAAACGTTTTGTATTATGTTACACCAATGAAATTTTAGAGGAATATAATGAAATCATTGCAGATTTTTATTCTTATGAATTAGCCGAAAATCTGATTAACGAAATACTAAATTCCGAAAATGCGGAACCCGTAACAGTATTTTATAAATGGAATCTGATTGAAACAGACCCCGACGATAATAAGTTTGTAGATTGTGCTATAAGTTTCGGAGCAGATTTCATCATAACCCACGACAGGCACTTTAAAATATTGGATGAAATTGATTTCCCCAAAATCTCAACTTTGAATCTTCCAGAATTCAAAGAAGTTTTAAATTCGAAATGACCCAATACCACAATATAAAATCCTGGTGCCGTATCACAAATGACAAAATCGTTTGTGATGGTGAACTGATCCTGCATAAAAATCCGGAAGAAAATATTTCCGATTTTCTGAAAAATATTTATCGGAAATCCGAAGCGAATTATCCCAAATTCTTCAAAATGGATTTGCTTTGCAAGGCTTCATTTTTAGCGGCAGAATCCATTTCCAAAAAAGTAAATCTTTTTGAAACCAATACGGCTCTCATTCTTTCCAATAAAAGTTCAAGCTGGGCTTCGGACGAGAAACACGTACAATCCATTTATGGACAAGAATCCACTGCAAGCCCTGCGGTTTTTGTTTATACTTTACCCAACATCACATTGGGCGAAATCAGCATCCGACATAAGCTATTCAGTGAAAATCTTTTCCTTATATTTGACAAATTTTCACCTGAAACGCTGGTTCCTTATTCGGAACAATTGTTCAACGAAAAGAATGCCGAAAAAGTAATGGCCGGATGGGTAGAAGCAGACAAAAATAATTTAGATATTTTTATCTATTTGATCGAAAAAGAAGGAGATACTAAACATACTATAGAAAACGTAACGAATTTATACAAAACAAAATGAGTGCACTAAAACAGGAACTAAAAGAAAAAATCATTACCCAACTAAATCTGGAAGATATTACAATCGATGATTTACAGGACGATACACCACTTTTTGGAGACGGATTGGGGCTGGACTCCATTGATGCCCTGGAATTAATCGTGATGCTGGACAAATCGTACGGAATCAAACTGGCTGACCCAAAGGAAGGCCGGAAAGTATTTGAAACGGTTCAGACAATGGCTGATTATATAGAAGCAAACCGTACAAAATAATGAACAAACAACCGATTGCCATTACCGGAATGGGTATAATTTCGGCCATCGGGATGAATGTGCCGGAAAACGAAAAATCTTTGCTCCAAAACCGGCATGGAATCAGAAAATATTCCGTAAAAGACCTTCTGATTCATCAGGAAAAATTAGTTGGAGAAATTCTGAAATCTAATGAAAATTTTTATTCTGAACTAAATCTGACTCCCCGTGAAGCTTTTACCAGAAGTACTTTGCTCGGCTTAACGGCAGCACAAGAAGCGGTTCAATCCGCCAGTTTGGATCTGAATGATGGACTCAGAACCGGCTTTATTTCCGCCACAACTGTTGGCGGAATGGATGCGACCGAAAAATATTATTTCGACTTTCTGGAATCGGATAAACACAAAAAATTTATTCCCACTCAAAATTGCGGTGTTCATGCCGAACAGATTGCAAAAAATTTGGGAATCAATGATTATGTCACAACCATCAGTACGGCTTGTTCGTCTGCTGCCAATGCCATTATGCTCGGTGCAAGGATGATCAAAGCCGGAATTCTGGACAGAGCCGTGGTGGGCGGAACCGATTCGCTTTCGGCTTTTACCATCAATGGATTTTCTTCCCTGATGATTTATTCGGATGAACATTGTCAACCCTTTGACAATAACCGAAAAGGTCTGAATCTGGGTGAAGCCGCAGCTTATATCGTTTTAGAATCGGAAAAAGCGGCAAAGGAAAAAGCGGTTCTGGGTTATCTCGCCGGATATGGAAATGCCAACGATGCGTTTCATCAAACGGCTTCGTCTGATGATGGTGAAGGTGCTTATCTGGCCATGAAAACCGCTTTGGAGATTGCTAATTTGAAACCGGAAGAAATCGACTATGTCAATGCGCATGGAACGGCTACGCCCAACAATGATTTATCGGAAGGAAAATCTATTTTAAGGATTTTTGAAAACGTCACCGATTTCAGTTCTACCAAAGCTTTTACCGGACACACGCTGGCGGCTGCCGGAGCGGTGGAGGCGGTTTTTTCTTTGCTGGCACTGAGAAACCAAACGGTTTTTGCGAATCTGAATTGGAAAACACCGATGAGCGAATTTGATTTGGTTCCTCAAACCGAAATTAAACAAAAGAAGATAAAAACCGTTTTGTCCAATTCACTGGGGTTTGGCGGGAATTGCAGTTGTTTGATTTTCAAAAATAATTAGAATGAAAAATTTTATTTCACTCACGATTTTATTTTCAATTTTATTTGTCAATTGTAATAGCCAACAAAAAGAAGATAAAAAAGACCAGTCTATTGAAGACAGTTTATTGCATCATTTAGAATTAAGAAATGAAGCATTCAAAAATAATGACCTTAAGACAATCTATAATTATTTTCATCCATTCGATTTAAAAGGACAAACTTTTGATGAATTTAAAAAAGAATCTGAAGCATATATCCAAGCTACAAAGGAAGACAAACTTAGCTTTGAGGTTCTTAATGTCGGGAAAATCAATTATTGTAATTCCGAATATCAATGTATGATAAATTTAAGAACTATAGTAACAACTAATAATGGTGAACATTCTTTTGACCGGAAAATAATTGCTATTTCTGAAAATAGTGATAATTGCAAATTTATAAATGGAGGCGAAAACGATTTAGAAACAATCAAGAAATTGTATTCTTTTGTTTGTTTAAACGAAATTTAAGTAAAACTATTTAATGATTTTCAACCTTGTCAAGGTTAATCTTCATTACGAAAATAACCTTGACAAGGTTCCTGCAAAACAAAACCATTAACCACTAGGAAAAACCACACGATTTCCCGAATTTTGTTTCTTTCAATTTGATAAATGAAAAAGATCTACATCCATAGCGTCTGTTCCATCTCCATTCAACCTACATTTCAGGAGGATTATTTTTTTGAGGAAATAAATGAATATTCCGGAAACGGCATCAAGGTAATCGACCCGGATTATAAAGAGTTTATTCCTGCGCTGCAATTACGGCGAATGGGTAAAAGCATGCGGATGGCGGTTTATGCTTCGCAAAAAGCAATTCAAAATGCCGGAAATCCAACAATTGATGCGGTGATTACCGGTACGGGAGAAGGTTGTCTGCGCGATTCGGAGAAATTTGTAGAAGCGCTTTGGGATAGCGATGGTGGTCTGCTGAATCCAACCCCTTTCATACAATCTACACACAATATGGCGGCCGCAACGGTTGCACTTGCGCTGGGTTGCAAGGGTTATAACATGACCTATACCAATAACTCCAACTCATTTGAATCGGCATTGCTGGACGGAATGCTTTATCTGAACGAAAACCCCGAACAGAGAATTTTACTGGGCGGACTGGAAGAATTCAGTGATACAACCTTTCAATTTTGGAACGCAATGGGGTATGTGAATTTTGAAAACCCCAAAATTCCCATTGATTTAAAAGAAAACGCCCAAGGTGAAATCGTTTCAGAAGGAACCGGTTTTTTTGTGGCTTCGGCAGAAAAAACAAATGATTGTTTGGGAAGTATTTTGGCCGTTAAAACAAAGTTTGAAGCGGAAAATACAGCAGAATTTATTCTTGCATTTTTGCAGGAAAACGCTCTGTCTGTCAATGATCTAGATGCTATAATTTTAGGAAATAATGGTGACTTCCGCTATGATGGCATTTATCAGGATTTAGCAAATTCGGTTTTCAAAGAAATTCCGCAGGCAGTTTATAAAAACGTATTCGGGGAATTTGACTCGGTGAGCTCGCTCGCGGTAGAAACCGCTTTGAAAATATTTAAACATCAACAGATCCCGACAGTTCTCCAATTGAATGATTTGAAAAAAGATTCCTATCAAAAAATCCTGATTTACAACCAGCGAAGAGGGAAGAATCACGGATTGATTTTGGTGGATTATTAAATCGGAAGGAAGTTTTTTCAATTAATAAAATGAAATGAACCGAAGACTCATTTTTTACATGCTGATTTTCGACGCGTTTTTCATTGCTGGAATCTTGCTTTATCTGGAAATGGATTGGTACTGGGCTTTGTTGGGGTTTTTAATTCCATTGGGATTTATTGCCTTGGCTTCTTCCCAAATTCAATGGAACTTTTTTCTTTCCGCGATTCATTCGGGACAAGCTTCCGGAAATAAAATCTCCCTCACATTTGACGATGGGCCTCATCCGGTTTATACGCCACAGGTTTTGGATTTTTTGAAGACACAAGATGCCAAAGCGACTTTTTTTCTCATCGGAAAAAATGTAAAACAATACCCCTATCTTGTGGAAAGAATTGTAAAAGAAGGACATACAATCGGAAATCACAGTTATTCACATTCTAAAACCATTGATTTTAAAAGTAAAAATAACTGGTTGAAAGAATTAAACGAAACCGATTCGGAAATTCAAAAAATAACGGGAAAACAACCAAGGTTTTTCCGGCCGCCATTTGGGGTAACAACTCCGCACCTGGCATCGGCGATTGAAAAAACCAAACATCTGGTCATTGGGTGGAATGTGCGTTCGTTTGACACGACGAAGACTTCACCAGAAAAAATCAACCGTAAAATCCTTGCGCAAACCAAGTCCGGATCCATCATTTTATTACATGACCGGCATGAGAACATTGTCCCGATTTTGGAACAGTTGTTGCCTGAGCTTGCAAGCAAAAGTTATACTTTTGTAACCGTTAATGAACTGATTGATGAAAAATCTTATGTTGAAATATAGTTTTATGTTTTTATTGATTCTGAGCGGATTATCTTATGCACAATTGAGCTCTTCCGAAATCAAAACCCTAAAGACGAATATCAATTCGGCCACTGTCGGCCTGACTTCTCTGCAAAGCGATTTTACCCAAACCAAACATTTGGACTTCATGGAAAATGATGTCAAATCATCGGGAAAATTGTACTACAAATCCCAATCAAAAATCCGTTGGGAATACATTTCACCCTTCAGTTATTATGTGATTTTCAATCAGGATAAGATGTTTGTGAATGACAATGGTAAAAAGAAAGAAACTGAACTTTCTTCAAATAAACTGCTGAAAGATTTAAGTAAGATAATGCTGGGAACAGTTCAGGGATCTACGGTTTTGGATGAGGCGAAATTCAAAATCACTTATGCAAAAACTGGTTCAGATTTTCTGGCCAAAATGATTCCGACTGATAAAACTTATCAAAAATACATCAAGCAAATCGATTTAACTTTTGACGGAAAGACCTATCTTTTGAAAAAAATTAAAACCACTGAACCCTCATTGGATTATACGTTAATCGAGTTCAGTAATCAAAAGAAAAATGCGACCGTTGCCGATGAAAAATTTGCCTTTAAATAAAAAAAATCTTTGTTCTCAATACACCTCAAAATTTTTCGGAGTTTTTCTTTTCATTGCATTATTTCTAACTGCTTCCTGTGCCTCCTACACAAAATTATTTGAACCCAAAGAAAAATCGGTTGAGACATTTACCCCCGATTATTTAAAGGATTTCACAGAAGGAACCTTTAAAATTTCGATTGAAGCATTTGACAATCATTTCGGTGGGATTATGGTGGCGAAAAAGTTGGAAACAAATCATTATCGGTTTGCATTTCTAAATGAATTTGGTGGAAAAATGATGGATTTTGAAATTCAAAACCGCAATTTAAAACTGAATTATGCCATTGATCAGTTAGACCGAAAAATCATTCTGAATATGTTGGAAAAGGATTTTGCCATGTTGTTTTCAGAAGAGAATTTAATAGGCAAAGAATTTACCCATAACAATATCATCATTCTAAAAAGCCCGAAGTTCTCAAAAAACAAAGATGTTTATTACGAACTCAATACCAATGACTTAATCTCAATCATTTTGGCAAAAAGGAAAGAAAAGGTAAGGGTTGATTTGTCAAAAACAGAAAATAATTTTCCGGATATTGAAATCACACACGGCAAGCTGCCAATAAAAATTTACTTACATTTGCTGCAAAATAATTAAGCTTAAAACAATGAAAAAACTACTTTTTTTTGGTGCATTTTTAATGTTTATGGGTATCTCCAACGCTCAAGTTGAATTGTGGTTAGGGCCAAAAGCCGGTGTAAATATTGCAAACGTAAGTGATATGGACAGCAAAACTTTGGTAGGTGCATATGGAGGAGCTGCCTTTTCCATAAAGTTCAATGAACGTTATGCTTTACAGCCAGAGCTTGGGTTTTCCATGCAGGGGGCAACTGAAGTTTACAATACGAAAGAAGATTTAAAACTGACTTATTTTACGTTTGGGGTCATAAATAAAATTTATTTTGTAGAAGGATTTCATTTTTTAATTGGCCCGGAATTTAATATCAAAATAAACGATACATTTTCCGACTGGTATGACAGCGAGATTTATGATGATGAAGGAAACTATTTAGGCGATACAGATGCGCAGCCATTTGATTTTGCTTTGGTAGGCGGTTTGGGTTATGATCTGCCGTTTGGCTTAACATTGGAAGCCCGCTACAAATTAGGTTTGCTGGATGTCAATGATTTCTTTAATATAGACGATGATAAATCCAGTAAAAATCAGGTTTTTCAAATTGGAATTGCTTACAAATTTCACCTGAATAAATAATTAATCGGAAAGAATAACTTATATGAAGCTCCTGAATGATTTTTACACCATCCTTGATTCAAATCCAACGGAAAGCGGAATTTCGGTTTTGGTAAAAATCAATAAGGATCATTCCATATTTGAAGGACATTTCCCCAATCACCCAGTGACGCCGGGCGTTTGCACTATGCAGATCATCAAGGAATTGAGTGAGCATCATTTTGAAAAGGAGCTTATGCTGAAAACGGCACGAAATGTGAAGTTTATGGCTATTATTAATCCTAAAGAAAATGACGAAGTTCGGTTTGATTTGTCTTTTGAGCCCAATGGTGAAGGTGAGATTTCTATCAAAGCCACTGTGTTGATGGATAAAAATCCGGCTTTAAAATTCGGAGGGAGTTTTATAGAAATTTAATTATGAAACGATTTATTTTCTTTTTCAGCACGTTTTTTTTATCTCTAACCGTATTCGCCCAAACGGAAGAAATCCGTAATTCCTATCACGCTGCAACTCAATCGGAAGCCGATGCTGAAGTTTTTTACAATTTGGTAAAAGATATAAGCAAATCCGACAAACCTGAAATGGTGGCTTATAAAGGCGCCGCAAAAGCGCTTCTGGCACGCTATGAGCCACTGACAAAAAGAAAAGAGAAACTTAAAGAAGGTATTAACTGGGTAGAGGACGCCATTGCCAAGGCACCTAACAATACAGAAGTCCGGTTGATTCGTTTAAGCATTCAGGAAAACATACCTAAATTCCTGAAATACAATGATAATATAGATGAAGATCGTCAGTTTATTAAAGATTCGCTTCCAAACATAAAAGACAAAGGATTGGTTGAAATGATCAATGGTTATTTCAACGAGTTCTCCAAAAAATAGGAAATTTAGATGACCCATTTACTCTCTGCTATTAACGGCTGTGTCATCATTCCCACTTATAACAATGAAAAAACACTGAAAAGGGTTTTGGACAAAGTGTTGGAATTCACAGCTAATGTAATCCTGGTAAATGACGGCTCTACAGATTCGACTTCCAAAATATTAACTGAGTACCCGCATATTACCATCCTGACCCAATCTCAAAACAGAGGAAAAGGAATGGCCTTGCGCAAAGGTTTTAAAGAGGCATTGAAACAAGGTTTTGATTATGCCCTCACGATTGATTCCGACGGCCAACATTTCCCCGAAGACATTCCGGTATTTATTGCAGAAATCCAAAAAAACGGCGAAGCTCTGCTGATTGGTGACCGGAATATGGAACAAGATGGAATTCCAGGTAAAAGCAGTTTCGGAAACCGTTTTTCCAATTTCTGGTATTGGTTTGAGACAGGCATTAAATTGAATGATACCCAATCGGGATTTCGACTGTATCCTTTGCAGAAAATAAAGAATTTAAAACTTTTTACACGAAAATTTGAATTTGAAATAGAAATCATCGTAAAGGCGGCTTGGGCTGGGATTCCGGTAAAAAATGTGCCCATTCAGGTTTTGTATGACGAATCGGAACGTGTTTCACATTTTCGTCCCTTTAAGGATTTTACGAGAATCAGTTTGTTAAACACCTGGTTGGTATTGGTAACATTGTTTTATATAAAACCGCGAAATTATTTTCGATCCTTTAAAGAAAAAGGATTTAAACGTTTCTTCCTGGAGGATTTGCTGCACAGTGAGGATTCCAAATCCAAAAAAGCACTATCGGTTGCGCTGGGTGTGTTCATCGGGCTTTCGCCATTCTGGGGTTTTCAAACCATAATTGTACTCTTTCTTGCATTTGCTCTGCGTTTAAACAAATTGATTGCCTTTGCTTTCTCCAACATCAGCATTCCACCAATGATTCCGCTTATCATTTATGCCTCGCTTAAAATCGGAAGTTTTATTTTAGGCAAACCTCCACTTCCTCCTTTTGAATGGGATGCATTTGAATCATACAAAGAATTTGTAAGTCAGCATCTCGAAGAATACATCGTAGGCAGCTTTATGCTTGCTTTGGTCAGTGCTGGTTTATTGGGGGCCGGAAGCTATATGTTATTGGGAATAAGGACGCTGAGGCAGAAAAAGCAAAGCGCTTTATAAACAATAAAAAACCCGTCCTTTCGGTCGGGTTTTAGTTTATTAAAATGTCTATGGTTTTAATTTAAATATCCAACTACCTGATAGGCTCTGTCGCCATAGTAATACACTTTCTGATAGAGTACACCAAAATATTCGTAATATTTTTGGCCGTTGATGTACACTTTTTCATAATCGGCCGGTAAAGCATATACAATTGCTCCGACCGGTGGCTGAACTACATAATAATTACTGTTGTACCTGTTATAATAGGTCCCGTTGTAATAATAATATTGGTTCCCACCTATATAAATGTTGGTATAACCTATCGGCAATGTATGGATATAAAATCCTACCGGAGCCATCACTCTTCTATAACGATTGTTATATAGCTGATAATAATACCCATTGTCAAGATAATACTGATTGTGATTATATGTGACATGGTTAAAATTCGCGTTGTTATTGTTATGATAAATCACTCTTCTTGTCGAACCGTTTTCAAAACGAACAGAATTGCGGTCAAAATTTCGCGCCTTAGGTTGATTTTCTACACGAATTATTTTTGAATTCTCATCAGAAGAGGTGTTACCTCTTACAGCTTGTCCGTTATTAATCTGACTTGTACGAACTGGCTCACTCCGAACGGTTGGTGCATTTGTGTTCCTTACAGGATTTGGAATATTTGAACGAACATTATTTGTTGATGAATTATTACTTCTAATTTGCTGATCTGAATTTGAACGTACAGGGGAATTCGATCTGGTTGACTGGCGAACCTGATTTGCATCTGAACGTACAGGCTGGTTTGTTCTAATCTCTTTTTCAGATCCGCTTCTCACGGTATTTCCGGATGTTGATCTAACTTGTGCATTCATTACAGATGTGCTTATCGTAATAAACATTGCTCCTAAAAAAAATCTAACTGTGTTCATAATTTAAAGATTTGATTAGGTATATGCCAAAATCCATGCTAAATTTCCACGTTTACAAATCATTAACAAATAGACTTTACAAAAATATCATTGCATCTAATTGTTTACCAATAAATTAGGCATAAAAAAACCCGTTCACTTCGAAACGGGTTTTTAAAATTATTTGAGAATTCTAATTCTGTGCTTGTTGTTTTTTGATTAAATTAAGTGCAGAGCCCGCTTTGAACCATTCAATCTGAGCCGCATTGTAAGTATGATTGGCTTTAATTAAATCTTTTGAACCGTCTGCATGTACCAATTCCAAAGTCAATGGTTTGTTTGGAGCAAATTCAGTCAAATCGATGAAGTTAATGGTATCGTCTTCGCGGATTTTATCATAATCAGCTTTGTCAGCAAAAGTCAACCCCAACATTCCTTGCTTTTTCAGATTGGTTTCGTGGATACGGGCAAATGAACGAACTAAAACCGCGATTACACCCAAATGTCTTGGCTGCATAGCCGCGTGTTCCCGGGAAGACCCTTCTCCATAATTCTCGTCACCTACTACGATTGTCGGAACTCCGGCAGCTTTGTAAGCACGTGCCACATCCGGCACTGCACCATATTCTCCGGTCAGTTCATTTTTCACTTTATTGGTTTCCTGATTGAAAGCGTTTACAGCTCCTGTCAGAGTATTATTGGAAATATTGTCCAGATGGCCACGGAAACGCAACCAAGGGCCTGCCATGGAAATATGGTCAGTTGTACATTTTCCGTATGCTTTGATCAAGAGCTTTGCTCCCATGATGTTTTGTCCGTTCCAAGCCGGAAAGCTTTCCAACAACTGCAAACGTTCAGAATCCGGTTTCACGACTACCTGAACCGATGACCCATCAGCAACGGGTGCCTGATAGCCCGGGTCTTCTGCATCAAAACCTTTAGACGGTAATTCTTCTCCAACCGGCGGATCCAATTTCACTTGTTCTCCGTTTTTATTGGTGAGTGTATCGGTAATCGGATTAAAATCGAGTCGTCCCGAAATCGCAATCGCCGCTACCATTTCAGGTGAAGTTACAAATGCATAAGTATTTGGGTTTCCGTCTGCACGTTTTTTGAAGTTGCGGTTGAACGAATGAACGATGGTGTTTTTTTCTTCTTTGTCAGCTCCTTCTCTGTCCCATTGACCGATACAAGGCCCACAGGCATTGGTGAAAATCACCGCATCCAGATCGTTAAACGGTTTTAAAATCCCATCTCGTTCCGCTGTAAACCGAACCTGTTCAGAACCCGGATTGATTCCGAAACTCGCTTTGGTTTCCAATCCTTTGTCAACTGCTTGCTTAGCAATCGAAGCCGCTCTTGAAAGGTCTTCATAAGAAGAGTTGGTACATGAACCTATCAATCCCCACTCAACAGTTAAAGGCCAATCATTATTTCCGGCTACTTCTTTCATTTTGGAAACCGGCGTCATCAAATCGGGCGTAAACGGCCCATTTAGTCTTGGTTCCAGTTTATCTAAATCAATTGTAATTAATTCGTCATAATATTTTTCAGGATTTTCGTACACTTCTTTATCAGAACGAAGATATTCTTTGAATTCATTTGCTAAATCCGCCACGTCACTACGGTCTGTAGCGCGCAGATAACGTTCTGAGGCATCATCATAAGCAAAGATGGAAGTTGTCGCTCCGATTTCAGCCCCCATATTGCAGATGGTTCCTTTTCCGGTTGCGGAAAGATTTTCAGCCCCATCTCCAAAATATTCTACAATGGCTCCCGTACCTCCTTTAACGGTCAGAAGTCCGGCTACTTCAAGGATAATGTCTTTCGGCGCAGCCCATCCGCTTAACTTTCCGGTTAATTTTATTCCAATGAGTTTGGGCATTTTCAATTCCCAGGCCATTCCCGCCATTACATCAACAGCGTCAGCTCCACCCACGCCAATAGCGACCATACCCAAACCTCCTGCGTTAGGGGTATGAGAGTCAGTACCAATCATCATTCCACCCGGGAAAGCATAATTTTCCAGTACTACCTGATGGATAATTCCTGCACCGGGATTCCAAAATCCTATCCCGTATTTATTGGATACAGATTCAAGAAAGTTAAAAACTTCTGAAGATTTATTGATTGCATCCTGTAAATCGACTTTTGCACCTACTTTTGCCTGAATCAAATGGTCACAGTGAACTGTAGATGGAACCGCTGTTTTCACTTTTCCTGCTTGCATAAACTGTAATAAAGCCATTTGGGCTGTTGCATCCTGCATTGCTACACGATCCGGGGCAAAATCCACATAGGATTCTCCTCTTTTATATGCTTCTGTCGCAACTCCGTCAAAAAGATGCGCATAAAGTATTTTTTCTGAATAAGTCAAAGGACGTCCCACCACATTTCTTGCAGTATCAACTCGCTCTTTCATACGGGAATAGACTCCTTTAATCATTTCGATATCAAATGCCATAAACGTTTAATTTTAATTAAAAATCCCTTTCTGAAAAGGAATACAAATTTACCCTTTAAATGGCCATTTTTCAGAATATTCTCAATTCAATTTAATTATTACCTGATAATTTAGAATGATTATAAAGAATAATGTAAGGAATTAAGGAATTTGATAAAGATTCTTCAATTAAACTCTTTATTTCCTAAAATGTGTTGAAATCCTACTACAACCGAACCGTCAGCAGATGCCCCTCAGAAGAACCGCTTATCTCCCCAAGATTCATACCTGAGCCGATACAAAACCACACACTAAAAGTACTGCTAGTATAAGCATTTGTTTAATAAAATAAATTTTGCTCATATAAAAAAGATTTGACATCAAAACTATCCGCTTTTTTACCCTCAAAAAAGGATAAGGCTTCAGGATTTCCGTAAAATCAAAAAGGTGTAGTATAATTTGATGAAATGTGTATTATCTCATAATTTCCCTATCCATAAATAAAAATCCTCTTCCGGTGATATTTTCAGCTTTTTTCTGAGCCGCATACGCTTGGTTTCTACAGAACGAATAGTAATGAATGTAATCTCTGCTATTTCTTTTGTAGAAAAATGAAGTTTAACTAATGCGCAAAATTTGAGTTGGTCACTAGTGATTTCGGGGTAAATCCGGATAAATTTATCGAAAAATTCGGGGTAAATCTCTTTGAATCTAGGTAGGAAAACTGGATCGTTGGTTCTGGCTAATCCGGTGATTTCATCCCAGGTTTTATTGAGTTTTAGCTGGAGATCCTGAGTTTGTATTTCGAGCTTATTTTTTTGTTCAATTATTATATTCCTTTTTCTTTTGAGCCCTCTGACCCATATAGAGATTACTGCAAGCAAAATGATTATAATTATAATGATGGTCAGATACATATTTTGAAAAGATAGTTTATAGGATTTATCTTTTTGGGCTAAAAGGATTTGCGTAGCGGGTTCTACACCAGATTTGCGAACAGATTCCATACTGTCTTTGGTGGAAATGTATTTTTTTAAGTAGAGAATTTGTTTGTCATGTTGCTTGAGAGCTGCATAATTATCTGAAATGATTTTATAGAGTTCAATTTCATTTTCTGTACGCAGATATTTTTTTGTGATGGGCAGCGCCTGAAAACAATAAGTAAGGGACTCTTTGAATTTGTGTCTTTTATATAAGATTTTGGCTTTTGCCTGTAAACCCATATAAATGTATTTATCCTCATATTTTTTTGACAAGCGAAGGCTCTCATCTATAAAATACTCAGCAGAATCTATATCTTGAAAGCTTTCTAAATAATAATCAGATAAATCAATATACATGAATTTTAAGGCAAGTTCAGCTTTTTCATGATTTATATTTTTTATAATGGAATAAGATTTAAAGAAATAATAATCAGAAGAATCCATATCATAATAACTATATGCTGCGGCTAAACTGGTATATACCGTACTTTGATTTAATTTTCTTTCGACAGGATCTTGAATTGCGTTAATAACAGTTAATTCCTTTTTGAATTCGCGTACCGCCTGCCTATAAAAGCCCAAAGCAATATGATTTCTTCCTTTAACATCTAATATATTGGCGCGTAAATCAATATCGTTGGCTATTTGCTCAGGGAACTTATATTCTAGTTTGCTTATGTATTTGTTGCTTTCTTTATAATCACCCAGATTACAGTTATCGTAAGCGAGATTAAACCAAGAATCTATAATTCCACGTGTATAATTGATTTTATCAGAGGCTTCTGCAGTCTTTTTGCTCAATGCTATGCTTTCAATAAATCTGAAGTCATCTGATAATTCATAACTTTCCTCAATCCATTGGTCAATTTGTTTTTTAGAATACTGTTGCGCAGATAGTGTAAAATTCAGAATCATATAAATCAAAAAGGATAATTTATATGATTCCCTAAAAGGTAGAACATACAAGTTTTTTTGCTTCATGTCTATAGTTAGTTTAATTTTAGTTTTACAAATAAATTGGGAGAGGTTCTGTAAATCTAAACAAAATTGAATGAATGAATGCTCTTGATTAAGAAAACCAAAAGCATCCATTTCATTGTTATTTCATATCTACTTCCAGAAGTGCCAGGCACTTCCGTCGAAAACGGCAAGAGTTTTACTTGCTATATCATAACAAATTGTCCCGGGATAAGGGCTCTTTATGTTCAAATGCGGATTGATTACCCTGGGCAGAATCAATGCCTTATCTGTAGATTCTAAAATTAATACACCTACAGCATTACTTGTTTCGGTGCCGATAATTACTCCCTCTCCTATTTCTGAAGAAGTATTGGTCACAATTTCAGATGAATCGCCCTCATCTGAAAGCTCAACGTAGGAACCATTTTCCCACATTTTTACTTTTTTATCTGTTTTATCGAACAATAAAGTTCCATTATTCTGCACAGACAAAGTCACTGGGGCGGCATCTACCGCAGGAAGGATTATCCCTTTGGTGGTTCCGGAAGCAAAATCCAGCAAGGCGCTGTTTCCGTCTATATTCTCTTTGCCGATGGCTACTTGTCCGCTGACAAACGTCGCCAGCGAACAAAATACTATACTATATATTATTTGTTTCATTATTCTTCTATATTTTTGATTAATCATTACAACTTCTTTCTATACAGCTCCAAATCGTTCCGTTAAACAGTTTCACGCATTCATCTTCTATGTCGTAAACCAGCATCCCCTCTTTGGGATCTGTAATAGCATCGTTTACCAAATCAGGTGAACCGTCTGTTCCACCTCCTACATGGGCTACTCGGGTAATGACAAATCCTTTGTCTTTTGATTCCAGAGCAATGAATCCGTTTGGAACATTTTCTGGCCAGCCAGCGGTTTGCTTTTCAAACGTGGAAATTCCTACATTTGTAAACAATGGTGTTCCTGCTGCTCCAGGTTTTGTACAGTATGGAGGCGGACAAATACTCAGATTACCTATAGCAAAATCATCAGCACCACCATTAGCATCACCGCTACCGCTAATAAAATGAAATAAAAGATCACCATTTTGCGGAACAGTGCTTGGTAATATAATAATCCAATTATTGTAAACAGTTCCTACTAATAAGGTAGAAATTGACCCCGTTGCACCATTGCTGTAAGTTAGTGTGGCATCAGTATTTTCGCCATTAGCTGTAACCACTTTTGCATATTCTACTCCTGCATAACTAATGATTAAAGTGGAAGAGCGACCTCTTTCAAGTGGATCCACTGAACCTCCCAAGCCATTAATTGCTGCAAATTTAGAAATTGATAATTTAGGGAAGTGCCCAGTTCCTAGGTTATTAACATTAGTGAGCGACTGAGTCAACGTCTGGACTTGATTATCTTCTATAAACTGTAATCCATTACCAAATGATAAATTGGTAGTGTGGCCCCAAAAAACAGCAGAGTTATTGGTCGCGGTTAATGTCCACTTATTATTTGTTAAAGTTGCTATTTCACTTGCTGTTTTAAATCCTGGCGAAGCCGGAAGACTTGTGAAATCTCCATGTAAAATTCTGTTAGCATCCTCACAATCTGTAGAGGTGTCATTAATTACATTTATTTCTGTAGTTGGACTATAACATCCATAAAACTCATCCCAAAACGCTACATAATAGGTACTTCCTGCAACAATAGCAATAGAGGACGCCAGTTGATTTGAATCGGTAGCAGGCGAACCTGAGTGGATTGTTAAAACAGTATTTGCAGGTAAATTGCTTACTTCTAATACAGAAATAAGATCAGTTACTGTTGCAGGCAATGAACTAATTGTAGTAGATGCCAGCACTGGAGCATCTGTTCCTGTTTGACAAACTGTGATTTCACAAGACCAATAGGTATTGTTTGGAAGTGCTAACGATGATTTTTTTACGCCTGTTAAAAAATGCGAAGCTGATCCTATTCCCGTAGGCGGATTGTTTGCATCATCTATATACCATACGGTATCAGTAGTACCATTAACAAAATATAACCTGCCGTCTGGGCCTACCTTAATACCATATACACCAACTGTAGTATTAGGAGGAAATATTGTAGTTTGCGTATTGTCACTTAAATTAATATAATCTAAACCTCCAACACTATTTACATGATAAAGGTATTTTCCGTTCGGAGAAATAACTGGACTATATCCAGAAACAACATTGGTAGTAGTTACTTTTGTTTCATAATTAGCCAATACTCCTGTATTCAGATTAAAATCTACCATACCCACAGTATAGCCCATACCGATTACGATTTTGTTTTCTTGTTGTGGAATCCAACTAAGTGAAGTTCCAAGGATAGTAGTGCCTAATGTGTTGGGAATAGAGATTTCCGAAATAATACTTGGATTGAAACCACCGGCAATAGTGTATTCATATACTCGCACCTTTGCATTGGCGCTGATTACCAATATCCAATAATCACGTCCATTAGATTTCGGTACTACTTGTAAAGCTTCTAGTATTCCAGTTGTAGCGTTGTCAGCTAAAAGATTGGTTATACCTAATACCGTGTTATTTTCAAGATTATATTTCCCCATATTGAGACCTGCTGGCTGATCACTAGTATTAGAAGTATTCCCGAAAACGATAAAATCTTTTCCTAAAACACCTTCTGGATCTGGTATAACCGCAGCAGCCTGACCGGCACTGAAATGACCACCAATACCTCCACCTGTTGCTTTTGTACCATCTGAAGCTCTGTAAATTGTATTTCCATCTGTTCCAAACAAGAATTCTCCTGTCACAGGATTGGTAACATTGGTGTGTCCTTCATACCCCAAAGTATCATCGCCTTGTCCTAAAAATCCAGTCGGAGGATTGTTTAAGACCGCTGTTCCTGTTTGGAAATCAATTCTAATGATATGTCCATACCTTGTGCTTTCGCTTTCTCCTCTACCGAATCCGAACCACCAAGTTTGCTGTGCCGCGTATGGGTCTGGTAAGCAAGAGTCTGGAATAGCAATATAAACTTGGCTTGTTGGACTGTAACAATTATTAATACTGTCCCAAAATGCAACATAATAGGTGTTTCCTGCTATTACAGCCGTTGATGTTGCTAATTTATTAGCATCGGTTGCTTCTGATGAAGAATGGATCGTGAAATTTGCACCTGCAGGTGTGTTGCTGGCAGATAATGTGGCAATTAAATCTGCAATAGTTGCTGGAGCTGGACTAATGGTTGTAATTGCTAAAGCTGGAGCGCTTGTTCCTGCATTACAACAAGTGGTTATCGTTACAGAAACAACAGCCGATTTTGTTTTACCCTCGCAAAAAGTATCTGCTACTTCTACAAAGTAATAGGTAGTTCCTAAAACAGATGTGGGTGGAGCATAAGTATCAGAGGTTGCCCCACTGATAAGCGTTCCCCCTGTTGTACTGTTTGTAGTATTGCTGTACCATTGATAACTCAAAGTACCTGTTCCTACAGCATTTGAAACCAAAGCTTGAGCCGTACCATTTTTACAAACATCTTGTGTAGGCGGTGTTATTGCATCTATTTCTACAGTTGGTGCACAAGATTTACATATATTGTCTGCAATGGTTACAATATCGATATTCGAGATATCAAAAACATTACTCATCACAGCTTTTCTAGGTTTAGTACCGCTCCCCTGCGGATCTCCTGCATTAGCCTGTACTGTACCGTTATAGCTTCCGCCCACAGAGGCAATCGCAGCTGCAGCGGCTCGGGCAGCTATGTCAGCTGAGAGTCCTTCTCCAGTTGTAGCATGGATCATAACGATAGTTGCTCCTAAACTAGTTTTTATTATATTATAGTTGTCAAACGGACCTCCAGAACCAAAACTTGAAGCTCTCGTCAATCCGTTTCCGGTTGCAGGTGCATCTGTAAAAATAAATATTACAAGCTTGTTGTTCGGGTTACGATTCAGCTTCTTTAACGTACTTACAATCTGTGGGCTAGCGGTTGAACTCCCTAATGAATTTTGTAATAAGGCGATGTTTTCATGAAGCCAAGTCTCGTTGCCCATTGTTGCATAGTGCGTTCCACCCTGACTAGGCTCTCCTCCTCTTCTAACGAAACTTTTGGCTGTTGCAGCATTGTTAGTGAAGTTTTCATCTAAAAATATTCTCGGGTCTGTTGATATAGCATCCGGCTCTGTATAGAACCCTGCAAAATGCGCTACAGCGATACGATTATTGACATTACATTCTAAAACGCCATCAATTAGCGCTTTAGTAGAATTACTCATGTCAATCCATTCAGTATCATCAATTGAGCTGGAATTATCTAAGAAAAATACAGCATCTACACCTTGGGCTTTTATACGACTTGTAAAAAAAGCAAGAAATAACAATACAAAGAGTATTGATCTCTTAATTGTTTTTTGTGAAAATTGTTTTTTGTTTATCATTATTTGTGTTATGTTATTTTAAAAATAGGCTAAACATTCCTTTGCGTTTCAACTCTGTTTTCATTCACATTGAAACCTTTTACAGCTGAACCTAGGCATAAGAGAATACTGCCGGAGGTTTTATTTAGTTTAAACTTCCGGTGTGTAAGAAAGATTTCGTTGCAAGGATTATGTTAAACCACAGGTGGAGGACGTGTAAAGTTTCCATATAAAAAAGGTGAACTTTTTTTCTCAGTAATTGATTTATAATTTTTACCAATAGTATAAGACAAGAGGATTTCTAATTCATAACAAAAATTAAATACCGTGGCAGAAAGTTTAGGTTGGTAATTATTTACCGGCATTACGGTAATTTGTTTGTGATACAAAACAAAATAGGAATCACTCTCTACAGGTACAGGTTTAAAAACTGCTTGTTTTTTAGCCTCGTTTTTAATTTCTTTTTTGGTCTCTGTATTTTTGTGATATCTGCTCTTTATGCTTTTTACGATGTGATTTTCATTTTTTTTAGGTTTTTTACCAGAAATATACCCTGTCTTAGTATCACTAACCTGAGAAAGATTTGTGATAACAGTTCCTTTTGTAATATAAATAATCGTTTTTGTAGCTTGTTTTTCATTTGTTAAACTTTGAGAAGTTTCTATAATGAATTCTCTGCCAGATATTCTTGTTCCTTCTTTATTCGTAATCTGTGCATAAGTAAGCTGAAAGAAAAACAGCAATAAAGAAGCTACCCATTTTCCTAAGGAGGAAGAAGGATGCAACTTTATGCTATTTAGGTTTAAGTGTAGCAATTAAATAGTTTGGTTAATTATTAAACAAATGTTATAAGTCTTTCTTTTACAGAAAGGCCTTGGCAACATCATAGATTTGGCTGTAAGGTCATTTTTAAAACACCAATTGGTTATCAAATTTTCATGCGGTTAAAAAGAATTCATCCTAAAAGGAGCCTTAATTGAAAACTAACCTAAACTTTAAATCCATGATTGAATTTCATTAGTGCAAAAGAAGAACGATAATGTATAAAGCACAAAAAAAGCACTACTACAATTTTACTACACTTCATTAAAGATTGGTTATAAGCAGATTATTGGACCACACAGCTTCTTAATTTTCAATTATGTAGATAGGACGCTGCCTGCAATACTTTGAAAAAAATATGAGGTTTTGTTTTTATTATCTAATTTATCATCCGGATCTCCGAAGACCATTCGTTTGAACTGCAGATCGATACTACAACTTTCATTTCGATGAAGCAAAGGATTGATATCCGTCTGGCTGATATAAAACGGAACTCAAGAAAGTACAGGTTAAGGAACGCTTTTTTGATAAGCACCTGAAGGAAGTAATAAGTTTTTTAACTTTTTAAACTTTCGGAGTTTTACAAACCAACCTTCTCGGATTTATTCGCATCTTTATAATCAGAAGAAAATAGGAACTTGAGAGAAGTGGAATTCATACAAGGCTGTAAACGCCGTGACCGTTTGATACAGAAACAACTGTACGAAAAGTACAGTACACGTTTCTTTGGTGTATGCAAACGCTATATGAAAAATGTGGAACTGGCTGAAGATGTGTTGGTCAAAGGTTTTCTGAAAGTTTTTGACCATATAGATTCTTACGAAGGAAAAGGAAATTTTGAAGGTTGGATGCAAAGGATTTTCATCAATGAATGTTTGATGGAACTTCGCAAAAAACAGGATTTCACGATTTATCTGGAATCGAGTAATATTCAGCCACAGAAAGATGCTACAGCATTGGAGAATTTATATGAGCAGGATATTTTGAAATTGCTGGATTTTTTACCAACGGGTTGCCGGACGGTATTTAATCTTTATGTGATCGAAGGTTATAAACACAGTGAAATAGCCGAACAACTCAAGATTTCGGAAGGTACGTCGAAATCACAGTTAAATCTGGCGAAAGAGAAAATGAAAGTATTATTGAACGAATATGGAATTACCCAAAATAAATCGGTATGAGCTCAAATGATCCCATAGAAGAATTGTTCCGGGACAATCAGCACGGTTTGGATGAAAAGCCGCGGGATTTGCTTTGGGACAGAATAGAGGAAAGACTGGATGAAAAATCGGTTCAGAAAAAAAAGACCGAATGGTGGAAATACGCCACGGCTGCTTCGGTTGTCATCGGAATGGTAATCGGTGTCTGGGCCTTGCTTAACAATCAAGATTCGTTGCAGAAAGAATCTACGGCACCACAAATTGTTTACGAAAAAACAATGAAAGTCAATGAGGAAAATGCTTCGGAAATTCTGGACAAACTGGAAGAAAGCAAGCAATCCGTCGTGACGCGTGATGAAAAGAAAACCACCCCCGAAATTGTAGAAAGTGAAATGGAGCAGGAACCTACCACTCTTTCTTTGAAAATTCCTGAGCCCATGATGAAGCCTGAACCGGTTTATGACATCGCACCAATGGCTGAAACTTCTGCTGCTCCGGCCTTGGCCAAAGAAAAACCGGTTTCGGTGGAAGAAGAAATCATTGTTTTCAGAGGTACAGCTCCTGAAAAGAAAGAGGGAAATTATGTTTCGCAAAGCAAATCCAAAGTGGATAAATATGAATTGGAAGATTCAAGAAGATTGGGGAATTCCTACTTTAAACCCAATTCCGATTCTTTAAGGTCTTACCCTCACCAAATTTCCATTCCGATTAAAGATCGGTATGTGCAATACAATCTCGTTTCTCAATCCGATAGTATATTTATTTTTGAAAACGAGGGGATCTCTTACCCCAAACATATCATTTTCAGGAAAATGAATGATTCAATCAACATCATTTACACTGGTAAAAAGGCAAAAAGAAATTCAAAAGAGAGTAAAGAAGTCCAAAAGTTTATCGAAGAAAATAAGTCAAGTTTGAAGCGACGGTTTTTGGATTTGTGAAAAACAAAGACCTCACAGGTTTTAGAAACCTGTGAGGTCTGACTACATTTATATCAAGACCTGTAGGTTTGGAAAACCTGACAGGTCTTAAAACTGTAATTATCCTTTATACCGTTTAATTTTCTCTTTAATTTCATCCAATCCTAAATTGTGAATACTTCCCAAATGCGAAGTTTGGAATTCTTTGTGCGGAACATAAGTTCCGTCATCAACTGAAATTCCGACAATTTTATAGGCATCACGGAAAGAAGTTCCGGTTTGCAAAAGATGATTGATGTTTTCCACCGTATAAATAGAATCGTATTTTTCCTGATTCATAAATCCATCGGTAATTTGAATTTGCGGTAAAGCAAAAATCAGAATGTCGAGAATATCATTGAACTGAGCCATTGGTTCGAATAAAATTTCTTTCAGAATCTGAAAATCGCGGTGATAGCCACTTGGTAGATTATTAATCGTCAAAATAATGTCGTTGGGCAATCCCTGCAAACGGTTACAATGTGCTCTGGTCAATTCAAAAACATCCGGGTTTTTTTTGTGGGGCATGATGGAAGAACCGGTCGTCATTTCTTTGGGCAATTTCACAAATCCCATGTCCTGACTGTTGTACATCACCAAGTCATAAGACATTTTGGATAAAGTCCCGCAAACCATGGAAATCGCTACGGCTGTGGATTTCTCAGATTTCCCACGCAACATCTGTGCGCCGACTGAACTAACCGCCATTTCGCCAAAACCCAATTCTTCGGTAGTGGCCTTGCGGTCAATCGGGAAGCTCGTTCCAAATCCTGCGCCGGAGCCTAATGGATTTTGATCAGCCACTTTGTACGCAGCATCAAAGAAGTACAGGTCTGACAGTAGGTTTTCTGCATAGGCCGAAAACCACATCCCAAAACTGCTGGGCATCGCCGCTTGAAAATGGGTATAACCCGGCATCAAATCATTTTTGTGTTCGTCTGCTTTGTTGACCATAATTTCGATCAACTCCATCACCTTGGATTTCGTTTCAGTCAAATATTCTTTTAAAAACAATTGAATGGCAACCAAAACCTGGTCATTTCTGGAACGTGCCGTATGAATCATCTTTCCGGCATCACCTGTTTTTTCAATTAATTCTGCCTCTATTTTCGAATGAACATCTTCAAAATTTTCATCAATTAGAAAGGTTCCGGCCTCCGTTTGTTGGATGATTTTATCTAAAGCGGTCTGTAATTTCGAATTATCATCTTCTGATATAATCCCGACCTTCGCCAGCATATTGGCTTGCGCTTTTGATGCAATCGCATCATATTTCGCTAGGTAACCGTCCAGAATCCGGTCTTTTCCAACCGTAAATTTCTCGATTTTGTCATTGACAGAGAATCCTTTGTCCCAGATTTTCATTGTGATTTTTGTTTTTAAAGTTTTACAAAATTAAGGGATTTTATTTGGGTTTGAAAACCATTAAGGCATGAAGATTATTAAGTTTTTTCTTAATTCCCTTAACTTCTTAGTGGTTTATTTTTTAAATTTAGAATCTAAAACCATCAACTTATGACCAAAAGATCCGTTACACATTTGTCTTATGAAATTACCGGTCTCGCAATCAAAGTCCATAAGGAACTAGGTCCGGGTTTGTTGGAAAGCATTTATGAAAAATGTCTTTGTTATGAACTTATAAAGAGAGGATTCTCGGTTCAGCAACAGCTCATTATTCCTGTCGTGTATGATAATCTGTTTATGGACATGGATTTACGTCTGGATTTATTGGTAAATGATACTGTCGTTGTTGAGCTGAAAGCTACTGAAAATATCCATCCGGTACATGAGGCTCAACTGCTGACTTATATGAAACTGCTGAAAAAACCTCAGGGATTGCTCATCAATTTCCTTACCGACAATATCACAAAAAGCCTGAAGCCTTTTGTCAACGAATACTTTAGAGCCCTTCCTGATGAATAATTTTTCAACCATTAAGGCATGAAGATTATTAAGTTTTTTCTTAATTCCCTTAACTTCTTAATGGTTAATTAAATTTGAAATTCTGAATCCTCACCGCATTTAAAATTGCCAGAAGTGCCACACCGACATCCGCAAAAACCGCTTCCCACATATTTGCCAGTCCACCTGCACCCAAAATCAAGACAATTAGCTTCACGCCAAATGCCAAAGCAATGTTCTGAATCACAATTTGTTTGGTTTTCCTTCCTATTTTGATGGCGGTTGAAATTTTGGATGGCTGGTCGGTCTGAATAACTACATCGGCCGTTTCAATGGCTACATCACTTCCCATTCCGCCCATGGCAATGCCGATATCACTCAAAGCCAAAACCGGTGCATCGTTAATTCCATCTCCAACAAATGCAATAACATTCTTTGGATTTTGTTTTAATTCCTGAAGCTTTTCAACTTTTTGTTCCGGCAAAAGATTCCCATAGGCATTGTCAATTTTTAACTCCTTCGCAACTTTCTGAACAATGGAATCTTTATCACCGCTCAACATTACGGTTTTAACAACACCATTTTTCTTCAATTCGGAAACTGCGTTTGCCGCTCCCTTTTTGATTTCGTCGGCAATGGTCATATATCCGACATACGTTCTTTCAATAGCAACGATGATAATGCTTTCAATTATTCCATCTATTTCTTGCGGATAATTAATTCCAAATTTTTGGAGTAGCTTCCCATTCCCGGCAAGAATTTCTTTTCCGTTTACAATTCCTTTTAAACCATGGCCGGAAATTTCCTCTACATTTTCAGCCACAAATTCGGAAGAATGAAATTCGACAACCGCTTTGGCAATCGGATGGGTAGAATTGGACTCCAAAGCCGAAACATAATTCAGGAATTCATTTTTATCGATTAATTCGGTTTGAATTTGTTGGACTTTAAAAACACCCTCTGTCAGAGTTCCGGTTTTGTCCATGACAACAGTATTTACTTTTGCCATCAAATCCAAATAATTAGAGCCTTTGAAGAGGATTCCATTTCGGGAAGCAGCTCCGATTCCCCCAAAATACCCCAAAGGGATTGAAATTACCAATGCACATGGACAAGAAATCACCAAGAAAACCAAAGCGCGGTAAAACCACTGTTCAAAGACATAATTTTCTACAAAAATGTAAGGGACAAACGTCAATGCAACCGCCAGAAAAAATACGATCGGGGTATATATTTTGGCAAATTTCCTTATGAATAATTCTGTTTTGGCCTTTCTGGAGCTTGCTTCCTGTACCATCTGCAGGATTTTCGCCAGTGAACTATCGTCAAATTTTTTAGTAGTTTTGATTTCAACTACTTTCTCCAAATTGAGCATTCCGGCCAGTATCGTTTCGTCTTTTCGAATTGTATCCGGTCTGCTTTCCCCGGTCAGCGCAGCTGTATTGAAACTGGAATAGTCCGAAAGCATAATTCCGTCCAAAGGAACCTTTTCCCCTACTTTAACCTGAATGGTTTCTCCGATTTTCACTGTTTCGGGATTTACTGTGAGCCATTGGTTGTTACGGAAAACATTGGCTTCTTTGGGTCGGACATCCAGCAAGGATTTGATATTCTTTTTGGCTTTGTTGACTGCCGCACTCTGAAATAATTCTCCCACTGCATAAAACAACATTACGGCTACTCCTTCGGGATATTCTCCTAAAATAAAAGCACCCGTCGTCGCAACCGACATCAAGGTAAATTCGGTAAAAAACTGCCCTTTTAAAATATTTGAAAGTGCTTCTTTGATGACCGGCAGCCCAACAGGGATATAAGCAACGCTATACCAGATAATCCGGATGATTTCATTTTGGAAAAATTTGGATTGATTGAAATAATCCATCGCAATTCCGCCCATCAACATTAAAAAACTGATGATTGCAGGAATATAGGTTTTGAAGGAATTTGCATTTCCATGATCATGGTTTTCGTGCGAATGATTGTTATTTTCTTCAGTTGAACAACAGGTTGCTGACATAGCTTAATTTCTTTCGTACAAAATTAGAAAGTAAACCGTGCAACCAGGTTGCAATTAATCAATTAGTAATTTATAAAAAGGAAGGTTTTTTATTAATTCATTTGGACTTGATAATTCTTCTTTTGTAAAACCAAATGCATCAAAATATCTAATTTCAAAAGAATATTTAAAATTTGGCAACTCTACCAAGTAATGAACATAATCGTTTCGTTTTATCGTATTGATATCAGCTACCTTTAAATTATTAGTAAATTCTTCTATAACCTTTTCTTTTCCAAATTTTAAATACAAAGTTTCTATTCGAAGAGAATCCCGCTTCTCACAATCAACACCAAAATCACAACCAAAATAACTATCTAAAATTTCAAGGCTCTGATCGTAATTTTTTTGTTTATTATATATCTGAGATTTCAATATTCCAATATCTCCCATTGCATAATAATAAGAATTACCACACCAACCATAATCTGATTTTTCTGCAGAATCTAAAAGTGTAAGGGCTTTGGAATAATTTTCTTTCTTTATTTCTTTTTCAGCCTTCCGGATAAGTTTATACCCATCTTGCGCAGAAATATTTGATGACACAAAAATTAGAAATATAAGTAAAAGATACACCTTCATAATTTGAAATTTAATTACACCTCTCACACAAACCTTTTACGACCAAACTTATCTCTTCTGCCTTGAATTTTTTAGGGAGCAAGATCCTTGGTAAACTGACATCTTTCATACAAAAAGTCGCACCGCATTTGTTACAATGGAAATGGGCATGTGAATGTTCCGGGATGCATTCGCAATCCTCTTCGCAAAGCGCATATTTCACCGAACCTGTTCCGTCCTCTATGCTGTGCACGAGTTTGTGTTTCTGAAAAGTTTTGAGGGTGCGGTACAATGTTGTTTTATCGGCTTGTTCAAAATGAGATTCCAGTTCACTTAAACTCAACGCCGAGTCTGATTTCCACAGTTCATCCAAAACCAAAATCCGCATCGCAGTTGGGTGAATCTCTCTTGATTTTAATTTTTTTTCTAATTCAGGTTTCATAAAAACCTTTCTTTATAAATCAACTTTCCTGAGAACCTTTATTCCTATTTGACTGCATATTAGTTTTCTTCATTTCCTCTCCAATCTGATTGGCGGCAGCAAATGAAGCGATCATATTATTGAGCATATCGCCAGCCGCATGGGGCGAGTTAGGCAATAAAATCAGGTTCGATTTATTGGTTCCGCCAATGGACTGAAGCGTGTCATAATGTTGGGTAACCACAATTAAAGCCGATGCCTCTTGTGAATTGATTCCTACCTTGTTCAATACGTTGACAGACTCTTCCAATCCCCGTGCTATTTCTCTTCTTTGATCAGCAATACCCATACCCTGCAGTCTTTTACTTTCAGCTTCGGCTTTTGCTTTTTCAACAATTAGAATTCTTTGGGCGTCTCCTTCATATTGGGCTGCCACTTTTTCACGTTCCGAAGCATTGATCCGGTTCATGGCGTGTTTCACCTGTTCATCAGGGTCAATATCCGTCACAAGTGTTTTGATGATGTCATAACCATAATCATTCATGGCTTCCTGCAATTCCCCTTTTACGGCGATGGCGATGTCATCTTTCTTCTCAAAAACATCATCCAAACGAAGTTTCGGAACTTCTGCACGCACCACATCAAACACATAAGAAGTAATCTGCGCATAGGGATTATCGAGTTTGTAAAAAGCATCATAAACTTTATTGGCAATCACTACATATTGCACCGAAACCTTTAGTTTCACAAACACATCATCTTTGGTTTTGGTTTCCACCACAACGTCCAACTGTTGAACTTTCAGTGACATTCTTCCTGCGATGCGATCCACTACCGGAATTTTTAATTGAAACCCGGCGCCTCTTACACTTTGGAATTTCCCAAAACGCTCAATAATGACGGCCGTTTGTTGTTTTACGATGAAAAAAAGTCCCAGTACACTCAAAATAAAAATTCCAAAAATGATGTAAAGGATGGTAGAAAATGAAGAAAAAAGTTCGAATGGATTCATAATTTTAATTTCTGTGAAAATAGTGATTTTTTACAACATACCCAATTCAAATTTAGCCTCTTCGCTCATCATGTCGCGATCCCAGGGCGGATCAAAAGTCAGTTCTATTTCCGCTTCCGTCACCCCCTCTAT
>PJTQ01000195.1_pt1 | contig 70490 bp, 67 predicted proteins | sample 1512231 | NCBI WGS metagenome assembly PJTQ01 (sample SAMN08177688, study PRJNA422409) | Soil metagenome, whole genome shotgun sequencing project. | isolation source: Soil (3) enriched on wood chips | place: USA: Madison | collected 2015-01-15 | reverse complement strand
GTTGTAAGCGTCAGAAGATTTTGATTCTTTTTGACGATGTAACAAGGAATAAACGGATCAAGCGCCAGTTTATTTTGAATTTGTGTTCCTTCACCCTCGGGATTAATAAAGGATTTCACATAAAAGGGAATGCTTTTCTGACGTAGGGGCTGCATTGTTTTGGGGTGAATAACAGACGCACCGTAATAAGCCAGTTCTATGGCTTCTTCGTAAGAAATTTTATTCAGCAGCTTTGCATCATCAAAATAACGCGGATCAGCATTCAGCACACCCGGAACGTCTTTCCAGATGGTCATACTTTCTGCGTTTACACAATAAGCAATAATTGCTGCCGTGTAATCCGAGCCTTCACGTCCCAAAGTCGTAGTGAAATAATTGGGATCAGAACCAAGAAATCCCTGGGTTACATAAAATTTATTTTTGTCCAGTTTTGAAAAATTCATTTCGGTTTCTTCCCAGTTTACTTTTCCTTCCCGGTAAGATTCATCTGTTTTGAGGTAATCTCTCACGTCAAGCCAAGTATTTTCAATTCCTACAGAATTCAGGTAAGCGCTTATAATTTTGGTTGAAATCAATTCTCCACAACAGACTACCTGGTCGTAAACAAAATCGTAATTAGGTGATTTGTTTCTTCTTAAAAAAGCATTTAAATCTTCAAAAAACTGGCTGATTTCCTGTTTAATTGATTCAGGTTTTGCAAATAAGTCTTCTGCGATTGCGGTATGCATCTGCAATATTTCGGAAATTTTTGCCTTGTAATCTGATTTTTCAAAATAACTGCTTACAACTTGTTCCAACGCATTAGTGGTTTTCCCCATAGCAGAAACCACCATAAAAGTCCCATTATAACCTGCTGATTTTAAAACATTTGATATGTTTCTAACGCTTTCCGCATCTTTTACAGACGCCCCCCCGAATTTGAATACTTTCATTAATTTTTAACTTTCTTCCGAAACCAAGCAAAGATAACCAATGTCACAATCTTTTTAAAATTGCTTATTGCATAATTTTACGATATTTGTGCAACGCAACAAAACAAATCAAAATGAATTTAGAATCAGGCCAGACTTTAGGCGAATTTATCATTGAAAACCAAAAAGATTTTCCTTATTCCTCAGGAGAATTAACCCGTTTGCTGAGCTCAATTAAACTTGCTGCCAAGGTTGTTAACCACAAGGTGAACCAGGCGGGGTTAGTTGATATTTTGGGCAAATTCGGAACAGAAAATATACAAGGAGAAGAGCAGCAAAAATTAGATGTGTTTGCCAATGAAGTGTTCATTAAAACGCTTTCACAAAGAGAAGTCGTTTGTGGAATCGCTTCTGAGGAAAATGATGATTTTATACAACTGGATAGTTGTATGAATTCTGAAAAGAGCAAATACGTGGTTCTGATTGACCCCTTGGATGGTTCCTCCAATATTGACGTAAATGTTTCTGTAGGGACCATTTTTTCTATTTACAGAAGAGTTACACCAGAGGGTACGCCTGTTCAACTGGAAGATTTTTTACAACCCGGGAACAAACAGGTCGCTGCCGGATATGTGGTTTATGGAAGTTCAACCATGCTTATTTATACAACCGGAAACGGTGTCAACGGATTTACGCTTAACCCTTCGATCGGTACTTTTTATCTTTCTCATCCCAATATGAAGATTCCGCAAGATGGTAAAATTTATTCTGTGAACGAAGGCAATTATGCTTTGTTTCCAAAGGGAGTGAAAGATTATATCAAATATTGTCAGATGGAAGAAGATGAACGGCCTTATACTTCAAGATACATTGGTTCTTTGTGCGCTGATTTCCATCGTAATATGATCAAAGGTGGAATTTATATTTATCCATCAGGAACCAAAAGCCCTAACGGAAAATTGCGTTTATTGTACGAATGCAATCCAATGGCATTTATAGCAGAACAGGCAGGGGGCAAAGCGTCTGATGGGTTTCAAAGAATAATGGATATAAAACCCGGAGAACTTCATCAAAGGGTGCCTTTTTTCTGCGGCTCCAAACACATGGTAGAAAAAGCAGAATCCTTTATGGGATAAAATGAAAAAAAGCCCGTTCAAAACGGGCTTTTAATCTTAATTAACACATGAGGACAATTTATTTTACTAAATCTGATTACCATTTTACAAACACCGTGCCAAAAAAAAATTTACTGTTTAATTAATTCATAATTCTTCTCAAGAGGCCCCGTTATTTTGTTGCCCTCCATGTCCAGCCTTGTTAATTTATTTTCTCCGACACTGTACAGCATGGGTTCCGAGTCTATGCCTTCCATAATTAATGTATTGCCATCCTCTTTCCAAGTAAAGTCCCCTAATTCTTCAAAAATTTTCTCGTCCTTGTCTAAGTATTTAGACTTCATGTTGTAGGTTTCGTCTGCATTCAGCGTAATGGTTGTTTCAATCCCTGAGCAGTCCGCACAAGGTAAGGTGCCTTTGTAAGTCCCTAAATAATCCAGTGAATTTTTGGCATTGTGTTCATCGGCAATACCTTCAGTTTGCCGGGGTTCTACTATTGATTCTTCTTTTTTGGTTTCGCAGCCTACAAAGAGAAATGCAACGGCTAATGTGGTTAAGATGAAATGTTTCATTTTTTTATTTTTTCATCAAGAGTCAATTTCTGTACCAAAATAATTTGATTTATTTGTATTTTAACTTTCATCTTTTGGAATGTCAAATAATAAGCTCACCACAATTACGCAGGCCGGCTAAAAAACAGAGAATAGGAGATGAGATTGCCTTAAGTAAAATAGTTTCTAAATTGAAAAACTTGAGCCATCAAGAAGTTTTATTCATTCTGAATAATTCCGCAAGACCTTTAATTGTATGGAGGTGATCCTGCACATCAATCTTTTTTGTAAGCGGGGCATATACAAAGCTGAGTCCGCCTGTGGCGATGACGAAACACTTGTCATTTACTTCTTCATTAATTCTGTCAATCATCCCCTCTACCATACTGAGAAAACCATAAACCAATCCGCTCTGCATACAGCTTTCGGTATCAAAACCCAATACTTTGGAAGGCGGTTTCAGTTCAATTTCTTGAAGCTGGGCGGTTTCTCCAACCAAAGAGTTTAACGCGGTTTTAATTCCAGGTGCAATGGCTACACCCATGGTTTTCCCTGATCCGTTTACTGCCGTAAAAGTAAGAGCTGTACCAAAATCGACGATGATTTTTTTTCCGGAATAAAAAGATTGAGCGGCAACAGCGTTGGCGTACAAGTCGGTTCCCATTTGTTGGGATGTATGCTGAACATGAGACGGTGTATCACGGTCTACAACCAGAGGTTCGGTTTGGTGAATTTTTTTTAACGAATTCAAAACCGCCTTGGTCAAAGTCGGCACAACCGATCCGATGACGATGTCCGTTATATCTTCTTTTTGGATTCCGAAAGGCTCATACATACCACTGAATTTGGCAAAACATTCGTCTTCCGTCCTATAAGGCTTGGAATTAATTGTCCAGGAAACAATTTCTCCCTCTAGCTTGAAAACGCCAAAACGTATATTGGTATTTCCTATATTGACTGCTAAAAGCATTATTTTTTCGGATAAATGTTGTCTGAATAATCTATATCTGCCAATCTTGTGGTCGGGTCAATGATTACCCTTGAAACCTCTTTTGAAATTTTGACGGAATAATCGGGGTTTGTCCATGCCCAAGGTTCAAGCATGGTTCTTTTCAGGTTTTTATAAATCTCCAGATTTTCTGCCGGCTTTTGCCCTCTCAGTTCCAGATTGGGGATATAAAACAGCTCTTTGCTTCCGTCTTTGTATTCTACATACAAATCAACAGGCATTGCGAAATTGCTCAGGTTTTTGAGTTCAATTGTTGAATTTGTTACAGTCTGAACAGCATAATTAATTGTTCTTGTTGTATTGATGAACAAATTATTGTACCATTTTAAGTTCAATCCTGATACTTTTTCCGCAACACGTTTAAAATCGTTTGGATAAGGGTGATTAAACTTCCATTCTTTATAAAATTCTTTGAATGTCTTTTTCAGGTTTTCTTCTCCTATGATATAGCCGAGCTGAATAAGGTAAACCTGCCCCTTGACATAAGCTTCAACACCATAAGCATAATTATAATTGTAATAATCTGCCAAAAGGCTCATTGGTTCTTCAATCCCGGACTTTGCAAGATCAAAATAACCGGCATAGGCATCCGGATTTGGATTCGGCTCAACAGGGTGGTTGAAAACATTTAAAAAGGCCAACTGTTCCGCGTAAGAAGTAAAACCTTCATCCATCCATTCATTTACTGTTTCGTTGATTCCAAAAAGCTGCTGAAACCATGAATGTGCCGCTTCGTGGAAAATCACGCCAACAAGGCCATCCAGATTCCGGCCGCCGGTAACCAGTGTCGCGGTTCCATATTCCATTCCCCCGTCTCCCCCCTGTATAATGGAATAGGTTTCCCACGGGTATTTTCCAAAATAATTTGACATAAATTGGAAAAATTTCACCGTAGGGTCTTGTGCCTTCAACCAATTCTCATTGATTTCACTTTTATTTAAATGAACAAAAAATACTTCCGGACCGCCGGGAACCTGCTGCTTTGAAACAATAAATTCTTTGTCTGCCGCCCAGGCGAAATCATGGATGTTTTCAGCTTTAAAATGCCAGGTTGCTTTTCCATTTTGTTCTTTAATTTTGGGGGTTGCTTCATAGCCTTTTACTTCTGACTGATTTTGCAGTTTTCCCGAAGCGCCTATGATATAATCTTTCTGAATGCTTATTTTTACATCAAAATTCCCAAACGGCGCCACAAATTCACGGCCTATGTATTCGTCTAAATGCCAGCCGTATTGGTCATATTGTGCCATTTTCGGATACCATTGTGTCATAGAAAAGTCCACACCTTCCGGGGAGTTCTTCCCTCCTCTTCTGATGATTTGTGGAACCTGCGCCATCCATTTTAATTCAAAAACAGCTTGAGAATCTGGTGAAACAGGTTGTGCCAGCTCTACTTCCATAATGGTTCCGCTAACTTTAAATTTTAATTCTTTTCCATTTTGTCGGATGGATCTGATTCTTTGAAAGCCAATGTTTTCCGGTTTCAATTCCGCAATTTTGCTTTTTATTTTTTGATTTTTCCCTTCTCCTTCTTTGATGACCATCCTGCCATCCGGATCGGGAATGTTTTGCAATCGGTAATCCATAGCGCTTCCCGGCTGGAAGGCATTATAATAAAGATGAAAATAAACTTTGTCCAGTACGTCAGGGGATTTATTATCATAAATCAATTTCATTTCACCTTCATACTGAAATAGTTTTTCGTCCACATCAATATTCATCTGATAATCTACTCTCTGCTGCCAGCTGCCGTTTTCCTGTGCAGAAACTGCCATTAACAGCAAATTGAAAAATAAAGCTCCGATTGTTTTGCGCATTGACTTTCTTTTTGGGTAAACATACAAAAAAGTGAAATTTTGGTTGCCTTCAAAAAGATTTTTTTTACTTTTGGATTCCATTTTAATCTTACCTCCCCTTCTCAACTTTCCTTAAAGGTCTTATATTAACTAAGAAAGGAGAGAGTGAATAAATTTTTATACTGCCTGATATTAACCTTCTTTTCCATGTCAATACAAGCTCAACAGAGCAAATTTGACAGTGTTTACAATGTGATTTCTTTGGAAACCATCCGTATGGAATGGGCCGCTCATGTTGCAGACTCACTTTACTTGGTTTCTAAAACAGATGAACAACGGGTCAAATCTTCATTTTTATCGGCCAGCATATTTCATAAAACCGGACTGCCCAACGAAGCTATCAGACGGGCAAAAAGAGCGGACAGCATTGCGGAAAAAGCAAATTTGTATGGACTTGAAGCACGGATATGCGGTTTAATTTCTACCATTTACCGGACTTCTCGGTTGCCTGTTCAGGGTAAAGTTTATTTGCAAAAGGCTTTAAAGGCAAGTAAAAAAATAGAGGTTTTGGATCAATCCTTTAAATTTCAAGGAAACCTCTATCAGGAAAGAGCTTATTATGAAATGGATAATAAAAATTATGCCGAGGCTATTCAATTTCTAAATCAAGGAAAATCGTTTTTTGAAAAGATTTCATCTTACAAAGAAAAAAATTTCCTGCTGGCAACAAATGAAGAGTTGGTTGCAAAAAATTATGTTTTCCTGAATCAGTTTGACAATGCGCTCAATTCTTATAAAAAAGGAATTGAATTACTTAAAAACTCCAAAGTAGAAAGCGCATTGGAGGGATTTCTTTACAATGGACTGGGAAATGTTTTCCTTGCAAAAAATGAAAATGAAAAAGCAATCCAATATTACACAAATGCTCTTCAAATAGCTGAAACTTCCCAGTTTACAGCTTTAAAGGAGGAAGTTTACCAATCGCTTACCCGTTATTACAAATTAACAAAGGATCAGGAAAATTATGTTAGGTATAATGAGAAATATTTTGAACTCCGTGATAAGTATGAACAGTCCAATATGCGTTCTGCTAATCAGGTGGTGAAAGAATTAAGATTAAAACAAAAATCGACTACTTTCACTTTGTATGCCATTGCGGGCGTGAGTGCTTTCCTTATTCTGACGGGAGTTTGCGGTTATTTTTATCTGAAACGGAAAAGAAAGAAAGACCAAACACATTTTGACCTGGTTATCAATGAACTGAAACTGAAAACCCAAAAAATGCAAGTGCCGAGCCCGGCGCCATCAGGGCAAAGTAAACCACTTATTCCTGTGGAAACAGAGAAAAAAATCCTCCTAAAACTTGAGGAATTTGAATCTTCCACAAAATTTCTTGAAAAAGGATTTACCCTTCCAGTACTTGCCGTAGAATTGGAAACCAACACAAAGTACCTTTCCCGTATCATCAAAAATCATCGGCAATGTGACTTTAGCACCTATATAAATAAACTGAAAATTAATTATATCATAAATAAATTTGAGGATAACCCTGTTTATAAAAATTATAAAATCAGTTATTTGGCAGATGAATGTGGATTTTCTTCCCACAGCAAGTTCACGACCATCTTTAAAAACATTACCGGATTCTCCCCCACAGACTATATTTCATTTATATCAAAAAAAGAAAAGATACATGCAGGCTAAATTATTTACATTGTATAAAGGCAAAATAAAGGTATTGGCTTTCCATATTCCCGAAAACGATAAGACAAATGGTTGCACAAGCTCATTTAATAAAATAACTTTGAAAAACCTTAGTTAACCCAAAGACCCCTTTTCAATGGTTTACGCCTAAAAGGGGTTTTTATATTTTTATGTATTGAGATTAATACTCTTTTATAATTCCTCCTTGCCAGCTTCATTAATAAAAAACGAAAGAGATGACAGAAAGTGAAAAAATTGAATTTAAAAAAGAATTGTGGAAAAACAAGATTTCTTACAGAACCAAAATGGCAAAGTATTTTCTGAAGAAAAAGGCGCTGATTGGGAAAACAAAAAAAGAAATCGAAGCATTATTTGGAAAAGAAGAAAATTATTATGACCTGGATGAATGGTCTTATGAAATAAAAAAGAATATGCTTGGCGGACAAATTTTCCTTTTGCTGGATTTTAATAATGATGACTATGTAAAAAATTTACGCATTTACAGGGTATATTCTTTGGGAGAAACCCGGTTACTGGCCATTTGATAAAGACAAATGTTTATCAGCATAAATGTTATTTTTAAAATTTCATTGTTTTAAGTAAAAATATATATCTTTGCACTCATGAAACAACTCATTAAGTTTTCACAAGTGACTAACTTAGTGAGTGTTTTATGAAAAACTAAACTAAACTGATTTATTATGAAGAAGCTTTTACTAAGCTTTGTGTGTGCCCTATTCTGGGGTATCGCACTTGCACAGGTAGGGATTAATACCGATTCTCCACAAACAGAATTAGATGTAAACGGAAGCATACAGCTCAGAAATGAGTTGCAAGTGGACGGAAATCCCGGAACGCCCGGACAAATTTACTTTTCACAAGGAGACAGCCCTGCCGACCTCAACGACTGGAAAAATGTAAATGTCCCTTTCTTAGAAGAAGGCCAGTACCAGTTGGTAAACACTTATGCCGTAAAGGATGAAGTGGGGATTGATTGGGTGGGAAATGCGCTTTCAGCAATCAAGTCGTTTCCTTACACAGAATCTTTCAATAATAGCTCTATACCTAATCTTTGGTCGAACGAATATGTTTCAGTAACTCATCAAGATTGGGTATATGCAACAGATGGAACAGGCTACAGTGGTGTAGGGCCAAACTCTCCAAAAAGTGGTAGTCGAAATGCTAGGTTTGCGGATACAAATCCTCCAGGCCAGATAACTAAATTAGTAACACCTAAGTTAGACTTGTCGGAATTAATAAACCCGAAGGTTCGTTTTTATTATGCACAACCTAATTGGGTTGATGGCGGAACTACATATCAGAATGTCTTGAAAATTTATTATAAAACATCTTCTTCATCCTCGTGGGTCCTGTTCAACACATATAACGATAACATCACCGTATGGACAGAAAGAACTTTGGCATTACCAAATCCTTCATCCACTTATCAGATAGCTTTTGAAGCTACAAATAATTATGGCTATCCTACTATATTAGACGATGTAACAGTGTTTGGAGATAACACAGTTTCTGCGCCTTCCGAAGGTTATGACAACACATTAAGCACACTGGGAGAAACAATTACTGCAAAAAACTGGACGAAAATTCCCGGCCTGGACTTGGACATTCAAATCAAAGACAGCAATAATAAAATCTCCATGATCTTCCAAACCGGAGTAGAATCCAGGACAAATCCAGGTAATAATGGAAGTGCGCAAACTGAAGGAAACATAAGGTATATGTGCGGGGTATTCAGGAAATTAAAATCCGCTGCGGACAATACTGCCGTATTGGTAGCTGTTCGCGGAGACCAGATAAATAATGCGGTAGGCAAACCAAACCAGCTCAAATCACAGTCTATTTATACACTTACTTATACCGTACAGGATGTACCTGCAGAAGAATATACTTTTAGCGTTGCATGCAGAAGACTTTCTACAACCACAAGTGAAAGCCAGGCACTCCTTTCAATTGGAAATGCGGTAAACGGCTCAGGAACAGGGAAGACCAACGACTTTATGCTCAACTCCATATTAAAAGTAGATGTGATCGAATTAGTAACCGTAACCGGACTTTAAAATAAAATTTATGAAAAATCTGTTATACCTAAGTTTATTGATAGGAACTTTTGCACAGCTACCGGCTCAAGTAGCTATCAGCTCCAACCCTAACTATACACCCCCCGCTGGGGTAGATTTAAGTGTTGACGGTAGTATAACCGTACGGGATAAGATTTATGCCGGAGGAGATGGTTCTACACTGGGAGACCCTGGAAAAGCAGGGCAGGTATTGGTTTCACAGGGCCCGGGTTTACCACCCAAATGGCGTACACTCAACATTCCCAACATAGAAGAAAATGCTTTTTACCTTATTTATAATGAGCCATTTACTGATTATACTAATGATGGCAATGAAGCAAATGAAGGAATTGTGCTGGGAGCAACAGGGCTTACAGACAATGCCCCTTATAATTATGATGCTACTTTGACAAATACGGGATTTACTACAATAAACGGCCTGACTAAACCATTCACTGTTAACACCCCCAACGCGAGTCAGGTATATATCACCTTTGAAGCAGTTGTCCAAATTAATAATACCGGCACTCAATGGCATGGGGCAGATTTTGCTTGCGGAATTTTCGTAGATGACAAGCTGAAAGGTGTAAGGCGAATGTCTATGCAGGCACCTACTACTGCTGGTGGTGCTTTCATGACCTACACACAGATTGCATTAGTAGGAGATTTGGGACAGGGAACCTATACTGCAAAAGTAGGCTGTAAAAGACTTCTTAATCTTTCGGGATATAATAGCACTCTAGGAATAGCGAGGCAGGTATACACACCGGTAAATACAAACCTAAATAATTTCATGGCAAAGACTTCCCTAAAAATAGAAGTATATGAAATCCCCAATATGGATAATGGCACCAACATTATAGACTACCCTTAAAATTAAAAAAATGAAACAAAAAATATACACACTTTGCTTACTGATCTTTATTTTCATAAGCACACAAGCACAGGTAGGAATCAATACAGATGCGCCCAACCCGGATGTCTCTCTTGACGTAAATGGAAAAACCAATGTAGGAGAACGCGTTTACCTTGGGGGGACAGATTTGGCAGAAGGTAATCCGGGAGAAGACAAACAGGTAATTATTTCGGGAGGTGCTGATGCGGAGCCCTCATGGGAAGAAAAAAAATTGCCCCAAGGATATGGGGAGTCTTTCACCATGACCTATATGAATACTTATTATGATGACAATGGTTTGGGGAATTCAACACTTCCTGCATCAGGAACTGGAGTTTATACTCAGGGCGAAAGTATTGGTACTGATTGGAAAGAGATACCTGGCTTAACCAATGATTTTGTACTATACAAAACAGGCAGTAAAATCAATTTTATGTTTCAAACCACAGCCCAGTTAACCACTCAACAATCCAGTACATCTGTAAGCTTTGCCTGTGGATTATTTATTGCACCAGGAAAAAAAGATGTGGCAACCGCCTTTACTTTAAGAGGTGTCAGAGTTGGCGTAATACAGGGTGTATCAGGAAGCTTCAATATTATAAATCTTACTTCTACCTTAGATGGGAGTCCATCTGTTGATAATTTGCCCGGAAGTGCAGGAGGAACCTGGTACACTGCCAAAATCGCTTGCAGAGCAAGGAATAGGGGTCAAGCTGAGCTTTTTGGTATAGGAAGACCGGTAGATGCTAATTTTCTAAACCAGGATATGGCGCGTTCTTCACTCAATATTTTTGTATTGGAGAATTGGTAATATAAAGTCACAAAAAATTATCTAAAAACGAAATCTTTCTTTTAAGGTTTCGTTTTTTATTTCAAGTCTGTACAACGACCGCACGCTCCGGTGTAGCTCCCGTAGCACTGTACATTGCTATCAAGTCTTTTAAACTTTCTTCCCGGGATTTGCTTTCACAAATGCATCCCAGCCTGTATAAGATTTAGGTTGGGCTTCATTGCCCATATTGAAAAAATGGCAAACCGCAGCAGCAAGACCATCTGTGGAATCTAAACGTTTGGGTAATTCTTTTAAATCCAGTAAATTTTTGAGCATCCCGGCAACTTGCTCTTTGGAAGCATTTCCGTTTCCGGTAATGGATTGTTTGATTTTTTTGGGCGAATATTCCGTGATTGGGACTTCGCGGTATAAACCGGCGGCCATGGCAACGCCCTGTGCTCTTCCCAATTTCAACATGGATTGTACATTCTTTCCAAAGAAGGGAGCCTCAATCGCCAATTCGTCCGGGTGGTAAGTATCTATAATGGAAAGCGTTTTTTCAAATATTTTTTTGAGCTTTAATTCATGGGAATCGTATTTATGAAGCAAAAGTTCGTCCAGCAAAAGAAAATACATCTTTTTCTTTTCCACTTTGATCAATCCGAAACCCATTACGGTAGTTCCCGGGTCAATTCCCAAAATAATTTTCTCCATTGTACAAATTTAGAAGATGAAGTTGATTATTAATCTTAATTCCTTAAATTTAAATTTTTTAATCTAAAACTCTTTTTATGAAAACATCCTTTTACCTTTTCGGTCTCTTATGTTTTTTCAGCTTAAGCCATTTGCTCCATGCACAATCTCAAAGTCCAAAAGCTGGTCAGGTAGTAACCATCAAAGCTTATAAAAATGCCAATAACAAAAAAGTTAACGACAAAGTGAAAGCCATAAAAGTTTTGGAATTGCCACACATTAGTTTGTTTGTAAGTTATTCCGATTCTAAATTTATTACCAGTATGGGCAAAAATGCAGGAGGATTCAATACCTATGGGGCGGTAGATGTAAGTGATACATATTGGTATTGTTTACGAACGGGAGAAGATGTGGCATATATGGTTTCGTGGACGTTCAATACCCAAGTCAATAAAAACAATATCTTCCGAAAAAATGCGGCTGAGTATTTTAAAGATTATCCGGAATTGGCTAAAAAAATAAAAAGCAAAGCGTACAAATACGATGATATTTTCGAAGTAGTCGAGAAATACAATCAATGGAAATCAGGAGAATAAACTTATCCGCCAAAAGATTTATCTAATGCCATGGCTTCGCAGATTAGTTTATGCAGCGCATTTTGATTTATTTCTTCCACCGAGTGAAAAATCTTATAGAAAATCTGCTTATTGGTTCCGTGCGTTAAGTATTTGTCTTCGTCTTTCAAACGGTTTCCGTACCAAAAAGAAATCATCACTCCGCTCTTAATTCCTCCTCTGGGAATAGATGCCGGCCAAATCAGACAAATGGATTTATTCCCATAGAAAAAAGGAACATTGTAGGAGAATTTTTCTTTACCGTAACCTTTTAAGGAATTAAGCACAATTTGCCTTAGTACATCAGTTACAATTCTTTCTTCTTCCGGAAGGAATTCATATAATTCAACAAGGGATTTTATTTTGAGCTTTTCCTTCAAACCTTAATTCAAACTTTGCAGATAGGCGTCCCATCCGGCTTTCTGGTATTTCAAAGCCGCATCTTTTGGGTCGGCAGATTGGTAAATCCCCCGCCCGACAATCATAAAGTCAGTATGAATGCTCTTGAAAACCCGATCCGGCGTATTGTATTGCTGTCCTTTATTATCTCCTTTTGAACTTAAATTTACACCGGGTGTAAACAACAACAAATCATCAGATATTTTTCTTTGCGCCACTGCGCCCAAAACATTGGAAGCGCTTTCTGCAACATTCAATGCTTTGGTGATGTAGTAATCGTCTGTTAAAGTCCCTTTGGACGACATTTCCACAATTGCTACAACGCCTACATTTTCAAAAACTTTCAGGCTTTCTTCGCCTGCTATAACATGAGACGTAATCATGTCTGCCCAATCTGCAATTTTATAAATCCCTTCTTTGAACTGCAATTCCTGTGTATTGCCAATGTCCGCAAACTTGCGGTCTTCAAACAAAAGGAATTCCTTTTCTTTGGCAATTTGTTTTAGTTTTCCAATTAAATCCATGGAAAAATCTTTGATAATGTCTGTGTGCAGTTTCAAAGCAACCACATTCTCACCTATCTCTTCTGCCAGCTTCAGAAGCTCGCTTGAAGTAATCACATCGGCAGAAGCAATCAGGTTGGATTGTTTTTTCATGGCCAATTCAATCAGCTTCTTTCCAACAGGGTGGCTGATTCTTTTGTTTTCCAATGCAACGCGTTTTATTTCCGGTGGAAGTGGTGGGTTATTCAGGAAGTTTTTAATCCTGGCCATGTCACCGTCGCTTAATCTGTGGTAGCGGTGCAGAATATTAATCACTTCATTGATGGTAAACAAAGTATAGACATTGTATCCTTTTTCCTTTAATTTGGCAATCCCCCCCTGTTCACGATCCAAAACCACCACAATATCCGTCACTTTCAAACCTTCCCGCTCGATTTCTTCTATGGTTTCGAGCAAGCTTTGTCCGCTGGTAATAACGTCTTCGACCAACAAACAATTTTGCCCGTCGCTGTAAACGCCTTCTACCATACGCTTGGTTCCGTAGCCTTTGTTTTCTTTTCTTTTGATGATTAAAGGAATTCCGCTTGCCAAACTCATGGTCGTTCCCATGGGCAAAGCAGCATAAGGTACACCGCAAATCAATTCAAAGGGTGATTTCTCAACCAAATCCAATAAATTATTGGCCAGTGTTTTTAACAATTGAGGACTGGAGGAAAGCGGCCTTAAATCCACATAAAAAGGTGATTCAATTCCACTTTTGAGGGTAAAATTCCCAAATTTAATGATTCCTAATTCGTAAGCTTTGAGTAAAAAATCTTCGCGTTGCTGCATTTCTGAAAGGTTTGGGCAAAGTTAAAAGAATTCGACATTTAGGGCGATTATTTTGGATTATATCTTGACTTAATTTATTCACAATCGGAAAAATTGGCCTCAGAATAACAGAATTGCTTAAATTCGTCTTTTATTTTTTACAATTTTAATTCATCATTCAATGAAAAACATATTGATCGCGGCTGTTTTGGCCGGAACTTTTGCCCTTGGGCAGGAAACGGAATATAAATTTACAAAAGTCATTGACCTGACCCCAACGCCGGTTCTGAGCCAAGGACAAACCGGGACTTGCTGGAGTTTTTCTACCACTTCGTTTTTGGAATCGGAAGTAAAAAGAATCACAGGAAAAGATGTTGACCTTTCTGAAATGTATGCGGTTCGAATGACTTATCCGGACAAGGCTTTTAATTATGTGTACCGTCAGGGAAAAGCACAGTTTAGCGAAGGCGGATTGAGCCATGATGTAATAAACGCTGTCGCACGGCACGGGATGGAACCCAGTGAAGCTTATTTGGGAATGACTCCCGGAAAGGAAAATTTTGACCATTCGGAACTGGTCAAGAACCTTTCTGTTGAACTTGATTCAATTGTGGGAAATCCTAAAAAATTCCTCAAAGACGGCTGGATGAATTCCATCAACACAACATTGGACAAATATATGGGCGCTGCGCCGGCAAAGTTCTCTTATGAAGGAAAAGAATATACGCCGGAATCTTTTGCTAAAGAACTCAAAATCCACCCGGAAGATTACGTAACACTGACGTCGTTTACACATCATCCGGCTTATTCAAAATTCATCCTTGAAATCCCTGATAATTTTTCCAATGGTTCCTACTATAATCTTCCTTTGGATGAATATATTGAAACCCTGAATCAGGCTTTAGCAAATGGTTTTACAGTTGCTTTGGACACAGATGTGAGCGAAAAGACTTTTTCTGCACAAAGCGGAATGGCGATTTGGCCAAGCGAGGGGGATAAAAAAGATTATTTCAAAACAATTTTGCCGGAAAAATGGGTTACACCCGAAGAACGTCAGAAATCGTTTGAAGATTACTCAACAGAAGATGACCACCTGATGCACATTACCGGAATGGTGAAAGACCAGCTCGGGAACCAATATTATGACGTGAAAAATTCATGGGGAACAAAAAATTTAGGAAATGACGGGCACGTTTATATGTCTGTACCTTACATTCGAATGAAATCAATTGCCTACACGATTCATAAAGATGCTTTGTCAAAAGAATTGAGGAAGAAATTGGGGATTCAGTAATGAGGTTTTTACGTTTTACTACATTTTGTTTTATATTGATTATTTCCTGTAACCATAAGCCGGAAAGAGTTACCACTCCACAAAACGACGATGTGTCGGATTGGGTCAGCATCCATATTGACTCAAAAATGAAAAATGACACAACAAGTTACTATTATTATGGCCAAATTAGTCGGAATGTCATTGAAAAATTAAAGGAGCCTTCATCAAATGGAATGTTCTCGTTAAAAAATATTCGTTATTTTAATCCCAATGACCAATTGGAAGTTTACGAAGATATCGACTATAAAGGGGAAATGCTTTTTAAACTAAAAGATGTGATTTGGATTGAAATTTTCAAAAAAGACCCGATTTTGATTTTTGATTCTTTGAAACTGGCAGATAGTGCTAAAGATTTTTTAAAGTACAAACGTAATTCAAATAAAAAGGAATAGTACATTTAGAACAAATCCAGACATTTCGGAATGAAAATTGATTTTTTAGCGCAGTTAATTAGCCCTAACAGGGTTTGAAGCCCTGTTAGGGCTCTACACAAACCTATTAAAAATGCAAACAATAGACAAAGCAACAACAACACTCCCCATAAAAGGTTACCTCGACATGGAAATCCCAAAAGGAATTGACTTGGTAGCCGAGATCAATGAAATGCGTAAAGAAAAGAACGCGATTATTTTGGCACATTATTACCAAACCGGAGATATTCAGGATATTTCCGACTTCCTAGGCGACAGTTTACAGCTGGCACGTGCAGCAGCAGATACCGATGCCGATATGATTGTTTTCTGCGGCGTCCATTTTATGGCAGAAGCCGCCAAAATCCTGAATCCGACGAAAAAGGTCGTTTTACCTGACCTTCTTGCAGGCTGTTCACTTGCCGATTCCTGTACAGGAGAAGGCTTGCGTGCTTTCAGGGAAGAACATCCGGGTTCAATCGTGGTGAGTTACATCAACTGCGACGCAGGTGTGAAGGCCGAAAGCGACATCATCGTGACTTCTTCAAACGCCGAACATATCATCAATGCTTTGCCGCCGGAGCAGAAGATTATTTTCGCACCCGATAAAAATTTAGGACGATACCTGAATCAAGTCACCGGCCGGGACATGATTTTATGGGACGGTGCCTGTATGGTGCATGAAGCTTTTTCATTGGAAAGAATCGCCCAGCAAATGGCAGAAAATCCAAACGCCAAACTAATTGCGCATCCGGAATCGGAAGAACCTGTGTTGCGAGTTGCGGACTTTATCGGTTCTACTTCCCGACTCTTGGATTATGTTCAGAATGACGAATCCCGGGAATTTATCATTGCAACCGAAGAGGGCATCATCCATGAAATGCGGAAATTGGCACCCAATAAAAAATTAATCCCCGCTCTGACACAAGACGAATCCTGTAACTGCAGCGAGTGTTTTTACATGAAACGCAACACCATGGAAAAGTTGTATCTCTGCATGAAATATGAACTGCCGGAAATCCAAATCGAAGAAGAATTGCGTGTGAAAGCTTTGAAATCAATTAACAGGATGCTGGAGATGTCTGTGAAGGTTAAATAAATTACGATACTTAACGAGCCTTGTCAAGGTTTAAAACCCTTGACAAGGCTTTTTCTAATAAAAAACACCGTGAAAATAATTCAAATTTAACTGCTTTTCACGATGTTTAGCAAAATATTTTGAGCCCTCCTTTTGAGGGTTGGAGAGGATTTACTTCACCACCAACTTCCTCGTTATTTTCCCAAATTCCCCTTCAAAACTAACCAAATAAACACCTTTCCATGATGGATTCAGGTTTAACATTAATTTTCCGTTTCCATCGTCCAGTTTTTGGGTGAATACTTTTTGTCCCAACACATTGTAAATTGAAACATTTACTTGTCCGTAAATATCATTCAAATCAAAATGAACCTTGTCCTTTGCCGGATTCGGATAAGGCCCTCTGATGCTGTGCTTTGCCCATTCGTCAGTGGACATTTGTAAAACATTGAAAGTCCAGAAACCTTCTGGCGCAGGCATGGGACGTGCAATGGATTTCCCGGAATTGGCTTCTGCCCAGATGTAATAATTGATTTTTTCCGAATCACCGGGAACAGTGAGATTAGTGACCCAATTATCTCCTGACGCATGGGTCATCGAAGCTTCGTGAAATGATGTTTCATCTTCCTCTTTCCAAAAGACTTTTGCCTGTGCAATGCCTGAAATATGTTTGATCTGTGCTTCCACCGGGATATTGGAAGTTGTTCCTACTTCCCTGATTTTTTCATGCACAATCCACAAGGGATCAGCTACTCCAATTGTATGTGTAATACAGTGAATCGCTCCACTCGAATTGATGAGGGGCTCACCCGGATTGTCCACATCAATTCCCACAATCCGGTATCCGGGCATGGCTTCCTGCCAGATTTGCAATGCTTCATCATCTACTTCCGGCCGATAAGTCGGAACCAGAACCGTTTTATTGACAATCACCGCGTTGGTATACGTCCTGTATGCGCCTCCGGAATCGGGATATTGTCCACTTACGCTCGGCGGAGCCGGAATCCATTTGATTTCATAATCATTTCCAAAGGGCGTTTGAAAAGTGCTGGTAATGTAATTGATGTTTTCTTCAATCTGAGGCCCATCGGCGACTCCTTCCGGATACCGGCTTACCAAAATGGTTTCTTCATCCAGCAGTTTCATGTGCATATCTATGTGATGAATGCCATCATAAGGTAAAACCTCCATTTTCCTATAGGAATTTATGCCCATATAATCCTGCATGATCTGGTCTACCTGTTCTTCCGTTTTTGCACTCACACCATAAGGGTTTCCGGCCTGGTTTTCCATTAAAATCAGTTTTGATGCAAAAGCGTTTCCCATTCCGTCCGACATGAAATTGCCGCCGGTGTTAACCAAATCGGCAGGTGCCGTATCGGTTACATACAATGGAAGATCCAGATAATCTGCATGATAAGTGGGCAGGAGATTGTCCAGTGGCCGCGGGCGGTTGTAAATCCAGTCCACCAAAGCACGTTCACCCACATCGTTTGTATAAACCGTGTTTCCGGCATAATCACGAATCCAGATACTATTTGTCGGGGCATTCAGGAATTCAATATTTGTCAAGTCAATTCCATTAGAAGTTAAATAATTTTCTACCGAAGCTTGATTTTGGGTAGCAATTAAAACTTTACATTCGTCAATGGCGGCTTCTACAATTTGTCTCTGAATATTCTGAAACCCGGGCGTCCAGGTAATCACCAAATATTCTACTTCTTCCCATTGCGCAGAAGTTCTGACCGGCAGTTCCGGAGCAGGGGTCAGATACGTTCCCGAAAACTGATAACTTGAAATAAGGGATTGCTCTTCGGCGGTTAATCCCTTCGGAAGAATTTCCTGTGCCGATAAATTGAAATTTAATGCAAAAAGAGAAAATAAAAACCCAAAATAAATTTGTTTCATCTGTAAATTAATTAAACGACTAATTTAGAAATAATTATGATTGAATCTATCTGAAAATGTATCATTCTGTCAAAGGAAGAATCGAACTCTATTATTTCAACAAATTCCTTGTGCTTTGGAAGGACTGGCGTTAATTTTTAAAATTTAATCAAATTATAAATTTTTCAACCTAAATTCGCTGTATGTCCGGAATACTTTATTTGGTGCCCACTCCTATCGGAAATCTGAAAGACATGACTTTCAGGGCGATTGAAACGTTGAAAGAATGCGATTTAATTTTGGCAGAAGATACACGAAACAGTGGCGTTCTGCTAAAACATTATGATATTTCCACACCCATGCGGAGCTATCACGCGCACAATGAACATCAGGTAACAGATGAAATCATCAAACAATTGCAAGAAGGAAGAATATTTTCTCTGATAACCGACGCGGGCTCTCCAGGTATTTCCGACCCCGGCTATTTATTGGCCAAAGCTTGTGTGGAAAACAATGTTGAAATCATTGCACTTCCAGGCGCCACGGCTTTTGTTCCCGCTTTGACAGTTTCTGGACTAATTTCAAATGAATTTGTGTTCGTGGGATTTCTTCCGGTCAAAAAAGGGCGTCAAAGTAAATTGAATGAACTCAAAGAAGAAAAACGCACATTGATTTTTTATGAATCTCCACATAAAATCACACGAACCTTAAAAGACTTGGCCGAATTTTTCGGAATGGAACGGAAAGCGAGCCTGTCACGAGAAATCACCAAAAAATTTGAAGAAACCTTGCGTGGGACACTGAAAGATTTGCACGAAATTTCAGAAACACGCAACCTGAAAGGCGAAATGGTTTTGGTGGTAGAGGGTTTTAATCTTTAAACCTCACATCCCGAATATTAAATTGCAGGTAAGTATTTCCTTTCCAATGGTTTTCTTCTATAGAATAAACCGCATCAAACTTTCTGTATTGAAAATCTTTTGAAAGATTTCCCATTCCAAATGCAACAGCACTGAATTTATTTTGGCTTGAGTCCATCAGTGACAACCGAAGGTGCTCTTTGTTTTTTCCCATTTCTTTAATTTCTCCGCCAATCAGGTCTTGAGTTAGGAAAATGGGGGTCATGTTTTCCGGACCAAATGGTTCCATCTGCCTCAGTATATTCAAAAAGGGCTTTGTTATTTCTGAAAAATTCAGCTCTGTATCAATATCAACCGACGGAATTCTTTGCGCTGGCCGAATTTTTTCTTTTACTAAATTCTCAAAATTTTCTTTGAAAGTTTCAAAATTTTCTAAGGGCATTGTCAGACCCGCTGCAAAACGGTGACCTCCATATTTGGTTAAGAACTCAGAACAGTTGTCAATGATTTCATAGATATCAAAATCTTTAACCGACCGCGCTGAACCTGTAATTTCACCATCATTCCCTTCGGTAAGTACCAATGTTGGCCGATAATAAGTTTCAATCAATCTTGATGCAACGATTCCTAAAACGCCTTTGTGCCAAGAAGGGTCAAAAACCACTGTGGTAAACCTATCTTCCTCTTTATTTTGCTTAATCTGGAGAATGGCCTCATCTGTCACATTTCCATCTTTTTCTTTTCGCTGTACATTCAAAGAGTTAATTTCTATCGCAAATTTTTTAATTTGTTTTTCATCACGAGAAATCAATATTTCGACCGATTGCGAAGCGTGCTCCAGTCGTCCTGTCGCATTAATTTTTGGTGCAATTGAGAAAACAATATCTGAGATATTAATTTTTTGTTTTTTGTTTTCCCCCAGTAAACTGGCTAATCCGGGCCGTGGTGATTTTTCCAGTTTTTGCAATCCATAAAAGGCCATTGTACGGTTCTCATCTACAATCGGAACAATATCTGCTGCAATACTTACGGCCAATAAATCTAAATATTCGATTGTTTCCGATTTTTCTATATTTAGCTTTTCCGCTAATGCCTGAACAAGTTTAAATCCTACTCCACAACCACTTAGCTCTTTGAATGGATATTTACAATCTGCTCTTTTAGGGTCAAGAACAGCTACCGCCTCCGGCAAAACTTCTCCCGGAAGATGATGATCACAAATGATAAAATCAATGTTTTTTGAATTCGCGTATTCAATTTTGTCAACTGCCCTGATTCCGCAATCAAGGGCGATGATCAATGAAATGTTGTTATCTTCTGCAAAATCAATTCCCTGAAAAGAAATTCCGTATCCTTCGGAATACCTGTCAGGAATATAATAAGAAACATTCGGGTAAACGGATTTCAAAAAATCAAACATTAAGGCGACAGCCGTAGTTCCGTCCACATCATAATCGCCATAAACCAAAATGTTTTCTTCTTTGTTAATGGCGTCTAAAATTCTTTCTACAGCTTTGTCCATATCTTTCATCAAATAGGGATTGTGAAGCTTTTCCAAATCGGGTCTGAAAAAATTTTTTGCTGAATCGTAGGAATTAATCTCTCTTTGAGCAAGAATTACGGCCAAAGGCTGAGGGAGCCTGACTTCATCCATCAATAACTTGACGACGGAAAGTTCCGGATTTGGTTTCAATATCCATTGGTTATTCATTGTCCGGGCGGTAATTTACCCAAAAGTACGTTTTTATTTTTTATTGGCTTCCTTAACGTATTTTTCCAGCGCCATGGTCATTGAGGGCATTTCAGGAGTAGGAACCTCAATATCAATCCTTAATCCAAGCTCTTTTGCCGCTTGAACAGTTGTTTTACCAAATACGGCAATCCGGGTGTTTTCCTGTGTAAAGTGAGGGAAATTTTCAAATAGAGATCTGATTCCTGAGGGGGTGAAAAATACCAAAATATCATATTTAACGTCTTTCAGGTCAGACAAATCGCTTGAAACCGTTCGGCAGAGGATGGATCTTTCCCAACTGATTCCTGTTTCATCCAAGAACTGGGGAACGTCCGGCTTTAAAACATCTGAAGAAGGAAGCAGAAATTTTTCATCTTTGTGCTTCTTAAAGTAGGGCGCTAAATCTTGGATTTCCTTTTCTCCAATGTAAATTTTTCTTTTTCGGTATACAATGTATTTCTGCAAATAAAAAGCGATTGCCTCCGACTGGCAAAAGTATTTCATGTCATCAGGAACCTGGAAACGCATTTCTTCGGCCAACCGGAAATAATGATCAATCACATTCCGGCTTGTAAAAATAACCGCCGTGAATTTTGAAAAATCAATTTTCTGCTGTCTTACGTCACGCGCATCGACTCCTTCTACTTGTATAAAAGAACGAAAATCAATTTTAATCTTATTCTTTTTACCTAAATCGTGATAAGGAGAAGAGTCATTTACTGGCTGTGGTTGGGAGACAAGGATAGATTTTACTTTCATTTGCTTCATTTAACTACCACACGGTTAGAAATTTAAACAGCACTAACAGGGGTAATATTTCCAGGGCACAAAGATACAAAATATTATAATACCAAATTTTGGTTTGTTCCTCCTGTTGGTTTTGAAATTTATACCCTATTTGCAATAACCTTATTATGAGCAGAATAAATACACAGATAATTAAAATTGCAGACTTAGGCCAACCTGAAAAATAATAAAGAAGAACGGTTATCCACAAAATTATCACCGAATAAACCCTGTAATAACTGGTAGATCGAAAATTCAAATTCTGATCAAACGGAATTTTAAAAGCAAATATCCCCAAAGAGTTAAATAAATGTTTAAGTACAAAGAAGAGAAGAATAATCACTGCCATTGCCAGCATTTTTAAAGCGGGTGTATAGAAGACAAAATCATAATCGGGAACCAAATAAGGAACCAATAATGCGGCTGCTAAAACAGAAAAGACAATCTGAAAAGAAAGGCTGAAAATTCCTTGATTATCATTTACCTCAACAAATCTTTCCAAGTTTCCCAATGCCTGAAAATTATTGGAAAACAACATACGGCCTGCCGCTACCAAAAGCATTGAAAAAAACAGGGCATAGATGACCCAATCAAGGTTTTCTCCAGGTCTTTCAACAAATATAGCAGATGCTAAGTTTTTCATAATCTTTGCAAAAATACAAAAGCAGTGGATAGAATGAATTATATTAGCTCCCTAATTTGAGTATATGCCGGAAAGTCTGGTCATTATTCCTACATACAATGAAGCCGAAAACGTAGAAAATGTTCTTCGTAGCATTTTCTCTCTTGACCTTTTCTTTGATGTTTTGGTGGTGGATGATAATTCTCCGGATGGAACTTCTCAGCTTGTAAAAAATCTACAGGTAGAATTTCCACAGCTTCATCTTGAAATTAGAAAAACAAAAGACGGTTTGGGTAAAGCCTATACGCATGGATTCAAATGGGCTCTTTCAAAAAATTATCAGTTCATTTTTGAAATGGACGGCGACCTCTCCCATAACCCTGCCGATCTGCCCCGCCTGCTTGAAGCGCTGAAAAAGGGAAATGACCTGGCAATCGGATCCAGGTATTCTCATGGTGTAAATGTAGTTAATTGGCCTATGACAAGGGTTCTGCTTTCATTTGTAGCTTCTAAATATGCCCGGTTCGTAACAGGGCTTCCCGTACATGATGCGACTGCGGGTTTTGTGGGTTACAAAAGAATTGTGCTGGAAATGCTCAATCTGGAAAAAGTTAAATTTAAAGGATACGGGTTTCAGATTGAAATGAAATACAAAGCCTGGCGCAAAGGATTTAAACTTATAGAAGTTCCTATTATTTTTACAAACCGTGTGGCAGGCGAATCAAAAATAAACACCAACATAATGGGAGAAGCGGTTTTCGGGATTTTAATGTTGAGAATTAGAAGTATCTTTGGAAAACTATGAGATGGGTTTTGATTTTTCTTGTTTTTTGGTTTTTCAGCTGTACAAATACGGTGGAACAACCGGAGAATTTAATCCCGAAAGATAAAATGGCGGAAATTATTTCCGATATTTATCTCCACCAGCAGTCTTCTTATTTGATAGAAATTAAACACAATCCACCCGATTTTGCTACAATAGATGCTTCTATAATCGAAAAGCATGGTACAACAATTAAGGATTTTGAAGATAGTTACAGGTTTTATGTACTGAGTCCTGAAGAATATAATAAATTGCTTATTACAGTCAGGACAAATTTAGAACAAAAGCTTCCTGAACAAGAACGATTACAACGTGAAGAGGAGCGAAAGAAAAATGAAGCTGCTAAAAAATAGTGCTCATTGTTCCATTTTCAGAAAATCCTTTATAAAAGCTAAAGTTTCATTCGGAGCCTCTAAATGTGACATATGTCCCGTGTCCAATTCTTTGACAATTATATTTTCTTTTTCCGGAAGGATTTCTCTCAACTCTTGGGGGTTCACGGCTTTATCATATTTTCCAATAATAACTCCGATATTTCCTTTATAATTTTCTAAAACCACAGTCCGGTCAGAGCGTTCCCTCATGCCTCTTAACGCAGCTTCCACCCCTTCCAACGACGTTTCCCTCGCTAATTTCTTGGCAAATTCTATCTCTTCCTTTAAATTATCCAGATTCTTTTCTGCAAAAAGTGAAGGCACACTCATTTTAATTAGGGTATCCAGATTTTTATGCGCCGCTTCAATGGCTTTTACCCTTTGCTCTTTTTTTTCTTCCGAATCCGGCAACGAACTTGAATTCTGTAAAACAAAGGTTTTTACTTTTTCCGGGAATAATTCCACAAATGCCAGCGTCACATATCCTCCCATAGAATGCCCAATCATAACCACTTTGTCAATTTGAAGTTGCTCTAAAACCTCATTTACTTTTTGTGCCATCAGTTCCATTGTGTGGACTTTACCAAATGATTTGGATCTTCCGTGGCCCGGCAAATCAATCAGGATAATTTTATAATCATGGGATAATTCTTCCGCAAAATCTTTCCACATCTTCAGGTTTTCTAAATATCCATGCAGAAAGACTACCGGGTTCCCCTCTCCTTTTATTTCATAATGCAACATTTCTTTCAGATTAAACTATTCCTTGTAAATTTACAGAAAGATTTTCGATTATGAGATGCTGCTTGTTGTTAATCTGTTGTGCCTTTGCCGTTGTTTCGTGTAAAAAAGAACCCGATGTCCCCGTTGTAAAACCTCAAGAGTTTGATAAAATCGCTTATGCTGATTCTTTAAAAAATGAACGCGAAAAATCAAATTCAAAAAGTAAGACAGATTCCATCTCCGCCAAAGATTCAATTACTCCGGCAACCCAATCTTTTGAACTTCAAGATAGAACCGACACCATTCATGTAAAAATCGTGTACGGAAAAGCAAAAATAGACACCCTGAAGCAGCCCAGGCAAAGAATGGTTTTTGTCCTGGATTCTGATACAGCTAATAAACTTACTTGTAAAATCTCCACTCAAGATACACTCGCCAATTTACGGATTTCTCAAATCATGGACTCCAAAGGAAATTCCGATGGTCCTTTTGGACGGGAATTACAGTATAAGGTCTTGGAAAAAGGAATCCATCAAATTATTGTTTCAGAAAGTCAAATGGCAGGCGAGCCTTGGGGTGGCCGATTCACATTCGAGGTCAAATTGGGATGGTAAAACTCTTAGTTCAAAACTCTTTGATTCTCAGAGAAATATTCCTATTTTAATAGGCTAAATGTAACAAAATGATTAATTTTTAAACATATATAAAGATATAACAACATTAAATTATGAAAAAATTTGGATTAGCATTCGCTTTTATGGGCGTCTTGGGAACCGGATCCTTTGCTCAGAAAATCGAATTTGAAGAGTACGACTTGCCTAACGGGATGCACGTGATTTTGCATCAGGATCATTCTGCCCCCGTTGTGGTTACTTCGGTAATGTATCATGTGGGCGCTAAAGACGAGCAGCCTGACAGAACGGGATTTGCACATTTCTTCGAGCATCTTTTATTTGAGGGAACCGAAAATATAGACCGCGGTGAATGGTTCAAAATCGTTTCCTCCAATGGGGGTAAAAACAATGCCAACACAACTGATGACAGAACTTATTACTACGAAGTCTTCCCCTCCAACAATTTACAATTAGGCTTATGGATGGAATCTGAAAGATTAATGCATCCTATCATTAATCAAATAGGAGTAGACACTCAAAACGAAGTGGTTAAAGAAGAAAAACGGTTAAGAATTGACAACCAGCCTTACGGAAATATTTTGAAAGCCGTAAAGCAAAATATGTTCAAAAACCATCCATACCGTTGGACAACCATTGGTGAAATGGAACATTTAGATGCTGCTAAATTGGACGAGTTCAAAGCTTTTTTCAAAAAGTTTTATGTGCCCAACAATGCAGTGCTTGTAGTTGCGGGAGATTTTGAAAAAGACCAGGCAAAAAAATGGATTTCAGATTATTTCTCACCCATTCCAAAAGGAACCGTAACGCCCAAAAAACAATATGAGGAAGCTCCTATTACAAAAGAATTCCATGCAACCTGGGAAGACCCGAATGTGCAAATCCCAATGTTGCTAACTGCTTACCGTACGCCTTCTATGAAAACCCGCGATGCCCGGGTTTTGGATATGATTTCTACGATTTTAAGCGATGGGAAAAGTTCACGCCTATACAAACGCCTTGTTGACACAGAGAAAAAAGCGCTTGATGTTGGGGCTTTTAACTACAGTCAGGAAGATTACGGAACCTATTTTATATATGCGCTCCCCGTGGGCGACACAAGCTTGGAAAGCCTTTCAAAAGTGTTTTCTGAAGAGATAAAAAAACTCCAGACTGACTTGATTTCAGAAAGAGAATATGAAAAATTATTAAACAAATTTGAAAATCAATTTGTGAATGCCAATTCAAATGTAGAAGGTGTGGCACACAGCCTGGCAAATTATTATTTGTTGTACAAAGATGTAAACCTAATTAATACAGAGCTGGATATTTATCGTTCCATTACAAGGGAGGAAATCAGAGAAATCGCTAAAAAATACCTGAACGACAACCAACGATTGGTATTAGAGTATGGCCCGGAAAAAGATAAATCACAAAACGCAACAAAATAATTACGATGAAAAAATTAGCATATATATTCATTATGGTGTTATTAACCGCCGGAGCTCAAGCTCAAGTTGACAGAACCCAACCACAACCCGGGCCTTCCCCAAAAGTTAACATAGGAAAACCACAGTCATTTGAATTAAAAAATGGTCTGAAGGTGATGGTTGTGGAAAACCACAAGCTTCCCCGCGTAACCATGACACTTAGCATAGACAACCCTCCTTTTACAGAAGGAGATAAAAAAGGAGTGGATGAGCTTATGGGTTCATTGATTGGCAACGGGACGAGTAAAATTTCAAAAGATACATTTCAGGAGGAAATTGATTTTATGGGGGCGACCATTAATTTCAATTCTTCTGGCGCAAACGCAAATACTCTTTCGCGCTATTTCCCAAGGGTTATAGAATTAATGGCGCAGGGCGCTACTGACCCATTGCTTACTCAAGGTGATTTTGACAAAGAAGTGACACGCTTTATTGATGGATTAAAATCACAAGAAAAAAGCGTTACTTCCAATGCACAAAGGGTTGAAAATGTTTTGGTCTTTGGCCCCAATCACCCTGCTGGAGAATTTGTTACGGAAGAAAAATTAAAACGATTAACTTTAAATGACATAAAAAATCATTACAAAAATTACTTTGTTCCAAATAATGCCTATCTGATCATTTTGGGAGATGTCAAGTTTGATGAAGTAAAAAAATTGGTAGAAAAGAATTTTTCTGATTGGAAACCCGGAACACTTCCCGTTACAAAATATAATGATCCGAAAAACGTCACCAAAACAGAAATTGATTTTGTAGATATGCCAAATGCCGTTCAGTCTGAATTAGGTGTCTTGAGTTCAGTCAATTTAAAAATGGACGATAAAGATTATTTTCCCGTTTTGGTCGCCAATCAATTATTGGGTGGTGATTTTAACAGCTACCTCAACATGAATTTACGCGAGGCCCACGGCTGGACATATGGTGCGCGCTCCAGTATAAGAGGAAATAAATATGTAGGCAAATTCCGCGCAGGCGCTTCTATAAGAAACGAAGTAACCGATAGCGCTGTGGTTGAAACGATGAAAGAATTAAACCGTATCAGAACAGAAAAAGTGGAAGAAGATGCCCTTTCCACGGTCAAGGCGTCTTTAATCGGAAACTTTGTGATGGATGCTGAAAAACCGGAATTTGTAGCCAGACAGGCGCTTTTAACACAAACCCAAAATCTGCCCGAAAATTTTTATCATAATTATATTCAAAACATCAATGCTGTTACAGCAGACGACGTTCAGAAAGTCGCTCAGAAATATTTCTCTTACGACAATGCAAGAATTTTAGTTGTAGGTAAAGCAGCAGATGTGTTGCCCGCATTGGAAAAACTGCCTTATAAAATCAATTATTTTGACCGTTTTGGTAATCCAACTTCCAAACCGGAACAAAAACAAGTAGATGCCGACGTGACGGTAAAATCTGTTTTAGATAAATACATTTCGGCAATTGGCGGTACTGAAAAGGTCGCTGCGGTAAATTCTCTTTTGGCCAATTACGAAGCTGAAGTTCAGGGAATGAAACTGAATATGAAAACGGCTTCCACATCCGAAGGAAAAACCATGAACCTCGTTACCGGAATGGGAATGGAACTGTCCAAAACCGTTTTTGACGGAAAAACAGGATATACCGTTAACCAAGGGCAAAGAAAAGAAATGGACGCCGAAGAAATCGCTTCTTACAAATATGACGCCCTTCCCTTTCCTGAACTAACTTTGGCCGGAAAACCCGGAATCAAAGTAGAGGGAATTGAAAACTTCAACGGAAAAGATGCCTACGTGGTAGTAGACGGAAAGAAAAAAACTTATTTCGATATAAATTCAGGGTTGATTTTAGGAACAGCAACCGAAGTCGAAGCACAAGGTCAGAAAATGGTTCAATCAATCAGTTATGGCGAATACAAAGAATTTAACGGAATCAAATTCCCGTCGGAATTTACACTAAACATCGGAATGGATATGACATTCAAAATTTTGGATATCAAATTCAATGAAGGTGTTTCTGATGCAGATTTTCAATAATTATTCATGAACAATTAAGCATATAATAAACAAGGGTTCAAAATTTCGAACCCTTGTTTATTTGCCTTTTTAGATCTGTCAGGTCTTGAAAACCTGACAGGTCTTTTTTTTATTTCTTCAAATACAAATTAAAATAATCTGAAATTTTCTGCATCAAATGAACCCTATCTTTTCCACGAACATTGTGTTCATAACCCGGATATACAAAATAATCCACCTGAACGCCATTTGAGACCGCATTTCTGAGAAAATCAATTGAATGCTGCCAAACCACGACGTTGTCCTGCGTTCCATGTATCAACAATAATTTTCCTTTCAGATTTTGGGTTTTGTCCAGCAATTTACTGGCCGCATAGCCTTCAGGATTGGTTTGTGGCGTATCCATATAACGTTCGCCATACATTACTTCGTAAAGGCTCCAATCCATTACCGGCCCACCCGCAACACCGACTTTGAAAACATCGGGTTTGCGTAACATGAAAGAAGTTGTCATAAACCCACCAAAGCTCCAGCCGTGGATACCCATTCGGTCGCCGTCAACAAAGGGTTTGGACTTTAAAAACTCAATACCTTTCATTTGGTCTTCCATCTCAACTGTTCCAAGTTGCCTGAACACGGTTTGCTCAAATTTCAATCCGCGGTTAGAACTTCCGCGCCCGTCCATTACCCAAACCACATAGCCGTTTTGCGCCATGTAATCATACCAAAGATTTCCGCTCGCCGGAAAACGATTCAGGTTCATTTGCGCATGTGGCCCGTTGTATAAATAAACAATAACCGGATATTTTTTATTGGCGTCAAAATTCGTCGGATAAATCAATTTTCCGTATAAATCCGTTCCGTCATCAGCTTTCAATGTTACATTTTCCACTTTTGGCATCTGGTATTCTGCCAATGGATTCAAAGCAATGAATAAATTATGTTTGGATTTTTTATCGGTCGATAATACATCTATTTTTCTTGGCGTTGTTTCATTTGACCAATTATCCAAAACATAAGTCCCGGTTGAATTTGCCGTAAAAAAATGATAACCCGGATCACTGTCGATTTTTTCCATTCTCCCGTTCTCCCAATTCACCGTGTACAGATGTTTTTCCATCGCGCCGTCTTTGGTCGAGGTGATCAATAGCTGCTTTTTATCTTTGTTCTCTCCTACTATTTCATTTACCAGCCAATTTCCTTTGGTAATCTGATTGAGCAATTTTCCATTTAAATCATACCGATACAAATGCATAAATCCGTCACGTTGGCTCCACCAAACGAATTCCTTTTCATTCAGGAAATACAATTCATTTTGGGGCTCCACGTATTTATCATCTTTTTCTTCGAAAACTGTTTTGATTAATTTTCCGGTTTGGGCATCGTATTGATTTAATTTCAAATGGTTCTGATCACGATTTAAAACCGCGACATAAATCGATTTTTCATCGGGATTCCAGGTAATACAGGTCAAATACTGATCTTTGGGTGCTCCGGTTTGGAGAAAAATTGTTGTCTGGGTCTTCGGATTATAAATCCCCAGAGTTACTTCATGCGAAGTCCGTCCTGCAAACGGATATTTGATGTTTTTATTTACCGCGGGAGTTGTTGACCAATCTACAATCGGATAATCTTCCACCATGGTTTCGTCCATTCTATAAAAAGCCACTAAACTTCCTTTGGGCGAAAAGAAAATTCCTTTGTGAATGCCAAATTCTTCTCTGTGAACAGTTTTCCCGTTTAAGATTCCGTATTTTCCGTCACTTGTGATTTGTTGGGTTTTACCATTGGAATCAATCAGAAATAAATTGTTGTCCACTACATAGGCCACCTGTTTGGATTTCGGATCAAATTCGGTTACTTCAGCATTTTCAGGGATCATGATCCATTTCGTTATATTTTTGTTGGTCAATGAAAACCAATAATATTCGGATTTTTCAGCAAAATAAGCCGACTTCCCATCCACCCAATTCAGATTCGGCACATTGTTTTGCAAAGCAAAATCCTTGGAACGCAGCAATGTATCGGATTTAAGTGTTTTGGCATCATAAGCTATCAGCGCATTTCCATAGGGTGTTTTGACTTTCTCCGTAAACTGATTTGTTTCTGGAATCCATTGGTAATTTTTGCTCTCGGCTCTGATTCCCAAAACGGCTTCATCCATGGTCAGCTGTTTGGTTTGGGAAAATAAAGAAGCTCCGATAAGCAGAGCCGCTATAAAGATTATTTTGTTCATATTTTGATGTATTGCAAATTATTATTTTTTCAAATGTAAGGCTAATTGTGCTAAATTTTTCTTCTCATTCCCGATGAAAATTTCCTTTCCGTCTATCACGACCGGACGTTTCAAAAAGGTATAATCATTCAAAATATAGTGCCGGTAATCCTTTTCGGACAAGACTTCGTTTTTCAATCCCATTTCTTTGTATTTCTTGGCTTTCCGGGAGAAAAGCGCTTCATAACTTCCGGCCAATTCTTTCATTTCTTCTAATTGATGGGGTGTTATGGATTCCGTTTTGATTTCCTGTTTTTCAAATCCCGAAAAGTCCAATTCTTTCATGATTTTCCGGCAGGTATCGCAGGTCTGGAGGTAATATATTTTTTTCATTTCGTAAAAGTAGAAAATCCATTTGAGTCAAAGAGAAAGGGGGTTGCAGTATCAAAAATAGATTTCTCTTTCACCCAACAAAAATACCCTCTACAGGGTATTTTATAATGTATATTTTGTAAATAATTTTGGAGTGAAGAATTTTTATTAAAACATAATCACATGAAAAAGAACAAAATTACTTTACTGATGCTTATAATGGGTATGATAACCCTTATTTCAGTTCACAGTTGTGTTGATGAGGGAGACGTACCGGATTGTCCTGAGACGTATGTCTGGGATTACGAAACGGGAACCTGCGTAAAAGTTGGGCAAATAGGTGTGTATTAAGTTCGCTTAATCTTGTGGCCACATAAGGCGAAATTTCAAAAAGATTATGATATTTTATCCTAAAATTGGTGATCTTACAAATTACCACTTCATGGATAAACAATATGTCCTGTATACAATTGCTCTACCTCAATGATGGGTGGAACGTTTTTCAATACCAGATTACCGGTACTTCGAATTACTCCGCTTACAGAATTGACCGGGTAAACAATGATATCGTTCGTGCTTCTATGGTTGACATTCACCTCATCCACCCTGAAGTTTTCGCCTTCAAAACGCCCATTTGAACCCCAAAAATTGATTTCTAATCTCTGTGAGGTTCCTGATATTTTAAATACAGTAGAAATATTGTCATTTACTTTCAAAACCTCATTCTCAATTTGCATTTCAAACACAGCCGCCGGCGTATCTTCAATAATCCCCGATTCCAATGTCAATTCAGGGAAAGTCAAAGTACCGTCTGATTTAATGGAAAGCTGTGAGGAAGAATAAATCTTTTCCAATACCGGTGTTGTCACGTAAACATTCGCCGAATGGTAGTTCCGAAGCATTTCACAGCCGTTTTCATTGGTGATTTTCAGTTCGCCATCCACTACTTCAAATTTTACGTCATTGATGAGATTTTCGCCCATCGTCACTTTTACAGTTTGTTCTTCTGACTCCTTGACAATTAATTCGATTCCAACTGAAATATTGATTCTTGAAAAACTATCAAGCGAAATTTCCTGTGTTTCCAAATCGCCTTGACTTTTGAAACAATCCGATCCGTTTTCCGAATTGCAACTTAGAATTAAAATTAAACTTATAAAACCAATCAATATCTTCATTTCTCTTTAATTATGAATTATTTTAACCATATAGATCCATGTTTTTGACGCTTGAAAAGTATCTCATAACCAAACATAGTCACGAAACTTCGTTTCGTTTATTTGTGTCTCCTTGGCGTGCTATACCAAACTTTAACCTTTTTTTTAAAGTTTCTATGTGGTTGCTTTTCAATTTTTTTATTTTTAACCTCCAAGGTTATTTTGTGTATGATTTATAACCTTGGAGGTTGATCTCATTAAATGTTGATTGCAAATTAAAGCCGTATCCCCACCGAAAAATCCATCGCTTCTGCTTTGGAAAAATGGGTTTTTAATCCGGTCCCCACAAAGAAATTTCTATAAAAATAATATTTCAATCCCAAATGCTGATAAAGCGCTGTATGTGATTTATAATCATCATAGAGGTATCCGCCCAATTGAGCTTCAAACGATAAACGATTCAGAAAAAGTTCGTAGCCGACAAATAATCCCAATCGTTTGTAATCGGTGTCGGCACTGATTCCCTTCTCCGGAAAAGAAATCGCCATCATCTCAATTTCATGTTTCATCATCATCGATAAAAAAACATCGATTCCTACCTGAAAAGCACTTGAACGGGAAATCCGCTTATCGGCATATCCTGAAAATACATAAAACGGATATTGTCCGCTGCCTATGATATGGCTTTCGTGTACACCGGTTCGAAATGCAATATTGTATTTGATGGGCTCCATAAAAGTAGAATCCTTATTGGTTCGCGGATGATAAGTCCGTTCGTTTTTATGGTCAAATGTATATTGGATTCCGATGTTGGCTCCTACGGTGTTAGCGCTCGTATTGGGTGTTTTAATGGTTCCGTTGGAATGATGGATTAAAAACAATCCGGTACGAATTCCAAATCCTTCCCAAATGTTTTCTTTCTGAAAATTCACCATAAAAAAACTCGCCGGCATGAAGTGACTTCCATAAGCTGAATTCCGGTAATTCTCTTCCTTGTCGTAAGGATTTGTATTATAAGCAATTCCCTGTCCTATTCGCAATTGTAAATTACGTTTCAGAAAATAGAAATTATAATGAGCAAAAACCCCGTACATATCACCCAAAGTTTCATTTTTGTTGTTCTGGTAATGAAACGTAATTCCATAATCCGGATAATTTAACCTTGATTCCCATTCTTCATCTCCAAATGTTTTTCGGTTCCCTGAAATGAAAATCCCTTCGGGGTGATCGGTTATCAGATGACGGATTTTTTCACTGTGTGGCAAAATACTTCCATAGTAGTAATTGACATCAACCGAATGCTGAGGTTTGTTTTCCTGAGAAAACACCCAAACGGACAGAAATACAATTAAATAAAAGTAGTTTCGCATAATTATTCAGCGCCAAATTTAATCAAATCTTAAAAACGTAGTAAGTTTGCATCCATAAAACAGACAACAAATGAAATTCAATACCAAAACCATTCACGGGAATCAACAACACGACCCGAGCACAGGTGCAGTTATGACGCCAATTTATCAAACCTCTACTTATGCCCAGAGCAGCCCGGGCGTGCATCAGGGTTACGAATATTCGCGTGGCGCAAACCCTACAAGAACTGCGCTCGAAAATGCTTTGGCAAGTATTGAAAACGGAACCCATGGATTTGCATTTGGTTCCGGATTGGCCGCTACAGATAGTGTAATGAAACTTTTGAACCCGGGAGATGAAGTGATTGCAATGGATGATTTATACGGAGGGTCGTATAGAATGTTTACACGGATTTATGCGAAATATGGATTGAATTTTCATTTCGTAGATATGACGAATCCGCAAAATGTTGTGGAGAAAATGAATGCCAAAACCAAATTGATCTGGATTGAAACTCCCACCAATCCTTTAATGAAAGTAGTAGATATTCAGGCGGTTTGTGACTTGGTAAAAGAAAAAGATATTCTGGTTGCGGTGGACAATACTTTTGCTTCGCCTTATTTGCAAAACCCATTGGATTTGGGAGCCGATATCGTGATGCATTCGGCTACAAAATATTTAGGCGGACATTCTGATGTAGTTGCAGGCGCATTGGTTGTTAAAAATGAAGAGTTGGCGGAAAAAGTTCATTTTCAACTATTTGCCGGTGGCGGAATTTTGGGCCCGCAAGATTCTTATTTGGTATTGCGAGGCATCAAAACCTTACACGTGCGTATGCAGCGCCATTGTGAAAACGGACGAAAAGTTGCCGAGTTTTTATCCAACCATCCAAAAGTCGGAAAAGTTTTTTATCCCGGACTGGAAAACCATCCCAACCACGAAATTGCCAAAAAACAAATGCGGGACTTTGGTGGAATGGTTTCTTTTAATTTCAAATCGGGCGAACGCAAAGACGCCGATTTCTTTTTGGAAAGCCTGAAAGTCTTTACGCTGGCTGAAAGTTTGGGTGGAGTTGAATCATTGGCCAATCATCCTGCAACCATGACCCATGCTTCTATTCCTGCTGAAGTTCGTTCTGAAAAAGGAATTACCGATGATTTGGTACGGTTAAGTGTAGGGATTGAAGATATTGAGGATCTATTGGAGGATTTGAAACAAGCACTGGGATAATTTTATAGTTTAATTCCTGTCAGGTATTAATTTGGCAGGATTTTTTTTATTTATAACGCTATCCGCGCCCGGGATGAAGGCAGTTTGTTTGAGCTCTTTTTTGTAGCCTGAGGTTCTCGAAGGCTACAAAAAAAGCGAGTGCCGCCAGCCCGAAAAGGCGTCCAAATTTTAAATCCCTGAAAAGTTTATAGGCTTCTTCTATGAATTCAACCAACCGTACCGCATTCTCTCCAACCAAAACCGAAGCTCGGATTTCAGATAATGTTTCCGTAACATCGGTTTCTTGTTCCTGTTTTTTCTTATTATATTTGTATTTAGATTTTTAATGTAAAATTCTTTAATTGAAAATTTTATGACAACATACAATGTTTCCGTTCCTGACAATAAAAACTCTTTTTTTTTGGAGTTTTTGGAACTTATCGGAGCTCAATATGAAAAAGAATCAGACTCAGATTTTGAACTATCGGACGAGCAGAAAAAAATACTTTTAGATCAGGAAAATATTTCTTTAGATGAATGTTCAGATGCAGAAGATTTCTATAAGGAATTGAAAAACAAATATGAATTATAAAATTGTTATAACGCCGGTAGCCAAACAAAATATTGAGGACGCTACGGCTTATTACAAAAATAAGATTTCAACTAAAGTTGCAAAATCATTCATAGACGATTACAAAAAAACGTTTAAAGACATTCAGAAGTCAGTTTATTTCAGGTTCTTTTTTCAACACTTCCGCGGTAAGCCCATGAAAAAATTTCCGTTTATTGTTTTTTATACAATTGATGAAAATAATAAAATCATTTTCATCAACGCTGTTTTCCATACTTCACAAGATGACCAAAAATATAAGGATTTTAAACCTTGAAATAAGAATACCTAAATCAACAAATACTTTACTCCGCCAACTGATACGCTTCCTCAATAAATTTCACCAACCGTACCGCATGAACACCATCTAAAACCGAAGCTCGGTTTTCCGATAAAGCATCACGGATTTCGGCAATGGCTACCGGATGAAAATTTTTGACCTCGGTTGACATGTTTTTGGAACAAACTACATTTTTTAAATTGCTGTATTTCAATTCGTTTAAATATTGATCCCCGATTTCTATCGTTCCTTTTTCCGCTATGATTATGATGCCGCTTTTGTGGTTTTTTTCGTAAGTTGAAGTTGTAAAGATCATATTTCCGATTGCTTCGTTGGCTTTAAAGTCCAATTTTCCGCTATCGGCAAACTCTGTAATTCCCTGATGGTTAAAATTGTAAAATGATGCGCCAATGCAGCTGGTTTCTTCAAACCAATAATTTACAATGTCGATAAAATGTGAGAATTGAGTAAACAAAACACCGCCGTCCATTTCGTTGGAGCCATGCCAATCACGGGTCATATAATAATTCCTGTTTCGGTTCCAGTAACAATTGATGTTAACCATATATATTTCGCCTAAACTATCATTTTCCAACAATGTTTTCACATAACTGACCGGTGGAGAGAACCGTAATTGCATGGAAGAAAAGACCCTTCGGTTATATTTTTCTGCGGCTTCCAGGATTTCTCGGGCATGTTGCGTCGACAGCGCAATAGGTTTTTCAATCAGCACATGTTTGCCCGCTTTCAAACATCGTATGGCATGATCGCGATGAAGTCCGTTTGGCGTAGCGATTACAACCAAATCGGTCTCGGTATCTTCATTTAGAAAGCTCTCCAGTGTTTTATAAATCGGAAACGTCGATTCTTCATCTTCATAATTGATATCAATAATGGAAACCAATTCTGCTCCTTCCGTTTCTTCTATGGCGTTTCTGTGAACCCGGCCTATGTGGCCAAACCCTAAAAGGGATATTTTTAACATTTTTATGTATTTCAATTGTTGGACTGCAATGAAAAGAGATTGGGCAATTTCCATGACATCAAAACATCTCCTTTTTCAGCCATTGCAAATTTATATATTTGTTTTCTAAAACTTATACGGAACTTTTGGTCAATTTATTTATTTCGGCATATCATTATTTCAAAAAAAGAAAGTTTCTCTTCTTTTCCGGCTCATTCCTGCTTTTTATTCTGCTTGGCTATTGGGCTTCACGAATGAGTTTTGAAGAAGACATTTCCAAACTCATTCCGTCCAATGAAGATTCGGAAACCGTTAACCGTGTTTTGAGAAATGTTAGTTATGCCGACAAAATCATCGTCAACGTTTCCTCCGAAACCGAAAATAATTCTGCAAACTTAGAGGCTTATGCCGACAGTTTAACCGAAAATCTTTCAAATAATCCCGGTATAGCGAAACTGGAAGCCAAATTTGAAGATGATAAAATGGTCGATTTGTTTGATTTTGTTTCCGCACACCTTCCTCTCTATCTGGATGAATCTGATTATATGCAAATCGATTCTTTGCTTCAACCGCAAAATGTTTCCGAAAAAATAGATGGGGCTTACTCTTCTGTTGTTTCACCCTCGGGAATGGTGACCACACAGATGATCCGTTCTGACCCTTTTGGAATGGATTTTATGGCACTCAAAAAGTTTCAACGATTACAGTCAGGAGAGAACTTTACAATAGAAAACGGCTATCTGATGCACCAAAACGGTAAAAACCTCTTTTTGTTTCTTACTCCCAAAGCCGGAGCCAATGAGACTTCCCAAAATACGCAGCTGATTGAAAATTTAAACAAAACCATTCAAAACCTGAATTCCGAATTTAAAAACCAATCCGTAAATGCTGATTATTTCGGAGCCACTCCCGTATCGGTCGCCAACGCCAAACGCATCAAAAACGACATAATTCTTACCCTTAGTATTTCACTGATTTTGTTGTTTGCCCTTTTTATTTATTTCTATCGAAAACCCCACATTCCGCTTATCATCATTATTCCGGCAATATTTGGGAGTTTACTGGGAATGACTGTTCTGTATTTTACAAAAGGAACTATTTCGGCGATTTCCATAGGGATTGGATCGGTTCTTCTGGGTTTAACGCTGGATTATTCGCTCCATATTTTGAGCCATTACCGAAGCACCGGCGACATTAAAAAACTATTTATAAGCACGGTAAAACCATTACTCATTTGTGCCGTATTTACCGCCGCTGACTTTTTGGTTTTATTGTTTTTAAAGTCCGATGTTCTAAAGGATTTGGGTGTTTTCGCAGCAATGAGCGTACTCGGCGCAGCCGTTTTTGCTTTGTTGTTTATTCCACAGGTTTATTCTCCAAAAAATACATTGGAAGTCAAACAAAATACGCTCATTGACAAATTGGCTTCTTATGATTTCGATCGAAATAAATTCCTGCTCGGATTTTCGGTTGTACTCATTCTGATCAGTTTGTTTACGTATCAAAAAGTTGGATTTGAAAATGATCTGAACCAACTGAATTATATGCCGGAATATTTACAAAATGCTGAAAATGATTTAGATAAACTAAATGATTATTCTTCAAAATCCGTTTATATTGCTTCTTACGGAAATGATTTCGACGAAGCTTTGGAAGTAAATTCTCATTTATATGACAAACTTTTAAAAGCTGAAAATCAAAATGAAATTTTATCGTTCAGCTCGATTGGCGGAATTGTACTTTCCGACAAACAGCAACAGAAAAAAATTGACCAATGGAACAACTTCTGGACAGAAGGAAAGAAAGAGAAACTACAAAATCAATTGATTCGTGACGGGAGAAAATACGGTTTCAAAGAAAACACTTTTGCTCCTTTTTTCGCGCGTTTGAATGAAAAATATACCCCCGAAAATCTAACTGAAAATGAGCTTTTAAACGAGTTGTTTTTAAATGAATTTATGAAAACCGAAAACGGACTGGTCACCATTACTTCTTCATTGAAAACAGACAATGCTTCTGTAGAGAAAACCATCGGGGATTTTTCATCGGAAAAAAACACACTTGTAATTGACCGGAAGCACTTATCGGAAACATTTTTATCTAATCTGGAAACAGATTTCGACAAGTTGTTTTTTATCTCATCCATCGTCATTTTTGTCATTCTTTTTCTGTTTTTTGGTTCGCTGGAATTGACTCTCATCACCAATATCCCGATCTTTGCCGGCTGGCTTGTTACACTCGGGATGATGGGGCTTTTCGGACTGGATTTCAATGCATTCAATATCATCATCACCACACTTATTTTTGGTCTGGGGGTGGACTATTCCATTTTCGTCACGCGTGGGTTGATCGAGAAATACACCTACGGAACGGACGAAATGCCTGCTTTCAAATCGGGGATTCTCATGTCGGCGCTGGCAACAATTTTATGTTTTGGTGGATTGGTTTTTGCCCAACATCCTGCGATTTATTCCATTTCCTGGATTCCGATTATTGGGTTGACAGTGGTCGTTTTGATGTCTTTTACCATTCAGCCATGGTTATTCCGTTTTTTCATCCAGAAACCACAGGACAAAGGAAACACACCTCGGACGATCCTCAATGTGATTTATACTTTTTTCACCTTTGGATATTTCTTCGTTGCAGGGTTTTTACTCAATATCCTGGCGCAAATATTTCTGCCGGTTATTCCACTCAGCAAAAGAAAAAAATTCGGCGCGTTTCATTCTGTAATGCAAAAATATTTCTGGCTGTTGATCTATGGAACGCCGTTTGTTCCGATTCGAAAAATAGGAGAAGAAAATCTTGATTTCAGCTCACCGAAAATCATCATTGCCAATCATACTTCACAATTGGACACACCTACCATGGGAATGCTCCATAAACGATTGATTTTTATGGTTAACTCCCGTGTTTTACAATCAAAATTTTTTGGAAAAGCTATCCAAATGGCCGGGTTTTATAAATCGTCGGAAAATTTTGAAGAAGGCACAAAACAATTGGAAGAAAAAATAAAAGAAGGTTATTCTGTTATCATTTTCCCTGAAGGAACCCGATCCAGGACCTCTGCGATTCAACGTTTTCACAAAGGCGCCTTTTATCTGTCGGAGAAATTAAAGCTGGATATTCAACCGGTTTTGATCCGTGGAAATGCTGACCTGCTGCCCAAAAATGACAATATCCTGAAATCAGGAAAATTGACATTGGAATTCCTGCCGGTGATTCGGCATAATGACGATTTATGGGGAAAAAATTATTCCGAAAGAACTAAAAAGATCAGCCGCTATTTCAAAGAAAAATTCATTGAACTCAAGCGAAAAGACGAAAATGAGAATTATTTTCGAAACAAGCTGATTTTCAATTATATATACAAACCCAAATACATCCAAAAAGAATTCAAATCTGATTTTGAAAACAATAAAAATCTCTACCATAAGCTACTTTCTGTCATTCCGGTAAAAGCGAGAATCTTACATTTAGGTTGTGGATATGGCGTTTTGGATTTTCTGCTGGTTTATGACTCGGCATTTCGTTCGGTGGATGCCTGGGATGAAGATTCGGAAAAAATTCAGATTGCACAAAACACGTTTACTGTTAACCGGTTTCCGCTGCGATTTCATAAAAATTATCCCTATATGCCCTCTGTTAGTGATTTTGTAATCGTTCAAAATGAAAAAGAAAAATACCGGTTTGAAAATTTGGTTAATTTAGAGGATTGGGAAATTTATTTTTCCGAAAACAACCTGACGGTTTTCAAAAATAGAAATGCAGGAAGAATTTGACATCATCATCATCGGAAGCGGTTTGGGCGGACTGGTCTGCGCCAACATCCTGGCGCGCGAAGGCCTGAAAGTGCTCGTACTGGAAAAAAACCAGCAATTCGGCGGAAACCTTCAAACCTTTTCCCGGAACAAAATCATTTTTGACACCGGAGTTCACTACATCGGCGGGTTGCTTCCGGGACAAAACCTTCACAAATATTTTCATTATCTGGGCATTGCCGACAAGCTCAAGCTACAACGAATGAACCCTGATGGCTACGATTTTGTAACGTTTGATGCGGATGCGAATGAGTATCCGTATGCACAGGGCGATGAAAATTTTGTAAAGCAACTTTCCCTATTCTTTCCTGAAGATAAAAAAGCTATAAAAGCTTATGTGGAAAAAATGAAAGTGATGTGCGAAAACTTTCCGCTTTATAAGGTGGAAGCAAATGAAAATCCGGTTTCAAATGAACATTTGATGGCTTTGAAAGCAAGTGAAGTTATCAATGAACTGACCGATAACCCAAAACTTCGGGCAGTCTTAGCCGGAACGAATTTTCTCTATGCCGGAATTCAAAATAAAACGCCGTTTTACGTACACGCTCTTTCTATCAATTCCTATATAGAAAGTGCCTGGCGATGCGTGAATGGCGGAAGTCAGATTTCTAAATTATTGATTCGGGAAATAAGGAGCTTAGGCGGAACGGTTTTGAAACACAAAACAGTGGTTTCTATTTCGGCTGATAATTCGGGCGAAATAGAATTTGTTAAGACTTCGGACGGAAATATTTACAAGGGAAAACATTTCATTTCAAATATTGATCCTAAAAAAACGCTGCAGTTAGTTGAAAATTTTCCTTTAAGGAAATCTTATCTGAAGCGGATTTACGAATCGGAAGATACCATTTCTTCGTTTAGTTTGTACATCACGCTCAAACCTGGCTGTTTTCCGTACTTGAAGCATAATTATTATCATTTTAAAAGTGAAGATAAAGTCTGGTCAAGCATAAATTACGATGAAAAAAACTGGCCGGAAAGTTATATGGTTTCTTTCAGTGCCAAATCGGAAAACAATGGTTTTTCAGATGGAATCAGCGTGCTGGCATATATGCGTTACGAGGAAGTGGAAAAATGGAAGACAACATTCAATACCGTTGCGGAAAAAGACGAACGAGGTGAAGAGTATGAAAATTTCAAAACAGAAAAGACCGAAGTTCTTTTAAAGGAATTAGAGAAAAAATTTCCCCAAATCCGGGAATGTATTTTGTCGACTTATGTTGCCACTCCCCTTACCTACCGGGATTACATTGGCAGTTCTTCCGGATGCATGTACGGGTTTGCTAAAGACGCTGACTTTCCAATGAAGAATTATCTCCCACCCCGAACGAAGATTAAAAACCTTTTATTAACCGGGCAAAGCATTAGTATGCATGGAATTTTAGGTGTGACGATAGGTGCGATTTTGACCTGTTCAGAATTAATTGGAAGAAAATATTTAATTGATAAAATTAATGGTGCTTATCAAAATTCCGAAGCAAATCAATAAATTTGAATCATGGGAAAATTCAATTTGCCGCCCGTTGACCGAGTTCGGGGAATTACCAAAGAAGAATTCATCGAAAATTATTTGAAAAAGAAAAGACCTGTTCTGATAGAAGGATTGACTGATGCGTGGAACGACAAATGGCGGTTTGATTATATCAAAAAAATTGCCGGTGAGCAAATCGTTCCGCTTTACAACAATGAACCAACGCAGGGAAATAAAAGTTCTTACGAGCCGGTCACCCACATGAAAATGAGCGAATACCTTGACAAGCTCCAAAACAACGAACCTACCGATCTGCGGATTTTTTTCTATATGGTGAAAGACAATTTGCCTCAGCTGGAAAAGGATTTTGAATATCCGGACATCGGAATGAATTATTTCAAACGTATTCCGGCTTTGTTTTTTGGCGGAAGCAAAGCCCATACTTTTATGCACTACGACATCGATCTGGGTGATAATCTGCACATTCATTTTGAAGGACATAAACGCGTTTTATTGTTTGGTCCTGAGCAAAACACCAATTTATACAAGGTTCCCATGTCGATCTGTAACATTGAATCCATCGACATGAACAATCCTGATTTTGAGAAATATCCGGCTTTGAAAAACGCACAGGGATTTGAAGCCAATATGAAACATGGTGACGCACTTTATATTCCCGGCGAATGGTGGCATTATATTTCCTATATGAACGGCGGCTTTTCTATATCGTTACGTGCTTTACCCCAAGATCCGAGAAGATTTTTGGGCATGATGTATAACGTGTTTTTTATGCGGCATTTGGATTATTACATCCGTAAATTCCGTGGTCAAAAATGGATTGATTACAAAGAAAAATGGGCTTATAAAAGAACACACAGAAAGTTGGGGATCAAGTCACATGACTAAGTAAATTGCTCACCCTTGTTAAGTTTTAAATCACTGACAAATGCCTTAATTGCCTGATCTTTGTCCATTGGGCAAACCAATAATGCGTTTTCCGTATCAACAACGATGTAATTTTCAAGACCGTCCACAATAACGGCTTTATTTTGAGAAGTATAAATCAAAGAATTCTTTGTATTGTAAGCCAAAATATGCTTTCCTCTCTTCACATTGTCTCCTCCGCTTTTCTCCTGGTTGTCATACAAAGATTTCCAAGTACCCAAGTCGGACCAGCCAAAAGAGGAAGGAATCACATATACGTTGTCTGCTTTTTCCATAATCCCGTTGTCAATGGAAATAAACTGAACCGTTGAATATATTTTCTTTATTTCTTTTTGCCCTTTTTCACTTGAGAGTGCGTTCTGAATACTATGGAAAGATTCATACATTTCCGGAAGGTGTTCTTTAAACGAATTCAGAATCGTATTTGCCTTCCATATAAAAATCCCTGCGTTCCATAAGAAATCCCCCGATTTATAAAAAGCTTCTGCCAAATCAATTCCGGGTTTTTCAGTAAATGTTTTTACTTTTTTGATTTCTGATTTTTCGTCCGGAAAGTATTGGATATAACCATATCCTGTATCGGGTCTTGTCGGCTGAATCCCCAGTGTAACCAAAATTTCTTTTTTTTCAGCCTGTTCTAGTGCGAGCTCAAGTTTTTGGGTAAAAACACTTTCTTCAAGGATTACGTGGTCAGAAGGCGCTACCACAATATTAGCTTCAGGATTACGCGCATGAATCAACATTGCTGCATACAAATTGCAGGGTGCGGTATTCATTCCTTTTGGCTCCGCAATCACCCTTTCTTTGTCAATTTGTGGCAATTGTTCCAAAGTCAGGTCAATATATTCTTCCAAAGTGACAATATAGATTTGATCTTGCGGGATGATTTTACTCAAACGCTCAAACGTCTGCTGTAAAAAAGTTTTTCCCGTTCCCAAAAGGTCGTGGAATTGTTTTGGGTAATCCGACGTGCTCAAAGGCCAAAACCTTGAGCCGATTCCCCCTGCCATAATCACTCCAAAATAATTGCTGTTCATTCTTCGATTATTTCATCTATAATTGCCTGCCCATTTACCAAATACAATTTTCCTGTTTTGGCTTCTTTGCAAAGATACCTTATTTTTCGCTTTTCTCCCTTTTGAAAAATTCTTTTTCCCAATCTGAATTTTTGATTTTCTTTCAGGTTTTCAAGAATTCTTTCCGCATCACCTTCCTCCAAGAATAATCTTGTTCTTATGTGAGGGTCAGAAATCAGGTTGGCCGTGGGCCGGATCGCATGTTTAAGTATGAAAGGTTGCGATTCCTGATTGTAAACATCAATGGACTCAATTAATAATTTGCCAAAGGTTTCTTTCCATTCCTTTCCATGAGATTTAAGCTTTTCCGGGTAATTTTCATGAACCAATAAATGTGCAATCTCATGCGTCAGCACAAAGAAAAAAGCTTCCGGCTTCAATTCCCTGTCAAGGGTAATCTGGTGAATGTTCTTATCTCTTAAAAAAATATAATCACCTAATTTCGTTTTACGCGAAGGCTTAAGTTTAAGAATAAGATTTATTTCATTCAGCCATTTTTCAACGTGAATCAATCCTCCTTGGGGAAGATATTTTTCCAATGGTTTCAAATTCATTGGCGAAAGTTAAAAAATCTCGCATGACAAAAAAAGTCATAATTTTGCACGATATGTTGAAACTATTAGGCTTCATTGGCGCATACAGTATTTTCCTCGGAAAAGTTTTTAAAAAACCTCAGGGGACAAAGGTTTTTAGAAAACTCGTCATGCGTGAAGTATATGACTTAGGAATGAGCTCGGTAGGGCTGGTTTCTTTTATTTCCCTATTTATGGGAGCTGTTACAGCAATCCAGATGGCGCAAAACTTTCAAGGAGCAGACATTCCTGTTCCAAATTATTATATTTCCTATGCCACCAAAGTGGTTCTGATTCTGGAATTCTCTCCTACGATTATTTCGCTTATCCTTGCCGGAAAAGTTGGGTCTTATATTGCCTCCAGTATAGGAACCATGCGGGTTACCGAACAAATAGACGCCCTGGACGTAATGGGAATTAATTCTCCTTCATTTTTAGTAATGCCCAAAATCATTGCATCTGTATTTTTTAACCCTATTTTGATCATGATCAGTATCGGGATGGGATTAATAGGCGGGTATTTAATTGGCGAAGCAACCCAAATGTGGTCGAGCTCAGATTATGTCATCGGACTTCAAATCCCCATGGCAACACGCCTGTTTGTCTACACTTTTATGAAAACCATTTGTTTTGCATTTGTAATCGCAACCGTGCCGGCATTTTACGGTTACCATGTAAAAGGCGGATCTCTGGAGGTGGGGCGCTCAAGCACGTCGGCGGTAGTATGGACTTCGGTAATTTTGATTATATTGAACTTAATTCTAACCCAAACGATTTTGAGCTGATGATTGAGATAAAAGATTTAAAGAAATCGTTTGAGGACGTTGAAGTTTTAAAAGGAATTTCAACCGTATTTGAAACGGGAAAAACCAATCTGATCATCGGTCAGAGCGGTTCCGGGAAAACTGTATTGTTAAAATCGTTAACCGGATTGATTACTCCTACTTCGGGACAGGTCTTATTTGACGGACAAGACACGACAAAATTCAATTACCAGGAACGCCAGACGCTGAGGGGTGAAATAGGGACGGTGTTTCAGGGAAGCGCCCTGTTTGATTCTATGACCGTAATGGAAAACGTACGGTTTCCACTGGAAATGTTTTCCAACCTTTCGATGAAAGAAATGAACAAGCGTTCGGAGGAAGTTCTGGAAAGGGTAAACCTTACCAAAGAATCCTTTACAAAATTTCCGGCCGAAATTTCCGGCGGAATGCAGAAAAGGGTGGCCATTGCCCGCGCAATTGTAAACAAACCAAAATATTTGTTTGCCGACGAGCCGAACTCCGGCCTTGACCCAAAAACTTCTATGGTCATTGACCAATTATTACATGAATTAACCGTTGAATATAATACCACAACCATCATCAATACCCATGATATGAATTCCGTGATGGAAATAGGAGAAAATATTATTTTTCTTAAAAACGGATTCAAAGAATGGGAAGGAGACAAAAATGAAATTTTAACCGCGGACAATGAAGCGGTCATAGATTTCGTTTATTCTTCAAAGCTCTTTACCAAATTGCGTGAAGTTCTATTGGATGAAAAATCAAAAAATAAATCATAAACAAAAAAGTATGAAGAAGTTAATGTTATTAGGAATTGTCCTGATGGGATTTAATTCATTTGCACAAAATGTAGATTTCGGGCTTAAAGCGGGCCTCGTTTTTAATGCTGACAAAGGGGCTTTTAAAGCTTTTGACGGCGCCATTAACGAAAAAGGAAAAGGTTCTGTGGGATTTCAGGGTGGAGCTATGGTAAGAATCAAAGCCGGTGGATTGTACGTTCAGCCCGAGTTGCTTTATACCGCCTTTAAAAATGAATTTGAAGAAGGGGGAGAAAGCATCGACGTTAAGAAAAGCAGATTGGATATCCCTGTAAACGTAGGTAAAACCTTTGCAATGGGGTTGGTCCAAGTTCAGACCGGGCCGGTATTTTCGTTAAACTTTGAAGACACCGTCAAATCAAACGGAATTGATTTTCCGGATTCAGATGAAAGAGACCAAATCGGTTTGGGCTGGCAGATCGGAACCGGTGTAAACATCAAAAACCTAAATATAGATTTACGATATGAATTTGGTTTAGGTAAAACCGTGACGAAATATAACATTGCCGGAGCAGGTGAATACCAGACAGAAAACCGGACAAATATGCTAAATCTTTCAGTGGGATATTTCTTTTAAACCAAAAGAAACAAAAACATTTAATCCTCAATTTGTTAGAAAACACTTTGAGGATTTTATTTTTACCATTTATTTTGGGTTGATTTCTTAAAATTGTCTATTTTTGCACACTTGAAATTCAATCAAAAATGGCGAAAGGCAGAAAAAAACAGGAATATACAACGGAAAAAGTCCTTGAAAGTTTAAACGAAACAGCTTACAAAGCCGAGAACTTTTTCGAAAGACATTCAAAAATCATCATCGGTATTTTCGGAGCTTTGGCTTTGATTGCTGTCGGATATTTCGTTTACCTGAAAACCGTTCTGGAACCAAAATCTGAAAAGGCTTTTGTAGAAATGACTCAGGCAGATGAGTATTTCAAGCAAGACTCCGTGTTGCTTGCATTAAAAGGTAGCCCGGGAAGCTTTCAGGGATATGAGCAAATCATAGAAAATTATGGTGGGACAACCGGTGGAAACATTGCCCGTTATAAAGCCGGAGTTGCTTATTATCGTTTGGGTGATTATGCTTCTGCGGTTTCCAGCCTTGAAAAGTTTGAAACAGAAGATGAAGTGTTGAACGCACAGAAAAACGGAATGATCGGGAATGCTTTGGTTGAATCCGGAAAATTAGAACAAGGCCTTCCTTATTATGTAAAAGCGGCAGAAGCGACAAATCTGGAAGCAATTCAGACTCTTTACTATACAAAAGCAGGAAAGTTGGCCATTCAGTTAAACAAAAATGCCGATGCCTTGAAATATTTCCAAACATTGGCAGACAAATACCCCAATGCCGGTGGTGGAGAGGTTGATAAATTCATTGAAAGACTAAAATACGCAACAGGTGGCAACGGAAAATAAAAACCTATCTGCTTACGATAAATCAAAATTACCCAATGCCGAAGCTTATCGTTTCGGCATTGTTGTTTCACAATGGAACGACCACATCACACACAATCTTCAAAAAGGAGCGATTGAAACTTTACTCGATTTAGGAGCAAAAGAAGAAAATATTTCCAGCTATGAAGTTCCCGGCAGTTTTGAGTTAATTTTCGGAGCGAGCCAGCTTTGCAAAAAAGGAAATTATGATGCAGTGATTGTAATCGGCAGTGTGATTCGTGGTGAAACCGCACATTTCGACTATGTCTGCCAGGGCGTTACACAAGGTGTCAAAGATCTGAATGTAATATATGATACGCCTGTTATTTTCTGTGTTTTGACCGACGATAACGAACAACAATCCATTGACCGTTCCGGAGGAAAACACGGCAACAAAGGAACCGAAGCCGGGGTTACGGCAGTGGTGATGGCTTTGCTAAAGAACCAAATGAAAGGTTAATTCTTAAAAATCTGACTTCCGAATTCTTAATTCTAAATTCAACATCTTACCTTTGTAAGCTATGATTTCCACAGGAGATGTAATCCAATTGCTGCCCGATCATGTCGCCAATCAAATCGCAGCCGGAGAGGTCGTTCAGCGACCCGCTTCAGTTGTAAAAGAATTGATTGAAAACGCGGTTGATGCCGGGGCAACAGATATAAGCTTGGTTGTAAAAGATGCCGGGAGAGCACTGATTCAGGTAATCGACAATGGTTCCGGAATGAGCATCACTGACTTACGTCTGGCATTTGAACGCCACGCTACCTCCAAGATCCGTACGACAGAAGATATTTTCCACATACAAACAAAAGGATTCCGTGGTGAAGCCCTGGCCTCCATTGCTGCTGTCGCACAAATCGAAGCTATTTCAAAAAAGGATTCAAACGAATTAGGGAATAAGCTTACCATAGAGGGTGGAGCGGTCAAAGATCAAACCTCCGCTGCTTCACAAACAGGAACTTCCATTTCGGTTAAAAACCTGTTTTATAATGTTCCGGCAAGGCGGAATTTCCTGAAATCTAATCAAGTGGAATTACGGCACATTCAAGATGAGTTTTTGCGTGTCGCGCTGGCGCATGAACAAATTAATTTTAAGTTTTTTCATAATGATTCCGAAGTTTACATTCTCAAATCCGGTAATCTAAAGCAAAGAATTGTTCAGGTTTTCGGAAGAAAAATCGAATCACAGCTTGTGCCGGTTTCGGAAGAAACGGAAATTGTAAAAATCAATGGGTTTGCAGGTAAACCCGAAAGCGCGAAAAAGCAGAGAGGAGAACAGTATTTTTTTGTAAATCAACGATTTATAAAAAGCAATTATTTGCACAAAGCCATCGTTGATGCTTTTGAAAACTTATTGCCAAATCAATATGTTCCATCTTATTTTTTGTTTCTGGAAATTGATCCTTCAAAAATTGACATCAACATTCATCCGACCAAAACTGAAATCAAATTTGAAGATGAATATGCCATTTATGCCGTTTTGCGTTCGGCTGTAAAGCATTCGTTAGGGCAATTCAACATAGCGCCTTCTTTGGATTTCGATCAAAATCCGGACTGGGCGTTTATTCCGTCAAGACCTCAAAATAAAGAGATAAAAACCCCGGAAATACGAGTGGATCGGAATTACAATCCCTTTGAGGGCGGGGTCTCACAAAGGGAAATCAAACCGATGGAAGATTTATATAAATCATTTTCTGAGTTCGAAATTGAAAATTATCATCCGCAGGCGCTTTTGAGTAAAGAGGAATTCGCCTTAGCGGAATTAAGCGTTTTTCAGTGGCAAAACAAATACCTTGTCACGCAGCATAAAGGTGAGCTCCTTGTCATTGACCAAAACAGGGCGCATCAGTTGGTTTTGTTTGAAAATTTAAAAAAATCGGGGAGGGGCAATGCGCTCAGCCAAAGGTTATTGTTTCCAACTGAAATTCAGCTTAATGAAAGCGAAATCAGCTCGATGAAAAATTTTGAACTGGATCTGGTAAAATTTGGATTTGATTTGGAGTTCGGCCAAAATGAAATTTTGGTTACCGCTATTCCGACCGATGTACAAAACGAGCATATTCCTGCCATTTTTTCCGATTTCCTTCATGAACTCGAAATGCACGACAAAATTAGCTTTGAAGCGGAAATAGCCAAAATTATTGCTAAAAATTCTGCCATAAAAAAAGGGGAAAGTATGCATACGGAGCAAGCGAAACATTTGGCACAGCAATTGTTGCAATTGGGCGAACCGAATTTTTCACCTTATGGAAAACCGGTATTTGTTCAAATTCACGAAAGTGAAATCACTAAGAAATTAAATTAAAATATGTTCAATCAACCCATTCCGGCTGTTACCAAGAACTTGTTGATTATCAATGGTTTGTTTTTTCTGGCTAAAATTGTCCTTGAATCACGGGGAATTAATTTAGATGTTTATTTGGCGGCATTTTATCCCGAATCAATCAATTTCCATGGTTGGCAAATCATTACGCATATGTTTATGCATGCAAATTTTTCCCACATTTTGTTTAACATGTTTGCATTATGGATGTTTGGATCGGTTGCCGAACAAACATTAGGGGCAAAGAAATTCTTGATTCTTTATTTTGCTGCCGGCTTAGGTTCTTTTGTCTTATATAATTTTACTAATTATCTACAGGTTGAACAATTAAAAACAATTGTTGAAGCTTCGGGGGTGAATGTGAACGAGCTTTTACAAAATGTTAATAACCCTAATTATAGATTTTCATCTACCAATGTCGAAGCTACTCAGAAGTTAGCCGCTTATTTCATGACTCCCATGGTAGGAGCTTCCGGCGCTATTTATGGGGTTTTGGTAGCATTTGGTGTGCTGTATCCAAACGCAAAGCTTGCCCTTTTGTTTTTTCCTGTTCCCGTCAAAGCAAAATATTTTATTCCGGTTATGATTGCGTTGGAGTTTTTCTTGGCTATCCAAAATTACGCTTGGAACCCTATCGCGCATTTCGCGCATATTGGTGGTGCAATTATCGGATTTATTTTGGTAAGAGCCTGGAAGAAAAATTTACATAGAGAATGGTGATATGAGTGATATAATCCAACAATTAAAAACAAAATTCAAAGAAGGAGACGTTTCTATAAAATTGATTTTCATCAATACCGCGGTTTTTATACTGGCCATCCTTGTGAATTTCATCTTTTTTCGCGGAAATATTTCCGGAGTAGACCCGTATTTTGGTGCCCAACCATCTGTTGAGGGTTTTTTTAACCAGCCTTGGGGCGTTTTTACTTATTCGTTTTTTCATGGAAACCTATTGCACCTCGCGCTGAACATGCTAATGGTTTATTTCGTGGGAAAATTATTTCTGCGCTATTTCCGAAGTGAAGACTTTCTGACCTTTTATTTTTATGGTGCTTTTGGTGGTGTTGTGTTTTTTATGATTTTTTCCCATATTTTACATTACGGACAAATCCTGATTGGCGCTTCTGCAGCGGTTTATGCTCTGTTTTTCGCATTGGTTGCCTACATTCCCAAAACAAAAGTCCAGCTGATGTTCATCAATATCAATATTCCATTGGATTATGTTGGCTATGCGTTACTTTTTTTTGACTTAATTATGATTTTGTCCGGAGACAATATTGGCGGACATATTTCGCATTTAGGCGGAGCGGCATTTGGTTTTCTTTACATGAAACAATTTGAACGGGGAAACGACTTTCTGGGAAAGTTTATGCGAAAATTGTTTTACAGGAAATCGAAAATTCAAAAAAGACAATCCCAAAAGCCACCAAGAGATGATTATGAATTTAATTCTCAAAAGGTGGAAAAAAATCAGAAGGTAGATAGAATTCTGGATAAAATTTCACGCTCAGGTTATGAAAGCCTCAGCCGGGAAGAAAAAGATTTCCTTTTTAAATCAGGGAGAAATGGCTAATAAATTCTTTCGCTTAACCGGGTTGGATCCCGTATTTCTCGTCTCTCATTTATTGTTTTTGGGAATCACCTATACCATTTACCTGGCACCGCATATTGCGCCTTCTACCTTTCCGTTTTTCGGCATAATTCCTATTATTTATCCTATTTTGGTGTTGATTAATATAGTCTTGATCATCATTTTATTCTGGCGGCGTATTTCTTTTGCTTTCTTGTTTTTAATTTTATCCATCGGCCTATACAAGCCCCTTACAACCACATATCAATATTTTGGTAAAGAGCCGGAAATAGAATCAGACTTTAAAATGATTACTTTCAACGGAGAATATTTAAGAAAGGATGGTTTTGTTGAATTTTTTAATGAAGAAAAACCTGATGTTGTTCTGCTGCAGGAGGTTTACTGGCGAACCCAAGATTTTGAAAATTTAAAAAAGTCAGCTTTTAAGGATTATTACCACGAAAAACATTCCTACATTCAGATATTTAGTAAATACCCTATTATCGAATTCCAAAAAATTCTTTCGGGAGAAAACAAAACAATCGGGTTGGCGGCCTATGCCGATCTGGACACGGGAAAAGACACAATCCGCGTTATCAATGTCTACCTCGAATCTATGATGATTGATAAAAAGCTGGTAGAAGAAAGCCTGGACACAGAAAAAACAGAAGAAAGTTCAAAAAAAATAAAGAACAAACTCACAAAAGGCTTTTTGGAACACGAGAAACAAATCAAAAGAATAATTCCTTACATCGTTAATTCAAAGCACCCCGTCATACTTGCCGGTGATATGAATTCTGTCCCCAATTCGTATGAATACCAACAGATTTTGTACCGGTTAAATGACGCTTACCATACGGTTGGAAAATCTGCCGGAACCTCATTTCATGAATTCAAATATCCGCTAAGGTTAGATTATATTTTTCATTCAGATGAAATCAAACCCGTGAAATACGAAGTCTTGCGAAATGTAAAAATTTCAGATCATTATCCTGTCGTGGGATATTTCAAATTACCTTAAAATTGTATATTTGAATTTAAACATCAAATTTCTGTATGCCAACTAAAGAAGAATTCATTGGAGAAATTCAAAACTCCTACCGCTACAAAGGAGACAAAATCATATTGGGAAAAGCCAAATTAAATGGCGAAGTTTTAACAGAGGCCGAAGTTTCTATTGCCCTGAAAACCATGAATCGCCATGGGCTGATTGCCGGCGCGACAGGAACCGGGAAAACCAAAAGTTTACAGATTTTGGCCGAACAACTTTCATTAAAGGGCGTTCCCAGTTTGTTAATGGACGTCAAAGGTGACCTTAGCGGAATCGCCATGCCCGGAGAATCAGAAGATGCGGGAATACAGGAAAGACAAACTCTGCTGGGGTTGGATTACAATGCAGCAGGTGCTCCGGTGGAATTACTTTCATTAAGTGACGAGAAGGGGGTGCGGCTTAGGGCAACCGTTTCTGAATTCGGGCCAATTCTCTTCAGTAAAATATTGGAACTCAATGATACTCAAACAAGTATTATTTCCATTATTTTTAAATATTGTGACGACAAGGCTCTTCCTTTGGTCGATTTGGAGGATATAAGAAAAGTACTTCAATATGTAAGTGAGAATGACGAAGGAAAAGCCGAACTGAAATCAAATTACGGAAGCATTTCGCCGGCATCATTGGGGACCATTCTCAGAAAAATTGTTGCTTTGGAACAACAAGGCGCTACGAGATTTTTTGGAGAGCCTTCTTTTGAAGTCGCGGATTTAATGAAACAAAAAGACGGTAAAGGTGTTGTAAATGTAATCCGCCTGACAGACATTCAAAACAAACCCAATCTATTTTCAACATTCATGCTGAGTCTTTTGGCTGAAATTTATGAAACCCTACCGGAGGTAGGAGACCCAGATAAACCAAAATTGGTTATATTCATTGATGAGGCACATCTTATTTTTGAAGAAGCAAGCAAGGCCTTGCTCGATCAAATGGAAACCATGGTTAAATTGATCCGCTCAAAGGGAGTCGGGTTATTCTTTTGCACTCAGGTTCCCGGGGACGTTCCAGATGCGGTTTTAAGCCAGTTGGGGCTGAAAATACAACATGCTTTGAGGGGATTTACCGCCAAAGACAGAAAACAAATTAAGAAAGCTGTAGAAAACTATCCGATTTCAAAATTTTACAAAGCAGATGAGGTCATAACCCAACTTGGAATTGGGGAGGCTTTTGTAACTGCGCTGAATGAAAAAGGAATTCCGACGCCATTGGCACATACTTACATGAGAGCGCCTCTTTCTCGAATGGACATTTTGACTGATTCAGAAATTAATTCCATTACTACGGCTTCTGATTTAGTAAATAAATATCAAAACGAAATAGACAAAGAGTCCGCTTATGATATTTTATCTGAGAAGTTACAACGCGCCGCCGAATCTCCATCACAAGAAAAAAGACCTGTAGGACGGCCGAAAAAGGAAAAATCAACTCTCGAAACCATTTTGTCTGACTCTACAACCAAAAGCTTTATACGAACGATCGGAAACCAGCTTATCCGTGGTTTTTTTGGAAAACTAATAAAAAAATAAAAGTGTACGCGGTTCTTGATATTGAAGCCACCGGAGGAAAAAAGGGGGAAGAAGACATTATTGAAGTTGCCATATTTAAGTATGACGGCACTAAGATTATAGACCAGCTTATTTCTTTGGTTTCTCCGGAAAGAGAAATTGATCCGTACGTTCAAAGACTGACTCATATTACCCCCAAAATGGTCAAATCTGCGCCAAAATTTCATGAATTAGCCAAAAGAATCATTGAAATTACAGACGGTGCTATTTTGGTCGGACATAATGTGGAGTTTGATTACCGGATGCTAAAACAAGAGTTCAAAAAGTTAGGCTATACCTATTACCGTGAAACAATTGACACTGTTCCCTTAAGTGAAAAATATTTTCCTCAGGCAAGTTCATATTCCCTGGGAAAACTAAGCAAAGAGCTCGGGATTCCTGTTTCAGACAGACATCGCGCTTCCGGAGATGCACGAGCTACACTTGAGTTGTTTAAACTTCTCCAGGCAAAAGATTTTTTAAAGGATATTTCAAAAAAAGAAGTTGCTACCGAAAGAATACTGCCGGAGGGAAAGTTCAGTGAACATTATAGAAACCTTCCGAACGCCATCGGGTTATATTATTTTTTTGATGAAAACGACCAGGTGATTTACCTTTCGAAAGGTCTGAATATCGCTCAGAATATCAGAAAACTTTTGACCGGCAAAACAGGGCTTGGGAATCAGCTCAGGATTAGGTTTAATCATGTAAAAGCGGAAACAACCGGCAATGAGCTCATTTCATGGATCAAGGAAAACCATGAGATTAAGACCTTAAAGCCTGCCCTTAATTCAAAAAGAAAAAAAATAAATTTCCCTTATTCGATTTGCCTTCAGGAAAAAAACGGCTATAAAACCCTTGTTATTAATCGTTCGAATAAGAAAAATAACTGTCTGCTCCGAATGTCTTCCCTGTCTTTTGCTCAGCAATTCCTTTCTCTGATTACAGAAGAATACGAGCTTTGTCCTTTGCTAAATGGAACTTCCCCTTGTGAGGAGCATTGTTTCAGTTATGAAATAGGTGAGTGTCATGGAGCCTGTGTTGGAAATGAAAGTCCGGAAGAGTACAATATGAGAGTGGATCGTTTTCTCGATAAGATTAATCTCGACAACAAAACTTTTTTAATTACAGGTAATGGACGAACCTTAGGGGAAAATTCATTTGTGTGGATGAAAGACGGGGTTTGTGAGGGCTATGGATATTATGAGTTTCACCACCAGATAAATAACACGAAAAGAATCAAAGAAAGAATGATTCCGGTTGAGTCAGATGAAGATATTAATTCTATTGTAAAAGGATTTCTTTTTTCAGAAAAATACCGGGAAATTATTCCTTTGGACGCATAAATTAATCTTAAATTTCACCCAAAATAAACTTGAAAAATGACGGAAAAGGAGGAAAATGATTTAATCAGGCAAAAGTTTACCCCAAAAAACTGGAATGAAGTTAAGTCCAATGATTCCTGGGCACTCTTTAAGATTATGGCCGAATTTGTTGAAGGCTATGAAAAAATGGCTAAAATTGGCCCTTGTGTTTCCCTATTTGGGTCTGCAAGAACGCAGGTTGATTCTGATTATTACCACATGGCCGAAGAAATTGCTTTTCAACTTACACAGCTTGGGTTTGGTGTCATCACCGGCGGAGGGCCCGGCGTAATGGAAGCCGCAAATAAAGGAGCGCAGAGAGGAAAAGGCAAATCGGTAGGGATTGGCATAAGGCTCCCTTTTGAAGCAGGGCTCAACAAATTTGTTGATTATGATTACAGCATCAACTTTGATTATTTCTTTGCCCGAAAAGTAATGTTTGTCAAATATGCGCAAGGTTTTATTGTTCTGCCGGGTGGGATGGGTACCTTGGATGAATTTTTTGAAGCGGTCACATTAATTCAAACCAATAAAATAAGCCGGTTTCCTATTGTTTTGGTCGGGACAAAGTTCTGGTCGGGGCTGATTGACTGGTTAAAAGAAACCGTCATGGCAGCGGGAAATGTGAGTGAAAAAGATTTCGAACTCTACCGGTTGGTCGATACTCCCGAAGAGGCGGTAGGTCACATCAAGGCCTTTTATGATAAATATATGGTTAAACAAAACTTCTAAATCCTTTATACTAAATCGCAAGCATTGGCGTTGGTTTGAAATAGATGAATTATAAAAAATTAAAATATTTATATTTTGGGATGATTTTCATAGTGGCTTCGGCTTTTTATGGAATGGCTCAAAATACCAATTCTCGTTGGGAAGATCACTTTTCCTATTCCAACATCAGGCACATTTGGGAAATCAACGGATTGGTTTTTTGTAGCGCGGAAAACGGGTTGTTTTCTTACAATCCCGCTACAAATGAAGTCCAAAAGATTTCAAAAGTAAATGAACTGAATGACGTAGGGGTAAGCGCTTTCAATTACAACCCCTTTAATCAGATTCTTTTTATTGGTTATGAACGAGGGGAAATGGACATTTTAGGCCCTGGCGAGAACCATAACTTCCTGGAAATCCCCTTACACCAATCTTATACCGGAAGTAAGCAGGTAAACCATATCGCTACTTATCAGAATACCGCCATCATTTCCGGCGAATTCGGCCTGGCTTCATTTAGCCTGGAAGATCTTGAATTTATGGAAACTTCCTATTTTGTCCAGGGAGGTGTCTATTTTGGAGTAAAAGAATCAGCCATCTTAAACGGCGTGATTTATGCCGCTTCGGATCATGGAATCTTCTATCATGATTTAGATGAGTTTATCGCGAATTTTGTAACCTGGGAGCAGCCAGGGGGTATTCCGGTATCGGCTTTTCAAAACATTGTAGAATTTCAGGGCAATATTGTGGCAAGCACCAATGGATCCGTTTATCGTTTTGATGGAAACAACTGGTTGTTTATGGGTACTTTTTCAGGGTTAAAAGATTTAACCGTAAATGGAAACATCCTCAGTATTACCCAAACAAACCTGGTTTCAAATTACGATGAAAATTTCAGTTTGGTGGAAACCGTTTCTTTCGCGGAAGAATTAAATACCGGACTAAAAATAGGAACAACGACCTATGGAGGCTCTGTTTTGAAGGGTCTATTGGAAGGAATGAATGAAATCTACCCTGACGGACCCTATAACAATAAATCATATGCCATTACGGCCACCGGTGGTCAGATTTGGATAGCCCCGGGCGGCACAAAAGCTTTCAATTCCACACAAGGTAATGCCGATGGTTTTTATCATTTCAACTCTACGAAGTGGATTCACAATAAAAGCGAAGATATGCTCAATGCAAAAGATGTGGTGGACATTGAGGTAAACCCGAACGATACTACTGAAATCTTTGTTTCAACATGGTTTGAATATCCTTCCTGGGAGGACCACACCAACATAGGGTTATTACGGTTTAAAAGTGGCATTCTTCAAGATAATTATACCGCACAAAACAGCATTCCCGTAGGGTTTTGGAGAATCGGGGGGAGCACTTTTGATGAAGAGGGAAACCTTTGGGTGGGGCAATCTTATGTGCAGAGCGATCAAGGAAATTTAGGAACGATGATAGTAAAAAGAAGCGCGTCCGGAAGCTGGAGTTCCGTAGAAGTGACATTACAATCAGATGCAGGTGCCAGAAAACCTTTTGTCTACAACGGCTATGCATTTTTCCCTCTCCCAAGACAAGATCAGGGGTTAAGAATAACCAATATGGAGCAAGTGTACACAGTTTCTTCTGTATCCAATAATGGAAATTTACCTTCGAGCTCCGTTCTTACGGCCGCGGTTGATAAAAACGGGGTGCTTTGGATTGGAACTCTTCTTGGATTAAGAGTGTTGTATAACCCTATTGAAGCTGTACAATCGGGTAGTTTTGAGGCAGATCCTATCATCATCGAACAAAATGGAATCCCGGAAGCTGTATTAACTGATGTTCAAATTAATGATATTGAAGTAGATGGCGCCAACCGAAAATGGGTAGCCACTGAAAGTTCCGGTGCTTTTTATTTTTCTGAAGACGGAACCGAAACTATTTTCAACTTTACTTCTGCTAATTCTCCTCTTCCTTCCAATAAAGTTAACGACATTGAAGTGGACGAATCTAACGGGGTTGTCTATTTTGCCACAGAAAAAGGAGTTGTTTCTTACCGAAGCGATGCGGTAGATGTAGGAGAGTCTTTTGGAGATGTTTATTCTTACCCAAACCCGGTTCGCCCCGGATTTAATGGTGTTGTAACAATCAAAGGACTACCCAATGATGCTGATGTAAGAATTGTTGATGTTGTAGGAAATTTAATTTTTCAAACCAAAGCAGCAGGAGGCATCGCGCAGTGGGATACAAAAAACATGAAAGGAAAAGCCGTTGCTTCGGGTATTTATCTGGTTTTAATGACAAACCGAGATGCTTCAGAAACCAAACAAACAAAAATCGCCATTATCAGATAAATGATTATCCAAACTCCAGCAATTGTTATTTCTTCTTTAAAATACGGAGAAACGAGCAAAATTGTCAAATGCTACACAAAATCGTCCGGAATTAAATCATTTATTGCAAAAGGAATTTATTCAAAAAAAAACAAAACCAATCCTCTTTTTTTTTCCCTTAATCAGATCGAATTGGTTTATGAAGACAAAAACACCAATGGGCTTGAATATTTTCGCGGAGCCACCCAATTTCTTTACTATCAAACAATCCATAGTTCTCCACAAAAGACCGCCATCACACTTTTTTTAAGCGAAATTCTCAATTCAGTCTTGCAGGAAGAAGAGCCTAATGCGGCTCTATTTGATTTTATCGCTTCTTCATTTGAGGCTTTTGACAAAAAGGATTCTGCCTATGCTGATTTTCATTTGTGGTTTCTGATTAATCTTACAAAATATGTGGGATTTTATCCCAATATAAAGCATCAATCACTTTATTTTGATTTAACGAATGGGATTTCTTCTGACATTCGGCCAACAGAGTCTTACATTTCCGGCAATGAATTGAATGATTTAAAAAAGTTAATTTCTCTTGAATTCGTTAAACAATACAATAATCAATTTAATCATATCCAAAGAAAGTCCCTTTTAAATATTTTGCTAAAATATTATGGTCTTCATATTTCGGGTTTCCGGCAGCCAAAATCTTTAAACGTGCTGACGGTGGTTTTTGAATAAGGAGTGCCGGAAACGTCTTTTTTATGTGGCCTTTGCTAAAGTTAGACTGTTATAAAATCACCCTTCTATTTTTCTCTGACGCACAGCCTCATAAATACAAATTGCGGCAGCGTTGCTCACATTGAGAGAATCGACGTTTCCTTTCATGGGAATCTTTATGAGCGCTTCGGCATTTTCCGCCCAAAAATCCGAAAGGCCGGTAGCTTCTGTCCCTAAAATAATTGCCGAACCTTGGGTTAGGTTAATCTCATACAAATCCTGGGTTTCCTCGCGTAAAAATGTAGATACAATCTGAATGTTGTTTTGATGCAGCCAGCTTACTGTTTTTTCTTTTTCTTCCGTAACTACTTTGTTTGTAAAAATGGTGCCTACACTGCTTCGGATTACGTTCGGATTATAAAAATCTACCAATGGATCACACACAATCAGTAAATCTACACCGGCTCCGTCACAAGTCCGCAATATAGCTCCGAGGTTTCCCGGCTTTTCTACCGCTTCCAGCACAACAATAAGTGGATTTTCGGGCAAGGTGATTTCTTCTAAACCAACTTGCTTTGTTTTATAAACACCCACAATCCCTCCGGTTGTTCCCCGGTAAGCGATTTTTTCAAAAAGAGTGGGAGAGAGGTAATTTATTTTTGTCCGGTTCAAATCTAAAGAATCGGCAAAAAGGCTCTCACAAATAAAGAATGTTTCAGGCTCATAACCGGAAATCAGCGCCAGGTGATTTTCCTGAATTCCTTCCACAACAAAAAAACCTTGCTTTTTACGCTCTCGGGATTTTTCCTGAAGCTTCAGCAAGTTTTTTATCTTTGGATTCTGTGGGCTTTCAATTTGCATTGAACAAAATTAATTATTCAGCCCATTAATACAATTATTTAAGATTTCTTTTCTTTATTTAGTTGATTAAAATTTTATTGGAGATCAGATATTCAGCTATTTGCACAGCGTTTGTTGCGGCACCTTTTCTTAAATTGTCTGCCACAATCCAACAATTCATTGTATTGGGCTGAGAATAGTCCCTTCTGATTCTTCCTACAAAAACATCATCTTTTCCTTCTGCATATAGCGGCATAGGATATGTGTTGGTTTCCGGATTGTCTTGTAATATTATTCCTGGTGTTTCATGAAGAATTTTCCTCACTTCGGACTCCTCATAAGGGTGATGGAATTCAATATTAACCGACTCTGAGTGCCCTCCTTGAACGGGCACGCGTACAGCTGTCGCGGTTAATGCTATTGTCTTGTCGTTCAGTATTTTTTGTGTTTCACGAGAAAGTTTCATTTCCTCTTTTGTATAGCCCAATTCTTCAAATACATCACAATGTGGCAATGCGTTTTTAAAAATCTGATAGGGGTACACTTTCTTTGAAATTGTTCCGGATGTTTCCGCCTCTAACTGTTCTACCGCCTCTTTCCCCGTTCCCGTAACAGATTGATAGGTAGAAACAACCACTCTTTTAATATCATATTTTTTATTCAGCGGGTTCAACACCATGACCAACTGAATGGTTGAACAATTAGGATTGGCAATAATTTTATCGGCTCTAGTAAGAATTTCCGCATTGATTTCAGGAACAACCAAGGGAACATTAGGATCCATCCGCCATGTAGAAGAGTTGTCAATAACTGTTGTGCCTACCTTTGCAAATTCAGGAGCCCATTGTTTAGAAGTTTCACCTCCGGCAGAAAAAAGCGCAATTTCGGGCCGCTTGTTAATAGCGTCTTGCATAGACACTATGCTATAATCCCTTCCCTTGAATTCTATTGTTTTTCCAATAGATTTTTCAGAAGCAACAGGAATCAGCTCCGTTAAGGGGAAATTTCTTTCCTCCAATATTTTTAACATTACCCTTCCTACCATGCCCGTGGCTCCGACTACCGCAACTTTCATGTTTGTTCTAAATTTGTTCAAAATTATGATATTTAGCTGAATTGCCTGAGCATTTTTAACAGATTTAAATCATTGGCTTTATTGTAACTTTGTCATCAATGGAATTTAAACGACTCTTTTTTTTATTTATCTCGATCGGTTTGTTTTATCGTCCTGTTTTCGCACAAAATGAACGACCAAAAGTGGGGGTAGTTCTCAGCGGAGGCGGTGCGAAAGGGTATGCCCATATCGGGGCTTTAAAAGTAATTGAGGAAGCCGGGATTAAAATTGATTATATCGGAGGCACCAGCATTGGAGCCATTGTGGGGGGATTGTATGCTTCAGGTTATTCCGCTGAGGAATTAGAAGAAATCATGTATTCCCTTGATTTAAACAATCTGATCCTGAATGAAAAATCCCGTGCCGAATTGCCTTTTTTTGATAAGTCCTACCGGGAAAAATATATACTTGAACTTCCTTTTGATAACTTTAAACTTAGTTTTCCAAATGCATTGTCAAGCGGGCAAGGAACGGCTGATGAGTTAAGTTACCTCTTTCGTCATGTTCATGATATTGATGATTTTAACAAGCTTCCTATTCCTTTTGTTTGTGTGGCTACTAAGTTAAGCAACGGCGAATCAGTTGTTTTTCATTCAGGTTATCTCCCACAAGTTGTATTGGCGAGTGGCGCCTATCCAACATTATTAGAGCCCGTTTCAATAAATGGAGAATTGTATATTGACGGGGGTGTACGGAATAATTATCCGGTGCAGGAGGTAAAAGATTTAGGTGCCGACATTATCATTGGAATAGATTTGCAGGAAGGTTTACTGGATGAAGATGAATTGAATTCTGCGACAAAAGTTATAGAGCAAATAATTTCATACAATATTGCAGAAAAATCGGCAGAACAAAGTGAATTAGTTGACCTGACAATCCGCCCAAATCTTAAAGGTTATTCTGTGACGAGTTTTGATGACAAGAACAGTATTATCAACGCCGGTAAAAAAGCGGCTGAGGAAGTTCTGCCGGAATTAGAGGAAATCGCTGAATTACAAGGATTTCCCAACATTGAGCATAAAGCATTTGAGTCTGGTGAATATGTCTTAATCAGAGACTTGGAAATAAAGGGGCTGGAAACATATAACCGCTCTTATATAAAAGGAAAAATTGGGATACAGCCGCCGCAACTTGCAAATTATCAACACATTAGAGATGGGGTTAAGGCTTTGTATTCTTCCGGGAATTTCAGCAAGGTTTACTACCGAATAAAAGACAATGAAAAAGGAGAAAAAACACTTTATTTGTTCATTAGAGAAAAACCCACTAAACAATCTGTAAAGTTTGGGCTGCATTATGATGATTTGTTTAAAACAGGATTATTATTAAATTTTACCGGGCGACATTTCTTATTTGATAATTCAACTCTTTCCGCAGATTTAATATTGGGTGACTTTCCAAGATATGTGGTAAATTATTATGCCGACAACGGTTATTATCCAAGCTTTGGGGTAAGCCTTATGTTTAAGCAGTTTAATGAAGGAACAAATATGAAAAACTTTGATCCGGATTATGAAGACGTCTCACTTGATTACCAATTTGATGAATTCATAAATCAAGCCTATGTACAATCTACTTTAGTTGAAAAATATGCGTTGGGAGGTGGAATTGAACACCAATACCTCAATATCAAAACCAAGAACCTCCCCGTTTCCAACCCATTGAAAGTAATAGAAAACAGCTATTTCCTTAGCGCTTACGGATATATAAAAGCAGACAACTTGGACAACCCCAATTTTCCCAGAAGCGGTATACGGCTTGATGGGAATTTCAAATACATTTTTAAATCCAATTCAGACGATTTTACTGAAACATCAATGGTAGACGTTGAAGCACAATGGAACCAACCGATTTCTCATTGGCTCTCTCTTCGTTCCTTTGCTTCTTTTGGCTCCTACTTTAGCAATTATCCTCCTATTTCTCAAAAATTTATTTTAGGCGGCTATGTAGAACAGGATTTTTTAAATTATTCCCGTTTTTATGGTTTGCCTTTTTTATCAGCTGCGGGTGACAACAAGCTAACTCTGGGCTCCGCCGTTCAAGCAAAATTTTTAAAGAACCATTATGTCTCAGGAGTTGTAAATGTGGGAAATATAACCGATGATTTTAATGAATTAAACCTCTTTCAGTACAAATATGTTGGATATGGTGTGGGGTATGGCTACGACAGCCCGTTAGGACCTATTATTGGGCTTTGGACCTATTCTCCAAACACAAAAAGCGGATTGTTCAATGTTTCTCTCGGATTTTGGTTTTAACTTTGCAAAATGATTTCTTTTTTCTACGAGACTGATTTTAAAATCAATAAGGCGGCGAATTGGAAAAAATGGATTGAATCTGCCGTAAAAGATGAAGGGTTTAAAACAGATGACATCAACTACATATTTTGTGATGATGAATATCTATTACAAATTAACATTGATTATTTACAACATGATTATTATACAGACGTAATCGGGTTTCAGTATTCTGACGGGCCGGAATTATCAGGTGACATTTACATCAGCATAGACCGGGTCAAAGACAATGCTGCCGAAAATAAAATCAGTTTTGACAAAGAATTAAGCAGGGTAATGATTCATGGTATTTTACACTTCATGAATTATAAAGACAAAACAGAAGAAGAAATCGAGAAAATGAGAACCGCTGAAGACAAATGGCTCTCTCTTTTTGATGAATTAGCTTAATTGTTCCACGTGGAACATTAACCGAAAATAAAACGTAGAATGTTTTTAAATGAATATGACATAATCGTGGTGGGCGGTGGTCATGCCGGAGCAGAAGCCGCGGCCGCAGCCGCCAATATGGGGGCAAAAACACTGTTGGTTACCATGAACCTTCAGTCCATTGCACAAATGTCCTGCAACCCCGCCATGGGAGGAATAGCAAAGGGACAGATTGTTCGTGAAATAGATGCCTTGGGCGGAATGTCTGGGATTGTAACCGACAAAACCATGATTCAATTCAAAATGCTCAACCTGTCAAAAGGCCCGGCCATGTGGAGTCCCCGTGCTCAATCTGACCGGATGAGATTTGCAGAGGAATGGCGCCTTACATTGGAAGGGAATCCAAACGTAGATTTCTTTCAGGACATGGTAAATGGCCTTTTAATTGAAGAGAATAAAGTGGTGGGAGTCAAAACCGGAATGGGCGTAACCATTCGTTCCAAAGCGGTAATTCTTACAAATGGAACTTTTTTAAATGGTTTAATTCACATTGGTGAAAAACAATTCGGCGGCGGAAGAATGGGTGAAAAAGCCGCCACAGGAATCACTGAACAATTGGTAAATCTGGGATTTGAATCAGGCAGAATGAAAACAGGAACTCCTCCTCGAGTCGATGGACGCTCTCTTGATTTTTCCAAAATGGAAGAACAAAAAGGAGATGAAATTCCCCAAAAATTCTCGTTTACAAATACGCCTAAACTTTCCGCACAAAGAAGCTGCTGGATTACCTATACCAACTCTGAAGTCCACGATTTACTGAGAGAAGGATTTGACCGTTCCCCCATGTTCAATGGCGCGATTCAAAGTACAGGGCCAAGATATTGCCCTTCAATAGAAGATAAAATCAATCGTTTTGCAGAGCGGGAAAGACATCAGATTTTTGCTGAACCAGAAGGATGGAAAACAATCGAGTACTATGTAAATGGGTTTTCTACCTCATTGCCGGACGATGTTCAGGCAAAAGCGCTTCGTTCTGTCCCGGGGTTTGAGAAGGTGAAAATATTCCGTCCCGGATACGCCATTGAATATGACTATTTTCCCCCAACACAGTTAAAGCATACATTAGAAACAAAACTGATTGACAATTTGTTTTTTGCGGGTCAGATCAATGGGACAACCGGTTATGAAGAGGCGGCGAGCCAAGGCCTGATGGCAGGAATAAATGCTTATTTAAAAATAAATGAAAAAAGCCCTTTTATACTAAAGCGAAACGAAGCTTATATTGGTGTTTTAATAGATGATTTAATTACAAAAGGAACAGAAGAGCCCTACAGGATGTTCACATCAAGAGCTGAATACAGAATCCTTTTAAGACAAGACAATGCAGATGAAAGACTAACGCCATTGTCCCATGAAATCGGGTTGGCGTCAGAAGAAAGGTTGAAAAAAATGGAGGCAAAATATGAAAAAGCGGGACGCTTAATCCGCTTTTTTGAAAATCAATCCATTTTGCCAACAGAAATAAATCCGGCAATCGAAAATGGTGGCGGCTCTCCTATAAGCCAAAGTGTAAAAATGGTTTCTGTAATTACCCGCCCGGAAATCTATATGAAAGATCTTACAAATCTACCTCGTGTTAAAGACTATATTTCTGAAAACAAATTGAGCGATGAAGAAATAGAGCAGGCAGAAATCCAAATAAAATACAAAGGCTATATTCAAAAAGAAAAAGACAATGCGGACAAATTAAAACGCTTGGAAAATTTAAAAATTCCCAAAGATTTTGACTATTCACAGCTAAATTCAATTTCTACAGAAGCCAGGCAAAAGCTAAACAAAATCCGGCCGGAAACCATTGCACATGCCTCAAGAATCAGCGGGGTTTCGCCTTCTGACATCAGTATTCTTCTGGTCTATATGGGAAGATAAGCTCAATGTTCCACGTGAAACAACTCAGAAAGTGACTGAAAAAGAAAGAATTCCAAAGCAATCTCTATTAAATTTGAAAGATCATTTTCTTTCTCAAGAAGAGTTTGAATTATTTAGAAATGATAAGTTCGGCTTTTTAGAAACACATCCTCGTCCTTTGGATGATTTGGCTAAATATTATGATAGTTCCGATTATATTTCCCATACAGACTCTCAGAATAATTGGTTTGAAAAAATTTATCAGCTTGTAAAAAACTACAACATCAGATATAAATTTTCAAAGCTGCATAGCCCCGGCCCGGGTTCGAAAATTTTAGATTATGGGTGTGGGGCAGGAGATTTTTTACTTTATGCTCAAAATAAAAAACTGGATGTTTTCGGGATTGAGCCCAATGCGTCAGCTTTGAAAATTACGCAGGAAAAAATTGGGAAGAATAATGCATCAAACAAATCAATTCTTGAAATAAACGAAAGATTTGACATTATCACATTATGGCACGTTTTAGAGCACATTCCAAATTTGTTCGAATTTATTGAACAGTTAAAATTAAAATTGAATCCGGGTGGAAAAATTTTGATAGCAGTTCCCAATTATGAATCTTTTGATGCAAAATTCTACCGGGAATATTGGGCGGCTTATGATGTTCCCCGTCACCTTTGGCATTTTGCTCCAGACAGCTTTGAAAAGCTTTTTAACAATTTTGGTATGAAAATTGAAAAAAAGTATCCGCTGTGGTTTGATAGCTATTATGTATGTATACTTTCTGCAAAATATAAAAAATCATCGTTTGGATTTGTAACAGCCTTTTTGATTGCTACTTTGTCAAATTTAAATGGTGTCTTCAGCGGAAATTATTCTTCAGTCATCTATCAAATCACGAAAAACGAAAATTAAAGCGAATTTTGAATTATCTTTATACCAAATAAGGGTTTGGTCGATTTCAAAAAGATATTTGCTTAAATTTAATTTATAACGGTCGTTTTTAGTAAGAATTTTTAACAAAATTTATATAATCTATGAAACCAATGATTCAAAAACTCAAAAATTCTATTAAAATGGATTTGAGTAAAAATTTCATCTATTTAAGTTTAATTACTCTTTTCATGGTAAGTTCTTGTACCAATACAAAAGTTCTTGCCGATAATGAAAAACTCATGCGTGGCGACTGGCTCGTAACAAATGTTTCGGTAGAGGGAATAAATCAATCTTATGTGGATGTAACTGTTTTCGACGAAGCCAATTCAAAATGTTATGAAGGGTCTGCTTGGCACTTGGTTCAAAACAATGCAACTGGAAACTATACATTCAACGCGGGAGCTGACTGTCCTTCGGGAACAACAAAAATCAAATGGTTTGTCACCGAAGAAAATGGACAAATGTATTTCAACTTCAAAAAAGTTTATGAGGGTGAAAAACCTAAAAATGTTGTAGATGGATACAAAATGAGAGTTGCTTCCAATACGGGTTCAACTATTGTATTGGTTCAGGACTTAATGTTTGAAGGAAAACCAATCAGCGTATCTTATACTTTTCAAAAAAACTCTTAATTAATTAAAAACCAAATCATTATGAATAATTTAAAAATAAATTTGATTACCCTTTCCGTAACTGCCGGATTGTTACTTTCCAGTTGTGAAGCGGTACAAAACACCAATCATACACAACGCGGAGCCGCTGTTGGGGCTGCTTCTGGCGCTGTAATAGGTGGCGTTTTGGGTAACAATGTAGGTAGCGGTGACAACGCTGTGCTTGGCGCAATTGCCGGAGCCGTAATCGGAGGTGTTGCCGGAGGTGTGATTGGCAACCGTATGGACAAACAGGCGGAAAGAATTGAAAACACACTACCCGGAGCAGATGTGGTAAGAACAGCTGAGGGAATTCAAGTAATTTTGGACGAACAGTCTGATGTTCGTTTTGAATACGATAAATCAGATTTAACCGCGCAAGCAAAAACGAACATTGACAAGTTGGTGACCGTTTTCAATGAATACCCGGACACAGACATACTTGTAGTCGGATTTACTGACAGCAAGGGCTCTGATGAATATAACCAAGGGTTATCTGAAAGGCGCGCAGCGTCAGTAGTAACCTATCTTAAATCCAAAGGAATTACTTCCTCAAGACTTTCCTCAATGGGGCAAGGAGAAAGCAATCCAAGAGGGGATAATGAAACCGATGCCGGTAGAGCACAGAACAGGAGAGTTGAATTTGCTATTACTGCAAATGACAAAATGATTGAAGACGCACAACAAGAAGCTCAAAATTAAAATTTCGCAATCATTATAATACAAAAGCACCATTTTTGATGGTGCTTTTTTTGTATTTATATTCATTCCCGTCAAAGATCTTTCCGACGGGTTAAAAAGAAAAACACCTCAAAAGAGAGGTGCTTTGTGGAGAAGATGGGGCTCGAACCCACGACCTTTAGACTGCCAGTCTAACGCTCTAGCCAACTGAGCTACATCCCCGGAATTATTTTGCAATGTTATGCATTTTTTTCCAATCAACAATTTTATCTAAAATAACTTGTGCTAATTTTTCTTTGCTTTGTATTGTCCAACCCGCAATATGAGGTGTAAGAATCACTTTTTCTGAATGCAGCAAATATTGAAACTCTTCCGGAAGTTGATCTAGATTCAATTTTTCAAAAGACGGTCTTTCATACTCATGAACATCTAAACCTGCGCCCTTTATTTTTCCCGATTTTAAAGCTTCCACCAAATCCTTTGTCACTACTGACTTTCCACGGGCGGTATTAAGGAAATAAAAAGATTTTTTAAAGGATTGAATAAATTCTATATTTATCATTCCAACCGTTTCAGGAGTTTGTGGTGTATGAAGGCTTACTACGTCTGCTTGATGAAAAAACTCATTTATTGATACCTGCCGCGCATTACCGTCTCCTACATTTTCTTTTATATCATAACAAATCGCCTCAACGTCAAACCCATTGAGTCTTTGGGCAAAAGCTTTCCCCATATTCCCATATCCGATTATTCCTACGGTTTTCCCCATCAGTTCATCGCCTCGGTTTTCTTCTCGTTTCCAAATTCCGTTTCGAACTTCAAGATCTGCAAGATTCAATCGATTCATCAACATCAAAAGCGTCCCAAGTGTGTGTTCTCCAACGGAATCCCTATTTCCTTCCGGCGCATTAAATAAAGTGATGTTTCTTTTGGCCGCAAACTCTTCGTCAATGTTCTCCAGCCCCGCACCAACACGGCCTATAAACTTTAAATTTTCGGCCTTGTCAAGGAACTCTTTATCCACCGGGATTCGGCTTCTAATTATAATTCCGTCGTAATTAGAAATCTTATCTAACAGAACTTCTTTTGGTGAATAATAATCCTCATCAACTTGGAACCCTGCTTTTCTTAACCCATTGTTCAGCAATTCATGGTTAGTGTCAAGTGCTAATATTTTCATTTTTGAATAAATGGCTGTTGAGTCCGTTTTATTAAAACCGACACTTGCAAAGTTAGCAAATTCGAATCTGTTAAATCTCTTTTTTCAAAATCTTTATCTTTGTAAAATGACGATTCAAGAAATCCAAAATGAAATTATAGACGAATTTTCATTTTTTGAAAATTGGGAAGAACGATATGAGTACCTGATTGAATTAGGCAAAGCATTAGTTCCTATTCCGGAAGAAAAGAAAACAGATGATAAAATCATCAAAGGCTGTCAGTCAACCGTATGGTTAGATGCCCGGATGGATGGAGATAAAATGATCTTTGAGGCCGATAGTGATGCAATCTTACCAAAAGGATTGACGGCTTTGCTGGTTCGTATGTACAACAATCAAAAGCCAGGAGATATTCTGAATTCTGAAACCAAGTTCATTGAAGAAATCGGGTTGCAGGAATTTCTTTCTCCTACCCGCGCCAATGGCTTGCTGGCGATGATCAAACAATTTAAATTTTACGCAATAGCCTTTCAGGCAAAAACCAAAAAACAACCTTAATTTATGGATGGAATTTCATTGTTTCAAGCTTTCATTTATCTGTTGGCCACAGTAGTTTGTGTTCCTATTGCAAAACGTTTTGGAATGGGCTCCGTACTGGGTTACTTAATTGCCGGAGTTCTAATCGGTCCTTTTATATTGGGGCCTTACCTGGGAATTTGGTCAGGAGAGGAGGCCAAAGACATCATGCATGCGGCTGAGTTTGGGGTTGTAATGATGTTGTTTCTTGTCGGTTTAGAGCTTGATCCGAAGGAATTCTGGAATATGCGGAGGAAAATTGTTGGTATTGGAAGTATTCAGCTATTCGGGACTATTTTAATCATTTTTCTACTTTGTTATCATTTTCTGGGTATTTCATTTGGCACATCAGTAGCTATTGGCTGCGTGGTGGCTATGTCTTCTACTGCAATTATTTTACAAACTCTTTCTGAAAAAGGATTGACAAAATCTCCCAGCGGACGTGCAAGTTTTTCCGTATTGTTGTTCCAAGATATAATGGTCATTCCGATTTTGGCTATTTTACCCTTGTTGGCCGCTAATTCTACCATAGTAACGGAACACGCACATGATACTTTGCTTGACGGCGCTCCCGGCTGGATGAAAACCCTTGCCATCCTTTCTGCAATTGGTATTATCTTTTTCGTAGGAAATTATATTGTAAATCCCTTTTTTAAATACATTGCCCGTCTTCAAGTAAGAGAATTGTTTACTTCGTTTGCGTTGATGCTGGTCATTGG
>PJTQ01000194.1_pt1 | contig 70661 bp, 57 predicted proteins | sample 1512231 | NCBI WGS metagenome assembly PJTQ01 (sample SAMN08177688, study PRJNA422409) | Soil metagenome, whole genome shotgun sequencing project. | isolation source: Soil (3) enriched on wood chips | place: USA: Madison | collected 2015-01-15 | reverse complement strand
TCTAACAGCCCTTCGGGCATTAATAAGGCCAATAGTCTACGTTCAGCGTTTTGCAATGTAATATATTTTAAGATTGCTAAACTAAGAATTTATTTATCTCCCCCCAAGAATTCCGATTGATCCTTTATAATCTTTTCAGGGGATCACTTTGGCCTGGCGAAATGGGATCACTTTGGCCTGGCGAAATGGGGACACTTTGCTTTGGCCGAAGGGGATCACTTTCTTTTGGTAGAGGGGGACAGTTTCTGATGGTTTAGGGGGATCATCTTGGAGTGGTTTATCCACGTATTTACTATTGCAAGAAAACAGACGAATGTCGAACCCCAAGAATAAATACACTGTTTTCGTATATAGCTTATTTTCAGCAAATCATAGGAAATAAAAAAAGAGGCATACCAGAATTAGGACTGGATTTTGCCTCTTTTGCAACGTTGGTAGCGGGGAGCAGGATCGAACTGCCGACCTCAGGGTTATGAATCCTGCGCTCTAACCATCTGAGCTACCCCGCCATTTTCGGTATGCAAATATAGTAATTCGGAATGATTTTCAAAGTGATTTTTCTATAAAATAGCGAACATTTCCTTACGCAAATCTCCTAAAAGATCACAAATCCTTAAAAATGAAAATCATGTATTGTTAAAAAGTAATTTATTGTGAATAAAATTTGTCAGTGGAGCTATACAATTAGAACAAAAAATTGTATACTTACAGCCAACAGGTAGAAAAATATTAAAGTAAAGATTACTATGTCAGAAAAAACCAAAATAGAACTTGAATATATCATTAATTCATCTCCGAGGATACTATACCCTTATTTAGTTGAACCCAACGACTTGGCACAGTGGTTTGCTGATGATGTGATCTATCAGGATGGTGTTTATGAATTCATTTGGGACAACGAATCATATAAAGCTAGGCTAGCCAGCTCAAAAGAAAACAAATACGCCAAATTCAAATGGATTGATGATGAACCTCATTATTTTGAGATGGAGATTATCCAAGACGAGCTGACCAATGATGTAGCTCTTTCTATCGTGGACTATGCCAAAGACGAGAACATCGAAGACCGGACAAAAATATGGGATAACTCAATAAGCTATCTGCAAAGTGTAATAGGTGCATAAAAAAGATTATCTTTGTATATTATTTGTCTCTCCTTAACCTGTTAATTGTAGAGGAAAGATAGCTTATATGAAACCTGCATGAGCTGCCATCCGGCAGACAAAAAAACAATATAGCTCATGCAAGCTTCATTGCCTTTGAAAGGTAATTAAAACAATGAAAAAGGTACACTTACTTATACTTCAAGCATTTATAAGGCCATTCCTAGTCACATTCTGTATTGTGATGTTTGTTCTTTTGATGCTTTTTCTATTCAAATATATCGACGATCTCATCGGAAAAGGCTTTGAGTGGTATGTTATCATGGAACTTATCGGCTATCAATGTGCCGTACAGTTATCCATGGCTTTACCCTTGTCAATGCTACTGTCATCCATCATGACCTTCGGAAATCTGGGTGAAAGCTATGAATTGGTGGCTATCAAGGCAGCAGGCTTTTCATTGCGTAAAGCAATGACCCCCCTCTTTTTTCTTGTAGGCATATTCGCCAGCGGCTCTTTTTTATTCTCTGACTACATTTTGCCTGTAGTCAATCTTAAAATGGGGTCACTACTATATGATGTCCGAAATAAGAAAGCAGATTTTTTTATTAAAGCCGGAATTTTCAACAACACCATTCCTGGCTATTCCATACGTGCCAAAGATAAAAGCAAAGATGGCACAAAACTATATAGCCTTACCATCTACGACAATACCAAGGGCAGCGCAGGTAGTAATGTTTTATTGGCAAAAGAGGGCTACATGTATAATTCAAGGGATCAGAATTTCATGATCCTGAAACTGAACGACGGGGTACGGTATGAAGACAGCCGTGCTAAAGACGCAAAAAAATACGACCCACGCCAACAATTTACCCGCTTCTATTTTAAAGAAACCGAACAGAAATTCAGCATGGAAGCGTTTCAGATGAAACGAACCGATGAAAACTTATTCAAATCCCATCATCAGATGCTTAATTTGAAACAGTTAAAGCTCAAAACAGATTCCAATCAGATGCTAATCGATAGCCTTGAGGTTCTTTATGCAAGGGAAAGCAGGTCATACATACAATTCAACTCATCCTATTATAAAAAAGAAAATGTCGCCCCAGCCCAAATCAGCCCCACAAAAAGCATGGTTGATTATATCCCAAAATCATCAAAGGCCTCGACACTGAGCAATGCATTGATGCAAGTTCAGCAGGTGACCGATATGAACGCGAACAGACTGTCGGAATTCCAACGGATGGTTGATTCAGACATCCGGTATCGGATTGAATACCATCGTAAATTTACATTAGCGGTATCTTGTCTCCTACTGTTTGGCATTGGTGCCCCACTTGGTGCCATAATTCGAAAAGGAGGGTTAGGTGCGCCCGTTGTATTGTCGATTATTTTCTTTTTGACCTATCACATTATATCCACTGTTGCGGAAAAATCGGCAAAAGATGCTGCTATTACACCATTTTGGGGAATGTGGTCCGCCATATTTATCTTGACGCCTTTAGCCATATTCCTGACATACAAATCTACGACAGACTCAGCTTTGTTTGATTTGGATCAATATAAAATCAAAGCACAATTGGTTTGGGACTGGATTAAAGAGAAGCTACCTATTAACAGAAAAAAAGCCTCATAACAGCTTTATGACGGCATTATTATAGAAAGAACGAAAAACAAATTTACCTTTGTATTTATTAGAAAATGATAGATGTATCAATGGATATCAAACTGAACACGATAGAAGAAGCGATAGAAGATATCAAGTCGGGAAAAGTCATTATCGTCGTGGATGATGAAGATCGTGAAAACGAAGGCGATTTTGTAACTGCAGCCCGCAACGCTACCCCTGAGGTTATCAACTTTATGGCTACCCATGGGAGAGGCTTGGTGTGTGCTCCACTAACCCAACAACGTTGTAAGGAGCTTAAGCTCGAACCAATGGTCGGGCAGAATACAGCCGTTTATGAAACAAATTTTACAGTTTCTGTGGATTTACAAGGTTATGGATGTACGACAGGTATATCCGCCTCTGATCGTTCAAAAACAATAAAGGCGCTCATCGATCCAAATATTAAACCCGAAGAGCTAGGTAGACCTGGACATATCTTTCCGTTAATAGCGATGGACGGCGGTGTATTGCGCCGTACAGGACATACGGAAGCATCCGTAGACTTGGCTCGTTTGGCGGGCTTTGAACCTGCAGGTGTATTGGTTGAAATACTAAAAGACGATGGTGAAATGGCCAGACTACCGGACTTAATGGAGGTCGCCAAACGCTTTAATCTAAAGATTATTAGTATTGAAGACCTTATCGAGTACCGTCTTAAACATGACACGCTAATCAAAGAAGAGGTCATGGTAAAAATGCCGACGGAGTTTGGTGATTTTCAGTTGAAAGCATTCACACAAAAAACTACCGGCGAGCAGCACCTCGCACTATACAAAGGCGAATGGAACGAAGATGAACCAGTACTCGTTCGCGTACACAGTTCCTGTCTCACCGGAGATATTTTTGGCTCGTGTCGTTGCGACTGTGGCCCTCAGCTGCACAAAGCTATGGAAATGATCCAAAAAGAAGGGAAAGGCGTCATTGTATATATGAATCAAGAAGGCCGTGGCATTGGGCTAATTAATAAACTTCATGCTTATAAACTGCAGGAAGAAGGTATAGATACTGTAGATGCGAACATTCAACTTGGTTTCCAAGCTGATTTGCGGGACTATGGTGTAGGTGCACAAATCCTCCGTCATCTCGGTGTAACCAAGATGAGACTTATGTCTAATAACCCAACGAAGAGAGCTGGCCTGATCGGGTATGGTCTTGAAATCGTGGAAAATGTACCCATTGAGATAACCCCTAACCCTTATAACGAGGACTATCTCAAAACAAAACGAGATAAGATGGGACATTCGATCTTAAAAAACTTATAAGCAAAAAGGGGATTACGATCCTCTTTTTTGTTTTTTATTTGAACAATTTTTCTTCCGGAATGTTTTCAGACAAAGACCATGCAACATCAACTCTTTATCGAACAAGCTTATATTAACGGTAAATTTATCCGTTCTGATAAAACATTTGAGGTCATCAATCCCTCAACCGGTAAAGCCATTGGCCAACTGCCCGACTTAACAGTAGCAGATGCAAAGAAAGCTATAATAGCGGCAGACAAAGCGTGGAAGTCATGGAATAGTTTACCTGTAGGTGAGCGTTGTATACTGGTCAGGAAGTTGTACGAACTGATCTTAGCACATAAAGAAGAGCTGGCAAGAATTATGACGCTGGAAAGTGGCAAACCGTTGACCGAATCTCTAGCTGAAGTGGATTATGGAAATTCATTTGTGGAGTGGTTTTCAGAAGAAGGAAAGCGGATGTACGGAGAAACTATTCCTGCCTTAAAATCAGGAATCCGCTTAGCAACCATCAAGCAAAGTGTGGGTGTCATCGCGGCCATCACGCCTTGGAACTTCCCTTTGGCGATGGTTACCCGGAAGGTAGCTCCTGCTCTTGTTGCCGGTTGTACCGTCATTTTGAAGCCCGCCTCACAAACTCCTTTTACCGCCTTGGCATTAGCCCGCTTGACGGAAGAAGCCGGTATACCAAAAGGTGTCTTCAATGTGGTGACCTCCAAAGATAGTCAGGGTATTGGCAAAGAATTAGCCACCAACTCTCTCGTCCGGAAAATATCCTTTACCGGATCGACACGTGTAGGTCAATCCTTAATGGAGTACGCCGCCAGCACGATAAAACGGGTATCCTTTGAACTAGGGGGCAACGCGCCATTTCTTGTCTTTGACGATGCCGACATCGATAAAGCGGTATCGGGCGCAATTGCTGGAAAATTCAGAAACTCGGGACAAACCTGCGTTGCGATTAACCGCTTTTATGTGCAAGATAAGGTCTATAAAACATTTGCCGATAAGCTTACCTCTGCCGTCAAAAGCTTAAAAGTGGGTGATGGTCTCAAGAAAGGTGTGCAGGTTGGCCCGCTCATCAACCAAGCAGGACTTGAAAAAGTTCAGCAGCATGTCCAAGATGCTATAGACAAAGGAGCGACAGTACAGATAGGAGGAAAAGCCATCAAGGGAAACTTTTATGAACCTACCGTCTTGACCGATGTAAATCAAGGTAGCCTGTTGGCACAAGAAGAAACGTTTGGTCCCGTATGTGCTTTATTTTCATTTTCTACGGAAGAAGAAGCCATACATCTAGCCAATGATACACCTTTCGGATTAGCTGCATATTTCTACAGCGAAAATATCCACCGTTGTCATCGTATAGCTGATGCTTTAGAAGCCGGGATGGTAGGCATTAATACGGGTATGGTCTCGAATGCTTCTGCACCATTTGGAGGAATAAAACAATCGGGAATAGGTCGGGAAGGATCGAAATATGGGTTAGAGGAGTATCTTGAAATTAAATACCTTTGTTATGGAGAGGAATAATTTTATAAATCTGTCTCCCCTCTCTGCTTTCGGTATCTTTTATAGAGCTTGATCAACACCATTAAAATTATCGCCAATCCCACCAAGCCTAATACGCCATAAACCCAATTTAAGGCTGATTTAAGGATAACAACAAATACAATAGCAAAGAGCAATACTGTAGATACTTCATTCCATAGACGGAGCTGGCCTGATGTCCATGTCGACCTTTCATCTCTGAGTTGATACATTATCCGTTGACTTAAAAAATGATACACCACCATACCTGCAACAAATAACAGCTTGACATGCATCCATCCCATCGTCAAAAGACCCGGATTGACATATAGCATAAGCAATGCCGAGACTACCGTAATATACATCGCAGGAGTAGTAATCACCCACCAAAGTCTACGTTCCATCACGATGAATTGCTTATGCAAGACTGCATATTCTACCGGACTTTTAGATTTTGCTTCGGTATGGTAAATAAACAACCTGGGCATATAAAAAAGTCCCGCCATCCAACAAATAACGAAAATGATATGAATAGCTTTGGCGTATAAGTATAGCATCTTTTAATTACGAATGAGAGAATGAGGAATTATAAATGAGGAATTATGAATTATGAATGGATAATTACGAATTAGGCAGGCAATTCGTAATTCATAATTCACAATTCTACTGCTCAATACCTAAATTCTTTAATCACTTCAACAGCATGTTTTACGTTATCAAATGGAATATCCGGCATAATACCGTGTCCCAAATTAAAGATAAAACCATGCTCCCCACGCATGCGTTCAAACAAGTCTAATATCTTCGTTTTGATAACCTTTTTATCAGCGTATAGCACAAAGGGATCCAAATTTCCCTGTACCGCCATACCTTTTGGCAAAGACTGTTTGATATTTTTGAGGTCCGCATTCCAATCCACCGAAATAACATCCGGATTTGCCTCAGCCATAACCGGTGCAAATACAGATGATCCTTTACAAAACGAAATTACAGGCACCGATCTTTTAATCCTGGAAAGGATGTAATGGTTATAACGGTGAGCAAACTCCCGGTAATCATTCCACGATAATGCTAAGGCCCAACTATCAAAAAGCTGAAGAGCATTAACCCCCGCGTCTACCTGCATATTCAGATATGCCACAGTTACGTCGGCTATCTTTTGTAAGATTAAATGTGCAAGTGCAGGCTCATTGTTCAACAACAATTTGGTACGCTTGAAATCTTTAGAAGATCCACCTTCCACAAGATAGCTCAAGATCGTAAACGGTGCCCCCGCAAAGCCGATCAAAGGAATACGCCCCGCCAATCGTTGCTGAATCACTTGAATGGCGTCAGCAACATACTGCAATTTGTCCAGACAATCGACAGACAGACGTTCTGCGTCTGCAAGGGACCGAACAGGATTGGAAAAACGAGGGCCTACACCTTGTTCAAAAGATAGATCCCCTCCCATCGCCTCTGCAGTGACCAAAATATCGGAGAATAAAATAGCTGCATCAATACCCAATAAATCGACCGGTAACATGGTTACGTCAGCGGCTATTTCAGGTGTCTTACACATTTCCAAGAAGCTGTATTTATTCTTGATTTCCCAATACTCAGGCATAAAACGTCCAGCCTGTCGCATCATCCATACCGGCGGTCTTTCCGTTTGCTGTGAAAGAGCGGCTCTAATCAATAAATCGTTTTGTAAAACTGTACTCACTATATAAATTAAAAGGTAAAAATTAAAAAGTTAATCCATTACTTCTGATTTTTGTGACAAGACTCTTTTGTCGCTCTGTCAACTTCAGTTTATCAGCAACATCCAGGTACGCATTCATCCGTTCATAATCCTTTTTACGAAGATTAATATTCGCCAAGTTTATCAGCACCATTCCCTTCTCGTGGTCCTTCCTCCAGGGCAATCGTGAAGCCAACTGAAAATGATACTCAGCCTCCTCGACCCTTCCCTCTTTTAAAGCGATATTACCTTGCATGAACTCGTAAAAATTACGTCGTCCTTTTCGCAAATGATCTGGATTTTTGATTGCTGCTAATAACGTTTTCGTCTTTTCATAATCCTGCTTGTGAAAAGCCTGCGTGGCCAAAAAAACAGTTCCTTCTCTATATTCGCTCCACACCATATACCCGATGAGACCCAAAAGGTATACACAGGTCGAATAATAGCCAGACACGACACAATAGGCCAATGCTACAACAACAAGGGCAATAATAATGAAGCGGGATCGTGTATTCATCCTTAATGCTCGGGATGTGCTTCTGCGTTATCCGTAAATTTATATCCTACGCCACGAATAGAGTGGAAATAAATAGGATGCTTTTGATCCGGCTCAAAATATTTACGGAAAGTCAATATAAAATTGTCAATGGTTCGTGTAGATGGATATACATCATAGTTCCATACCGTTTCCAAGATTTGCTCACGAGAAACAGCCTCATTCCGACGCTCAATCAACAGTTTTAGTAACATCGTCTCTTTCTTGGTTAAAGATGTCACTGTGCCATCTGCATGATGCAGCTCATAGGAGTTGAAATAAATCGTTTTATCACCGATCGTGTAGGAATTCAATTCTTTCAAATCATCTCCTTTCATACCACGGCGGATCAAATTACCTACGCGAAGAATAAGCTCTTCCAGATTAAACGGTTTTACCAAATAATCATCAGCGCCTTTTTTCAAACCGGTAATACGATCTTCGCTACTGTTCTTTGCCGTTAAGAACATGATCGGCACTTCGGTATTCTGTAAGCGGATCGTTTCCGCAACCTGAAAACCGTCAATTTCGGGGATCATGACATCCAAGACCACCAAATTAAAACGTTCTTCTTTAAACACCTTAAGTGCTTTTTTTCCATCTGTAGCTGTGGTGACTCTATAGCCTTCTAACTCAAGATTTAGCTTGATCGCTTCTAACAGATGTTCTTCATCTTCGACTAATAGTATTCGTTGCTTAGTTTGCATAATTTTCAAATGTTACTTCAAACACACTTCCCGAAGGTTTATTGTCCCTTACCGTTATGGAGGCGTGGTGCTTTTGCAATACTGATTTTACTATATATAACCCCAAACCAGTTCCTTTGGTTTTGCGGGTAGATTCATTCCCTATTCGATAAAACTTATTGAAGACCAACTTCTTTTCTTCATCAGGTATACCCACCCCATGATCCGACACCGAAAAAACGATAGTATCATCTCCCTTATACAACGCGACATCGACATGTGCACAGGGCGGTGAATATTTAATGGCATTCTCGACCAGGTTGGTTACCACATTGGTAATAGCGAACTTGTCCGCATATAAAATAAGATTTTCCTCAATCTGTGGGTTGATGACCTCCGTCTTACAGGCATTTTTCTGCAATCTATCCAAAATATCACTCACTAAGTCTGAGAGATTAAAATCCTCTTTGGGCAGGTTGAAACTCCTATTCTCAAGTTTTGTAGCCAACAAGACATTTTCCACCAGATAATCTAACCGCTCGATATCTTTCAAGGAGTTACTTAAAAAAACCTGTTGTTGTTCCCGATCTAAATCTCTTTTTAGGATAGTCTGTAAGTAAAGTTTTACCGACGCTAAAGGCGATTTTAACTCGTGTGTGACTGCCAATAGAAAATTCTGCTGTTGCTGTCGATAATAACGCTCTCTCCCCAAATGCTTTTTTAACTTGATGACGGCTAGTATAAAAATAGCTAAAAAGATAAGACCTTCACCAATAACCATTCCCTTTCGATCAGGAACGTATTTAACAAACATGTAGCCCCAGCCGATAAGCTGGCATAAGGCATAAAATGCTAACAAGTAAAACCAAAACAGAGCTCTTCTCATAAATGCTATTTCTCCCAAAAATAGGCAAATACCCCTGCATAATAAAATATGCCGAATTTTATGACACAAATAAGAAAATCAACTTATAATAAAATATAAAACTAGGCTATATTTGCAAATGTTCAGTTATAAAAAAGACATTTTCTTTGACTTGGATCATACGATTTGGGATTTCGACAAAAATGCCGAAGAAACATTACAAGATCTTTACTTGAAGTACAATTTTGATCAGCTCTTCAGCCATACCACGCCCGATATCTTTATCGAAACCTACACGAGCAACAACCACCGTGTGTGGGATTTGTACCATCACGGCAAAATCGACAAAGCTACCCTTAGGAAACTTCGCTTCGCCGACACTTTTGTACAACTGGGTGTAGACCCAGCCCTGTTTCCAGCCCAGTTTGAAGAGGAATACCTGATGATTTGTCCAACGAAGACCAACCTTTTCCCCCATGCTCACGAGACGTTGGAATACCTGCAGGCAAGATATAATTTACATTTAATCTCCAATGGATTTAAGGAAGCATGTGAGAAAAAACTAAGTCACAGCAAGCTCACACCCTACTTCAAAACTATTGTCATTTCGGAGATATTTGGCATCAACAAACCTGATCCACGAATTTTCGAGTATGCACTACAAAATGGAAATGCTAAAAAAGAAACGGCTGTCATGATTGGAGACAATATCGAAGCCGATGTCCGTGGCGCTTTACGAGTAGGTATGGACGCGATTTTCTTCAACGCGACAGGCATAGAGAAACCGCATGATATTGATTACATGATAGGAGGTTTGCAAGAATTGCAAATCCTTTTTTAGAAACTGTATTTATATAAGAGGAGCACTGATAGTTGACTATTGCATATCAAATAAGTGTCGTTCCGCATGGTAAGACGAACGTACCAAAGGTCCTGATTCCACGTATTTGAAACCCATTTTCAAACCGATCTCTTTATATTTATCAAACTGGGCAGGTGTAATCCAATCGATCACGGGATGATGCGCCTTAGTAGGCTGTAAGTACTGCCCTAAAGTGAGTATATGCACCCCGACATCGTACAGATCTTGCATCGCTTCGATCACATCAGCTTCGGTCTCGCCCAAGCCCAACATGATTCCCGATTTTGTCCGTAACCCTGCTTCCGAAATCCTACGTAAACATTCCAATGAACGATCATATTTAGCCTGTATACGCACCTCTCTAGTCAATCGTCTGACCGTTTCCAAGTTATGCGATACCACTTCAGGTCGCACCGCCAATACCCGATCTAAATTATCCCATTGACCTTTGAAATCAGGAATTAAAGTTTCCAGTGTCGTTTCCGGACTTTCCCGTCGTATAGCTTGTATCGTTTCTGCCCATATAGTGGAGCCACCATCTTTCAAGTCATCCCGATCCACCGATGTGATGACACAGTGTTTTACCTGCATCAGTTTAACCGAAGCAGCCACCCGGTTAGGTTCATCTGTATCCACCGCTAAAGGTCTTCCTGTAGCTACCGCGCAAAACGAACACGAACGTGTGCATATATTACCCAAAATCATAAAGGTAGCCGTACCAGCTCCCCAGCACTCACCCATATTCGGGCAATTTCCACTCTCACAAATGGTATGCAACTTGTGCTCATCCACAAGGCCACGCACATGACGGTATTCTTTTCCAACCGGTAATTTCACACGCAACCAATCCGGCTTACGCTGTGTTTGAGTGACAGGTATAACAGGAAGTTCTATCATACGACAAAGGTAAACATATTTCAAATATCCTGTATGGATAATATGTTAGGGAAATATCATTTTGTGAGGTTACAAGGTTATTAGGTTACAAGGTTATAGGGTGACATGATTTTCTACCATTACCCTAAATCGTTGATTTTTTATTGTTAGCAAGTCGGTATTAGGTCGCCAAATCAATTCCAAAATGCAATGCGGCCGACACTTCATGTCATAAACTGTTCTCGCTGATAAGTTTTGCCAGTATTTCCCTACTTGGCAGTACGGTCAAGTATTTGCTGGCAAATATCTGCTGGTTGTTCTCGGGAAGGGTAAACTCAACAACAGCTTCACTCTTGTTCTGGCAGAGGATGATACCGATAGTCTTATTCTCTTCCTCAAGCTTGACTTTTCGGTCATAGTAGTTTACATACATCTGCATCTGACCGATATCCTGATGTTTCAGTTCCCCGACTTTAAGATCGATTAGCACAAAACATCGCAGTATCCTGTTATAGAAAACCAGATCTATCCGAAAATGCTTGTCGTCAAAGCTTATCCGGTGCTGCCTGGCCACAAATGTGAAACCTGTCCCCAGTTCCAAGAGAAAGTGCTCCAGTTTATCGATCAATCGCTGTTCCAGGTCGCTTTCAGAATAATACGATTGCTCGGGCAGTCCGATAAATTCGAGCACATACGGATCTTTGATCGCATCCTGTGGTTTTTCGAGCACCTGTCCCTTTTCGGCCAGTTTCATTACCTCACTCTTGTTACGGCTCAGGGCAAGCCTTGCAAAAAGTGCGGAGTCGTACTGCCTGTTCAGCTCACGCAGGCTCCAGTTGTTCCGATGACACTCTATCTCGTAAAACCTGCGCTCCTGACTGTCATCTATTCTCATCAACTTTAGGTAATGCGACCAGCTGAGCCTGAACTCTGACAGCGGCTGTTCCTTCCCAGATTGCGCAGACAGTGTCTGCGCTTTTGAATAGACAAGGTAGAACTGCCTCATCTGTTCAAGGTTCCTCTGCGAAAAGCCCCGTCCAAAATCCTTCGTGAGCTTTTCGGAAAGTGTGCTGATGAGCTGCTTTCCGTAATCTGCCCGCTCTTTGCCGTTTTGTTCCTCTTCTACAATCATCCGGCCTATTTCATAATAGGTAACAACCATGGTATGGTTGACCGACTGTAGGACCCTTTGCCGTGCATCATTGAGTAGGCCTGAAATTTTTTGGATCAGATTGTTTGGTGAAATATCCGTCATTTTCTATCTAAGGTAAACAAGATTAACAAAAATACGTTTTTTAGCGGCTTATCTGTAATGCTTCCGTCAATTGCTCCTGCAACCTACCTATACCCTCTCTCAGGTTATACTATTACTCGGTTATAACATCATATAGATGTGTACATACAAAAAATATTTTAAAAGAGGGGGGCTATTTGGGTCAATTTTACGTCCAACTCTGGATATCTGTGTCGCAAATAGCCCCCCTCCTCCGGTTTTTAAGAAAAAAACAGGGTTTATAACCTATTAAAGGTCTATTTTTTGGTGAGTAAACGCTCACGGTTGTGCATCACTGTTGACTCATCGTGCATCACTGATGAGCCAAAAGTATATACAGATGACTCACAAGTAATGCATTTTGGTGCATCCGTATAGCAAGATGAGCCACCAGTGATGACCGTTCACGCAAAGTGATATACCGGTGGATCAGGAGTAATGCAAGTTGACCTATCGGTAGTGTAAAGTGATGCATCAGTATATACAGATGACGCATCGGTGATAACTGCTAGGACGACGTCATATATCGATGGGTCAGGAGTGATGTAGCTTGAATTATCCGTATTGTAAGATGAGGTATAGTTAAATGCCAATCATGTGGCAGTATAGTGGAATGGCTTAGCAGTGTAACGAGTTCGACGGGGCGTGTTGATTTTTGTATATAAAAATTAAGTAGATTTATTTGAATAAGTCTGAGTGCGTACCAGTTCGGACAAGCTCCAAAATATTGATCTCACTGTTTTCATCCCAGATCAATAACAAATCGGGTTTAACATGGCACTCCCAATACCCGGCATAATTGCCATTAAGCTTATGGATATTATATTTTTTTGCCAACCCTACATGTCCATGTTCAACAAGTAAGGTTACAATTTCTTGCAGCAGGGAAAAGTCTTTTTGAGAACGCTTTTTTAGCAGTTTAAGGTCTTTTAGGAATTTATTAGAGGTAATAAGTTGGTTTTATTAGAGGTAATAAGTTGGTATGCAGGCATGGTCGGAAATTATATGCTACCGAATAAAGCCTCTACATTTTCAAACTGCTTACCTTTACCTTCTTTCAGCTCTTTCATAGCCGCAACCGTGTCTTTATTCGGCTCCTTTTCTTTCTTCACCTTTACTGTCACACCTAACTCCTTTAATAAAGCTCGTATTAAAGGAGCTTTCTCTTCGGCAACTTTTATCTCTAATATCTGCATAATCGTACTTTTCACCTTATACAAAGGTAGGCTTTCTCTGTGAAATAAAAAAGAGCCATATCGTATGATACAGCTCCTCTCTTTTATAACAATGTGTTTACTTAAAACTCAAAGCCTACTCCGAAAGAAAGAACTCTGTTTTTCTCTACAGGGTCATCTGTATTATCCATGTTTGAAATTCCTAATCCATACCCTACGTTAAATAAAAACCCACCAGACAATTTATAACCTCCCAAAAAGTTTGCCCCATAATCTATCCGTTTTATTTCCTGCACACCCGACCCAATATTTATGTCTTGACTAAAATTGCCACTTTTTGCTTTCGCAGACAAGTTAAATCCTAAATATGGGCCAGCTCCAATAAAAACAGAACCAGCAGTTCCAGTTGGAATATAATACACTGCGTTTACAGGGATTTCAATTGACAGTATACTAATAGTAGCGCTTCCAGAAGCATCTACCTGGAAATCACCGACATTGACCTCTCCCCCCTTGCCCTGTAAAGAAAGACCAGGTTGTATAGCAAAGTTCGGAACTGCAAAAATACTTGCATAGCCGCCCAGATAAAAATTCGTAGACGCATTTGAAGTATAGCTCATATTCGCTGCATCGGACGTTAGTTTGATCTTGGGTAAGGTAAGACCTGCTTTGACACCATAACTAGTTTGCGCATGTGCGCCCAGAGTTAATAAAAATGCTACGCTGAATGATAGTAAAAAATTCTTCATTAGATTTGTCTGTTTTAATAAAAGACAAAAATCCGCAAAACAAGTCATGTTTGCAAATCATTCTATAGAACACAAAAAAAGCCCCTTGTGGGTACAAGAGGCTTTTTCGTAAATGACGTGTTTACTTAGAATTGGAAACCAACACCAAATGATAACACACGGTTAGAAATCGATTTGTCAAAAGCATCGCTTGGAGCAAGATCCGTCAAGCCCAAACCATAACCAGCGTTGATTAAAAATCCGTTAGACAATTTGTAACCTGCTAAGAAGTTAACCCCAGCGTCAAAAGCTTTCATGTCTTTATCATCACCAGAAAATTTCAAAGTAGTACTTTCTTCTCCTGTTAGTTCAAGAAAATCTTGTTTTGCTTTATCCTTTCCACTTACCGCATATCCAACGTAAGGTCCAGCTCCTAAGAACACAGATCCAGCATCTCCCGTAGGAATGTAATAAACAGCATTCACCGGAATCTCTATAGACATCACATTTCTTGTCCAAGAACCAGAAACATCTCCACTACCTGAGAATTTAGCTCCTTTTCCCTGTAATGAAATACCTGGTTGAATAGAGAAATTAGGAGCAACAGATAAATCTGCATATCCTGTTACATAAAATGAAGGATTGGAGCTTTCATAATCCTCTAGTCCAGTTTCTGTAGCGAAGTTGGAATATTTAGCTAAATTCACACCAGCTTTAATACCGTAACTAACTTGCGCCTGAGCACCGACAGCCAATAAGCAGGCTGCACCTAATGATAGTAAAAATTTTTTCATAACATCTATTTTTATTAAAATTTAATAAAACTCCATATTATTTTTGAGATATGCAAGAAGTTTTACAAAAATTAATAAAAAATTAAAACTCTACGCCGATGCCGACAGAGAAACCTCTGTTTTTGATATCGTCCGACCATATATTATTACTCCCTGCAATATTGGTTAAACCTAAACCATAATTCGCATTCAGTAGGAGACCATTGCCCAATTTAAAACCAGCTAAGAAGTTGACACCAAAGTCTGTACCTTTTAATGTATTATCCTTGCCGAATTCAAACTCCGATTCACTAGTTGTCGATCCCTCATTAACGGAATACTTATTTTTACCACTCAACCCGAAACCAACGTAGGGTCCTGCTCCAACAAACAAATTACCTACAACTAAGGGAAATTTACCGACAAAATTGACCGGGACATCCAGCCACATCGTATTTTGTGTAATCTCCGAACCGCCCAATATACTTGATTCAACAAGTTTAGCTCCCTTACCTTGCAGGGATATCCCCGGCTGTATATAAAACCCTGAGGCAACTTTCGCATCTAGATAACCTGTGACGTGGAAATTCACAGTAGATTTCGTATCAGACAGCTCATCCGAATCACCGTAGCTGTAGGAAGGAAAATTAGCCCCAGCCTTCAATCCAAAGCCTACTTGCGCCTGTGCCCCTACAGCTAGTAGAAAGGCCGCGCTTAGTGTAAGTACAATCTTTTTCATCTTTATTTATTTTTAAATATTTATTCATCATCCTACTTGCAAGTTTCAGACCAAAAAGAACAAAAAATTGTTAAACTAGCATAACCAACCTATTTTCCAGACCCTTATGTTTTAGAAAATGACAGCATTCCGGTAGAAATATCGTATACATTGAAAAGACTGTTGCACAAAAACAGCACACCTACAATATGTATTTATTTTTTGTATTTATAAAAATAAGCGTTACTTTTGCAATCTCTCAACGGAGAAATGGTCGGATGGCCGAGTGGCTAGGCAGAGGTCTGCAAAACCTCCTACAGCGGTTCGAATCCGCTTCCGACCTCGTTTGGTTAAAAGTGATAAAATAAAATATTAAAATAAAATGGGAGTTACACGTTTAAAAAGAAAAGATAGAAGGAATAAGACTACTTCACGTCTTGAAGTTCAATTTTTGAAAGCAGCCCGCAATGTGGAATTAGGGTCACGTTCAAAGATGCCGAAAGGTAGTCAAATAGTAAAGAACGATGAAATATTAAACAAACTTGCTACAGAAGCAAAGTAAGTCTACCCTTCAAACAAGAATCAAAAAAGGATTTGCAGTGTTGCAGATCCTTTTTTGATTCACTGAACCTCTACCTTTAATCCATGAAAAAGCGTAACTTAGTATCTTACAACTACAGGTATTTACTACGATAATCGCTTTAAATATGGAAATAATTTTTAACCCTTGGCCATGGTATGTCGGCGGTGCTATCGTCGCCTTTGTCATGCTTGCCTTAATTATTTTGGGCAAGAAATTTGGATTCTCTTCCAACTTTGAAAACTTGTGCGCCGTTTTAGGCGCAGGAAAGAGCTGTGAATATTTTAAATTCGACTGGAAAACACAACGTTGGAATTTACTGTTTCTATTGGGCTCTGTCATTGGGGGGTATCTTTCAGCCTACCACCTCTCCTACGATCAGGTGCCCAACATTGCCGATAGTGCTGTATCGCAATTAAAAGAATACGGATTTGAAAGTGCCGGACAGCACTACTACCCCGCGGAACTATTCGACACATTATCTTTAAAAAATGTTAGTCTACTGGCTACTGGCGGTTTATTAATCGGTTTCGGTACAAGATATGCAGGAGGATGTACATCCGGCCACGCCATTTCCGGGCTTAGCAACCTTCAATGGCCTTCATTAGTTGCTGTCATTGGCTTTTTCATTGGTGGCTTGTTTATGGTTCATGTTCTATTCCCACTAATTTTTTAATATCATGCGAAATTTATTGTATACTCTCTTAGGTATCCTATTCGGTATGGCTATGTATAAAGCCGAAGCCGCTTCCTGGTTCAGGATCTACGAAATGTTCACCTTTAAATCCTTTCATATGTATGGTTTCATCGGCACCGCCCTGGTTATCGGAATTGCCGGTATACAGTGGATTAAACGGAAGCAAGCCAAAGATGTAGACGGCAAAAGAATCGTGATAGAAGAAAAAAGCAAGTCCATTACACGAAACCTCGTTGGCGGAGCATTGTTTGGATTAGGTTGGGCTCTCGTCGGCGCCTGTCCGGGACCTATTTTTGTCCTATTGGGTGCTGGTGTCTTTTCTATAGCTATCGTCATTGTCTTTGCTCTTTTGGGCACGTATATTTATGGAATGATCAGACACCGTTTGCCACATTAAAGTCACTCCATAGATGCGACTACCTATTATTGACTAGTGCTCCATAAGTTTTAGAATCAAAATACCGTATATGTTTTTTCAACAGATATATGATAACACCCTCGCTCAGGCGAGTTATCTGATCGGATGTCAAGCACAAAATAAAGCGATCGTCATTGATGCCAAGCGTGATATCGATACCTATTTAGCGATTGCAAAGCAACACCGTCTACAGATAACGCATATTGCCGAAACACATATACATGCCGACTTCCTAGCGGGCTCCCGTGAGCTCAGTCAGGTGACGGGGGCCGATCTATACTTATCCGGCGAGGGAGGTGAGGCTTGGCAGTATGAATTCCCTCATCAAGGTTTAAAGGACGGAAATATACTACACATTGGCTTTCTCACGCTGGAAGTCCTTCACACACCCGGACATACGCCCGAAAGCATCAGCTTTTTGCTCCGTGATCATCCTGCAAGCAACGAGCCTGTCATGGTCTTCACGGGAGACTTCGTCCTGGTAGGCGATGTCGGTAGACCTGACCTCTTGGAGGAAGCAGCAGGCTTAGTAGGTTCAAAGGAGGTCGGCGCAAACCAACTGTTCCATTCCTTAGCCAAATTCAACGCCTTGCCGGATTTTGTACAGGTGTGGCCAGGACATGGTGCCGGGTCGGCTTGCGGCAAGTCCATCGGTGCAGTACCAAATAGCACTGTCGGATATGAGAAAATCCGGAATTGGGCATTCCAGTTCGAAAATGATTATGAGGGATTCCGTGACTACCTATTAACCGGCCAACCCGATACGCCAAGCTACTTCGCCATGATGAAGAAACTCAATAAGGTAGATCGAGCTTTATTGACGGAAGTTCCGCAACACCCAACTATGTCGGCGGAGGACGCACTTCGTGAAAAAGATGTTACCATACTCGATACACGATCTAAAACCGTATTCGCCAAAGGACATCTCCCTTTTGCTATAAATATTCAAAACAACAATAGCTTAGCCAATTGGGCTGGATGGATGTTGGACTACGATGAAAGGCTGGTCATCATAGCGGAGGAAGGGCAACAGGAAGAAATCACCCGAAAACTGATGCGTATCGGCATGGATAACATCCTCGCTTTTGTAACGGATCTTCACGGACAAACGTTAATTCCATCACAAGTCGTCGATGCGGATCAAGTCGAACAAATGAAGAATCAGGAAGGTGTCGTACTTTTAGATGTCCGCTCCGCTGCCGAATATAAATCTGCCCACATCCCCGGCAGTATTTCTTACTTTATTGGTGACTTAAAGAAGAAGTTACCCGTAGACTTAAAAGATAAAAAGCTTATTATCTCCTGTCAGTCGGGGGACCGCGCGACTATTGCTGCCTCTTTCTTGAAAAAAAATGGTTTCACAAATATTGTGACCTATTTAGGGAGTTTTGCAGACTGGAAAAAACAAGGCAAAGAGGTTGTTGTCTGAGATCACGTTACAGCACGATTGTTAACGATAGACTTCACAAGCCCTATCAGTGCTATTAACATGATTGCCGCGGCAATACCCAATGCTATTGGAATATGCGGAACAAAAACACCTACAATTCCCCCAACACCTTGCAGCATGAGCAAGGCTTCATTTAACACTACGCCGATGATAAAAGATATCACCGCTATTTTTACCATACGGGTAATAGAAAAGACGTGTGTTTGCAAGATAAATGCAAGAACAAAAAATGTGATGATACCCAATAACACCAGATGAAGGTATCCAACGACCACAGGGCGGAAGCTATAAGCGAGACTACTAAGTGAAGGAATTACGGACAGTGTTTGCAGTAGAAATTTGATACTTGCGGCGACTAAGACTGCAAAAAATAACCAAGCTACAATGGGTGTCCGTATAAATCCTTTGATCTTTTTCAGCTGTTGTCGGATAGCTTTTACCCAAAGTACCCAAGCTGACAGCTGAAGGATGACAACAATCACCAATAAGACGTACAGCCAAACGGGTAAGTTATACCATAAAATGGACAACAAATAACTAGGAATGCAAGCCCATGAAAAAACACGAAATACCCATTTCCCCAGAGACAACAGAACATCGTGTTGTGCCAACCAATGGCAAGCTAATCCCATACACATGAAGAAAAACCAACCATTGTACTGAAAATGTAGAAAAAAATAGACTGCAGCGAGTTGTTGCCTAGCATCTATATTTCCTTGTGTCACCAAATACACCAGATAGAAGGTTCCTAAAGAAGAGATAACCAAAAAAAAGAGTGCTGATTTAAACCAACTCCGTACAGTAGAGTCAAGAGTGGACGTCCGGATATCCCGCCAAGCGACATAGGCAAAGACATAAGACAGCAAGATAGATAAGGTCGAAAAAAAGATAGAATACCCCCCATAGCCTTGATAAGCAAAGGTGATCAACATGCCATAGGAGGCGATAAGATTACCCAGTATGGTCAATTGGTATTTTTTCGGTAGTCTATCGCTACCTTTCTTATGCAGCGTGACCAATACAAACAAGACCATCAATATATGCGATAGCCACCCCGAAAAGGCGAAATGGGAATGTGCATGCATGATATGCTTCTGATCGATGAAAGGTAAGGGCATCAGCACCTTCAGTCGCATCAGCATCCCAAATGCAGCGACCAGCAGTAGGTTGATAACACCGATGATCATCCATCGTCTTATCGTAAGACTATCTAAAAACCGTGTCATATACGCTAATTTATCGGTATTCCATCTGAGGGGATAAATACCTTCCCTTTGACAATACTTAACTTATCTTCTTTTTCCATCTGTTTAATCGTACGGATAATTGTCTCTACACGCATACCCGTCATATTGGCCAGCTGTTGCCTGGTCATCATCAGCCGATTGCAATCTTGGCAAATTAATTTGCCTTGCTGATTGAAGTACTGAATCAAATGTCCGATAATTTCCTCTGGGCTATGGCTAGGTAGCAGATTCGTTAGCATAAACTTAAAACGAAGATCAGCAACTAAAGATTCGGTAAACTTAAAATGTATTTCAGGGTATTGACGTAACAAATCCCGAAACGTAGAAACCGATAAACGCAACATCGTACACGGCGAATCCGCGATAGCGCTTGCCGCATAAGTACCCCCATCAAAAAGGGGAAAATCTCCAAAACTTTCTCCGGGATAGACAACCTTATGTAATACTTCCCTGCCGTCATCCATAATATTACACCATCGTACACGACCCGAAGTCAGTTGATAATAGAACGAAGCCGGCGAACCCTCATTAAAAATAAAATCTCCCGAATCTACCTTGCGATAGGTAGCCCCTCTCTCTAAAAGTAAGTCTACTGGAATTTTCATACCTGCGATTGTTTAGTTACCACCCTATAAAGTTACCTTTTTCTCCAAAAACTAAGCTGACCCCTGTCACTATTCCACATGACGAGTATCATTAAACTACAAATAATTGACAACCAATAATAAACAATAAAACAAAATGTATATATATCTGTTTTATGATTAGACGCATAAATAACAGCATGACTTAAAAATACCTTTGTAACAGGTTAATTAAATACAGCAGAGAGACAACAATAAAACAAGACCATTATGAAACCATCATGATTTTTCACGTTACTGTGTGACATGAAAAATCTGATAGCTTCATCACTATTAAAAACTTAACGTAGCGATCTCATTGATGCCGCTAAAAACAAATAAAATATCAATAAACAAATTATATAAAGATGAAAAAGTTAATCGTTTTTTTTGCAATAGGCTTATTCATTTATGCCTGCTCCAACAACAACCAACAAAACAGTAACTCCGCAACCTCGACGCCTGAAGAATCCCGTTCCGTTGACAGCTACGATCCTACACGTGGTCAAGGGAAATTTGATCATGTCGAACTGGACGATCAGCTAAATGTCGCCATGGCTGGAGAAGGAAAGAAAATAGCTGATCTAAAGTGTGCCAGCTGTCATAAATATACTGATGAAAAACTCGTAGGGCCGGGATGGGCTGGCGTTTCCAAAAAGCATCGCCCGGAATGGATTATGAATTTCATCACAAATCCTGATCCGATGATTGATAAAGATCCCGAATTACAGGCACAGTTAGAGCTCTGTTTGGTTCGTATGCCAAATCAAAATCTCTCCGACGATGATGCCCGTCGTATCTTGGAATTCATGCGTCAGAATGATGGTGTTAACTAATACACAACGCAATAAAAACCCTTAAACGATTTATCTCATGAATTTAAGACTAAACCTTATGTGGATCATGGCCCTAGTGCTCGCATCTACATCATTTCATGCATGCAAGCCTAAAGGAGCCGGTAGTACCGTGACAGGCGATGCTGCACAAAGAACTTATATCCCTCCAGGGCAGTACGATGAGTTCTATACCTTTGTCTCCGGAGGCTTCAGCGGTCAGATGAGCGTCTACGGCCTTCCTAGTGGACGTCTGTTCCGCGTCATTCCGGTCTTCTCGGTCGATCCTGAAAAAGGCTGGGGATTTAGTGAAGAGACAAAACCTATGCTGGAAACCTCCCATGGTTTCGTGCCTTGGGATGATCTTCACCACATTGAATCCTCTTTTACGAATGGCATGCCAGATGGCAAATGGATGTTTGCGAACTCCAATAACACACCACGTCTGGCCCGTATAAATCTGCAAACCTTCCGTACGGATGAAATTATTGAGATTCCTAATACAGGTGGTAACCACTGTTCACCCTTTACAACCGAAAACTCAGAATATGTCATTGCAGCTACACGCTTTAGTGTACCGCCAGATGGCCCCGGAGGTGATGTACCGATCAACTCGTACAAGGAGAACTTTAAAGGCCACGTCAGTTTTGTCAGCGTAGACAAGGAAACTGGTGAGTTTAATATCGCTTTTCAGCTAAAAACCCCTGGCGTGAACTTCGACCTGTCTAGTGCAGGGAAAGGCGCATCTAACGGATGGCTCTTTATGAGCTGCTATAACTCCGAGCAGGAACATACGCTGTTGGAAGTCAACGCGTCTAAAAACGACAAGGATTTTATTATGGCGATCAACTGGAAGAAAGCGGAGGAATATTTCAAAGCGGGCAAAGGAAAAAAACAAGCTGTCCGATATGCACATAATAAATGGGACGAGCACAGCCACACCGCTACTTCTGAAATAAAAACTGAGGTTACTGTGCTGGATGTGACAGAATTCGATGATTTGGTATATCTTATTCCTTGCCCTAAATCTCCTCATGGAACCGATGTAAATCCTACAGGAGAGTATATCGTGGGTAGTGGAAAGCTAGCGGCACTCATCCCTGTATTCAGCTTTGAGAAGTTACAAAAAGCTATCGCAAATAAAGATTTCGAAGGTGAGCGTTACGATGGTATCCCTGTAGTGAAATATGAGTCTGCATTACATGGCGAAGTACAAAAACCAGGTTTAGGCCCTCTACACACAGAATTTGATGATAAAGGAAATGCATACACCTCGTTCTTTGTCTCTTCCGAAGTCGTGAAATGGAATGTCAAGACCTTGGAAATTTTGGATAGACAGCCTACATTTTATTCTGTCGGTCACTTAATGGTAGCTGGCGGAAACTCCAAAAATCCCTATGGCAAATATTTAGTGGCTTTCAACAAGATTACTAAGGACCGCTTCCTGCCAACAGGACCAGAGCTTTGCCACAGTGCACAACTGTTTGACATCAGTGGTGATAAAATGGAGCTTTTACTCGACTTCCCTACAATAGGTGAGCCGCACTATGCACAGGCCATCCCTGCTGATATGCTGATGGAAAAATCCGTAAAAATATACGACATCAATGCCAACAAACACCCGCATAAAACCAATGGTGAAGGCGAAGCAAGGGTGGAACGTCAAGGTAATATTGTACGGGTATATATGACCGCAATCCGTTCACACCTGACGCCTGACGTCATCGAGGGAATACAACTCGGAGACGAAGTATATTTCCATGTCACCAACATCGAGCAAGACTGGGATATGCCACATGGATTTGCCATCAAAGGGGCCAGAAATGCTGAATTGCTCGTAATGCCCGGCGAGACAACTACCCTAAAATGGGTACCCGATCGTGTAGGTATCTTTCCGTACTATTGTACCGACTTCTGTTCGGCATTACACCAAGAGATGTCTGGCTATGCAAGGGTTTCACCGAAAGGAAGTAATGTCCCTATTACCTATTATACCGGAGAAAAAGCCTCCGAATGATAATTTAAAAAGAAAATATTGTGAAAAACTCAAGCCTTATCTCATCCAGCAACCGCATCATACTCCTTCTATGTAGTATTGCCTTATTATCTGTCATCTTCCTTCCTATTTGGCGCATTGAGCTAGATGCTGCACAATATCCGGAAGGGTTGGAATTAAAGATCTACAGCAATAAGCTTGCGGGGCAAGTGGATATTATCAATGGGCTGAATCACTACATCGGCATGAAAACTCTTCATGCCGATGATTTCATCGAATTCACGGTACTACCTTATATCATTGGATTCTTTGCTTTAGCATTCTTAGGAGTTGCCTGGAAAGGCAAACGGAAGCTCATATATGTCTTGTTTTTCGCTTTTGTATTGTTTGGGATTGTGGCTATGGTGGATTTTTATATATGGGAATACAACTATGGCCACAACCTAGACCCTACAGCTCCCATTAAGGTCCCCGGGATGGCTTACCAGCCTCCACTTATCGGTTATAAAAAATTACTCAACTTCGGTGCTTTCTCTATCCCTGATATCGGTGGGTGGATCTTTGTCGCTGTTGGCTTATTGTTGGCTTATTGTACAGGCAGAGAATTACAACTCGGAAAAAAAACCAAAATCCGCACAACATGAAAACGAACATACTAATCTTGACTACTATTGTCTTATTCCTTCTTGTCGGCTTACAAGCCTGTACCAGCACGGCGGGACCTAAACCTATTCAATATGGCAAAGACCAATGTGCTTATTGCAAAATGACGGTTAGTGATGCGCGATTTGGCACACAACTCGTGACAAAAAAAGGAAGGGCTTACAACTTCGATGATGTACAATGTATGATTGCCTTTGTGAAAGAAAATCAAGTAAAACCCGAAGATGTCGCGGACTTCTATATTCCCGATTTCAAAACCAAAAAACTCCTGCCCGCAAAAGACATGCTTTACTTGAAAAATGAAGCTTTAAAAAGCCCTATGCGTGGAAATATTGCTGGCTTTTCTAACAAGGCAGCCTTGGAAGAAACTTTAAACGAAATAGGTGGAACAACCCTAACTTGGGATGATCTTTGGAAATAAAGGTTTAGCAAATTATATGCTGATGAAAAATACGCTGCTTTCTATAGGGAGCATATCCGTCTGGTTGTTTGTGATCGTCAGTATGGGTAATGCCAAGACGATTGAAGTCGGCAAACATCACACCTATCAATCCATTAGTGAGGCGATTTCAAAGGCAACTCAGGGAGATACAATAATCGTTCACAGCGGGCTCTATAAAGAAGGAAACATCAATATCACAAAGAGTCTAACTTTAATAGGTCTTGACCAACCTATTATCGACGGCCAAAAAAAATATGAGCCCATCTCCATTCGGGCACCGGGTGTGACCATTCAAGGTTTTACGATCAAGAACTCTGGCCAATCATCGATGACAGATATTGCCGGTATTAAGATATACAACACCAGAAATATCATTATCCAAGACAATATTTTGGATGACAATTTCTTCGGCATCTATTCCCAAGGTTCAAAAAGCTGTCTCATCAAAAACAATCGTCTAAAAGCTTACGGAAAAGCCGAACACTTTATTGGAAACGGTATCCACGCCTGGAAGAGTGATAGCCTCACCATCGTAGATAATGAGATCATCGGACACCGTGATGGCATCTACCTGGAATTTGTGACGCATACACAGGTAGAACGTAATCTATCCGCCAACAATCTACGCTATGGCCTCCATTTCATGTTTTCGCATGACAATGGCTATTATTACAATACCTTTAGCGCCAACGGAGCCGGTGTAGCGGTCATGTATACCAAACATGTACGGATGGAGCACAACATCTTTGAAGAGAATTGGGGCGATGCGGCCTATGGACTGTTGTTAAAGGACATTACGGACAGCCATATCCAACACAATACCTTTGTCCGTAATACCACCGCCATTTTCATGGAAGGTAGTAACCGGGTACAGGTATTGGAAAACAATTTTGTTAACAATGGCTGGGCCATAAAACTGATGACCAGCTGCACGGATAATACCGTGACAAGAAACAATTTTATCCAGAACACATTCGACATGGCAACAAATGGTGGCAAAATGTCCAATACATTCGATGGCAATTACTGGGAGAAATATGAAGGCTATGATCTGGACAAAGATGGAAAAGGAGATATCCCCTATCGTCCAGTCAGTCTCTTTTCCATGATTGTCGAGAAATATCCAGCTGCCATGTTACTCTTCCGAAGTTTTATGGTCACGCTGTTTGATCGCAGCGAAAGAATTATCCCCAGCCTCACACCTGAGGATCTGAAAGATGACAATCCTTTAATGAAAGCTATAGCCTTATGATTATCATTCGTCATGTATCCAAACGATTTGGAAAGGTACAAGTTCTGGACAATGTCTCCCTTGAGCTAAAAGGAGGCGAGTGTATTGCCCTCATTGGACCCAATGGCAGTGGCAAGACGACACTGATCAAATCCATCCTGGATATGGTCGTGCCACAGCAAGGAAAGATTCTATTTAATGAAGCAGATATTGCCAAGCAATGGCAATATCGAAATGAGATCGGTTACATGCCTCAAATCGGCCGGTATCCCGAAAACATGACCATCGGTCAAGTATTGGACATGATGAAAGATATCCGAAAAATACCCGAAGAGGCATTGGATACCGATCTCTTTCATTCTTTTTCGCTAGATCAGATTCTAGACAAAAGAATGCGGACATTGTCCGGTGGAACGAGGCAAAAAGTCAGTGCATGCTTAGCCTTTCTGTTCAACCCACAGGCCCTTATCCTCGACGAACCCACAGCAGGACTTGACCCCTTGTCGGCTGAACTCTTAAAAGAGAAAATCAGAAAAGAGAAACAAAAAAACAAGCTGGTCATTATTACTTCCCATGTACTGAGCGATCTGGATGACCTTGTTTCCCAGGTTATCTACATGCAGGATGGAAAACCACTATTTCATACTTCCATCGAGGAACTCAAACAACAAACCGGCACGACACAACTGTCCAAAGCCATTGCCAAAGTGATGTCCGATCCACACTTATTAACTGCACCGTACGCATGAACAAAATCGTCAAATATGTCATCGCTGATATCCTAAAAAGCAAATCGATCCTCCTATATACTTTTGCTTTGCTCATCCTCTCCTTCAGCATATTTAGTATAGAAGAACACCCGGACAAAGGTATTGTGAGCTTATTGAATATTATTCTCTTTCTCGTCCCGTTGATCAGTATGATCTTTTCGACCATATACCTCTACAATAGCATCGAATTTATCGAACTTTTGGTCAGTCAACCACTACGTCGACAAACCATTTGGTTGAGTATATTTATTGGTTTAGCCGGAGCGATGACCCTGGCATTTGTCATCGGGATCGGCATCCCTGTACTCATTTATGCCTACGGCACCTCCGGGCTTATGCTGATCCTATGTGGCTCCGCATTATCCATTATTTTTGTTTCTATTGCACTTTTGGCTGCTGTTCGGATTAGAGACAAAGCAAAGGGCATTGGGCTAGTTATTCTACTGTGGCTATACTTTGCCTTACTTTTTGACGCATTGGTTTTGTTTCTCTTGTTTCAATTCGCAGACTATCCGATCGAAAACGCCCTGATAGCCGTCTCCATGCTCAATCCAATCGACCTCAGCCGCATTCTCATTCTGTTAGAAGTCGATCTTTCGGCATTGATGGGATATACAGGTGCTCTATTTAAAAATTTCTTTGGTACTGGTGGGGGAATGGCGATAAGTAGTATCGTCATGATCCTATGGATGATATTGCCTCTTTGGTTTTCACTCCGGTATTTTAAAAAGAAAGATTTGTAATCTTCGCATATCGTGACACCATTCTGACAGCCCCCCTCCCCCCTTATGACTACACGCATAAAACGATTTTTCTATACCTTATAAATTTGTATAGTACCGACTGGGAAAGTCCGGACATCACATTTTATACATATATCAAAACATGCAGCCATGATAAAAACAGCTCAATTAAATGTAACGCTAATCGAACCTCGATTGAAACACCCGACCATCTTTGAACATTTCGATGCGCTCTCCGCAGGAGAAGAATTTGAAATTCTCAACGATCATGATCCAAAACCGCTCTATTACCAGCTCTTGGGCGAGCGTGGCAACATTTTCACTTGGGAATACCTGGAATCGGGGCCTGAATGGTGGCGTGTCCGTATAGCAAAATCTGCTGACGTGAATGAAGATACCGTAGGATCTATTGCTGCAAAAGATATCCGTAAAGCAGATGTATTTAAAAAGCTCGGTATAGATTTTTGCTGCGGTGGAAAAAAGACACTTAAACAAGCCGCCGAAACAGTAGGCATGAGTGAACAAGAGCTTAAAGACCAGTTAGCACAGGCCGGACAGACATCAGGCTCTGCAACGCATGATTTCGACAGCTGGGACCTTGCTTTCCTCTCCGACTATATCTATAATGTCCACCATAAATATGTGCGTGAACATGGTCCTATTATCGAACAGCTAGCGGATAAGGTGGCTTCACGCCATGGCTTCGAGCATCATGAGCTCCTGGCACTCGCAGAAGGTATGCACACCTTTATGGTTGATCTCTATAATCATTTGCAAACCGAAGAGGAAAAGCTTTTCCCGGTAGTCAAACAGCTCGTATCCGGTACACAAACCGATACAGCAGCCGTCAAGCATACCATTTTCTCCATGGAAGAGGAGCACGAAAATGCGGGCGAGGAGCTACGCCAATTCCGGGCATTGACACAAGACTATAAACTTCCAGCGAATGCATGCAATTCTTATACCTATCTGTTTGAGAAGATCAAAGAGTTTGAAAATGATTTGTTTCAACACATTCATTTAGAAAACAATGTGCTTTTCCCTAAAGCAATCGCTTTATATCAGGATTAGAAAAGTGCATAGCTTCAAACGTGTGTTGGATCCTTTAGGATTTGTATTCACCAAAGAACGAGATAACAGCCAAGCGGCCGCCATAAGGCCGGCTTGGCTATCGGAAGAACTGGAAGAATATAACTATATTGTGCACTTGTGTGAGATTATCGAGGGTGATGTCCGGCTATTGATCTACCGAAAGTAGCTTTAATGCGTATAAAAAATGGCAGATATTTTTGTAAATAAGGCACCAAAAGAATTAGCTGTTATTCCATTCTATGGGACAGCAGCTGTTTTTTTTCTGGTACTTAGCCTGTTGCTCTGCTTTTCCGCCGGGGAATTAACCGGACATTACTTCAATCCGCATATCCTAGCCATTGTACACACCGCGGCACTTGGATGGGCCACCATGATTATCATGGGAGCGGCCTACCAACTGCAACCTGTCATCTGTGAGCAAGAATTGTACAGCACACGTCTGGCTTTCTTATCCTATCTCTTGTTAACAATCGGTACTTGCATCCTGATTGGATGCTTCTGGCTGTTCCATACCGGAGGGTTGATGGTTATTTCAGGATCATGTATTGTACTTGCCAGTTATTTTTATGCTTTTAATATATACAAAACGGCCAACGATGCCAATCGGTCTCAGGTACACCAAAACTTCTTACTTATCTCAGCTTTCTGGTTATGTTTTACGACTACCGTCGGACTGCTCCTAGCCATCAACCTGAGTCATAATTTTATTCCACGAAATCATTTGGACATCTTGAAGTTACATGCCCATGCGGGTATCGCAGGTTGGTTTTTACAGTTAATCTGTGGTGTCGGCGCTAAACTTATCCCGATGTTTTTATTGGGAAAACCCAAGAGAACCTGGCTGTTACACGCCGCACTAACCTTACAAAACCTAGGCCTTATCCTTTTTCTGGTCGACGGTTATTTCAATGCGATTACATGGAGATCCGCCCTATATGCAGCACTCGTTGCTGGAGGAACACTTTGTTGGTTTATGTACATTACCGATGCCTATCGCAATCGTGCCCGAAAGAAAAATGATGTCCTGATGCGGCATACTATCTGGTCACTTTTGGCACAGGGTCTTGCCTTCGGCCTGATACCTTGGATACTTTTTAACAACCAGACCAAATGGACCGCATTATACGGCTCGCTAGTATTCTTCGGGTGGATCACCGGTATTATTCTAGGGAAGACCTTTAAAACCTTACCTTTCATCGTATGGAACAAACATTACAAAAACATGAACGGCAAAGCAAACATCCCCCTGCCCAAGCACCTGTATAACGAGAAGCTTACTACCTATCAGTATTATTTATACATAGGGACTGTCGCCCTGATGTGTTTAGGTATTGCTCTTGACCATTACCCAACTATTCAGGCTATGGCTATATTATGGATAGGCATAGCAGTACTCTATGGTTACAATGTATTCCGAATAATTTTTCACAAAACGAATTTAGATTATGGAAATACAACTAAATAACCCCTACGCGCAGGAACAAGTAAAGGCTCAGATCGCTTTGATGCAGGTCATTGATCCCGAGCTCAATATCAATATTATCGATATGGGTTTGGTATATGAGATCGACTTCTCCACACCACAACAGATCACCGTCCGTATGACCCTCTCTACACCACATTGCCCCATGGGTGATGCCATCGAACAAGGAGTTTTGAATGTCCTCCACGACACCTTTCCTGATAGAACAGCATCTATTCAATTGGTATGGGAACCGGAATGGAATTACCATATGATCTCCGAAGCAGGAAAAGAACAATTAGGACTGCAATAATCGAAAACATCTTCCATAGGCTTTACCAACATTTGGGCATTATCTTCGCATTTATGTTCACAGTCATAAAATCGTGAAAACTTCCTTCCTATTTTTGTTATAGCACGTCTACAAAAGACAACTCTTTACCTTGCAAAAGACAAAAACATGGAAAAATATGTGATCAAAAGAAACGGAAGCTATGAGCCTCTACAAACCTACAAAATCCAAGATGCGATCCACAAGGCCTTCCAGAGTGTAGCCCACCCGATCGATGAACGCGTATTCGAAACCGTTATCAATGAACTATACACAAAAGATACCTGGAGTGTAGAAGAAATTCAGAATAGCATAGAAAGACATCTCTACGAATTAGGGTATTTCGAAGTGATGAAATCCTTTATGTTGTATCGGCATACACGCAAACTCCAGCGTGAGCATATCGATCGCTTTAATGATGACACCACCTATGTCGACAGCAGCCAAACCGTCGAAGAATATATATATCAAACCGATTGGCGTATAAATGCCAATGCCAACACATCGTATTCCAACGCCGGCCTGATCAACAATACTGCCGGCAAAATTATCGCCAACTATTGGTTAGACAAGGTCTACAGCAAGGAAGAAGGTTATGCCCACCGCAATGGCGACATCCATATTCACGATTTGGACTGCCTCACCGGATACTGTGCAGGATGGAGTCTGCGCGTCTTACTGGATGAAGGCTTCAATGGTGTACGTGGTCGTGTCGAAAGTCGTCCGCCATCCCACTTTAGGGAGGCATTAGGACAAATGTCCAACTTTTTGGGTATCCTGCAAAGCGAATGGGCCGGCGCTCAAGCTTTCAGTTCCTTTGACACCTACCTAGCTCCCTATGTCTTTAAAGACCAACTGGATTATCCGGCAGTACTCAAAGCAGTGCGCAGCTTTGTCTACAACCTGAATGTTCCTGCCCGGTGGGGACAATCGCCTTTTACCAACATTACGTTGGATTGGAATGTCCCCGAAGACCTGCAAGAGCAAATCCCAACACGGGGGGGCAGACATCTTTTCGAAAACATACAGGACGTACATCTTTTACAAGCTGCTAGCACAAGAGGTGTACAACATCTTGAAGACCTTTGCTACCGACATTTTCAGCGGGAGATGGATATGATCAATAAGGCCTACTACACCGTCATGACCGAAGGAGATGCACAGGGGCAGCCTTTCACCTTCCCTATCCCCACGGTCAATATCACCGAAGACTTTGACTGGAAGAGTGACAATGCACGGCTACTATTTGAGAACACCGCAAAGATCGGTTCCTCCTATTTCCAAAACTTTATCGGAAGTCAATATATCACCGATGAAAATGGACAAAAGATCGAAAATCCGGAAGCCTATAAACCCAATGCTGTGCGTAGCATGTGCTGTCGCTTACAGCTCGACCTGCGCGAGTTGCTTAAACGTGGGAATGGTTTATTCGGAAGTGCCGAAATGACGGGTAGCATTGGTGTCGTGACCATCAATATGGCTCGGTTAGGCTATCTTTATGCCGGCCGCGAAGCGGAGCTCTACCAACGTCTGGACCATTTGTTATTGCTGGCAAAGTCTACCCTGGAGAAGAAACGGAAATTTATACAGCAGATGTATGATAATGGCCTTTTCCCATATACCAAGCGGTATCTTTCTCATTTCCGGAACCACTTCTCTACAATTGGTGTCAATGGCATGAACGAGATGGTCCGCAATTATACGGCCGATAAAGAAAATGTCGTGAGTACATGGGGCATGACCTTTACCTCCGATCTATTGGAACATATCCGCACCCGTCTGCGGGAGTTTCAGGAAGAAACTGGCAATCTATACAACCTGGAGGCTACACCTGCCGAAGGAACAACCTACCGTTTTGCCAAAGAAGATAAGAAAAGGTTTCCCGACGTCCTACAAGCCGGAGAAGGAGAAAACATCTATTATACCAATAGCTCCCAAATTCCGGTCGATCATACCGATGATCCTTTCGAAGCACTATTGCTTCAGGATCAATTACAGTGCAAATATACCGGCGGTACGGTACTGCATCTCTATATGAGCGAACGGATAAGTAGTCCGGAAGCCTGTCGGGAATTTGTCCGCACGGTATTATCCAACTTCAAATTACCCTATATTACCGTCACTCCTGTATTCAGTATATGCCCCGTACACGGGTACCTCACTGGCGAACATGAATATTGTCCACAGTGTGACGACATCATCATTGCTAACCATTCACAAATACATACACTATGACCACACACACAGCAGAACGCACACTGATCTTGCAGCAAAATCAGCAGAGCCGCAGTAAATGTCTCGTTTACACCAGGGTAATGGGATACCATAGACCCGTTGAAAGTTTTAATATCGGCAAGAAAGGAGAGCATCGCCAACGCACACACTTTAACGAGCGGCATGCCTAAGCCGATCTACAGTATTACTCCTTTTACTCTATTGGATTACCCCAACCATACAGCCTGCATACTTTGGTTTGCAGGCTGTAACATGCGTTGTGTCTATTGTTATAATCCAGATATTGTTCTGGGGAAAGGAAAGCTTTCTCTTGACGACGCTACCCATTTTCTCCAATCCCGTCAAGCGTTGTTGCAAGCCGTCGTATTCAGCGGTGGCGAATGCACTTTACATCCAGCTATTTTTCCTTTGGCGAGGATAGCAAAGGACATGGGATATTTGATTAAAATAGACACGAATGGGTCGAAACCCGATGTATTGAAAAAGTTGCTCGCAGAACATCTTATCGACTACGTGGCATTAGATTTCAAAGGGATAGGCAAAACTCACCAGAATATCACGCAATCACACACTTTTTCTACATTTGCCAAAAGCCTGAATCTGCTTCAAACAGCCGCTATACCCTTCGAAATCCGAACAACCTGGCACAGCGCGCTCCTCTCTACAACAGATATCCATGAGATGATCGAATATTTAGAACAACACCATTATCGGGGAGATTATTTCATTCAATATTTCATGAATAACGTACAGACATTGGAATCCCTGCCCTATGCACAACATATCTTGGACATTGCTAATCTCTCCACGACGACCATCCGGGTTAAAGTTCGAAATACCCCATCCTAAACTACCGTGGTATCCGTCCTACGCCACAATTACATGAATCCCCACCAACTCTGCCTTATACTGAATTTTTTCCAACAGACCATAATAACCCCAGTTGTATAAAACAGGAGCGTCTTCGTCCGCTATTTTCCTTTTATTTGACGGGGAGACAAGTCGCAATGTACCAGCTTGAGAAGCTACACAGATATCAATCAATTTTCGGCTGTACAGATGCAATCGGCTAGCCATATAATCCCTTTCTTTTTGATTATAGTGATCCAGACTTTTGAATTTTCTTTTCCGTCCCTTACCACCTCGATGATATTTTACTCCTGCTTGAACACGCTGACGCGCGGCTTGAATAGCCCATCTCCTATGTTGGAACTCCTCCTTATTGCCGATTTGAAAGTCCGTGCTATCAATACTTACAGTCATCAGGTGTTCTGCCGACAGAAAAGCCTCCGCAATAACATGTTCATGTAAGCGAACTTCCTTCTTCAGTATCTCCAAAGAGAGAAGAAGGAAAATCTTACTCCTTGAAATTTGTAGCGAACTAGCACATATCTTGATCTGCCCCTCCGTTACACGCTGCAACAGGACCTTTTTATCCGAGTTGTCCTTACCCAAGTAAGTCCGGAAAGGAATCTTAAACAGTTCGACGTTAAAATCTTCCCTTTTCCTGTTAAACTTTATTTGTAGTTGGTTCGCTGAAAATGGAATAGGTATTCCCCTGCGGTAATTGCGAAGCGATTTCTCCCCTTTCCAATACGCCATACGGTCAGCATTAAAGCTCTTATTTAATGTCATATTGACATTAGACAATATATTCGAGGGAGCTCGGCCCTTAAAATAATGCGAAAGTAATTTGTAAGTTGTATTCAGCCGAGAGGTATTAAAAATTCCGACTGAATCCTTCAATCGGTCGGTCAGCTTTACTTTAACATCATCCTGCAAGTAAACGAAATCTTTCAGATGTTCTTGTACATATTGATGGGTCATAACCATATTAGACGACCGGACGACGACATTCTGCCATTCGAACAGTTCCCTTTGATACGCCGCTCGTGTCTCTTTATCATCAGAATCAATAATAAGCTGAATTTTCCGTGTTAAAATAAGGGCCTCTTTCGTCATAAATACTCCTATCTAAATACATTTTTAACCATACAACAAGAGGCCTTCGACAGTTTGTTGAAATAGCACTTGTTGTAAGAAGTGTCTTTTTTGATAAATAGTTTTCCAAAAGCCTATAACAACCCCAGTAATCTCAGCGGGATTTTCGAAAACCAGGGTTGCATAGGCTGTAACCTAAATAATAGAACATACAAGTATTGATGCAAAAAATAAAAATAAAAAATTGACCTTCGTTGTGTATTCCTTTCAACATATACTCTGGGCATGACATCATGAACTGTCCAACGTACTAAACATGAAAGAGATTTAGTGAGTGGCTTATCGCCCTCACCCTACGGTGCCACAAGAAACCTCACTTATGTTTTGCGTCAATCAATACCAGTAACTCAAAGAACATTGTTAAAAACCTTTCTTCATCGGTAAGCTCTCCCTAAAATACAAAATATTCTTCTGCTTCCCATAAAGCGGAATGTTAAAATATTCCCAAAAGTTTGTTCTGATCCTATATCTCGATCGGTTTATTAGACAATTTTATGCGGTTGCTTATCAACTATAGGATCTTTCGTCAGCATGTATTTCTACTTTTGCTATTCCATAACAAAGATAGTAAATAACTCATAATACACAAATAAATATCCAACTATTTTTGTAGTTTATTTGCGCAAATAATACTTCTATTTGTTATGTGCCAGACATCAACAAACATATACTTTCCAGCATCGGAAAGCTAATGCGCAACCGGAGAGAGGAGCTGTCCTACTCCCAACGGGATGTGGCCAATATGACGGGCCTCACGGTCAATAGTATCTCTACGTTTGAAAAAGGAAAAGGCTCGTCTCTGAATAATTTTCTGTTGATTTGTCGAGCACTCCAAATCCAACCTAAACTCGCTTTTAAAGAGGATATCCATCTAAAACCTTTGTACAATCTTCCGCCCGAATCAAAAAAAAGGATCGAAGCCACCAAGAAACTGGATGACCTCGTAAAAAACACCGATTTCTTCAAGATCCCTAAACGAGTTGCCGAGGTATTGGAACAATTGGATTCCGATAAACGTGATAGCAACAAGTTTTCGGTCTACCTCACCGGATATTGTAAAGAAGGAGAATTGGAGTATATCAAGGAAGGTAATATCAAAAAATACAAGAAACCATAGACAAAGTTTTACACTTTTATGGAATCCCGCCCTTTCGTGCATCCACTACAAAAAGAAGAAAAATTCCTATATTTAAATATATCTGATAACGATGAAAAAATACTTTTGGCTATTCCTATACCTGGTACCTACGCTATTGTTGGCTCAGGAATCTATAAAAAATTCCCCTACTGCAGACAAATGGCGTGAAATAGAACGGTTGATTTCGCTTAAAAACTACGCACAAACATTACCTTTACTCGCGGATATTAAAGCTGCTGCAAAAAAGGACAACAATAGTGCAGAATGGATACGCGCTTTCCTTGCAGAAAGTCAGGCATTGAAGATTAACGCTACAGCCGACACTACATTTCTGAAGATAAAAAGTCATTTTGAACAACATATAAAAATGGCAAAAGCCATTGAACAGCGTGTGCTACAGAACTTCTATGCTCGCTTTCTTCTGGCCAACCAACATCGTTATCTCTCCAACAGTTCTGACACCTTTATCGCTCAGAACACCGTTGGGAAGCAAAGGATAATCGACTCCTTGTTCCGCCTATCCTTGACACAGAAAGACCGTTTAGTTCGCGAACCCATCCAAAAATGGGCAGATATGTTCGAGGAGCAAAAAAATATTTCTCTAACTCCTACTTTATTTCATTTTCTTGCCCATCATTACCTCAACTTTCTAAGCGGTTATGAGGATGACAATGGCCCAAGAACTGCACAGCTCACACAAGAATTGGTACAACTCAACAAGGCCCATCCATATCATGACGCTTCGGCTTTTCTAAGAAGCTATAAACTGCAAATCCACAGCTGGAACCTCGAGACGGTACTCCCCAAACTTCTGGAGGTTATCGAACAACAAAAAAGTGATTATAACGCTTTCCTCTATTATCAAATTGCTACGGCTTATGTTGGCAAGAATGATCCGATGGAAGCCATTAAATACGTCAATATGGCTTTAGCGAACCATCCGCATTCCCCTTGGATAAACGACGTCAAAAACCTGTCTAACACCATCCGCAAGGCCATAATAACACTCGATCACCCTCGATTTGCTCCTGCTACGGAATATACTCCGGTAAAGATAAATACAAAGAATATCGATAGCCTGTATATCCGGGTGTATAGTACGCCAAATAATCTAAAAGCTTTTACAAGACGGGGTGTTAGCTACGACTCTACCAGCTTTCAAATCCGTCTGAATGCAGAGTTGGTCTATGAAGAACAACTGCCGTTAAGATCATTTGATGACTACCAGACCCATAAAACGATTTATAAAATCAACCCCCTGCCCTATGGCAGCTATATATTGTTGATCGCCAACAATAAAGGTTTTCAGGACGACGGATTGTATAAAGAAGTTGTCGAAAGCAAGATAACAATCAGCGATTTGTTCGTGTCGGCGACAATGGATAAGGATACCGGTCCACAAGAACAGTATAAAGCTTTGTTGATTAACCGAAAAACAGGAGTCCCTTTTGCACATAAAAAGGTACAGCTATATGAGACTGACGCTACACCCTCTCCACGGCTTATCGAATCGTTCACAACAAACAGCAAAGGTGAATTTACCTATCAAACTGATGCTCAAAAAGACAGATATGAACTTAACGATTATTTACTTTTTGTATCGGATGAAAATCAATTTATCGATCTTGCGAACCTAAACCGGGTAGAACGGCATGTAGAGAGTATCCAAAATACTTCGGAAAGCAATATCACCTTGCAAACTATGACCGATCGGGCAATCTATCGTCCGGGCCAGCAGGTATACTTCAAAAGTATCTTATACAACAGCCATGCCCTGCTGGGGAAAACATTGGAGAAAGAGGAAGTTATGCTTGTCTTACAGGATGCCAACAACCAAAAGATCGACTCGCTTATCTTACATACCAACAGCTTCGGTTCGGTCAATGGCTCCTTCCGGATTCCAAATAACACTTTGGCCGGTAACTATCGCATCCTGGCTTTTCATAAAAAACGCCAGATCAATATATACCGCTTCCAGGTAGAAGAATATAAAAGACCTACATTTAAAGTAACTTTTGAAACTAATAAAGAGACTTATACCTTACAAGACACAGCCGTATTTACTGGTGTAGCCGAAAGTTTGTCCGGCGCCCCACTAGCAAATGCCTCGGTCAATTACAAAGTCAGCTTTTATCATACGGCACAATACAAACAAATTGTCTTTGCGGACACGACCGTCACGGCTGACGACAAAGGAAAATTTTATATTCGTGTCCCCTTAATGGACACGACCTTTGTGAAACTATCTCAGTTTTCACTGCAATATACCGCAGAAGTTGTTAACCAAACAGGTGAAATGCAAGCTGCCTCGGGATATTATTCTTTTTCCGATAAGCCCTGGAATATACAGATACAAACGGACTATCTCGTTGAAGAAAAGAGATGGAACCAGCTCCATATCCTGACGCGAAACCCCAACGGCCAGCCGTTGAAATTTTCCGGAAAGGTCAACATCTATAAATATGTGGAACCGCAGAACGTCCTTACACCCGAGAACATACGTTATTTCCAAGACATAGACTATCACTTACTGACTGCGGAAAACTACAAGAAATATTTCCCTGCGTATTTTGATGAAACTTTATTACAGTCCGAAGATCAAAAGACCTTCATTTGCACATATCCCTTCGACACGCGGGATACCAGTCTGGTGCAACTCGACTCCAACCGCTTTGACCAAGGCCGTTACTGGATCGAAGCTATCAGCATACAGGGTATAGACACCATCCGTAGCTCCGCCGTGGTCAATCTATACAAGGCGGATACACGAAAAGTAAGGGAGAATGAATTTTTGAGCTACCACGTGGACAAACAGCAATATGCCATTGGCGACAAGGTGACGCTCACCTTCCAGACCGACGTACCACATCCACGAAAGCTATTTTTATTCCAGTCGCAGGGATCCAAAAAGGAAGAAACCAAGCTATTAGACTGGAAAAACGGAAAAGCGACAGTTAATTTTGTCTTACAAAAGGAGCACATCTCTCCAAATGTACTTTTCACGGCCCTATTGGTAGTCGACAATAAAGCTGCCGTCGTCTCTACGACTGTTCCTATTCAGCGTGCTGACAAGACGCTATCGATCAAAACTGCTACTTTCCGCGATAAGATCACACCGGGACAAAAAGAAAAATGGCGGTTCACCATTTTACACAACGACGAAGGCGCTCAAGCTCAAGTATTGGCCACCATGTATGATGCAGCCCTGGATGCCTTTGCCAGCAATACTTTTCCCGCTTCATTCCGGTTGAATTACCCTTATTACAGGAATTTGAATTTCCAGTATTTGATGCAGGAGTTTCTCCGACAGGATCATGCGCAGGACATCTTTCATAAGAGCCAATGGTACGACCCGCAGGGAAATGATCTTTCCAGAATTCGGTCGTACGGATTATGGGGAATGAATAACGCTATTTTTCATTCTTTCGGAGAAAGTATGCTGAATGAGGTAGTCGTCGTAGGTTATGGTCAGCAGGCCAAACGATCCCTAACTGGCGCCGTCGCTGGCATGGCCACAGCCGATGTTCAACAAGAAAGCGAAGGCATTACTATTCGCGGAGCAGCCACAGACAGTCAAGCCGCTACCCCTCTCTATGTGATCGATGGCGAAATCCGCGATGGATCTGACCTCAACAGCCTCAACCCCGACCTTATCGCACAGATTGAAGTACTTAAAGATGCTGCGGCAACGGCTCTTTACGGTTCACGCGGAGCCAACGGGGTCATCCTCATTACAACAAAAGAAGGACTAGAGCGACAAAAGCAGCTCAACGCTGTGCAGGCAAGGGCCAACCTGCAGGAAACCGCTTTCTTTTATCCGACATTATATACGGATGAAAAGGGCAATGTCTCCTTCGAGTTTGATAGCCCGGAAGCCTTGACCCGATGGAAGTTACTACTCTTTGCCCATGGCAAAAGTCTCGAAGCAGGATCAGCGGCATTCTTTACGCAAACGCAAAAGCAGCTAATGGTACGCCCCAATCTGCCCCGCTACTTTAGAGCAGGAGATCAGATTGTCCTGAAAGCACAGATACAAAACCTCAGCAAAAATAAACTTACCGGAAATGCCCGTATAGAAATCGTCAATCCGGAGAACAGCCAAGTTATTACGACCCTTTTCACAGCTGAAAATAGCACAAAAGCCTTTCAGGTAGATGCCGAAAACAACAGTATCGTTCAATGGGCACTTCAGATACCGACAGACTATCCGACGGTGCAGGTCAAGATCGTAGCCGCAACGGATGAGTTTTCCGATGGCGAGCAACATGAGTTGCCTATCCTCCCCAACAAAATCCTAGTTTCGGATACCGAAAGAATCATCCTGAAAGCCAATGAAACTAACGATTATTCCATCAAGGGTCTAGGAAAAGACAACTTACATGCTAAAGTGGAAGTACAAAGCAATCCGATCCTCGAAATACTTTCGGCATTGGACTATTTGAAAAATTATCCCTATACCTGTAGTGAGCAGATAGCCAGCAAATGGTTTGCCCACAACATGGCCCGTTATATACAGAAGCACTACCCAGCGATAGCCAATTATTTCAGCACGCTCGATAGTAAAGACTTTAAGGGTAAGCTGGAAGAAAATAGTACGTTGAGCGAACTGACACAGGAAGAAATGCCTTGGTTGCGTGACATCAAGAGCGATGCCGAACGAAGGAAAGCTATTGCTGCTCTTTTCAGCGGTAATATACAGCAGGAAATTATCGAGCTGGAGAAAAAATTGACAAAAAGCCAAAGCGCCAATGGTGCATTTCCTTGGTTTGAAGGGGGCAAAGCCAACACCTATATCTCCATTCGTATACTGGAAATCTTGGGCAAGGTGCTCCACTTGGATCATACTTTAGTCAGCAGTACGATGCGGCAGAGTGCCGAAAAGCTTGTCCATTTCCTTGATAGGGACAGTAGTCTCTTTGATGTAAAAACCAGCTCTTTACAGGCATTGGATTATCTCTACGCACGGCAGTATTGGAATGGTCTTTACCACCCAGATGAGACGGTCGTAAAAAAACTGAGCACTCATTTGCTCAGTTTGCCACAGGCAACGGCCCAAAGCCCAGCCGGCATAGCAGCTAAGGCATGGGTGGTACAACAACTCTACGGAACCGCCGTGCCAGCCAGCGAACTTAAAAACCGTATTACGCAGGAGGTTATCTACGATGTAGACAAAGGTATGTATTGGGAAAGCAATCGTCGAGGCTACAATGCCATCAGTTTGCACAGTTATATGATCGAAGCTTATAAACTGCACGATCCCAGCAAATTGCATGAGTTGACACAATGGCTCTATTACAATAAACAAGCAAACCATTGGCGTACCACATGGATGACTGTCGATGCGATCTACGCTTTGCTCCTCGCTAACAACCCGGATGACTTTAGACTGGAAAATACCATCAAATTGTGGGTCGATCAGCAAGAAACCACTACAGCGAATGTCGTATTGGGACAAGCAACCAAAGACTTTACCAAAGAGGAATTGAGCTCGAACACAACGGTATCCATACAGAATAACAATAGCCGTACCGTATATGGGTCGGTCGTACACCAGTACTTCGCGCCGGTCGAAGAAGTAGAAGCAGCAACAAATGCTATTGCTGTTCAGAAGCAGTATTTCGTCGAACGTGAAGGTAAATGGGTCGAAAGCAATGATGTCCGATTAGGTGAACGGATGAAGGTACGGCTGACCGTCATCAATGACAGTCCTTTGGAGTATGTGCATCTTAAAGATGCCCGCCCGTCCGGCATCGAACCGGTTTATCAACCTTCAGGATACAATTGGTGGCAAGGATATTATTTCACGATGAAAGATGCATCAACAAATTATTTCTTTGACTATCTACCCAAAGGTAAACGCGAATTCGAATATGAGGTAAAGGCCAATAATGTGGGTATTTTCAACTCGGGAATAACCATTATCGAAGGGATGTACGATCCGGCGGTACGTGCACGATCGAATAATGTATCCGTGAAGATAGTTGAGTAAAATTGGGCAACTCTTCAAGGATTGAAACACCTTGAAGAGTTGCCTTTTATTTATTTCCTCTCAGAAAAGCTGCCAATTTTTGCACGGCTATCGCCCGATGACTGATGGTATTCTTTTCTTCCGCAGACATCTCCGCAAAAGTTTGTTCATATCCAGCGGGAATAAAAATAGGATCGTATCCAAAACCTTTTTCTCCACGTCGCTCTTCGATAATACGTCCTTCGATAGTCCCCTCAAAGTAATGCTGCTCCCCATTTAGAAACAACGAGATGACCGTCCGGAAGCGCGCAGAACGACGATCTTCCCCCTTCAATTTCTCAAGGACAAGATCAATGTTTTTCTCCATATCACGACTACCGGAATACCGTGCTGAATACACTCCCGGCTCTCCGTCAAGTGCATCTATTTCCAAGCCCGAGTCATCGCCGAAGCAATCCAAGTGATATTTATCAAACAGATAATCCGTCTTCTGCCGGGCATTCTCTTGAAAAGTTTGACCCGTCTCCGGAATATCGTCATCGCAGCCAATATCCGCCAAGGATTTTAGCGTAAACTTATCCCCTACGATTGCTTGTACCTCTTCCAGCTTATGCGCATTATTCGTTGCAAATACGAGTTTTGTCATAGCAGCAAAGGTAAATTATTATTCTATTTCATCATAATCTCTTACCTCCCCATTGTTCAGCAAGCAATTTCATATAAAAGCCTCCCACGACACTCCTAGCCTTAAAGTTTTCACGGATACCATTTGTAGTATCATAGAAGTCGTTCAGCGGAACACGAGAAGGTGTTTCCAGCGTGTGACGGAATACCGGTTCGATGAGCTTCTCAAAGGCATCTCCGTTGTCTGCTAATGTTGCTGTCCACAATATCCAGTCGTTTTTAGTATAATTTTTACGGCTATCAAGGGGCAAGCCAAACCGATTCATACGGGGAAGATAATAGGCGATCTCTTTAGCTGCAACTTCTTCAGGAAATAAATTGAAATCCAACACCTTATCCCAAACAAGATTGTATTTCTGACTCCAGGTGTCAGGATCATCGAATGTCAGGGCGTAATGGTCACCCCCATCTGCCAAGGCCATCCATTTGGGTGCCATCTCCTCCGCAATATTCCGATAACGATTGGCAATATCTTTCTTTCCCAACATTTCCGCTAGCCGGGCATAGCTTGCTACCCCCATAATTGCTTTCAAAGAAAGATTCGCATTCCGCGCAAGATGACCAGCGAAATCGTCTGTACAGAGTTGTGTTTTCGGATCTAACCCTTCTTTTACCAAGTAATCCGCCCACTGGGTTAAAACCGTCCAATGTTTTTCGGCATACTGCGCATTTCCCTGTGCACGGGCTATAGCTGCCGTCATAATCAACATATTTCCGGACTCCTCCACCGGCATCGGCTCACCATATGTCTGTCCATTCGCCAAAGGATAGGTTCCCAAATCGTGTGCCGCCCAAGGATACGGATATTTCCCACTTTCACTGAAATAGAAAATACCATTTAGCATCCCCTGTAATAAAATAGGATTGTATATTAAATATAACGGTGATGAGGGATAAGTCACATCTACCGTATTAATAAATCCTCCACTGTTATTTTCTTTGGAAAGCCACAGGACTTCATTTTTCGGACCTTCAACCAGGGTATGTGCGGCAATGCTCTGCCGGTAAGCTAAGATACAAAGATGTGCATATTTTTCCCCTCCCGCTGCGTCAGCACGCTGCCGAAGGGTCTTGTCAAAATCAGCGCACTGCTGCATCAATTTTTCATAGTCTTTTACCGCAGCATGCAGCTGTGTCTCGAAAGCGCGATCTCCATTTTTGTTCCACCAAGGACGTAAGTCCGCATTGAAATACTGAATGGCATACACTTCGTCGTATCCAATGGTTAGAAAACGCTGCACCGAAGCGGCTCCCACAGCACCTAAAGAAATTTCGGTATGCAGAGACAGCGATTTGCCTCGGTAAGAACTTTTATTTTTCTCCTCATTGTGCCCTGACACAAATTGCCTGACATCGTTGCCCGTGGGTGTGGCAATATATAGATATCCCCAGTCGATACGCATATCGTCGGCTGCTTTTTGCAATACCGGTTGTTCGATAGTACCGGTCTTCAGAATGGAGAGACCTCCATCTTGATAGGCCCATCCTTCTACCTCCTGCTGATCTGACATATAAACCGCAATATCGGAAGACACTTCCTGCTGTATCTTAACGTCATGTTTCTTTTCATCCTTCGCTACAACCTCATAAGATATATAGGAGACAGGGCGAGCAAGAAGATCAAGATCATCCATTAACAGCGGTGAAGTGAAGGTCACCTTCAGTCCTACCGGACCGGCATCAAAGGTATAAACTGTTTGCGTAGCCTCTATCGCTACCGATGTTTGTTGAGCCACGACTACATCCGCCTTATCGGATGCTATACTATTTACCAAATCAAAATCTAAGAAACGACCACCTGCCGTATTTTTCAAGTGGATCGCGAGCACATTTTTGCCCTTGCGTAAAAGCCCTTTCCCTTTAGACGAAATATCAAAATAATCAAAACGATTGTTCCAGCCGTCTCTTTTAAACACAAGAGTCCCGTTTAGATATACTTCTACATTATCATCGTGGTGTAATTTTAGAAATAGCGGTTTTTCTTGATCTATCTTATCCAGAGCGAATTCTCGTCTTACCCATATATTATCTGACGCCCAAAATGTACCTTCTACTGATTTATTGTCCGATATAGGCAATGCCCCTACTTTCCAATCTAAATCTTCAAAATCTAACAATTTCCACGTGTCGTTTTGCGGCTGCTCTATGTACCTCACGGTAGTCTTACCTTCGGCCGATTTCGCTATTATTGATGTATAGTGCAGTCTCTCTTTGCCCATAAAACGGTACAGGTTACCGTCGACTTCAAGATAGCCGGTCAAACCATGCTCTACTCCGGTCCAATGCTCAGTGACCTTATCTGTCAAGAGATCGGTAGTCGACCAGATACTGAAATTCGGGTTATGTGTAATCAAGGGATAAGCCGGGGCCTTTCGAACTTGATTAACCTGACCATAGGTCGTTAGTATGCATAAGAAGACGAATAGTCCTAAGCCGACATATTTTCCGATTCTGATAAAAATTTGAACTCCTACCATATTGTTCTATTCTAGTTTACAATATTACTGTTTGTCCCATAATGCATCGGTAAACGAATACGGTTTATCTTCATTTGCTGTACCTCGGGATAGATTAGGTTGCGCAGACATCCGGAAATTCAGCTTAGCACCTTTATAAAGGTCGGCGATACGCAAGAAGTTCTGTGTATAATTTTTACCATTTACACGCAACCGATCGATGTATACATTTTCTTTTGATTGATTTTCTGCAGAGATAATTACCCTCTTTCCATTCTCCAGTTGCAACGTTACTTCTTCAAACAGAGGTGATCCCAGGACATATTCACCAGATCCTGGCGCTACAGGGTAGAAGCCCATGGCGGAAAACACATACCAGGCTGAAGTCTGTCCATTATCCTCATCCCCACAATAACCATCCGCTGCTGCAGAGTAGAGTTTATCCATAATCTCACGTACCCAATACTGTGCCTTCCACGGCGATGCGGAATAGTTGTAAAGATAGGGCATGTGCTGTATAGGCTGGTTACCATGTGCATATTGTCCCATATTCATAATCTGCATCTCCCGCATCTCATGGATCATGCCACGGCTTGTCATCCCCTCCCGGCCAGGTACCAGAAAGACGGTATCTAACATTCCGGTAAAAGCTGCATTGCCACCCATCAGGTCAATCAATCCCTGTGGGTCGTGAAAGACACAAAAGCTCCAATGCCATGAATTACCTTCTGTAAACTCGTCGGACCAAGCGCTGGGGTCAAAATTCGCGATAAATGATCCATTCTTATTCTTTCCGCGCATAAGCTTGGTTGAAGGATCATAGAGATTTTTGTAGTTAAGAGCTCTTTTGGCGTATATGCTGGTTTCCGTATCCGGTCGTCCCAAAGCCTTGCCAAACTGATATATACACCAATCATTGTATGCATATTCTAATGTCCGAGCAGCATTCTGCGAAATACCCGCATCTGCTGGTATGTAGCCTAGTGCATTGTAAAGCTCGTGCCCATACCGTCCGGTGGAGGTATTTTTTGGATGCACGTTATTCGCCCCCCATTGCACTGCTTCCCATAATACCAACGGATCATACCCTTTGCGTCCGGTGAGATAGGCATCTGCCACTACCGACGCTGAATTGTTTCCGATCATAGAAGCACGGTGCCCGGGAGATGCCCATTCGGGCAGAAAACCACTTTCTTTATAAGCATTAACCAATCCCTCTTGCATACGGTCGTTCATGGAAGGATAAAGCAGATTCAACAAGGGAAAAAGACTTCGGAACGTATCCCAAAACCCTGTATCAGTAAACATCTCTCCCGGTAGCACCTGTCCGTTATATGGACTATAATGCACGCGGTTTCCTGCGGCATCTATTTCCGAAAGATCCCGCGGAAAGAGTGTAGAGCGGTACAGGCAGGAATAAAAGGTACGCAGGCGGTCAATATCCTGATCTTTAATACGGATACGTCCAAGCACTTCATTCCACTGCTTACGTCCCTCGCTGGCAACCTCCTCCAGGGATTTCTTGCGCACCTCGTTTAGGTTCAGCGACGCCTGTTCAAAACTAATAAACGAAGAAGCTACGCGGGCGGTGATCTGCTGTCCCCTTTTCAATCCTTTGAAGCGGATAATCGCGCCAGCATGATCCGCTGTTACTTCCAGGCCGTCGGCTTTAATGTTTCCATTATTCACCACAAAGTGGCTGTCCATTGGCTGATCAAACTCGATAATAAAATAATTCTTAAAATTTTCCGGTGTTCCCCCACTATTGCGTGTATTATAACCAATAATCTTATTTTCTCCAGGTATAAGCTTGATGAAAGAACCTTTGTCGAAAGCGTCAATGACAACATATGCACTATCTGTTTTCGGAAAAGTAAACTGGAACACGGCAGCCCTTTGCGACGGACTGAACTCGGCTGTGACGTCGTGATCCGCAAGGAACACGCTATAGTAATATGGTTTTACAGTTTCAGACTTATGCGAGAACCAACTGGCTCGCGCATCTTGATCGAACACCGGCTGCCCTGTTATAGGCATCAAAGAAAATTGTCCATAATCGTTATTCCAAGGACTAGGCTGGTGTGTCTGTTTAAAGCCTTTAATTTTATCTGCGGTATAAGTGTATATCCACCCATCACCCATATTACCAGTCTGCGGCGTCCAGAAGTTCATGCCCCACGGCCGGGCAATGGCGGGATAAGTATTTCCTGTTGAAAGTTCATATTTAGATAAGGTCCCAACAAGCGGATTTACATAATCTACCGGTTCGGGGGATTGCGCAAAGATTTTGGGAAGGCTAGCCATCCACAATAGGGTTAACAGAAAAAAAGAATTTAGTTTCATGAATGTTATTTAAAGATTATTTATTTAATTTCTACCATACAAATGTTACCTCGACACCGTCCGGATCGTTTTCAAATCCCAGCAGATAAGTCTTTGACTCCTCGTGCCAGTGTCGTTTGTCGAAGACCTCTTTTCCATGGACTTTTACGCTTTTCGGCAGCTTTGGAAGAAGTACCCTAGAAGCATTGGTCGTTTCTATCGGACTCTTAGCCACGTAAGTATAGCTGGATGTAGTGATTGTTTCATCATAAACACGACTGGCTGCGGCTAAGACTTGTGGCTTTTGCTTATTCTGGATCAAATCTACATTTAGAAAGTAGCCCTGTGTACGAGGAGCAATAGAACGCTTGCTATACACGGGCAGTTCAGGGTCAAATAGGTCAATCAAGGTACCACTAAGGATATAATTTTCTTCACTGACACTTTCATCCATCACAGCGATCAACTCAAACGGTCCGCGCTGCAGGTAAAAATTATTTTTGAAGACTAACGTGTCACCGCTAGCAGCTCGATATCGCTCTTGTGTCGCCTTAATAAGTTGCTGGCTATTGTTTATTTTAAGCGTGTAATCTTTTGGATCCACCCGGATAATCTGTACAGATCCTTTACCATAGCTATATATACCATTGTCTGCTCTCGGCTGAATGCCCATTTTTTCAAAAAGATGATCCGCGGGAACCGCATAAGCATTACCTTTCGTATTCCACCATTCCTGCACCGTCTGAAACGGGTCGCTGTCGGTTCCGCTATAAATCAATTGTCCGCCGGACTTCACCCACTCGGCCAATTGCTCGTGCGCAATCGGATCAAGCGGTTTCATATTGGCATAGGTCATTAGCAACACCTTCGTATCGGCCAAGGCTTCTTGATATCCTACGTTTTCAATATGTACAGTTTTCACGGGCACACCACGTTTAAGAAAAGGAAGAGCAAGACCATAAAAGTTTGCCAACTGCGGATCGTCATAGCCAGCGTGGATAGGGAAACGTTGAAACATCAACGAATTTGCCATCAACACCGAGATTCCTTCGCTTCCCGACAATCTATTTTCACTTAATGGCATATGGTTCAATGTATTAATCATGACCTGCATCTGTGTCGAGTAATGCCGCGGGATACGTTCTCTTTGATTACTATTCGGGTCAGTTCTATACAGCCCTTCGTAAATACGCTCTGGCCAAGGCATCACCTCATAATCGGCAATATTCGGGTAGAGCAATTGTGCTACAAACGTCGCTTGATAATTCGTTTTATAATCTACCCAATCTTTGGCTCGATCTTCAATAGGATCTGTCAGAAAGAACATCTTCCGACCGGTAGGCGCGGTCATCGATTCCATGGACCCATATTCCAAATATGCTGTTTCAAAGACCCGTTCCTTTTCTTTCCCATCAAAGTGATTGGGCTCTCGTGAAGTACCCGTCCAAACCTGTGCAATATAGCCGTCCACCACAGGCAAGGATGCCAAGCTAGCTTCGGGAGATACAATCATCCATTGCGCATAATTCACGAGAGAATGGGTGGGCACATAGCATTTCACATCCATACCCTTGGTTTTACCGTATTCTTTGGCAAACGTAAACACCTCATTCAGCGCCTTATAATAAAGGTGATATTTGAGCTTATTAGAAAGATAGGTATTCTCTGGCGATTCGTGTTGTGGACGCCAGTCAAAACCATAGTATTTCTTCCATTCCCGCTTGAACGATTCACTATAGCCTGCCCGTGCCCAGAATTCCGGTTCTTCCATAAATATGGCATCAATTCCCGCATCGATGACAGGCTTCACATGCTTTTCTTTCAGATACGCGAGGAAGTTATCTGTCGGCACGATGTAAGGAACCATACGGCCGTGCCATATTGTATCCTGTTGCCGAGTGACCTGCCCCTCGTCCAGATGCCACTCCCCATCCCACTGACCAGTGAAATAATCCTGATATTCGCCCCAAGCAATACCAGTCATGAAATGAATAGTATACCCTCGATCTTTCCAGGATTTGACCCGTTCTTCGAAGGGCACCCGTCTATGTCTATCCGACGGGTTCCCTCCCACGCCATAAATCATCACCGCATCAGCTCGGTTATCAATAGTCGGGCGCCATTCGCGGGATGTCTGGAATGTTGTCTTCACGTTATCGGTCGCTTGCTGTGCCATAACCGATCCGCCGCCCGCCATCAGACAAGCAACTCCTATATATATTCTCCAGTTTGTCATGGGCATTTTCTCTTGCTAATCATTAATTTACAAACACCTCCTTTGCGTCTGTATAATTCCAGCGTCTTGTCCCGCTACCTCTGGGTGTATCGTAATTGATACGGGCTGCAGCACGGATAAAAACGATACGCCCAGAGGGAATAGTCCCGTTAGACTCAATAGTAATTGTCTGTCCCAGCAGGCTATTAAATGATGAGCCTGTATACTCATTTACTTTCGACCAACGTTCATCTCTTGCACGGTATCCGACTGAAGAGGAATAACTTACAAAAAGCTGTATATCGGTGACATTTTGAAAGCTGCTGCTGTATCCACCCATGGGTTCTATTTTTTCCCGGAATTCATTTTCCGATACCCCTCGGGTCACGCGCACTGTTGCTTGAATCCTTCCATTGTTCACGCGAGGTTCATCTACCCACTCGACTTTAAGGAATGGCTGCACCTCAAAACGGACCTGGGCTACACCCTCAATATCGACGTCCTTTGTTTCATCAGCGATAGGTACACCACGTTCATCCTCTCGCAATAAAGGAATGAATGGACCGTCTACCTGGACATTATACCTTCCTCTAAAAAGCTTCGTATTTTGGAAAGTGCCGTCGGGCATACAGAAAAAATCAGGATTAGGCGTAGCATTATCTCCCCAACTGGTTTCTATGAGACGCACTCTGATTCCTTCACTTCCCTGATCCGTCAGTACAGGCTCTCCGGTAGCTACGTCTACTACTTCACCTTTTAGTGTTTCGGCCGGAGCATCATAATTATCCAGCTCAAACATACTACAGGAAGCTATAAAGAAAAGAGACGCTAACGATATAAAAATGGTTATCTTTTTCATGCGATTATTATATTTTCTTTATTCAATTAATTTACTTTTACCAACTCTTCCCGTAATCATTATCTGTTAGGTTGTTGGTCTATAAACGAGCTCTTTGCAACTTCTCCTCCAGGAATAGCAAAATAGTAGTCTACTATGTTGTATTCGAATGTTTTCAAACTAACCCATTGGAACCGTGCATCGAAAAAATATTTTCCACTACTGGTAGAAAAGAAAGGGTAAAGTCCGCGGAAACGGTAACGTGTATTGCTACTGAAGGCATCTCTATTCCTATTTTCACCCCAGAATCCACTCCTTCCTTCATAGTGCTGTACTCTCCACCTCCGGATATCCCATTTGGACTTATGTTCCAATGCCAATTCTTTACGCCGCTCTTTCCGTACGATATTACGGCCGCTCTCCGTCGATGTGATCGGACTGGAAAGCAATGATGCCCCGGCCCGCTCTCTGATCGCATTAATCGCTTCGGTGGCTACCTGCATCAGGTCTGATCCGTCAGGAGAGCTCTCGCCTGCGAGCGATAGCTCAACAGCCGCTTCAGCAGCATTCAAAAGCACTTCGGCGTAACGCATCAACACGAAGTGCTGATCCGATTTCCCTTCTCCTGCCACGAAGGATGGATCTGGATTCAGCCATTTTCTTCCATAAAGACCAGTCAGGTTCCCTTCGCCGTTATCATAGAATGGTCCATTCGCACCAGCGGCAGTCATCTGTGTCCCGTTGTAGTTCACCAATTCTTGGCTTATACCTTCTCTTGGACTCAGATAAAGCGTTTTGGGGGCGTTTCTATACGCATTAAGATTTTGATACCTCGTTTCCGCTGCTTGGTAGGAATAATCATTAAAAAGTGGCTGTATAGGCTCGGATCCTGTGTAAACCCCTGCCCGAATCTCAATATCCGCACCTTTGAATCGATCGCCCGGGAAAATGACATAGGCACGCAGTCGCGGTTCAGCATCTTTGAAAAAATCCATAGGGGTATCATATAGCAGATATTGCCCCTGCGTGTTGGAGTTACCAGTCGTCACCTTAATCGTACCATCCGGATAGCGGTCAAAGCCTTCAAAAAGCTCCATAAAATCGAGTGTAGGACAAGTTCCTGATGCCAGCGGTGCTTTGAAGATGAAAGGCGCACTATAAGCATCATATCCATGTGTGGCAATAGGAAAAGAATATTCCTTCACATAAATGTTTTCCAGACTTTCTAAATCGCTGAACATGTCGACCATATTTTGATATTGGGCTTCCGGATTATTTGCTGCCCATCTTTTTTTATACAGGGAGTAAGGTCCATCATTAATGATCTCTTGGGCAGCTAGATAGGCCTCTCTGAAATATTTCTTCGATGCCGCTTGCCATGCATTTTCCGCGAAGCCGATCACCCGTACTCCAGTTTTCTCTCCCAATCCGGTGAGACGACCTGATACCGTTTCATTATACTTTGCCACACTTCCGGCATAAAGCATTGCTTCTGATTTAAATGCTAAGGCAACATACTTGTTGGCATACCCTTTCTTAGGACTTGTCGGCAACAGCAGTTCAGCCGCCTGATCAAAATCGGTCAACACCTGATTCCAAGTCTCCTCCTCGCTGGCACGTGGCACCTCTAGGGTTGATACCTCTGCAGGATACTGTAAAACCTTTGTCACCAATGGTACACCTCCGAATCTTTTGGCCATGGCATTAAATACGAATGCCCTCACGAAATATGCTTCGCCGAGGTAATGGTTATATATGTTATCAGGAAATGAATTTTCGTACAGGGGGAGAGTTTCAATCAAATAGTTTGCATCTCTTAGCAATGTCATTGCTTTACTCCAATAGGGTGTTCGCTCGCTAGTAAATGCCGAACTGATCCCATCGCGGTTCAGCGCCTCACCCGTACCCTCAATCCCCAGAGCTCCTAACCATGAGTTAAATTCCACACCCCATTGTGCCATATACTTGAAATCTTCAAACGGCATATTGCTATACATTCTTGCCAAATAAATCTCAACACCCGATTCGGAGGTCAACAAATCTTCATCACCTATGATATTTGCCGGTGGAATATCTAAATCCGCACACGAGCTAAGTAGCAAGAAAACAGCCACGGTAAGTCGATATATCTTTTTCATACGATTGTTTTTTTTGTTTACTATATTCTTCAATCCAATAGATTAAAAGTTGAGTGAAAGCCCCGCTGTAAACGTTTTATTCAACGGATAGAGCCGTCCCAAATCATCATCAGGGTGTTCTGGATCAACAAATTTAACTTTCGTGAATGTCAACATATTATAGGCATTCGCAAAGATTCTCAAGTTCATTGATGACAGTGTACGAAGCTTCGGAAGAGTATACCCCAGTTCGATACTTTTGAGTCGCAGATAGGCCGTGCTCACACGGTTAAATGTGGAATTTGAAAGTGGATAATTACCCGTGAAACCATAATAGCCACCGATCCACTCCAAGGAAGGGTCCCATGGGTCTGCTAACGGATCAACAGGACGCCACCGATCCGTATATTGTTCGAGCGTTCCACCACCATTGGTTCCCCAGATAGCATATAAGGGTTCTTTATATTCCATCGAACCTAGTGCCGATCCTTGCAATAGGAAGCTGATATCGAATTTTTTATAGCTGGCATCAAATACGAAACTAAAGTTTAGCCATGGGGTCTGATCAAAAGCGACAGGATGCACATCTAAGCCATTGATCTCTCCATCACCATTCCAGTCGAGGTATTTATAATCACCAGGCAAGATGTCTCGATCTTTGTATATGGGGTAACTCCAAATATCTTCCCAGTTCTCATAACGTCCTACCCCTTGATAACCAAACTGCATACCTTGGAAACGGTTGTTGAGATTGTCGTTACGCCAACGGTCGTAGGAATTTCCCCACGGTCCTTTTTCCGAAGCGACCAGATATTTTTGACGGGTTATCGTTCCGATTGCTTTTATCCTATAGGATAGCTCCCCAATTTTATTTCGGTGTGAAATTTCGACATCCATTCCGAAATGCTTATCGCTGTCGAGGTTTTCCCGGGGGGCGGTAGCGCCTACAACGGTCGGAAGTTCACCTGTTAGGCGTGCAAAACGACCTTTCCTTTCTCTTTCGAAATAATCTACCGAAAAGCCAAAAAGGCCGTTCCATCCTTCAAAATCAACCCCTAGGTTTAACGTATTGGCAGTGAACCATGTAATCATCTGGTTAGGCAACGCCAACGTAGAAACACCATACACGAATTGGTTGCCAAACATATATCCGGGCGCATATTGATTATAATACCCCTCTGAGGCATTTCCAGAGGTGGCGGGATAGGTGTATCCCGTAGCCCAGTCATATTGAAGTTCGCCGTCATCTCCCAACACACCGTAGCTCGCGCGCAGCTTCAACTGGTTTATGAATCGTAACTTATCCCAATTCTTGAAAAAGGGCTCTTCCGATATACGCCAAGCTACCGATGTAGAGGGAAAGAATCCCCATTGATGACCTTTAGCAAACTTTGAAGAACCGTCGTAGCGAAATTGCGCCTCTGCTATATACCGGTCGTCGAAGGTATAGTTAACCCTCCCAAAAAGTGCAGAATTGGCTAGTTCATAGACATCGTTTAATGAACTACTCATTCCTCCCTGTTGATCTTCATCTACACCCCCAAAGAGATAATCCATACCGAATGCGAGATTGCGTTGCGCATAAAAATTGTCTCCTATATGTGCTTGTGATTCCCAACCTACCAAACCGTTTACATGGTGTTTTGTATTAAATAACCGGTCATAATTTGCTATAAACTGCCCTAATACTTGTCTCCTATTGAACATTTCTCTTCGTATCTGGTTGGGCGAGCTGCTATTATAGAGTTTTGAATCATAGGAGTCAGTAAGTGGATTATAAGCATATTGATAGTACTCTCTCCGATTGATATTGTTGTCATTCACACGGTAATCGTAGCTTATCATGGCCTTAGTCGACAATCCTTTCAGAACATCAGTAAGTGTCCCAAAATCATAATTGAAACTAGCGGAAGACTGGAAAATTTTCTGGGCATTTTTACGATATCCCGAAATATCGGACATCATCTTCGCTACGGTATTTTCTTCAAGATCTAGTCCATCATAGTTGAGCATGGTATTTTCCGGATCTGCATAAGCCGGGAAGAGTACACCCTGCCGCCAATAATTCCGGATAATATCTACTGAACTAGAATAAGGACTATTGCGTTGATCCACTATTCCACTCAGGTTAAGATCAAAAGTAAGCCCATTAGCAATCGCTGTGCTAATATTCGAGCGAAGATTCACTTTGCTGTAATTCAAATCTCCCGATTTGAAGAAGCCTTCCTGGTAAAGATGACCAACTCCAATATAATACTGGGTCTTATCACCTCCCCCTGTGATGCTCAATTCCGACTGGGTCTGTGGGGCATAATCAGAAAAGATCAGGGACGTCCAGTCTGTCGTACGGCGCTCACCTGTCCGAAAGGCTTCAAAATGTTCCTCCGTGTAAATAATATCATAAGGCGATGCAATATTATTCCGTGCCATTTCATTATAGATGGTCATCGTTTCATAGGGGTCGGCAAGCGCCGGTAATCCCGATGGGCGCTGAAAGGTGTAAGAGCTACTCAACGAAACGGCTGTATGCCCTGTCTTTGTTCCTTTTTTTGTCGTCACAAGGACGACACCATTAGCTGCTCTCACCCCATAAATAGCAGCAGCAGCATCCTTTAATACCGATATATCATCAATATCATTCGGATTAAGCCGTTGAAAATCGGCTGTAGTCCGCGGTACCCCATCGATAACTATTAATGGGCTACCCAAACCTCTGATATCAAAGCTGCCAGCAAAATTTCCGGGTTCCGCACTTTTTTGCCAAACCCTCACTCCGGGAACACGACCGGTAAGCATATTCTGAGGGTTTTCGTTTTTGGTTCGTATCATTTCGGATCCTTTAATGCTCGAAACAGCTCCGGTCAGGGTAACCTTTCGCTGCGTTCCATATCCTACGACGACAACCTCTTCCAGCGCAGCCTCATCTGCTTGTAAGACAACATCTATGCGACTTCGTGTACCAACAGTTTCTTCTGCACTTAAAAAGCCCACAAAGGAATAGTGTAGTATTGCCCCTTGCGGCACTTGAATTGTATACCGCCCTCCAGCATCCGTACGGGTAGCAATTTGTGGTGATGAGCCCTTCACAAATATGGATACACCACTAAGCGGTTGACCGTCGAAGGTGGTGACACCCCCCGACACATTTACATTTTGTGCCAACGACACCGCAGGAATCAGGAGAAGCGCAAACAATATCGTGTGCATAAATATTCTCATTTCAATGATTAAATTCTTCATCATACAGGTTCTTTTTAGCAATATTGATTAGCTATTTTGTTTGTTCATATCTTGACAAAACTGCGTATTCGGCCGCAAAGGTGAAGGTAAACATCCCCTCGGTATCGTTTTTGCCACGATCACGGTTCCATCCCACCAACAAGTTTGTAGGCAGCAATCCATTATAGAAAAAACGCTCATACGCATAATCCAAGTTTTTCTGAAACGCATCAATATATTCATCTGCCTCCTTATACGAAGGGTACAAATCAACGTATCCTCTCATCAACACACCGTTGAACCAGTTTCTAAAGCCACTGATATCGAAGGTATAATGATCCGCAACGTTTACTCCCTTTTTGGCGAAGTAGGAGAAGCTTGCATTGGCTAATGCCGCACCGTCTGTACGGTATTTGTCATCTCCCGTAACGCGGTGTAGATCGGCTGCTCCAGACAACATTGTACCGCTATTATAGGTGATAGCCGGCCCCACTCTATCCCGACAGGTTACTCCCCTACGGTAGCTAACACCACTGATTTGTTCCAACTGAGGAGATCCCGGAGTACACCCTCCCATCATATCATCATACACGCCGTCACTCCGAAGAAGGGAACGTTTCTGCCAGTCATAGATCTTTTCCGCAAAAGTCAGGTAGTAGTCGCTTTTCTTCATCTGTACCGTTCTTCTCGTTCTTCGATCTGTCGCATCGATATACCGGTGGGTTATTTCATCGTTTTTCCCCTTATAGAGTTCGTGTAACCACACCAGTGGGCTTACCACTGGGCCATTGCTACAAGCATGTTTGGTCACATAGCCAGGTCCCCAAGCAATCCCCCCTATCTCATTTCCATTGCCATCCAATGTACAGTCCCATCCATCCAGCACGTATTTGGTAAGGTATTCGGCCTTTTCAAGAAACAGCTCCTTCCCGGTGACTTTGTAAGCCTCAACAAATTCCCGAATCAGCCACATCTGATCATCATAAACATTTTCAACCCCATCTACCCGGGCGCCACCCTTAGAGTTTCCACGATTTACGCCGTACACCGTCCAATCGTTCGTGCCGGTATAAGAGGTCAGTCTGAATGTGCCAAGATAGAAATCGGCGGCATCATAGAGTTTCATGAGTACTTGTTCGTACCGATTGAAATGTGCGTTATAGCGTGAAGCGTCTCCATTTTCCTTTTCAGCCTCAAGGGCGTGAAGAATTGCGTTGACAGCCTCTATAGCACTAGTATACATCCATATACTCCCGACTTCATCGGATCGTTTATTGTTATACGGATTGTAATATCTCGCCATCGTCATTCCACTGCCCGTAAAATAGGCTTCAAGAGCATGATCTGTAATCTCCATAGCACGGGTCAGGGATCTTGTGGCAAGATTCGTCTCCTCTGGAGGCGTTGTCCCATCATTACCTTTGTTCTTATCACAGGCATAGATAAAGAAGCACAGAAGACTTCCCATTGCAATAATTATACTTTTTTTCATCCCGTTTAATTTATTTGGTTAATCCAATTTAATATTGTGTACTACTAATTTGTTCTCTCCGGTATTGGCCGCACCGTTATATACACCAAGCGCCAAAAAGACATCAGAACCATTGAATTGAGAAAGGTCATACGTGAACAAAGCATATCCCTCCGGATTATTCGCTCCACCGTCACCATGCTTGAATCTCCAACAACCGTCGTTGGCAGATGCCGCCTCTTGCGCCGTATTGGATATCGGCGAAAGATGCGTTATTGTACCGTTGTTCTGAATCGCTGTTAACTTGAAATAGGTAAAGTTGCTTCCGAAATTACGCGTACTAAGTGTAAGACGATTGCTTCCGGGCGCAATAGAGAATTTGGCATAAAGATAAGCTTCGGGTACCTTGGTATCTACGTCCGGTGTATTCCGTGTTTTGATGATATAGCCCTCAGAAGGAAAGACCTCAGGATCCTTTCTCAATGGCATAAACATCCACCGTGCAGCAACGTGGTCGACATTTCTCCATGAACGATAAGCATCGACGTAATTGTCACGATTACCATTCAACGGACTAATTCCGGTAAACGATTTTTTAGTATGCGGCATCGTAGACCTAACAGTTTCGTGAGAAAGCTTCCATCCCTCAATGACGTCGGTTCCGGGAAGCCAGTCCCAGTTCTCCACTTTTCTATCGGCAAATCGGATTGCTCGCAAAACAAGTTGCTTCCAGTAATCTCCGGTTGCCTGTCGATAAATACCGATTGCAATGATCACCTCTTTATTCACATAAGCACTCAGGTCAAAATCAAAATCTGTGTAACTTCCACCATGTGTACGGGTCTGGCCTACTTTCTCTGCTTTCGGCTGTGGGGCGTTAAGATCAATGACCTGGACACCAAAATAGGCCGGCGCAGATGCATCTGCGTTATGGGTTTGAGCTCGCAAAGAAAGAATCTTGTTGTCTTCCGTAATCAACTTACTACCATACACGAATGAATCAAACATATCCATATCAGCGGGGTTACTCCGCTCGTCCCCGTTGTTGCGGATCTGTAATGTTGTCCCTTCATTCTGTTCTTCCCATGCACCCCTGAAATCCAGCGTACTCATATAGTTACACGCCCAGTCCCAATGTGGATAAGCATCCGCATTCCTTCCTCCACGATATTCATTATAATACCATTTTTCGGCATCTTGCAAATCAAATGCGGTTAATCCACGAAGAAGCTCTTCGCCTCCTATCTGGATATTGAGGGTAGCAATACCATCCACAAAATCAGCCGGTGTGATCGTTTTCACGATAGTAACATATCCACCTTTTGTAAACGTGACGCTATAATTACTTTCAATCAGATTGGGAATTACAAAGGCTCCATTGTTATCGGTAGTTGTCGTTCCGCCAACCGAACCAATAGAAACCGTAACACCGGCAAGTGGTTCGCCGCCATTCATCGCATCCACCACCGTTCCTACGACCCTTGCCGAAGCATTGATCATATCCACATTAACAGTAGCAATACCACTGTCATCGAAATTGTCTGCAGTCACCGTTAAGCCCACTGCCAACCAACCATCTTTCTCAAATGTGACCGCATGTGTTTTGTAGGTTACATTATCAAAAGCATACTTTCCGTCATTCCCACTTGTCGTAACCTGATCTTCTTCTTTGATGCCGGAGAGGGTGACTTTCACGCCTGAAATGGGGTCGCCATTGGCATCGGTCACCGTACCTACCACTTTCCCGCTTCGGTTATCCATAGGATCATGGCTTTTTTTACAGCCAAAATGCAACATGCACATTAATACAATCAATGCTACATGGAATACTTTTTTCAAGTTTTTCATCTGGATTTTAAATTTAAATCTCATTTAAGTAATAATTTATTTTCAAATAGGTTCCTAATTTTCATGTTGAGTAATAACTATAGTTCCTCCTCCAACTGATGTTTTCCTAAGATCGCATATTGTGCGGCATAGGCAAACATAAACATTCCCTCTACGCCCTGTCCTTCCTTTTCTCCTGCCCACCCTTTCAATAGGTTCGTCGGAAGGAAACCATCGTGGTAAGAACGTTCAAAACCATAATCTAGATTTCGTTGGTAGGCCTGTAGATAATTTTCTATTTGAGGATCGAGCAAAGTCGCTTCTTCGTAGCTACGCATTAATATCCCATTGAACCAATTTTTAAAACCTTCGGTTTCAAAGCTATAATACTCCGGGACATCCTTTCCCAAAGAGGTAAACTGTTGGAAACTGTTTTTCGCCAGCTCCTGGCCATCCTTTGTGTATTTCTCTTCACCTGTTACCCGATAAAGGTCCACAGCACCCGACAACATCGTACCACTGTTATAGGTATAGGCTTTACCTACCGCCTGCGTTAATGGTGTGTTTGCACGGTATCGCACCCCGTCTACCTCTTCGTAACGTATAGCACAGTTTGGTACACAACCGCCCATCATATCAGTGTATACACCAGTCGTGTGGAGTAGATTTCTTTTTTGCCAATCATAGATAGATTTTGCATAGTCCAAATAGTATTGTCGTTTTTCCACCTGTTCCACGCTACGAGTTTTTCCGTCTCTAGCTATATAGCGATGCGCAATCTTATCAGACTGATCTTTGTAAATTTCATGTAACCAAACCAACGGACTGATCAATGGCCCATTACTACACGCATGCTTAGTTGTGTAGCCAGGCCCCCAAGGTATCCCACCATTCTCCTGTCCATTGCTATCACGGGTCACATCCCACCCATCCAATACATAAGCCGTTAAATACTCGGCTTTTTCCAAGTAATCCCTTTTACCCGTTAGTTTATAGGAGTCCAACAATTCACGAATCAACCACATCTGGTCGTCATACACATTCAGAATGCCGGTAACGTTTGCTTGTCCCTTTCGATTGACTCGATCAACAGCATATACAGACCATTCCTTCGTCTGTGTATAAGAAATAAGTTCAAAAGTACCCAGATAATAATCGGCATTCGTGTATAGATTGTCTAGCAGCGTCACGTAGCGTTCGTAATGATCCTTGTATAAAGTATTCCCATCGACCTCCCGGATAAGCTTAAGTGCTGATAGAGTAGCATTGACAGCTTCAATTCCGGCCGTATACATCCAAACAGAAGCGCGCTCATCGGATTTAACTTTGGTAAACGGATTGTAAAAGCGTCGCATCTCGAAAGTCTGAGGATCAAAATAATGCCTCATTGTTACATCGATTAAATCTATTGAACGTTGCAGGTTTTGTATAGCGACAACCTGGGGATCATCCCTACCCGGTTCTCCCTTCGTATCAGGGGGAGATAGATTCCTGGCATCCGCTGATCGTACGACAGTTGCCGAGGTAAGGCTCAATAACATCGCACCACAAATGGCGATAATGGAAAACTTCATGTTGAGACGAATTAAGTTTATAATAAAAATTCAAAATTGGTGGAATAGTCTTTCGACGTATTTCATATCCAAAATAGGGACATAAGGATTAAAACTAGGGTTAAAAACAAGGTTTAACCGTTGACAAAAACGTTAACCCTTCTTTATTTTTTATATTTATGTTGCAGGAAGCTTTCTAACTTCCTTTTTCTTCTATACTTCATTAAATCTTTATGTTATATTAGTTACATTTGTATCAAAAGTTATAAATTGTCCATCACATTTATGACAGCTATAAACCAAAACATGTGCATTTACCGAGTACAATCTCTCCTCCTTTGTCTTTTCATTTTAATGATTCAGTTCATTTTTGCAAACTATGCTTCCGCACAGGGTATCCGGTTTACAGGGAGCGACGAACCTATTGAGGGACGTACGTCCGTAGCTTTCTTTTCGGACGCGGTGCCTACCTTTCGTCAAGCGTTTACTATCGATTTTGATCTTCAGCTACCTAATAATAATACCATCGGTTACATCGTCCGGATTAAAGAGAAAAATCAGGGCTCTATTTTCAATCTGCATTATGATAAAGAAGAAGGACAAGCGGTATTTCGTCTAAACGAAGAAGGAAAAACCAGTTTGATTACTATACGAATTGCGCTTGAGCACCTTATTGAACGGCATTGGTTTCCGATACGTATAGAATATGACTTACAGAAGGGGCAGATCAAACTGCAGATTGCCAATGAAGCACCACAGTTTGCGACAGCGCCAATCGAATCCCCCTATTCCCCCAACATAACATTTGGACGTAGCGACTACATGATTGACGTCCCTTCGTTCTCCCTTCGAAATTTCCGTATCGGCAACAAAGAAAAGGAGATTATTTTCCCGCTACGAGAAAGCGAGGGAAATAAACTGCACAACGCTTCCGGTGAGGTGATGGGAAAGGTTACAAACGGCACCTGGTTATTGAATGATGCTTTTCATTGGCAGAAACACACTGTTATGCATTCCTCAAGTCCTTCGGGAGCCACCTATGATCCAAAAAGAAAATCTATCTACTATTTCAATCAGGATTCTTTAGATATCTATGAAATACAAACCGGTGTAAAACGGAGTATCCGTTTTCTTGCTCCCTGTCCGATGAAACTTAAACTCGGAAACAGCTTTATAGATAACGAAGAAAATAGGCTGTATGTCTATGAAACTTATTATGAAAAAGCCTATAATGGACCGACCGTAGCCAGCCTGGATTTAAATGATTTTAGCTGGAGAATAGAAAGTAGTGACTACTTACAACGAGAATTGAACCACCATGCTTCCTGTTTTCTAGCCGATAGCCGAAAATTACTGCTATTTGGTGGATATGGGAATATGGTCTACAGTAACGATTTGCTATTTTATGATTTAACGGAGAAAAGTTGGTCTAAGCCTGAGCATATGCGTGGGGACACTATTTTACCGCGATATTTCACCTCCACAGGTAGATCTGAGGTGAACCAGAAAATCTATATTTTTGGGGGTATGGGTAACGAGTCTGGACAGCATATAGTAGGACGAAAATACTTCTACGATCTCTATGTGTTGGACCCGACAACCCGAAAAACGACAAAACTATGGGACGTAGACCGGAGGGGAGGCCTTTTTGTACCAGCCCGCGGACTAGTCATCCCCGATTCAAACTGGATTTACATGCTCGGATACCCCGAGCATTTAACACACTCGTTTATTAAATTACGTCGGTTTGCCATGCAGGATGGCCAATACGAAGAGCTCGGCGACTCCATCGCTATTTATTCGGATAAAATCAGTACGCATGCTAATTTATATTTTGATCCCCATCTGAAGAAGCTTATCGCTTTAGTACAGGAATCGGACAATGATATCCGGTCTACGCTTACCATATATAGTTTAGATTTCCCGGCTATCAGCGAATCCGAACTCTATGCTTTCCCTGGTCCTGGTACACAAAAAAATACATGGTTCTATGCTTTGGCTCTTAGCGTACTTTGTATTGGTGCCTTAGTATATAAAATCTATCGTCGCCCCAAGCAACCTGAACCTGTTACAGTGTTGCCCGACGAACCAAAGTTACCCGAACAACCACAGATAAATCGTATTTATCTTTTTGGAGACTTCACTGTCATAGACAGACGAGGAATGGATATTTCCCATTTGTTCAGCACGCGGCTACAACAGGTTTTCTGTTTAGTCCTATTCCATAGCTATGCTACGGGCATTAGTTCAAACCTGCTTACCCACTTACTATGGCCAGACAAACCGAAAGATAAGGCTAAGATCTCAAGAGGTGTAGCCATAAACAATCTTAGGAAGGTATTGAGCGAATTAGATGGTGTAGAAATCATCTATGAAGATGGCCATTATCGTGTGATATTCGAATCTATATGCTATTGTGATTATTGGCATCTGAAGGAGCTTCTTACGCAAGGTGTCGATATTCTTTCCCCACAGATTTTAAGTATCCTGGAACGTGGAGAGTTCCTATTGGGCATGGACGATCCTATTTTCGATAAGTCCAAACATGATATCGAAAGTATGCTGACCGAAAGGTTTCAAAAGTGTATGATTGAAAGTCGTGAGGATAAAGACTGGTCTTCATTATTTCGTGCAGCAGAAGCCTTACTTACGATCGACACGGCTAATGAACCAGCCTTGGAACAAGGGCTTTATGCATTGTATAAAGGAAAACTTGAATCCCGTGCGGCACTTTTTTATAAGCGTTTCGCGGAGAACTACCGGCATTTGATGGGAGAAGATTACACGTACACATTTGAAGATATATGGCAACGAACGATCCAATAAAACGCATAACAGAGGCTGTTTAAAAAGATCGCCAAATACCAAAAACATCACCGTCATTGCTTCGTTGCCGTTTTTCCTTTTCGCAATGACGGTGATGTTTAACTTTTTAGCCCTCTCCCCTTGGGAGAGCTAAGAAAGGAAAGGTTAACTAATGCTGTACTTTATAGAACTTCGCACCGTATAAAAATATAACTACATAACATAGTATAGGAAGATAGTATGATGTAGCTATATCTACATTCGCAATTAGCCCCATTAAAAATGGAAAAACCGCTCCCCCTACAACACCCATAGAGATAAAAGATGAAGCCTGCTGTGTATGTTCACCCAAATTCTTCAACCCTAAGCTAAAAATCGTAGGAAACATGATACTGAAGAAGAAATTAATAAACAACAAAGCTATAAAGGATGTCCATCCCCAGCCTTGAGCTACAACGATACACATAAGGATGTTAGCCAAGGCAAATATCGCCAATAGTCTGTTCGCGGCAATATACTTCATCAGAAACGTACCTACAAATCGGCCTAATAACATCATTCCCATAAAAAGCACCAAGTAACTCCCTGCTTTTTCATCAGAAAATCCCATGACCTCATGGCCATAGTTGATAAAAAAGGCCCAAGTTCCACCCTGTGCAGCAACGTTAAAAAACTGTGCGATCACTGCCCACACAAAATGTCTATGCTGAAAAAGCTTCTTATTAGGTGCTAAATCTATATTGACAGCCTCCTCGTTTATCCCGTCGAGCTTACCATGCGGATCCACCAAAGCGGGTATTTTCACAAAATAAAAACAAACGGCAATAACCAAAATTACTGTACCTATACCCAGATATAGGGTCTTGACCGAATCGAGACCGTCTTCAGGCATCGTATAAGTCCCCCTAAGTAAAAAATATGTCCCCAATGCTGGCCCTATCATGGTACCTACAGCATTAAATGCTTGTGCAAAATTTACGCGCCGATCACTACTCCTCTGGTCTCCCAACGATGCCATGAAAGGATGGGCCACAGTTTCTAAAGTAGCCAGACCACAACCCAAAATAAACAGCGCTACCCTAAAGAACCCAAACGATTCGGCGTTTGCAGCGGGAACAAACAAGAAAGAGCCTCCCGCAAAAAGAAATAAGCCTAAAAGAACACCATACTTATAGCCAAACTTTTTCATGAACAATCCGGCAGGAATACTCATTATAAAATATGCACCGAATATCGAAAATTGTACTAAGCCGGAATCTGCCTTCGAAACATGTAGAACCGATTGAAAATGTTTATTGAGCACATCGCCCATAGTGATGGCAATTCCCCAGAACATAAAGAGGGAAGTCACGAAAACGAGCGTAGTTCTATACTTCTTTTCTGTAAAAAATACTTTTTCTTTCATCATTTATTTTCTATTTATCGGAACAATTCCCGTTTCTCATTATACAGTTTTCCTAAAACAACTAAATTGATTTAGCAAATTGCTATTTTTTTACTAAACAACGCGTGATGTTGAATGCCCCCCACTCCACAACGAAGCTGCCCCAACCAACGCCGCATCTTCCCAAAGAGAACTTTGACTTATCAGGACACTCTTATCCGGGATGTGTGCTCTTAAGGCTTTTTCAAATAGATTAAAACATTTCGCTATATTTCCCCCCATAATAACGAAAGAAGCCTCCTCCTCTTCCAGAAAATCAGCGATAAACACACCTAGATTTGCTCCGAACTCATCAAAAACAGTCTTCTTTAATTCCACATCGTCATTATTGACAAGCGATTCTACACTGACAAGATCTTCCCCACATAAGTCTTTATATCGCTTGGCAAACCATCTCGACGAAATATAATCCTCAGCAATTCCACCTTTCATAGGTGTTATGGCTTTAAAAACATCCCGGGTTTGTCCATTCCAACTTACGGCCGACCCCAGGCCTGTGCCAAGCGTTACACCGATAACCTTAGCCTCATGTGGTATGTTTTGGTACAATACTTCACCATGTAAGAAAGCTTCAGCATCGTTCCTCAACAGTATATTGGATTCATTTATGGACAACCTTCTCGCAAGCTCTTGCTTTACATTCACCCCATACAGCGAATCATACTTGTTTAGCTCTTTTATATACGAAATACCATTTTGATAATCAAAAGGACCTGGCATGGCAACACCTATATACACATCTTCTTTATGGGGACTATCGACAACAAAACTTCCTAAAACAGATGCCCAGGCTTCCAGAATGGCCTCCGATGAACCATGAGAGTCTACTCTTCTTCTTTTCCTACTTTCCGGCTTTACTTCCCACTCTTGCAAAACAACCTCCCCCGCGGTGATATGTGAGCCACCAATATCTACACCTATATATATTCTATTCTCGCTTGTGTCCATGTAATATTTAGTTTATAATGTCGACACAATATTAATAAAACGTTTTAGCAAAAACAAAACAAAAAAGATAAAAAAACGAAAAGTGTCGTAAATTGATCAGAAATCTAATTTTTGGACGATTCTCTTACGATAAAGGAAGTCTGCAATACAATATCCTGCTTCTTTTTGTCCGGCGGACTTTTCTTAAGTCTGGACAAAAGCATGTTAATCGCTTGCTCAGCGATGGCTCCTGTAGGTTGAGCAATACTCGTGATAGACGGTGCATACATCTCAAAAAGCTCGTAATCGTCAAAACTCACAACGGCGATATGCTCCGGAATACGCAGTCCCAACTCTTTAATAGCTTTTAGGCCACTAACACATAAATAGTTAGTCGCAAAAACAATTGAATCGATTGCCCTATTTCTTTGGAGAAACGAGGAAATATGTTTTTTTGTACGTTCCCCTCCGTCATAGGAGACTTCTTTTATATACGGAATCAAACCGGCCTCTTTGATAGCCCGTTCATATCCGGACAATCGGTCTTGCATCTGGCTCTGCAAAGAATTCAATGTGATAAATGCTATATTTTTAAATCCCTGCTGAATCAAATGCTGTGCCGCCTTATATACACTATCCTCATTATTCACCGTGACATAGTCTGCTTCGACCCCATCTAAATACCTATCCAATAACACGACTGGCTTTCCATCTGCATAGAGATCATTCACCTCCTGCTCAACACCTTCCGGAGGAACGATGATGTAACCATCCACATGTTTATCTTTGTACATCTCCAATAGTTCTTTCGTCTTAGCCACATTATTCTCGGTACTGGAATAAATGATCTTATAACCGTTCCGGTAAGCCTTGTCTTCTATCTCCTTGGCAATGGCAGCAAAAAAAGGATAGGATATGTCCTCGACAATTAGTCCAATAATATTGGATTTCCCAGTACGCAGACTTCGTGCTAATGAATTGGGTTTATAATCGATCTTCTCCACATAATCCATCACCTTTTTCACCAACTTATCACTGATACGCTTCTCCTGTGCTTTTCCATTCAGCACAAAAGATACGGTCGTGATCGATATCCCTAAGTCTTTTGCAATACTGCTAATTGAAATTCTTTTACTCACTTTTCAAGTTTATACAATTTATATTATACATATTCATTCGTCAAAGTGCCACAGCACGGAAAGCTGCACCGAAAACCCCAAATATACCCGGTTTTATAAAATCGTTTTAGCTATTCAACACGTTGACTGTTATGCACCGGTTAAAGTTTGTCGCCCTGGCAGCACAAAAATAGTCAATCTACTTATTATTTGACCTCTTTCCCTGCATAATATATACAAGGAGTTATGTCGTTATCATGATATTAGACATTACTACGAAAGAATAAAGGACTTAAATTCCGTCCAAAACAGCTTTTTCTTGTTGATGTCCGCAAACATTTCCTCGAAAGAGAAAGTATTGAATACGGTAGCGATCTTACCCCGCATATAGGAGTTATGAGCAATGTCCGGCAGCTTTAAGGAAGCAGGCTCTACCCCTAGCAAGGTAATTTTCTTCGGTTCGAAGAAAGCCATAATCCTTTTAAAATCATTTGGATTATGCGGATTGGCCAGATTAACGACAGCGACATTTTGCAGCGTAAGTTGCAAGGCACCTATCGTCTTGACAAAAGCCTCTTCCGCTTGTGGTGAGAAATAAGGATAATCCGGATAACGCAGTATAAATAACACACCTGTAGCCTTATCACCCTGATAAACAAACTCCTCCTGCAAAGCAGGTGCCTCGGAAGGAGGAGTTTGTTCTGAATCATTTGTAGACTGTTTTACTTCAGCATCCTGCACGGCAAAGCCTGTCGTGAAAATCGTTTCCGACATCAAGGCCTGTAAAGCCACCGCATTATCTGTTGTTAAATTATTCATTTTACTACTGTCCCAATATCCACGCAAACACCAACGGTGCTACAATAGTAGCGTCCGACTCGATGACAAATTTTGGCGTGTCAATATCTAATTTACCCCAAGTGATCTTCTCGTTAGGTACTGCCCCCGAGTAGGAACCATACGACGTTGTCGAATCCGAAATTTGACAGAAATAAGCCCAAAAAGGCACATCCTCCCACTCCAGATCCTGATACATCATTGGCACCACACATATGGGAAAGTCTCCGGAGATACCACCAGCAATTTGGAAAAATCCGACGCCCTTACCACCCGAATTTTCGCGATACCATTCGGTCAAATAAATCATATATTCTATACCCGATTTTACGGTAGAAGCTTTCAGTTTACCTTTGATTACATTCGAGGCAAAGATATTTCCTGTCGTCGAGTCCTCCCATCCAGGACAGATGATCGGCAGATTCTTTTCTGCAGCGGCAACAATCCAAGAGTTTTTCGGATCGATTTCATAATATTGCTCCAGCACACCCGAGTTCACCACTTGGTATAAAAATTCATGCGGCAAATACCGTTCGCCTTTTGCTTCGGCAGCTTGCCACACATCTTCCAAATGCTTTTGCAGACGACGGAAAGCCTCTTCCTCAGGAATACAGGTATCCGTCACACGGTTATAATGTTGATCCAGCAACTCACGTTCTTGTTCAGGCGTAAGATCCCGATAATTCGGCACCCGTTTATAGTGCGAATGTGCGACCAAATTCATGACATCCTCTTCCAGGTTAGCCCCCGTACAAGAAATAATATGTACTTTATCTTGACGGATCATTTCAGCCAAAGAAATCCCCAGTTCTGCGGTCGACATTGCCCCGCCTAAAGAAATCAGCATCTTTCCGCCTTCCAGTAAATGGGTTTCATAACCTTTAGCAGCATCTACTAACGCAGCGGCATTAAAGTGAAGGTAGTTCTTCTCTAAAAATTGAGATATAGGACCTTTTTGTGTACTCATAGTCTATTAATATCTAATCATAAAAGTATAAGTACAAAGGTAAGTTTTTTTTACACCAAAAAAATGGACTTAGCGAAAACCCGCTATATCAACTGTGTTCTGGTTTGATATACCTCTTCCAAATACTTGCTAAGCGCTACCGTACGTTGGGTATCTACCTGATTGACATATCGCAAGAACATTCTTTCGGAACTGTGACCGGTCGCTTCCATGAGTAATGCAGTAGGTATCTTTCCATAAAAATTGGAGGCAAAACTTCTCCTTCCTATGTGACTCGTCATCGCCTGCCACTTAGGTCCGCTTATCGACACCACCCTATGTTGCTCGCGTCTCCTTAGATTTATTTCTATATCCAACCCGGCAATACGCGCTATTTCCTTGATTTGCTTATTATAGGATTGTGCCGATATTTTGGGTGGAAATTTATTGTTGTTACGCTTCAGAATATGCATAACAGTAGGGTGCAGTGGTAACAATATAGATTTTTTTGTCTTTTGTTGTTCGAATGAGATACAAGTCCGCCCCTCTATTACCTGCAGCTGGTCTGTGGAGAAATTAATAAAATCGGATATACGTTGTCCGGTATAACAACTGATGATGAGCCAATCTTTTGCTGCCCTCAAATTACTACCAACCTCCGTTTGTTTGATTCGCATAAGCTCCTTCTCCGAAAGCGTCGTAATCTTCCCCTTCTTACTCATCTTTGGAAGATCCAGTTCATAAAAATACGTACGTACTCCTCGCTTTTCCAGAAATAGCAGTATCGTTCGAACAAAGTGAATGGTACGGTATAGCGTGCTCGTCGAGTATCCCTCTAATTTGCCAAACTTTAAAAATTGCCGCACATACGATGCACAGACTTCCTTTAAGGTGTACCTCTTCATACTATATCCCTCAAAACGCGCAATCAATTTCAGAAATACATGATAACGTTTAAGGGTTGTGGGGCTGACGATATGCGCCTTACTTTCGATATAATCAGTCATATATGCCAGCAAAGTACCCTTAGCATACTTGTTTTTTTGCTTGCCAATTCTATAAATATAGGCTTGTATTTTCGCATGACTTATAGTCTTATCTGCATGACGGATCAAGTATTCATGCAAGCCAACACGGATCCTATTCAGTTGCTCATTGACACGCTTCGATTTTTTCTTATAGATATTTTTAGGACTTTGTTTTAATGGGTCCCAATCCTCTCGGTCGATATACAAGCCGGTAAAAAAAGATTTCCTCTTTCGCTATATGGCGACAGACGCACCGCAATGTCTTCTTGATCGATAGGTAGTTCAAAGGTAAAGGTAGATGTATTCATTGTAATTTAAAAACATTGATTCCTATCTAAATTAGGCAAAAATGGTAGTCCCCCACAGACTACACTTATTTTTTTTTAAATTGAGAATGAGAAGTTTATATTTCTTACGATAACCTATAAGCTAGAACCGCTAGTCGTTGTGGAAACGAGTCAAGTTTTTGAAAAATGTTAAGTAGCTGATTTTTAGCACAAAATACACTTTTATATCGTTTATTTTTCTATATTTGTTATGAACTGTAGTCTGTGGGGGACTACACTTATGATCTGAAATGACAATAAATAGAACGACAAATCGCAGAACTCAAACTAACGAATCTGTTCAACTCTCCTAAAACACAAGGATTTGAGCAGCAAATCTACAGCTTATGAAATCAGAAATAAACAATAAGATCAATCTTGCTATTGCCGAAGACAACATTCTTTCGCAAATGTTGTTTACTTCAGTGGTCCAAAAACATGGTGGATTCAATCTGTTGAAAATAGCTCCCAATGGAGAGGAACTTCTGGAGTGGCTAGCACATGCACCCATACCGCCTGATGCCTGTATTCTTGATTATCATATGCCCATACTCAATGGAGTTGGTACAGCAAAAAGGCTTCGGAAAGATTATGCAAATATTTTACTCTTCGGCTGTACCTCCAGTACCATAGAGAAGGAAAAACGTGAGATGATAGATATCGGCTTTATTGCGGTGTTCTACAAAGAAACTCAGGATATTTGCAAACTGCTAGAACATATCATCCTCCACTAGTGTCCCATAAAAATTGGGACGCATTAAAAATTAAATAAATTTTGCCCATTAAGGCTATTTCGTTCTTTGTCATATTGAAATTTAGTTTTGGTAAAAAGGTCTCGAAGATTCGTTTTG
>PJTQ01000193.1_pt1 | contig 71694 bp, 60 predicted proteins | sample 1512231 | NCBI WGS metagenome assembly PJTQ01 (sample SAMN08177688, study PRJNA422409) | Soil metagenome, whole genome shotgun sequencing project. | isolation source: Soil (3) enriched on wood chips | place: USA: Madison | collected 2015-01-15 | reverse complement strand
TCGGTAACGATGAGGGGTTTTTGCGTTAAGGGACTATCATGACAAACATATTCACCCCAAAATGCCAAAACTGCGTCGCCCTATGCTGCACCGCTCTGGCATTCGAACGCGGAAAGCAGTTCGTCGGTTAGCGGCAAGGGTTAATTTGTGCTTCGGAGCGGCAGTAGCGCAGTGTTGCCGCCTCGAATTGACGACACGCTGGGCGTAATCGCATACATCATTCTCGAGCGGGGAGGGAACTCTGTTGCCTCGTTGCGCGGGATGTTGCCTGGCTAGTGAGCTCTCTGGAGCTGTTGCCCGATTCTGGTTCTCTAAGCCGCCCTCTCAGGGGCATGGCCATTTTCATGCGCTGCCATTCGTGCGGGTTTGCCGGTCAGGCCGGGTGCTTGCGCCAGAAGGTAAAGACGAAAACAGACGTGAGGATCATTACCGAGGGCACGATGGCCGCACCGATTGTCGGGTCCGGAAACAGCGCTGCGATGGAGCTTCCGATAAGGCCGCAGCCATATTGAAGAAAGCCGAACAAGGACGCTGCGGTGCCAGCTGCGTGACCAAAATGGGTTAGTGGCGCCGACCAGAAGACGGGCATGACCAAGGCGGACGCAAAGGCAATGACGCAAAGCGGTCCTAGTACCGTAGCGATGCCGGGGCCGAAGGCGAGGACTATAATTGGCATTGATATGGCGGTAATTGCCAGAAGCGCCATGGCGAACGGCAGGAGGCGCGACAACGGCATAACATGCATGACACGACCGGAAATGATGGTGCCGAGGGTGAAACATGCCGGTTGGAGCAACAGGCTGAGGCCAAATCCAGTCGATGTCAGGCCGACCTGATTGATGAGCACATAGGGCAGGACGGTCGAAACGGCGAAGAAGGTCGATAGGATCAATGTGCCGGTGAGCGTGGGCAGCAGAAAGCGCGGGTCGAAAAGAATGATATGGTATTGCCGCAGGATTGTGCGGGGCCGCGCCCGCGCCGGAGCGCGGTTATCATTGGTTTCCGGCAGGAACAGCCACATGGCGCAGAGAAGGGCGATGCCATAGAAAGTCATGAAGCTGAAGACGTGGCGCCAGCCGACAGAGTCGACGATCAGCCCGCCCACAAAGGGCGAAATGGCCGGGCCAATGCCCAGGATCAAGGCCATAAGGTTGAGAATGCGATGGGTGGCAAGGCCTTCGAAACGATCCCGAACGATCGCGCGGGAGATAACCGTTCCCACGGCGGCGCCAAAGCCCTGGAATAGCCGGGCGGCGATGAGCGTGCCGATATCATTGGCCAATAGAGCGAACAGGCTGGCAAAGGTATAGAGCGCAATTGCTATCAGGCTGATTTTACGCCGCCCGAAGGCATCGGATAGCGGACCGTAGGCAAGCTGGGCCAGGGTGAAGCCGACAAAGAAAACAATGATGGTCAGCTGGATCTGCGCCTGCGGCGCGGAAAGAGCCTCTTCCATGAGCGGCAGGGCAGGCGTGTAAAGTGTCAGCGCTACAGGGCCGACGGCTATAAGCGCCGCGCCAAATCCCGCGGCCCTGGCTTCCGTCAATGCGGATGGATTTGGGGGCATGATCTATTCGCTGTCGGGAGAAAGGGAGGGGCGCCGATGGCGCCCCTCAGGGATTAGCGTGCGGACATAGAGTTCGGCAGCCAGGTCGCCAATTCCGGGAACATGATCAGGATGATTGCGACCAGGATAGCGATGGGCATGAAGCCCGCCACGGCCATGAAGACGTCGCCAAGACTGACCTTCTGCCCAAGGCTCACCGATTTTTCCTGCATCAGATTATGAATGATGAAGGAAAGAATACCTACCGGCGGCGTCAAAATACCCAGTTCACCCATGAACACTGCAAAGACGCCGAACCAGAGCAGGGAAATTTCCATGCTGTTGAGGATGGGAATGAGCAGCGGCACGGTGAGCAGCAGGATGGGCAGCGGATCCATGAACATGCCGAGCACCAGATAGGCAACCATGACGATCAGCAGGAATTGAACGCGATCGAAGCCGGCGCTGCTGATCCAGGTGGCAAAGCCATCGGCCAGACCAGAGAGCGTGAGCATGCTCGACAGGATCTCCGCCCCGATGATGAGCAGAAAAATGCTGCCGGTGACGACGACCGTTTCCATGGCAGCATCGAGAATGGCACTCATGGACTTCTTGCCCATCATCATGATGGTCACGAGTAGTGCGCCGAATGCACCGGCCGAGCCAGCCTCGGTAGCCGTCAGAACGCCTGAATACATGCCGCCGAGAACAATGCCGATCAGCACGGGCAAGGGCCAGATGGCGGCAAGGGACGACCAGCGATCCGGCCAGGTGGAGTCCGGCACATCCTGATCCGTTTCGGCGGCGTTCTTACCACGCCCTACAATGCTCGGCATGACCAATGCGAGGATGACCATGGCCAGACTGAAGACAACGGCCACCATCAGGCCCGGCAGGATACCCGCCATGAGCTGAGGCCCGATGGGCACTTCGGCAATGCCTGCATAGATTATGAGGAACGTACTGGGCGGAATGAGCTGGCCGGGCAGGCCTGAAACCATGACTGAGCCTATGGCGAGGCGCTTGTCGTAACCGGCGCGGATCATTTCCGGCACGCCGATGCGCGTCAGGGCATAGGTGGTGGCGATGGTGGAGCCACTGACGGCAGCGAGGCCGGTGCCGGCCACATTGGTGCTGACGGCCAGGCCTCCCGGCATCCAACTGAGCCAGTGACGCGCGGCGACATAAATTCGCGTCGTCAGCCCTGATTTCCACAGCAGCAGGCCCATGAAGACGAACATGGGCAGGACCGAGAAGGTCCATTGCGCCACTGCTTCATAGGGTTCGGCCTTGAGCATTGTAAAAACGGCGCGGGGACGCACCGCATAAAGACCCATCAGGCCGGGTATGGCCAATGCAAAGGCCACCGGTACCTTGAGGAACAGGAGTGCAAGCATGGCGACGAGGGCCGCACCTGCTACTTCCTGACGCGAATCCAGCGTGAAGATGAGATAGATCGATCCACCCAGGACTGCCAGAATGAGGCCGCGGGCGATCCACTCACGGGTGGGATTTCGTGTCTTGGCAGCGACCTGCACACCGGCGAGGGCAGCCTCGGGGTCGTTGTTGCCGATCGTCGTCTGTCCGGTGGCTGTGCGCCATGCACTCAGAGCCAGCATGCCCGCAATGGCCGCAAAGGCAATCGGCGCAGCAAAGGTTGCCGGCCAAACGATAAGGCTCTGCGAGCCGGTAATCACGCGGCGCGTAATCGCCATGCTGTGCATGGCTTCTTCCAGAGTGAAATAAGCGAACAGGCCACAGGCCAGCATACAGATCAGGATACCGCCGACGGCCACTTCGCGCTGCACCCGGAACGGCAGATGATCGAATAATATGTTCGCTGAAATATGCCGGTCGAAGAATTGCGCCAGAATGAAGCCCGAGAAGGCGATGATGGGCATGTACCAGGCGGCGACGATCTCGTTGGTGCCTCGCACCGGCATGTTGAAGCCGTAGCGCATGAAGACATTGAGCAGCACATGCCCCATCAGCAGCACGATGGCGGCTGCCGAGAGAAATTGAATTGCAGACAGGCTGAGGGTTCGCAGGTTGCCAGTGGCAACCTGCGGGATAGCGGTTTCAGAGGTACTCATTGCTGCTACTCCGGACGGTAGGGCAGCATGGTCTCTTGGTAGAGACGGTCGATGAAGGCGGTCAGATCGACACTGGCGTCGTCGTACCAGGTGCCGAAATCTTCCCAGCCGGGATCCATGGCCGTGTAGCCGAGTTCACCGACAATGGCGTCCCACTTGTCAGCGGCCACCAGCAGCGTATCGACCACCTCATTGCCATTGTCGAAATAGGGGCTCTGGCGTAGCTCGGTGAGCAATTCCTCGTTGACGCTGGCCAGCCTGTCGCTGGTCTCCTGATCCATCACCAGCACCTGGCCGCCGCTGTCGGCCACGATTTCGAGGCCTTCCTTTGCGCCGATATAGGCAGCGCGAATGCTCGCATCGATGTAGATTTTCTGCAGATCGTAGAGCAGTTGGCGGGCTTCGAGTGGCACTTCTTCCCAAAATACCTGATCAAAGGCCACATTGGTTGCCGTCAGGGCAAAGTTATGGTTCCGAACAGTGGTGTGGAAAGGCGCAACGGGAATAATGCCGGCAACCACGGCGGTGCTCAGACTGGTCAGGGCGCAGTCGATAATTCCGCGCTGCAGACCCTCGAACATTTCGCTATAGGGCAGCGAAACATTGGCCGAGCCAAGGCCTTCGACCTGCCTTGCATGCATCACTCCGCCTGTACGGGTCTGGACACCCTCGAGTTCAGCCGACGTGCTGCGAGCCTCCCGGCAGAAGAGGCCGCTCGGCGCTGCCCCACTGGCGATAAAGCCGGGTTCGATGCCGTAATTGCGCTGTTCTTCCCATGCCTGCTCATTGGCATTGCTGGTTTCCAGCATCATGCCCCAGCTCTGCAGAACACCTGAAAAAGGCAGCGCATTGGAGGCAAAGGTGAGGTCAACCAGAGCGGCGCTGGTCGGAAGATTGGAGGGGTCATACTGAGCGATGACACCGCCATAGGTAATCCGCCCGTCAGCAACTGCCGGCGCGGTATTGCCCTGCATGATGGCTGATCCGTAGATGATCTTGACGGTGATCTTGCCGCCGGACCAATCCTCAACGGCCGCGGCATAGCGCTCGGTCGGCAGGCTATTGGGATTTCCCGGCGAAGACACCGACTGCATGATCATCTCGACAGGCTGCATGTCTGCAAGTGCGGCGATGAAATCTTCTTTCGATGCGCCATAGGGCACGCCCTGCGCAAGGACCGGGGTCGCCAGTGCGAGCGTTCCAAGCGATACGGCGGCCAGCGATATGAATTTTGAACGGCGTTGAGAACTCGTTGGATGCCGAGTGCGCATAGACGCGTCCCTCCCTTTGGCATGTCTGTTTTTCTTCTCCATGCCGCCTGCCTGAATTGTCCCTTAAGGGATCTCTGACGCTGACCTTCAGCCTCACCCAAATTTGGCTGGGTAGCGTCTTTCAATATTACAGACGACATTCGTCCATAATATGCCGCTTCATGTTGGGCGCAAGGGGGGATATCGGCCAGAAGCGAATAATTTCCATTTATGTCGTAAATTTCTTTTTTGAAACAAATGGTTGGCTGGGTGGTTCAACTTTGGTCGTGCTTTCGCACGTCTCGCCGCTAGCGCGCAGACGTCATCGCACGAATGATGAAACTCACCAGCCGGTCGATGAATTTTCGCGCCTCAGGCTGGTCATGCGTCATCGGTTGCATGTCGATCCTGGCGACGCGCGAGGTAATGGTGCCCATGATCACATTCATGAGCAATTCGGTTTCTTCCGAAGCGGATTGATCGTCGGCGTCAATCCAGCGCGCGATGATGGCCCGCACCGAATCGGTGGTGCGCCGTGAAAAGGGCGTGGCCATGGATCGGAATTCCTCGTAGCGCCGACCGTCCGCCTGCATGTTGAGGATGATGTTGGACGTGGTGTAACGCAACATGGCGAATTCGGCGAGCGCCCTTATATCGCCCTCCATGGTGCCGGTTTCGATCGTGGAGAGGGCCGCCCAACGGGTTTCGAAGGTGGCGACCAGCAATTCCTCGCGGGTACCCCAGCGACTATACAGGGCAGCTTTGCCCACTCCAGCCGCCTTGGCGATTTGTTCGAAGTTGAACCCACCCCAACCCACATCGGAATAAAGTTTTATAGCGGCAGCGTAAACCTTTGATTCCAAATGCGGATCTTTTGGTCTCCCCCTACCGGAAGTCGCGTTCTTTTCGGCAGGCTTGGCAATAGGCTCTTGCATAGACCCTCATTTGACGTATTTTGGACGAATGTCGTCCGTTAATAAATGGTCGGCTTATCCATATGCCAGGAAGGGAGGTCCTGCAATGAATACGACCTTAGATCGTCCGCTTGCGGGCACGTATGTGCTGGATTTCGTGCAGGGTCCGCTCGCAACAGTCGGGAGAACTTTAGCCGAACTGGGGGCCGATGTCGTTCGCGTCGAGCCGCCGGGCGGCCAGAAGGATCGACCTGGGGAGGACCGCGCCGAGATCATCGAATTTTCGGTACTTAACGCTGGCAAACGCAGCATCGTTATCGATCGTGACAATGCGTCTGACAGCGCCCGGCTGGCGGGCATGATTGCTCGGGCGAGCGTTATCCTGCTCGACGGATCGGTCGATGCCGCATTCCCGCTCAGTCCGGCGAGCCTGACGGAAGGACGCCCTGATCTTGTGGTCATGTCGGTTTCCGATTTCGGTTCGGACAATGATTTTTCCAGCTGGTCGGCGACCGATCCTGTCCTGCATGCCCTTTCGAGCGAATTGGCGCGCTCGGGTCTGAATGGACGTGGGCCCCTGGTTCCGCCGGCCCGGATCGGCTATGGCACCGCCTCTTCCCAGGGCGCATATGCGGTCACGTTGGCTTTGTTTCATGCCCGGAACACGGGCAAGGGCGGGCATCTCGACTTTTCGGCGCTGGATGGGACAAGTCAGGCGCTCGATCCCGGTTTTGGTATTGGCGGGAGCGCAGCTTCCGGCACCAGGCCGAGCGATTTGCCACGCGGACGACCGCCGAAAGGGGTTTTCTATCCCATCCTCAAATGTCGGGATGGCTATGTGCGCATCTGCGTATTATCGCCACGCCAATGGCAGTCGATGTTTGCCTGGATGGGGAGCCCTGCCGAGTTCGCAGACCCGAAATATAACAAGCTTCATGAACGGTTCGGGTCCACCACGCTCAATCCGGCCATTGAAGTCTTCTTTTCCGACAAGACGCGCGCCGAGCTGGAAGCGGCAGGCGAACAGGCAGGCGTGCCGATTGGCGCCCTGCTGTCGCTTGAGGAAACGCTCAAGACAGACCAGATCGCAGCGCGCGACGCGGTGACGACAATTGCTGGCTCGGATGGCAGCACGGTTCACCTGCCCAATGGTGTGTTGGTCATTGATGGCAAGCGCGCAGGTCCTGTGCGATCCGCACCGGCATTGGGCGAATATGCCGGAACGGTTGGTGGTGCGCAGGAGGCTCCTCGTCCAACAGCAGGTACCAATGCGCGGCCGCTGGAGGGAATTCGTGTCCTCGACATGGGCGTGATTGTCGTTGGTGCCGACCAGGGACGATTGCTGGCCGATCAGGGGGCCGATGTCATCAAGGTCGAAGCGAAAGCCTTTCCCGATGGATCGCGGCAATCGCTGACCCAGGAAGCCATTTCCATAGGTTTCGCCGTTGGTCACCGCAACAAGCGGGGGTTGGGGATCAATCTCAAGCATCCCGAGGGCCGCGCCCTGTTTCTGCGTCTTGCGGAAAAGGCCGATATTATCCTGTCGAACTTCAAGCCGGGTACATTGGACAAACTTGGCCTGGGCTATGACGAGATCAGCGCCATCAATCCCGGCATCGTCATGGTCGATAGCTCCGCCTTCGGGCCGACCGGACCATGGAGCGGGCGCATGGGCTATGGGCCGCTGGTGCGGGCCAATGCCGGCCTGACAGACAAATGGCGCTACGAAGACGATCCGGAAAGCTTCTCGGATTCCATCACCATTTATCCCGACCACACGGCGGCGCGCTTCGGCGTCATCGGAGCCTTGTCGCTGCTGACGCGCAGACTGCGCACCGGGCGTGGCGGCACTGTTTCAATCGCACAGTCCGAGATCATGCTTGGACACATGGCAATCGACATTGCCAAACTCAAGGAAGGCATTGCTGACCTTCCCAAGGACGCTCCGTGGGGCCTCTTTCCCTGCGCGGGCGACGATGAGTGGTGTGCTGTCACGGTCCGAAATACAGAGGAATTTCGGGCTCTGTGTGGCGTGATTGGCGCATCCGATCTGGTTGACGATCCGGATTTGCAAACGGCAGCATTCCGTCGCAAGCACGCGACACGGATCGAGGATCGCCTCAAGGCCTGGCTGGCGAAAACACCGCCACGAGAGGCTATGGCGAGGCTGCAGGCGGCCGGCATTCCCGCTGGCATGATGATGCGTGTCAGCGACCTGCCGGAATGGGATTATTACCGGCAGCGCGGTTTCTTCCGTGCAGAAGTCCACCCCATGATCGGCGCCGAAATGCTGGCCGAAAATGCGCATGTCCGGTCGACCCATTTGCCCGATCCACCGGGAAGGCCGGCGCCCCTCGTCGGCGAACATACCGAGGACGTCGTGGCCGATTGGCTGGGGCTGGATGCGGCCGAAATCGAGCAATTGGTCACTGAGGAAATTTTGGAATCGCCCCGGCAGAGCCAGGCGGCGGAATAGGGAGGAGAAAAGCAATGGAACACGCCAATACGGCCGTACTGGTCGAAAAGCAGGGGCACGTGATGATCGTGACCATGAACCGTCCGGAGGCCCGCAACGCGGTCAACCGGCATACTCATCTTGGCATCGGGCTTGCGCTGGAGGATGCTGAAGCCGATCCGGAAATCCGGGCCGTGATCCTGACCGGCGCCGGTGACAAGGCGTTTTGCGCAGGGGCAGATCTGGTTGCGGTGTCACGCGGCGAAAGCCTGTCGCCGGATGACCCAAAGCAAGCCGCCTGGGGCTTCGCTGGCTTTGTATCCCACCCGATTTCAAAGCCGGTTATCGTTGCCGTCAATGGCTTTGCCTTGGGCGGTGGCACCGAAATTTCGCTTGCTGCCGACCTGGTTGTTGCAGCCGAGACGGCCTTCTTCGGTCTGCCAGAAGTCAAGCGCGGTATCTTCGCCGGAGCGGGTGGAGCCTTCCGCATTACCCAGCAATTGCCGCGCAAGATCGGCATGGAAATGCTGCTTACGGGCGAGCGTATCAGCGCGCAGCGCGCCTATGAACTCGGTCTCGTCAATAGGGTCGTGCCGTTCGATCAATTGATGGAGGCGGCACTGGAGCTTGCCCAGCGCATCGCGGTCAATGCGCCGCTTTCGGTGCAGGCATCCAAGCGGATAGCCATGGGTATCGATGACGGCCATGTTGCCGCCGATGACGAGCATTGGGCGCGCGCCAGCAGAGAAGGCGCGGTGTTGATGAGTTCGGAAGACGCCAAGGAGGGCCCTCTGGCCTTTGCCGAGAAACGCGAGCCGGTGTGGAAGGCGCGATAGGGGGAAAAGATGAGTATTGATCCGGAACGCATTCCCGTCATCGTCGGTGTCGGCGAATATCTCGACCGACCAGAAAATCCTGATAATGGGCTCGATTCTCGCGGGCTGATGAAAAAGGCGCTGGAGGCAGCCGACGCCGATGCAGGCGGTGGCTGGCTGGCCGATATTGAATCATTGGCCACGGTCGATCAGATTTCCTGGCCGCAATTGGGCAAGATCGCCGCTCCACTGGCGGCGAGCATCAATGCCAAGCCTAAAATCTTGTTCACCACCGATCATGCCAATGGCGACAGCCCCATTCTGCTGCTCAACGAGGCAGCCAATTTGATCGGAGAGGGCAAGGTCAAGGTCGCCGCGATTGTGGGTGGGGAAGCTCTGCGCACTGCGGCGCATTTCGCCAAGAAAGCGGCAGCAGAAGGCAAGCCGCAGGATACCTCGGTTGCTGCTTTGTCGGCATCGATGAGCCCGCCTTATCGCCGCCGCTATGGCCTTAACGGCCCGGTGGATGTTTATCCACTTTACGAGAATGCCGGCCGCTCCGCCTATGGTCAGACGCTGGCCGAAGGGCAGGCGGAGTCCGGAGAAATCTGGTCGCGTTTTGCGGCAATTGCCAAGGAAACAGATGGAGCCTGGCTGCGCAAGGGCGCAACATCGGAGGAAATCCAGACACCGACGCCGAATAACAGGCCAATCTCCCATCCCTATAACAAGCTCATGGTTGCAAATAGTTCGGTGAATCAGGGGGCGGGTTATATCGTGACCAGTCTTGCCGAGGCCGAACGTCGTGGCGTCGACAAGAAGCAGCTTATCTATATCGGGCTGGGGGCTTCCGCCCATGAAGATGACGAGCCGCTTCGGCGCGACCGGTATGACCGCTCTGCCTCAATGACGGTCTCGATCTCGCGGGCGATGAGCCTTAACGGGCTCAAGGCCGATGACCTGGATTTCGTCGAGCTTTATAGCTGCTTCCCCTGCGTGCCAAAAATGGCGCGACGGGTCTTGGACTGGCCGCTCGATAGGCCGGCGACTGTGTTTGGCGGTCTCACCTTTGGCGGTGGTCCCATTGGCAATTACATGGCCCATGCCGTGGTCAACATGGTCAAGAAACTGCGACAGCAGGGCAGCTATGGCTTCCTCTTTGCCAATGGCGGTTTTGCGACGCACAACCATTCCATCGTCTTGTCCAACCAGCCCATGGCGCATGCGCAGTTCCCTCAGGATTTCAACTATCAGGCCGAAGCGGACCGTGCCCGTGAGCGCGTTCCTCAAATCGATGAAATCTATGAGGGGCCGGCAAAAATCGAGACATATACCGTGCTCTATGACCGCGAGGGTAAGGCGCGCCATGGTGTAATCGTCGCGCGCACCCCACACGGCGCCCGCACGCTTGCCAAAGTGCCCGCGCAAGATGAGCGCGGTATCGCATTTCTGACCGACGGCAAATTGGACCCGGTGAACACCGATGGGTATATCGTCGGCATAGAGAATGGTGACTATATCTGGCGCCGCGACTAAGCGTGTTGGCTGCGGCGATATCGCGGCCATGTTCAGAAGCGACATATATTAAGTCTGACCGGTCGCGTCTCCAACGCGGCCGGTATTGCCTTTTGAGGACAAGATGACCCAATCGCCGGATTTGCAGCAACGTCAGCCATTGGGAGCGGGGCCCGGATTAGGCGAGGTCGTTGTAGTCACGCCATACATTCTGTGGTTTCGTATCGTATCGCCCGGGGCGCCCATGGGCGGCGTGAATGTCTGGGCGCTGCGAGACGGGCAGGGATGGGCACTGGTCGACACCGGCTTTGCCGATGCCGACTCTGCTGCGCAGTGGGACAGTATTCTTCACCATCTCGATGGGCCGATTACGCGCATAATCTGCACCCATTTTCATCCTGATCATATAGGTCAGGTTGGAAATCTGCTCCGTCGCTTCAATGTTCCGCTGATGATGACGGAGGTGGAATGGGGCCACGCGAAGGCATTGGCAAGCTCCGCTCAAACCGATGCCGGGCTCTATGCAGACCATCTGCATCGTGCCGGACTAAGCCCGGATGTGATCGAGCAGATGGCAAGCCGTCCACGCGACGGATTGACCACTGGCCTGCCCGAAAACTGCACAATTCTTCGTGCGGGTGACACAATTGAACTGGCCCAAAGTTCCTGGACGGTGAGCGTTGGTGCAGGCCATTCTCCTGCGCCAGCCATATTCGAGAACCGGCACGACAAATTAATGATCGCAGGAGATCAACTCCTCATGCGCATAACACCGCATGTCGGCGCCCAGATATCGGATACGGACGGCGATCCCTTAGGCGATTATCTGCACTATCTCGCTCGGGCCGAAACCATCGATCCCGACATGCTGGTCCTTCCCGGACATGGCCCCGCGTTCCGGTTTGCCGGAACGAGAGCGCATGAAATTGCGCTGCATCACGAGGCGAAACTGAATGCGTTGGTGGACTCCCTCAAGCAGAACACGCTGGTATCGGAAACAATCAATCTTCTGTTTGGCCGATCGCTAAAAGGGGTAGGGCTCCTGCTTGGCATAGCCGAAGCCGAAGCGCATTTGCGGCACCTTGTGCAGACCGGCAGGGCATCACGAGAGATCGATCATCTGGGCCGATATCTATTTTCTGCGCTCAGCTAGAGCCGTTCATCATCCGACGGCCCGCACTACTGGACCACAGACGTTCGATGAAGCGTTTGCGCGCGCCTATGGAGCCGGAGGTTTTGCTCGTCCGAGGGGCGACAAAATCCTTCCGACGAGCACCTATGACATTGGCGGCGCAGCCTCAGCCCCGCTCGCCGGATGTTGCCCGTCGACGCGGGCAGGCCCTGAGGACAGATGTGAGAGCATCAATAGCTCGGGCTCAAAAGCCGTCTCCACAAGACGCCTGAGCGCGTCTTTGGAAATTTTCTCTTTTGGACCGAAATGGCGCGCCTGTTAGAATAGAACTGCGAACTCATATCTCGTTGAAATCATAAGATGACTTGCGATAGCGGGGGAAGCAACTTGCGTAGTTATGTCAGGCCTACAGGGTCACGTGGATCGAGGAGGCCTTTAGTCCATATGCGGCATTGAGAGTTGACCAACAATTATATGCGTATGATATACGCATATCAAACGCGAGGTCATCATGAAAATCAGGCTAAAGCAACTACGTGTAAGCGCAGGTATGACGCAGACGGAAATTGCCACGTCTGTCGGCGTTTCCCAGCCAAACTACCAACGCTGGGAGTCTGGTGCGGCGCCTGTCCCAGATGCAAAGCTCAAAAAGCTCGCAAAAGTGCTCGAAACAACTGCGGAGGCGATCCTCGGAAGATACCCCCCAGTAGAAGTTGCCTTGTACGATGAATCAGCCCGGGACGAGATTAGCTATTATGGTGAAGTCGCCATCCACTTCTTAGGGGGAGGCGGGCCGCTACTGCTTTCAATCTCAGAGAGCGCTTTCAGCCGCTTGCATCGCGAGTTGCAGGGAGAAAGCGCGTTCTTGAACATCGAAAGCCTGACAAACCAGACTGTAGTCTTCCGAGCCAAAGCGATCGCAGATGTCTATTTTTCTAGCGAGGCTTACGACGACTACGGGCCAGAGCATGGGACATATGCGAACCACTTGGATTTCTTGCTACCCGATGATCGTGATTGGGAAATAGTCGAGTGCATTGCCCTCGACTTTGGCCTGGAAGACTTCGATCCGGCTGATGTGGAGCGCGTCCGTGGTATGATAATGACTACTGATGAGCAATACGAACAGCTTGTCGCTGCTGATCATATCAAGGCGGAGGAGCTTGAAGCCGAACGTGCCAACAACGAGGCGCGCACCGAGCAAATCTTCAACGCCGCCCAGACCGTCACTTATCAGCTGTCCACGGGCCAGAGGCGGAGTGTGTCCGTCTACGACGAAGCCGGTCTCTACAACGCGTTCTACGACCTAATCGATTTCGGCGACGATATCTCGGATGAAGGAATGGTCCTCTTGAATACCGAAGGAAGACACCGGATCATTTTCATCAACAAGGCCGGGCTAGACTACGTCGCCATCCCCACCCATCAGTATAATAAGGGTCGGATAGAGGCAGAAGCGTCAGAAATGGACACCTAACGCGTAGTGGCACTGGCTAGCATAATTGGCAAGAATTGGCGCGCCCGAAGAGATTCGAACTCCTGACCCCCAGATTCGTAGTCTGGTGCTCTATCCAGCTGAGCTACGGGCGCGCAGGCCGACTGTGCGGCAAGCGTTCGGGATGGGCAAAGGCTGCTTCCAATCCCGAAGCGAGGCAACCCATACATGCGTGGGCGGGGCATTGCAAGCGGGGGTGGTGCGATTTTCATGTAAAGATTGCAATGCGTTGATCCTTCATCGATTTTTAATCCGGCGGAAAATTGGGTCCTGGACCCCTTTGATGAACGGGCTGGCTCGATTAACCAGTGCGACAGCCATTTTCCGCAGGTGCAGCCAAAGGGGATAGGCAGATGGAAACACCAAACTGAACCTGCTTTGCCATGCCCATGCTCAAGAGATTTTTCGATATCGCGTTCAGCACCGGCAGTGTTGATGACATCCGCAGGATGATCGCCAAGGCGGCGCGTGCACCCGAAACCGCGATGCTGGTGACGCCCAATGTCGATCACGTGGTGGCGCTGGCCCGCAAACTGACGGCCGAGGAAAAGGCCGTCTATGAATCGGCTGACATACTTGTCTGTGACAGCAAGATCATCGGCAGGCTGGCGCTGCTGCATGATATCGACCTGACGCCGCGCACCGGCACCGACCGCGCCTTTGACCTGCTCAATTCACCTCAAGACAGCGATCTGGTGTTTGCGCTGGCGGGGCCGACGCATGAGCAGACCGAATTGATGCGTCAGCGCTATCCGCAGCATCGCTTCGTCCATATCGAAACGCCCTATGGGCTCAAGCGCGGCAGCGATGCCTGGAATGCCTGCGTGGCAGAGGCCGCTGCGGCGGAGTGGCAGGTGCTATTGTCCTGCATTTCGTTTCCGCGGCAGGAATTGCTGGCCCATGACATTCGCGCGCAAAGAGCGGGTGGCGGGGTGATCATGTGCGTCGGCTCGGCAGTGGATTTTCTCAGTGGCACCCATCAGCGCGCGCCGATGATATTCCAGCGCTTCGGGCTCGAATGGCTGCACCGGCTTCTGACCAATCCGAGGCGCCTGTGGCGGCGCTACCTGGTCGAGGGGCCGAATATTTTCATTCTTTACCTGCAACGGCGTCTGCGCGGGCAGGTCTAGCCAGAGCAGTCACATCGGCGCGATAGTGGGCAACGATGGTGTCCGGATCGAAGCGCTCGAACAAGGTGTCCGCGTGGTTTCGGATGGCGGTGCGCAAGGCCGAATTGTCGTTCACGATGCGGATCAGGCCGTTGCGGATGCTTGCCACATCGCCCGGTGTCACCGCCACGCCGACGGACAGGCCATCGAGATAGCCGTCAATGCCAGTTCCCGCGCCGTATAGGATGGGGACGCCGGCAAATAATGCTTCGGGATAGACCATGCCAAAGGTCTCGTTATGCGATGGCAGCACCATTGCGAGAGCGCTGGGCAGGTAGGCGAGCAGGGCCTGGTTGTCCATGGGGGGCGTGAGGATGACGCGCTGTCCCAGCCCCGATTTTTGTGCCAGCTCCAGCACGCGCTCCTGCTTGTCCCTGGGGCCACGACCGATCACCTCAAGCGTGATATCGGCAAGAGCCGGGCCCGCCGAGGCCAGTGCTTCCATCAGCTCGGGCAGGCCCTTTTTGTCGATGGCAAAGAGCGACATGGGGATGATCAGGCGGCGCTCGGGCGTGGTTTCCGGAATGGCGCGGCGCACATTGTGCACGAAATTGGGGAGCAGCCGGGTCTTGTCGGGATCGGCACCGGTATGGGCCTCAAAGCGGTCGCGGAACCAGGCCGAAACATAGAAGATGCGGTCGGCATCGCGCGCCATGTGCTGGAACAGGGGGCGATAGGTGGGCTTGGCGAAAAAGACCTTCTTTTCGACCTCCCCACGCACCGAAAAGAACAGGGCAGCCTGCAACTGCCGCGCCAGCCGCCACGCTACTATGCCCTCAAAGGTGAAGCGGTGGGCGTGAATGACGTTGGGCGTGACCTTCTCGTCCGCAAGAAAGCGCCTGATGCGCCGTGCGACCAGCAGGTGAAAGGCCAGCATGCCCAAGCCCAGCGGGGGTGCGAAATAACGATAGGCGATGACCCGACGCCCGTCGATCATGCCAAGATCGCGCCAGAACGCCTTGCGTGGATCATTGACGCGCTTGAGCGAGATGACGATCTGCGAGAAATCGGTCAGCCGATCCACCAGCCGCAATACCGCGTCCGTCGTCGGTGGCGGACGGATGGGGTCGAGATATTCGGAGGCGATATGGAGAATGGTTGGCCTGGGCTCTATTGCCATGCAATGTCTTCCTGATCCCGTAGCAGGCCGCTGATCTTGCCGAGATTGTGGCGTGCCTTCATCGCCATGTGCAAAGATCGCGCCCGGTCGATCGGGCGAGAAAGAAGGCTGATCAGTCCGCAAATGAGGGCTTTGGCGGCGGCGTCCCCGGCAAAGACCAGCTTATGGAGCAGGCTTTTGCCGCGTGTGCGCAATTGGCTATAGAGCTGGCCGGTTCGGAACGCGCGGCCCAAGGCATAGGTCATGTTGGCTCTCGCCTCGGGCACCATTTCATGCGCGCGGGCCCGGTTGGTCACCACCATATTGTTGCCCGCTGCGGCGAAGCGGAGGAAGAAGTCGTCGTCTTCCCCGCCGGTCCGGCCAAAGGCTGGATTGAACCGCAAATTCTTCAGTGCTTCCCGCCGGATCAGCGTATTGCCTGTCCGCCCCTTGGGCACCGATTGGCCGTCATTGTCCCAGCCCCAATCGCCAAAGAGCGGATTGGCGGCGATGAACCAGTCCGGTGTGCCCGCCGGATAAATCGGAAAGACCGGACCGAAGACGGCATCGGCGTTAAAATCCGTGGCCGCGGACAGATGCCCGACAAGCCAATCGGGCTCGACCGTTTCGTCATCATCGACAAAGATCAGCCAATCGCCGCGTGCCGCCTCAAGGCAGGCATTGCGGGCCAGCGAGACATTGCCCGCGCCAACGGGCACTATTGTTATATTGAGTGCGGATTGAAAGGCGCCGATCAGCCCGACGACCGCGCCATCCGGGCTGTCATCAGCAATGACGATTTCCAGTGTTTCGCCATCGGGCAGATGTGCCCTGCCGATGCTGGCCAATGTCTCGGTCAGATGCGGGCGGCCCATGCTGGCGATCAGGACCGAAATCATGGCTGTGCCCCGCGTCTGGGTGCGAGAGCAGCGAGCAGGATGAACAGCATGGTGAGCGTGCTCAATTCCGAGAGATTTTTCATCCATACCGTCTCAAGCAGGTTGAGCAGCAACAGATAGACCATGACGGCGGTTATGAAATAGCCCAGCCCCGTATCCTCGTCGGTCACGCGGTCGATCCAGTAACAGACCATGGCGAGCAAAAGCGTAAACATGGCCATGGCAATCACGCCGCCTTGCAGCAGCAGATCGAGATAGCCGTTATGGGCGTGGGGCGTGCGCTGGAGAAAACCATCGGGCATTCTTGAGGCCGGGCCCGCCGAGCCGATATCCCAGAAGGACTGGTAGCCATAACCCTGAAGGGGGCGATCGGCGATATGGGCGATGGCAAAGTCCCACAGCACGGTGCGCCCGGTAAAGGTCGCATCGCCACCGATCAGCGTCGACACATCTTCAATTGAAAAGCCGGGAATGACACCGCTGAGGATCACGGCGGCGGGCAGGGCAATGATGGCCAGCAGAATGGGCAGCGATATGCGAGCATAGCGGCGGGCCATGATCGCAATCCATGCCAGAGCCGGCACCATGAGAAACAGGCCGAGCGAGGTTTTCGACTGGCTGACATAGAGCGCAATCAGCACGAGCGGCAGCATCAGGAAACCGGCGAGCCGGAAGCGATAATTGGCGCGTGTGATGCCATAGAAAGCGAAAAACCCTGACAGCGCCATCATCGCGCCCAGCGTGTTCTTATGCGAGTAAATGCCGGCATGGCCCAGAGGCGTCGGGGGCAGGGCAAGTACGGCCAGAATGTTGACGAAAACCGTCACCGCAATGACCCAGAACATGGGGCGGATAATGTCTTCCGTGCGTGGAGCCAGCAGTGCGGCGGGCACCAGCGCGACGATCTGCATGGCGAGCAGCGCGAATTTGGACATGGAGGTGCCGGGGGCAAGCGCCCAGACAAAAGACGCGCCAAGATAGGCCAGGAAGGCGGCGACCAGAAGGGCCGCGCCGATCCGGAAATGGGTCAGCCTGTGGCGCTCGGCCACCAGCAGCACGATGGCAATCCCCGCCATGGCCGGGAAAAACAGCCGGTTGAGCAGGAAGGTCTGGGTTTCCACCGGCGCCGTGACCAGATCGGCCGTCTGGATGCCGCGCGCATAGACCAGCGGCCAGATCAGCACGAAATAGGCCAGTTGCAGGGCCGGAAGCAGCACGGCGATCCGGGCGCGATAGTTGAGTGTTTCGTGCTGCACGCTCATGACACATCGTCCGTCAGTGGCGGGGCAGGGCGGGCGATCAGCACCAGATAGGCGATCAGTTCCAGCCCATGCAGCCCGGCCAGCGCCAGCACGATAGCCATAAGGCTTGCTCCGCTCCAGACCAGCGGCACCAGCACCGCAATGACCAGCCCGGCAATGACCAGGCCGACCATGGCCAGCGCACGAAACTGGCGTCGTGCTTCAAGCTGTGTCGCGGGGATGCTCGCCAGCCCGACGATGAGGGCGTAAATCCACCAGCCGAATACGATGGGGTGCATGTCGCCGTAGCGGCCCTTGAACACATGGTCTTCAAACAATGGCCACGCCGCGTAGAGAACGAGGCCAAAGGCGAGGCTGGCCAGAATGACGACCAGAGCGCCGCTCCAGAGGAGGGCGCGCACTGCGCCATCCTCGCCCTGCCGAAAATGGCGCACCATTTTGGGGCGGGCAATGCGCCGCCATGAGGGGGCGATGAGCATGAGCGGGGCCAGCACCGTGCGGCCTGCCTGGATCGTGCCCAAAGCGGCGGCGTCGCGCCATCGTTCGAGCAGGATGACATAGGAGCGCGCTTCCACTTCGTTTTGCAGGGCGCCCTGCAAGGCCCAGCGGGTCTTGTCCCAGACGCGGCGGTAATCCGTGAGATGGATCATGAATTGGGAGGGGCGCCAATAGAGCCTGATCCGGCCGGCAAAGAGCACCACAAGATTGCCCAGAGCAATGGCGGCAAGCGCTGCACTGGCCGGGGGCAATATTTGCCAGAACCCGGCGAGCAGGACGAGAGTCGTGACAATGGCGGCACCATCCAGCACCAATGTGCGCGCCATGCGCTCGGTCACGACGAGGACATTGCGCATATATTCGCGCAGCACGCTGGCCCCAAAAAAGGCGAGAATGGCCACGAGCAGGACCGGGTCGGCGTCGATCATCATGCCAAGCGCCAGCGCCAGCAGCAGAGCCAGCGCGACCAGCACGATATTGGCCGAGGTCAGCATCGACAATTGCTGCTGCACCACGGGCTCGGGCTGGCCGGGCAGCAGATAATTGAGCGGGGTGATGATCAGGGCATTCTGCGCCGACAGCGCGAAAAAGCCGATAGCCTGCACCAGCACGAAAATGCCGAATTGCTCGGGAGTCGCATAGGCGATCAGCGCCAGGCTCAGCACGAGGTTGAACGCGCTGATCATCGCCTGATCGATGATCGAGAGAACAAGGGCGCGTTTCATCCGCGCGGCACCATGGCTTCGATATTGGCGCGCAGCACCCGCGCCTGGCAGCGCGCTGCGTCGCGCCATGTGCCCGCTGTGGTACTGATCTGGCGCACGAGGTCGAGCTGCGATGATTTCAGCATGTTGCGCGGTTTGATCCATGCGGAGCGAAGGGCCAGCCCCCGGCGGCTGGTATAGAGCGTGGTCAGGCCCTCATTGCGCAGATGGGCGGCGATGCGGCCATCAAAGCCACCAAAGGGCGCGGCGGCGGTGTCGACCTTGCGGCCCAGCATCTGTTCGAGCGTATCCTTGCCCTGGCGGACATCGGCCATGAATTGCTTGGGCGTGGCGGTCTGCCAATTGATGTGACGGGCGCCATGAATGCCGAAGCGCATGCCGAGATCGGCCATTTCGCGCATCTGCGCGCTGGTCAATCGCCCCTTCTGGCCGACGAAATCGGTGGGGATGAAGAACGAGCCGGTCAGGCCGTTTTCGAGCAGGTAGGGCGTTAGCAGATCATAGTCGGAGCGGAAGGCGTCGTCGCTGGTGATCACCAGCGGCATCGAGGTCATCCTTCTATTGGCGAGTATCGCATCGAGAACGGGGCGGGCCACGGAAAAGGGCAGCCATGACAATAGCTCCTCGCCCTCGGCGTCGGGCGTTTCGGCAAGGTCATGGACGCCGATGATCAGCTCGAAGCGGGTTTGGGGCTCAGGTGCCATCGCGCACCAGGAACAGCAATTTTATCGTCCTGAACAGAACGATCAGGTCGGCTTTGAGCGACCAGTTCTCGATATAGCCGAGATCCAGCGCCACGCGGGCGCTCATGGCGGCGACATCGGGGGTGGGACCGCGATGGCCGCTGACCTGCGCCAGCCCGGTAATGCCGGGGCGCACAAGGTAGCGATCCAGATAATTGGGCACGCTGTTGCAAAAGACCTCGTCCAGCGCCAGCGGGTGGGGGCGCGGGCCGATCAGCGCCATGTCGCCCTTGAGCACATTGAGCAATTGCGGCAGTTCATCAATGCTGGTGGCGCGCAGAAACCGGCCCAGTCTGGTGACGCGGGCGTCTCCGGCCACGGCCTGGCGGAAGGTTTCGCGGCTGGCGGCGGCGCTCATGGTGCGGAATTTGTAGATCGGGAAGGTCTCGCCGCCCATGCCGCGCCGCTCCTGCCGGAAAAGGATCGGGCCGGGGCTGTCGAGACGCACCATTGCGGCGACGATCAGCAGAAGCGGGGCCAGGAGGAGGAGGCCAATGGCGGCGGCGCCGCGCTCGAGCATGATCTTGATGATCGAGCTATTGGCGGCAGATGCCTGTTTCAGGATTGTGTGTTCAGCCACGCGACGGGCTCCGCGAAAACAGGTCGGCAAGGGCCGCGCGCATGGGGGTGGGGTTCAGCTGGTCGTCATAGGGCAGGCCCTGATTGTCGGGCAGGTCACGGCTGGAGCGCAGCCAGCTGCGATGGTCGGCAAGGCCCCATACGGTGACGCCGGTCATGGCCTTATAGTCGAGCGCCACGCTCAGCACCTTGCGCACTTCGTCGGCGGCGCGCTGCTGGCGGCCTGTAAGGTTAAGCCCGCCGGTCTCGTCGGCCTCGCGCACGTCCAGCTCGGTCAGGGTCATTTCCAGCCCCATTGCCGTGACCTCGTCGAGGAAATCGGACAATACCTTTTCGCCAAAGGTGAACCTTGTATCGAGATGGGCCTGAAGGCCGAGGCCGTGGATCGGTACGCCCGCGCCAACCAGTCGCTCCAGCAGGCGCAAGATACCGGTGCGGCGCTCGTTCTGCCATGAATCGGCGTAGCAGATATTGTAATCGTTGAGATAGAGCTTTGCCTCGGGCGCCAGTTCATGGGCCAGACGGAAGGCTTCGGCCACATAATCGGGGCCGAGCATGCGCAGGAACGGGGTGTCGCGCATGAAATCGGCCTGTCCATCGGGCGGGTTGACGGCTTCGTTGACCACATCCCAATGGAAGAAATCGTCACGATAGCGGCCCAGAACGCGCTGGAAATGGGACAGGACATATCTGTCCCAGTCGGCTGCATTGGTCAGCGCGTCCAGCCCTTGGGGGGCGTGCTCATGCCAGATCAGCGTGTGCCCCCGCAGCCGTTTGCCGAGGCGGTGGGCCGTGTCGATGATGGCGTCGACTGGGGCGAAGTCGCCCTCAGCATTAAGCGATGGCGCCAGCGCCCCCCATTTCAATTGCCAGCTGGTGACGAAGACGTCGCACTGGCTGGCCAGCACTTGCAAATAGGCATCGTCCGGCGCCAGATCATGGCTGGTCAGGGCCGAGCCGAAGAACCGGCCATGGCGTGCGGCGAGGTCAGCCAGACCCGGCTCCTGTGCCTGCGCCATTCCAATGGTGGGAAGCGCGGCTAAACCCGCCAGCACGTCACGACGGGTCAGCATTAGCGCGCCGGGGCAGCAACGAGTGGTGCACGTGCAGACGTGGCGGTGCTCGCATCCTCACGAAGGCGGCGGTCGAAATAGGCGATCGTGTCCTTGAGGCCATCGGCCAGAGGTGTCTTTGGCGCCCAGCCCAATTGGGTTTCGGCCTTGCCGATGTCGGGGCGGCGTTGCTTGGGGTCGTCTGCCGGCAATGGCAGAAACGCGACTTTGGCGGTAAGGCCCATGGTTTTCTGCACCAGTTCGGCCAGCTCAAGCATGGTGAATTCACCCGGATTGCCCAGATTGACTGGAGTGGTGATGTCACTTTCCATCAGCGCAAGGAAACCGGAAACCAGATCATCGACGTAACAGAACGAGCGGGTCTGGGTGCCGTCGCCATAAACGGTGATGGAATCCCCGCGCAGCGCCTGCACGATGAAATTGGAGACCACGCGCCCATCGTCGGGCTGCATGCGTGGGCCATAGGTGTTGAAGATGCGGGCAATGCGAATATCCACGCCCTGTTCCTTGGCGAAGGCATAGAACAGCGCCTCTGCTGCGCGCTTGCCTTCATCGTAGCAGGCGCGCTCGCCGAAGGAATTTGTATTGCCGAAATAGGTCTCGGGCTGCGGATGCACCAGCGGGTCGCCATAGACCTCGCTGGTCGAAGCCTGCAAAATCCGCGCCTTGTTGCGCGCGGCCAGATCGAGCACGTTCATTGCGCCGATAATGCCGGTCTTGAGCGTGGTGATCGGGCTTTTCTGGTAGTGAACCGGCGAGGCTGGGCTTGCCAGATTGTAGATTTCATCGACGCGCAGATCGATGGGATCGACGATATCGGCCTGGATGAAGCGGAAATTGGGATTGTTGACATGCCCGGCATGGTTCTCCGGACGTCCCGTGGAGAAATCATCGAGGCTAATGACCTTATTGCCTGCCGCAAGCAGCCGGTCGCAGAGATGGCTTCCGACAAATCCGGCACCGCCCGTTACAAGTATGGTCTTGGACATGTCGTGCCTTACTGCTTGTCTAAACGCGCGAACCGGCGCGAGGGAGTGGTCTGGGTTGTGCTGGCGGTCTGGTATCGCCTTGATGTGCCCGGGCTCGCATTGATGATCTGGGACACTGCCACCTCCTTTATTCTTGGTGGCGGTGGTGAAGCGGGTGGCGCCTTGGGCGTGACGACAGGCCGCCGTTTCGGCTGATCCAGTGCGGGCGCATGAGCGGGTTCCCCGCGCATGATATAGAGCAGCCATGCCAGACCAAAGCCCAAAATCACACCTGCCAGGCCACTGCCTGCCAGCGCCAACAGGGCCTTGGGTCCGCTGGGCTGAATGGCCGGAACGGCGCTGGAGATGATCCGGGCGGTGGACGAGGGCAGGGCGATCTGCTCACGCGCCTGTTTGGCTCTTGTGGCAAAGGACTCGTAGAGCTGCCTGTCCTGCTCGGCCAGTTGTTCGAGTTCGCGCAGGCGAACCGACGCCTGATCGGCATTGGCCTGCTGCTGCTCATATTGCAGCACCAATGTGCGCACCGATGCCTCGGTTTCCTGCGCGCGGTCATAATCGCTCTGGGCGCGGGCCACGATGCGCTGCATTTCGGCCTGCAGCGCCAGTTCGAGCGCGATCCGGTTTTCGCGGGCCTGAACAAGGCGTGGATGCCGGTCGCCGAATGTGCCCGCCAGCACGCTTTCGTCCGAGCGGCTCTGGGCGATCTGAATGCGCAATTGCTCCACGCTGCCGGAGGAGAGGATGGACGTCGGCGCCGTGCCGGCGTTGCGTGCTGCGTCCAGTGCCGCCCGCGCATTCTGCGTGGCGACCACGGCATCGGTCAGCCGGTCATTCATGCTGGCCAATTGCTGTTCGTCGCCCAGCACGCCGCGGGCGCCCACCAGACCATTGGCGCGGCGATAGTCTTCCACGGCTTGCAGCGAGGCTTCGCTGGTCGCCTGCAATTCGGCCAGTCGCGCTTCGAGGCTTTCGGCTGTCTCCAGCGCATTGCCGTCAGCCGTGATCTGCGTTTCCGCGACATAGATTTCCGCCAGTGCATTGGCGATCTCGGCGGAACGCTGGCGCGAGCCGGTGGTCACGGCGATATTGAGCACATAGGTCTGGCCGATGCGCTCCACCTTGATGGCGCGGCCAAGCTTTTCCATCGCGCGATCCTGCGGCGCAATATCGGCGCCATCGTCGCTATTGGGGCCATAAATCGCCAGCCGCAGGAGGTTGCGCACCATTGCGCCCAGCCCCTGGCCCTGTGTCGAGGCAAATTCGGGATCGCTGGTCAGATCCAGCTGTTCAATCAGCTTGGTGAGCACCGAGCGCGAGCTCAGCAATTGCAGCTGGCTTTCCACCAGACCCGAATCCGCGCCCTGTGAAGAGTTGCCTAGCCCCGAGGGGCTGATATTGAGGCCGGCGGCGTCGCGGGAGCGCGGATCGACGAAAATTTCCGCGCTTGACGTGTAGGAGGGCGGGGTCGTCCAGACATAGGCCACTCCGACAAAGAGGCACGCGGCGATAACGACAAGGATCAGCTTCCAGCGGCTGATAAAGGCGCGCGAAAGCACATGCAGGTCCTGCGCCAGCGAGGGGCCCTGGTCTCTGCCACCATATGTCTGCACAACTTCTGCCATTGCGATCCCGCGTTCCGCTTATGCCCGGCCTCAGGGTCTGCAATAGCATAGACAGGTTGGCAAAAGGGAGGCGGGTTAAAAACTGGTTAACCCTGCAATTTTAGTCAATTGGGCGCATTCTGGCGCGTAGTTTTACCTTTAGTCGCCACAGAAGATAATAGACGTGGCCGGCAAGTGAACGCGGGAAAAGAGCGTCGTATAGCCCTTCCTCATCGCCACCAATGCGCTTCTTATAGGGAGAGTCACCAATGGACAGATCGTATATTTCGGCACCCTGCTTATGAAAATAAACGATGGTTTCCTGAAATAATTGCAGGCCGAGGCGATAATATTGCCAATCGCCCATTTTTGACGCGGGCAGGATGATCTGGACGCGCTGACCGGTCTGGAATCCGTAAAGCGCGGCCAGTATTTCGCCATCGGCTCTCAGCGTGGCGAGCCAGGCGCGGCACTCAATACCCTCGGCCAGCAGCGTGGCATAAAGCGGCCCCCATTGCGGGTCCGACAGAATGTTGGAGCGCTCCTTTACGTCGAAGCTGGATTGGCGGAGGTCAGAGAAGGCTTGGAAGTCCGCCACCGACACATCCCTGCCGAATGCGACATCGATCTTGCGATCATGTTTGGCCATGAACTTTTTGGTTCTGGTGCGCAATTGGCTTTTGAACTGCTTGGATTGTCGTGCCCCCAGATCGTCCAATGTCTGGCCCTTTAATGTGAGGTTCCAGCTCGACAGGCGGAGCCGCGCCGTATTGGGCATGGTGACCAGCGGGCTGGGTGCGCCGCCGAATGTCTCGGGTATCCTGTTGACATATAGGAGATCGGCCTCAGGCACCTGGGCCAATACCGCGCGGATTATGTCGCTGGTCTGGCTCTGTGTCAGGCCGGGTGCAAAGATCGGGGCGCAATAGTCCAGCGGTCTTACATCGGTTCGCAACCATGTGAGGCCATGCTGGCGCATGATATGCATGGGAAAGAGAGCGGCCAATTGACCATTGGCGTCACGGACGCGAGCGATTTTCGGCTTGCCGCCGCCTGAAATCAGCCGCGAAAAGACAATCTGCATGACCTCGTAATGCTGAAACGGGGTCGCATTGTCTGATGTCACGAAGCTGCGCCAGTCCTCGGCGACGTCTTCGATCGCTTCGGTAATATCCACGACCCAGTCAGATGATCTACGCATGGATCGGTACCCGATTCCTCGAAATGGCAATGGCCTGATCATTAGCGGAAGCTTTGGCCGAATTGAGAAAGGCTTCACCGCATCGTTAACGCGCTGGCCTTTTTAGGGGTGCGGTCGGCTAGCGCGACCTTGCAACGCTTTGAGCCCGGCGGAAAGACGCTATAGATTAGCGGGTGTCAAAACCGGATAATATGCAAATGCCCGATACGCCACGAGAATCTCGCCCCCGCGGCAGGCCTGCCGTGCTTGGTGCGGATGAGCGGCGACGGCTGATTCTGGAAGCGGCCGAGCAGGTCTTCATGCGTCAGGGCTATGGCGATGCGTCCATGGCGGCGATCGCGCAACAATCTGGCATGTCCAAGAAAACCGTCTATGCGCTGTTCCCGAACAAGCGGGCATTGTTCGATGTTCTGGCCGACGATAGCGAGACCTATGCGCAGGTGATGGAGACGGGGCGGGACTTGCCGCCGCTCGATGCGCTGCGCCTCACCCTGCATAGTTTGGTGCAGTTCGTGCTGTCGCCTCGCCAGGTTCTGGTGACCCGACTGCTGATCGCGGCGGGAAACAGCGAACAAGGCATGGCCACCACGTTTCGGGATAATGTGATCAGCCGCACCATGACGCATCTGGCCGGGCTTTTGTCCGCCATTGCCGACGGCGAAGGGCGCTATCGGCAGGAGCAGCTGGAGAGCATGGCCAAGCAATTGGTCGGCTGCGCCATGGGCGACCTGCATGTCCTGGCACTGGTGGGCGTGCCGGTCAGCGCCATAGACCGTCAGATCGCCGCGCAGGTGGCTATGGCCATGGCGCTGGTTCCGGCCATGCTGGCGCATGGGGATCAAGGTCATGCGCCTTAATTCAATATCTGGTGAAAAAGTTGGACCCGGTCCGTCTTGGCCTTGTTCCGTGGGCGGTGTAGGATAGGCATAATCCGACCTAGCCGATCTTTCACGAGAAAAATTTCATGCCCCGTATTGCCAAACTGGACCGTCTTCTATCGGTTTTGCGTGAGCGCATCTTTTTAGGCAGTGAAGTTTTTGCATCATTGCACTTTCGTCCGGCGGCGGATGGGGAGCGCCATGTGGTGCCGGTTGAGGACCGGTCGGACTGGGTAATTGTCAGCCGCGATCTGGTTTGGGGTGAACCGGATGGTTACTATTGGTTCGGTGGTTCGGTCATCATTCCCGATAGTCTGGCGGGGCGGGATGTGTTCTGTCGGCTCCATGCGCAGTTTGGCTCGGTCATGGGGCGCAGCGATCCGCAATTGCTGGTGCGCGTCGATGGGCACGTCGCGCAGGGTGGCGATGGCAATCACAGGGAATTTCCGCTGACGCGCAATGCTGTCGCCGGCCAGTCCTTTGAGCTTTTGATCGAAGCCGGCACTATCGAGGATCGCCGCCAGCTCGGTTTTGCGGTCGAGCTGGTCGAGCATGATCGGCTGGCCGAGATCGTCTATTACGATCTCAAGGTGCCGCTCGATGTGGCGCGTCTGCTCAAGCCCGACGATGCGCGCCGCGCCCGGTTGTTGCGTCATATCGATGAGGCGATCGATCTCGTGGATTTCCGTCCCGGCAATCGGGAGCGGTTTACGGCCAGCCTAGAGGCGGCGCGGACAAGGGCCGATGCGCTTTATGCCGAGGCGGATGCCGATGCCATGCCGGAAATTGTCGCCACCGGCCACACCCATATCGATGTGGCATGGCTTTGGCGGGTGCGCGAGACGCGGCAGAAAATGGCCCGCTCCATGGCCAATGCGCTCGCGCTGATGGATCAATATGACGATTATCGCTTCATGTATAATCAGGGCGTGCTGCTCGATTATCTCGAAGAGGATTATCCCGAGCTGTTCGAGCGCGTCGCGGGGCAGGTGAAAGAGGGGCGGTTCGAGATCGAGGGCGCGCTGTGGCTCGAGCCGGATGTGGTTATCGCCTCGGGGGAAAGCCTCGTCCGCCATATCGTCAAGGGCACCAAATATCATCAGGACAAGTTCGGGGTGACGCCGAAGATCGTCTGGCTCCCGGATACGTTCGGCTATACCGCCGCGCTGCCGCAACTCATGGCCCAATCGGGGCTCGATGTATTCATCACCCACAAGATGAGCTGGAACGACACCAACCGGATGCCGCATGAGATTTTCTTCTGGCAGGGGCTCGATGGCACGCGCGTGCCCGCCTATTTCCTCACCACCCAGAAATATGAGTATGACGGGATCAACACCACCTATTGCCCCGATCTGGTGCCCAGCCATGTGATGGGCACCTGGAAGCGGTTCAGCCAGCAGGGCCTCTATGATGAGCTGTTCCTCGTCTATGGTCATGGCGATGGCGGTGGCGGGCCGACGCGCGGCATGCTGGAAAATGTGCGCCGTATGGAGCGCGGTATTCCCGGTTGCCCCAAAATCCGTCATGAGCCCATGGGGCCTTATTTCAAGCGGCTGGTCGAGCGCATGCGCGCCGAGCCAGAGGCCTTTCCGGCCTGGGTGGGCGAGCTTTATCTTGAATATCACCGCGGCACACTGACCTCGGTGGCCAAGAACAAGCGCAATAATCGTCTGGCCGAGCGGGCTCTGCATGAGCTTGAAGTGCTTGGCGTGATGGCAGCCAGCACTGGCGTCGCCTATCCAGAACAGAAGCTGGAACAGCTCTGGAAGACGGTGCTGCTCAATCAGTTCCACGACATCCTGCCCGGCACCTCCATCGGCTTTGTCTATGAGGACAGCGACCGCGACTATGCGGCTTTCTTCGCCGCGGCCGAGGCGTTGCGCGCCGAACTGGGAGCTGTGGTGGCCAATGGTCATGCCGTGCTCAACGCCACCAGCATTGCCCGTTCCGATCTGTTGAAACTGCCTGCCGGAACCGATGGTGTGACCATAGATGGCGTCGCCATTGCCGGACAGAAAGTGATGGGCGCCGATGGCTCGCACGCGCTCGCCGTGCCACTTGCCAGGCTTGCCGGACTTTCGGTGCAGCAGGTGAGATTGGGTGCGTCTGTCGCGCTGCCGCAGAGCAGGATTGCGGTGTCGCAGACCCTGCTCGAGAACGATTTGCTGCGCGCCCGCTTCAACGACAAGGGGCAGCTTGTTTCCCTGTTCGACAAGCTCCGCAACCGCGAAGCGATCAAGCCGGACGGCATTGGCAATGCGCTGGTCGCACATCAGGACATTCCCATCGATTTCGATGCCTGGGACATTGATGACTATGTCGAGGATGTGTGCTGGCCGGTGGATAATCTCGTTGCGGCGGAGGTGGTCGAGACCGGACCATATCGCGCCGCCCTCCGCTTTGAATGGGCCTATGAAAGCTCGCGCATCGTGCAGATCATCTCGCTTGCCGAAGGCGCCGCCCAGCTCGAATTCGACACGTTCGTCGATTGGCATGAGCATCAAACGCTGCTCAAGACCGGCTTTGAACTGGATATCCGCACTGATGTCAGCCGCGCTGAAACCCAGTTCGGCCATCTGACGCGCCCGACCCATGCCAATACCAGCTGGGACAAGGCGCGCTTCGAAACCTCGATGCATCGCTGGGTGGATTTGAGCGAGGCCGGGTTCGGTGTTGCCGCCATCAATGACTGCAAATATGGCTATGACGCCAAGGGCAGCACCTTGCGGCTGACGCTGGTGAAGTCGCCGGTCTTCCCGTGGCCCGAAGCCGATCAGGGCGAGCATCATTTCCGCTACGCACTGGTCCTGCATGGGGGCGATCTGCAAGCGGTGCATAATGCGGCAACGCTGTTCAACCAGCCCGTTCGGTTGATCGAGGGCAGGGCCGCCGGTGCCGCCGCGCCCATCGCAAGGCTTTCCTCGGATCAGGTCAGTATCGAGACGGTCAAACAGAGTGAGGATGGAAAGCGGACCATTCTGCGGCTTTGGGAAAATCAGGGTAAGGCAGGATCGGTGACGCTCACGCTGCCGCATGCGGTGCGAATAGCCACGACCGATCTGCACGAAGCGGAGACGGGGCTGTTGGCGGACAAGGTGTCGGAGGTCGAGCTGAGCTTCAAGCCGTTCGAGATTATGACGCTGGCTTTGGGTTAGTGCACCCCCACCCAACCTCCCCCTGAAGAAGGGGGAGGGGCGCTTCGGTGATCGCCGAAGCCTAAACGCCCTCTGATCGGTTCCTCCTCTTCTTCAGGGGGAGGTTAGGTGGGGGTTCTGTAAATGATAGATGAGCTTCCCATGATCCCGCCCATTCCCGAAACCCTGCCACTGCCCCCCGGCTTCAATTCTGGCGTCTGGCTCAAGGGTGACTGGCATATGCATTGCCGGCACTCGACCGACAGCTCCAATAATCCGCAATCGCGGATCATCGGCTTTGCCGAGCGCATGGGGTTCGATTATCTCGCCATCACCGATCACGATGTGCATGTGCAGGGTGCGGTGGCGCAGCACACATGGGCCGATCCCGAATATCGCTCGGATTCGGTGCTGCTGTTCTATGGTGCCGAACTCACCGCGCCGCGCGGGCACGTCAATATTCTTTCTGCCGAGCCCTATGATCATCAGCGGATTTTCGATGCGCGCAATGCGCGCGATTGGGATTTGCTGAAGCTGAAACAGGAATTGGGTATTCACTGGTCGGCCAATCATCCGCACCACAAGAACCATTATGGCTTCTCCTTCGATCTCGCCGATAGCGTCGAAATCTGGAACACCTCCATCTGGCCCAAGAATATTCCCAGCGTCCGCATCTGGGATGATCAATTGCTGTCGGGCCGGATGATCGGCGCGCGGGGCGGCAGCGACAATCATCATGGCATTCCAGATGATCCGGCGCTGATCGTACCGCTGACCATCGAGGGGACGGGCAATTATGTCGGCACGCCGACCACATGGATTTTTGCTGCCTCCCGCAGCAAGCCTGCCATTTTAAAAGCGCTTGAGCAGGGCAGGGCGTCGGTCAGCTCCAACCCCTATAATCCACGTGTCGAGCTTTATGCCGACCGGGATGGCGATGGGGTGATGGATATGATGATGGGCGATAATGCCAAGCCCATCGGGCCGGTCAATTTCGAGGTGCGTCTGGTCGGCGGCGGTATTGCCAATGCCAATTATCTTGTGCGCGTCATCAAGAACCGCGAGCCGTTTGGCGAGTTCATCAGTGATGCGGTGACGCGCTCGGTGCGGTTCACCGATACACCATCACCCGATAGCCGGTCCTATTACCGCGTCGAGGTGGAGGGGCCACAGGCGCCATATCCTGAAGTGCCCAATTCCATGGCGCAGAGCCAGAATATGGTGGCGCTGTCGAATCCGATCTATTTCAACTACGATCCGAACTTCTAAGAGAAACCGCGCGCCGCACCACACTCCTTTGTCACCCTGGCGCAGGCCGGGGCCCATCCTGAGATTTGGAGATGGATCCGGGCCTTTGCCGGGATGACAGCATTCTGTGAATGAGGGGCTACTCGCGCATAATCAAGCAGGCCCTCGCTTCATGGCGCGTGACCCCAGCCGAAAAGTCGGTATCAAGGATATTGCCGAGGCCGCCGATGTTGCCGTTTCGACGGTTTCCCATGTGCTCAATGGCACTGCGCCGATTTCCGCCGAAGTGCGCGAGCGGGTGCTCGATGCTGCCAATGCGCTGGGCTATCTGGCGCGGCGACGCGAAAAAGCGGCGATTGCCGTCTTGCGCACGGTGCTGCTCGCCGTGCCCACCGATACGCTACCGCATAGTGAGCTGAACCTGTTTTCATGGACCCTGCTCAGCGCGCTGACGCGCGAATGCGAGCGCCGTGCCATCCGTGTCGTGCCGATGGAGATCGATGGGCCACTCATGTCCGGAGAGCGCATTGTCGAACAGGCGCGCGCCGCCGAGGTCGATGGCATTCTGCTGTTGTCCGAAGACCGGCCCGACCTGTTGCAGGATATTGCGGCTTCCAAAATTCCCGCCGTGCTGATGAATGGCGAAGACCATGAAATGCAGGTCGACAGCGTTACCCCGGGCAATCGCTTCGCGGCGCGCTATGCCACCAATTGGCTGATCGGGCAGGGGCATCGCCACATCATGCATCTGACCTGGGAGGGGCGCTCGACGGTGCGCCGCCGCCGCGATGGTTTTCTCGATGCCTTCCGCGCCAATGGCCTGCCCCTGAGCCAGGCACATCTGCATCTGGCAAAGGGCTATCAGCCCGAATATGGCGCCGAGGCCATTCGGGCCTGGCTCGACGCCCATGATGGAACAATGGGCGATGTCACAGCTATATTCTGCGCTGCCGACAATCTGGCGCTGGGCATCATGCCGGTGCTGACCCGCGCCGGGCTCCGGCTGCCCCAGGATATATCCATTGTCGGTTTTGACGGGGTGGCGCTGGGCGAATTCACCACGCCCACGCTCACCACGGTCAGCGTGCCGCTCGAACATATGGGCCCTTCGGCGCTGCATCTGCTCGAACAGCGCATCATCAACAAGGCGCTCAACCCGCCTGCGCATAGGCTGGAGCTGGGCTGTCGTCTTTCCATTCGCGGCAGTGTGAAGGGCCTTTAGGGGCGCGGGTTTCGTGCTCGCCTTGGCATCAATGTCCCAGCATGCGTTCCATTGCACCGGGCTGATCGTGCATGGCAAATTTATCCATGATGGTGGCGCTGGCTTCGTTCATGCCGATTACCTCCACCACAGCTCCGCCCTGCCGGAATTTCAGCACGGCCCTGTCTATGGCCTGCACGCCGGTCAGGTCCCAGAGATGGGCGCCGGTGAGGTCGATGCGAACCTGAGCCGCTGTTTCGGTGAAGTCGAGAGCGTTCAAAAAGTCCTCTGCGCTCGCAAAGAACAATTGCCCTTCGACGTTATAGGTTCGCACGCCCTCAACGACTGAGGAGGTCACGCGAAAGATCTGTGCAACCTTCCACGCAAAAAAGATGCCGGAGAGCAGAACGCCCACGCCCACGCCAAGGGCAAGATTATGGGTGCCCACCACAGTAAGTACGGTCGCCAGCATCACGAGGCTTGAGCGACGTGGATGGTGCGTGAGGTCGCGCAGCGAGGTCCAGTTGAAGGTGCCGATCGACACCATGATCATTATCGCAACAAGTGCTGGCATTGGAATCAAACCGACCCAATCACCCAGAACCAGCAGCAGGAACAGGAGAATGGCACCAGCGGCAAAGGTCGAGAGGCGTGTGCGCCCGCCGGATTTAACATTGATGACCGACTGGCCGATCATTGCACAGCCCGCCATGCCGCCAAACAGGCCGGACGCAATGTTGGCAATGCCTTGGCCGATGCTTTCACGGTTCTTGTCGCTGCCAGTATCGGTCATCTGATCAACAATGGATGCAGTCAGCAGGCTTTCGAGCAGACCCACGGCTGCCACAGCGGTAGAGATCGGCAGGATGATAAGCAGCGTGTCCAGCGTCAGCGGAATGTTTGGCAGCAGAAAAGATGGAAGGGCGTTTGGCAGCTCGCCGAGGTCAGCGACGCTGCGGGTGTCGATGTTGAAGATCAGGGCCAGGGCCGTCAAAGCCAGAATGCAAACTAGTGGCGAGGGAATTGCGCGGGTGAGGCGCGGGAACAGGTAGATGATGGCCAGCCCTGCAGCGATCATGGCGTAGGTTTGCCAGGAGACGCCGATGAGCTCGGGCAATTGTGCCATGAAGATCAAGATGGCCAATGCATTGACGAACCCAGTCATGACCGACCGGGAAACGAAGCGCATAACATATCCAATGCGAAGCCACCCCGCGACGATCTGGATGGCGCCGGCCAGTATAGTCGCTGCCAGCAAATATTCGATACCGTGATCGCGCACCAGCGTGCCAAACAGGACCGCGGTTGCCGCAGTCGCGGCTGAGATCATCGCGGGTCGTCCGCCAGCAAAGGAAATAACAATGGTAATGACCACAGAGGCGTAGAGCCCGACCTTGGGATCGACCCCGGCAATAATGGAAAAGCCGATAGCCTCGGGGATGAGCGCCAGGGCAACGACAGTGCCTGACAGGATATCGCCACGAATGTTGGAGAGCCAGTTCCGGCGGAAAGATTGAGTAAAGGTCATGAGAGGTCCAGACGGCTGGAGGCGCTTGAAAGGCGCAGGTCGCAAGCTAGAATTTGCTTCTGGATTGTCTGGCGGATTGGCGGCCAGAAGAGCCACCCGGAATTGCACCGGGTCCGAGGACTGCCTGTTAGTGGCTTAACCGGAGCAGGAAATCAAGCGCAGGGCCTTGTCCTGTAGAAGCGCAGATCGATTTGATGCCGCTCTACCTTCAGGGCAAAGTGCCGAACATGTCGTCCAGCATAGTGTGCCGGGCCAGCTCCAATGCGCCGATCAGCCCGGCGCGACCGCCGCTGCTGCTGCGGGCGATGGTGATGGGGCGCATCCATGCGGCTGAGATATGGTTTTGTACCCTCTCGATGAATTCGGGGCGCGAGCCGATGGAGCCGCCGAACACCACGGCGTCTGGATCGACAAGAGCCAGCGCGACAAGCAGGGCGCGGGCGACCTGTGCGGCGATGTTGTCGAGGGTTTGCAGGGCGATGGCTTCGCCCTCCGCTGCCGCCGCAAAGATGTCGCGCACGCTAAAGGCGGGACTGCCGCCTGCAGCGACATAGGCGTGGCGAATGCCGGCTTCGCCCACCCGGTCTTCCAATGCGGCGACACCGGGGGCTTCGATTTGCCAGAGCGGCATATAGCCCAGTTCACCGGCGCCGCCATGTGCGCCATGCAGCAGTTTGCCGTTGATCATCAGCGCTCCGCCAATACCGGTGCCGAGCGCGATGAAGGCGACATTGTCCTGCCCCCTTGCCGCGCCCTGACTGGTTTCTGCGAGCAGGGCCAGGTTCACATCATTGTCGATGAGGACGTCCAGCCCCAGCGCCTCAACCAGTCGGGCGCGCAGATTGTCGCCTTCCAGTCCCGGCAGATTACCGGCGAGGCTGAGCGTGGCGTCCTGTGGGTGTACGGCTGCGGGGACGCCGATCGCGGCCTGCCGCAGGCGGAAGCGGGGCATGCCCGCTTTTTCGCAGAGCATGTCGGCGATGCGGTCGAGCTGGGCGACAAGGCTGTCCGAGCTGTCCTGCGTGGTCGGTTCGCTAATTTCCGCCAGAATATGGCCGCGCAGATCGGCGATGGCGGCAGCGACTTTTGTGCCACCCACATCGAAGCCCAAAGCTAATGCGGCATCCTGTTTGAGTGCGTAGGACAGGTGAGAGCGCCCGGGCGCCCCGCCCAATGCCCCTTCGACCTGCACCAGCCCCCGCACTTCCAGGTCGGCCAGCAGCTCCGATACGGCCAGTCGGGACAGGCCAATCTTTTGCGCCAGGGCGGGCCGCTGGAGCGATTCTGCGTCCATCATGGCTTCGACGAGCAGACGTAAGTAACTGGTTTGTGAATTTTTTCGAGCGGGGGACAAGGGCTTTTTGACAGGCAGTGTTGACGCCCTAGGCCCCTGATTTACTTGCCAATCTTCCATCCAAGCTCTCCCTATGCAGCCAGATTTATAAACTTTTGCCGCGTAAGTGCAAATTTTTTCGTATTGCACCAAGGCTGTTGCCGCGCATAGATAGCCGTGTAACAGCATAAAAACTGGCAATGAGACAAGATAATTGTCCGATCAGTCGCTGAGCATGGATGGGGTGGGAGGTTCAGTCATGAAAATATTTTTGACGCACGATCTGCCGACCGTGGAGAAGTTTACTTGTCTGGCATGTCACCGGATGGTGCATTCCTGGCAGCAGCACGAGGGAAGAAATCAATGAGTGCCAATAAGTGGATTGCGCGCTTGGCCATTGCCGCATTGTCGGCAACTGCGCTGAGCGGTGCGGCATGGGCGTTTCAGGAAGCGCCGATGCTGACCGAGATGGTCGAGGCGGGTAGCCTGCCACCAGTCGATGAACGCCTTCCGTCCAGCCCGACCGTCGTCAATGCCGTCAGCGTCGGTCAGTATGGCGGCACCTGGCACCGCGCCTATAATGGTCCGGGTGACCGTTGGGGCCCGACCAAGCTCATGGAAGAGCGCGTGCTGAAATGGGCTGCCGATGAAAACGGCACCGCCTATCTCGAGCCCGGCTATATCGAATCCCATTCGGTCAACGAGGATTCCACCGAGTTTACCTTCACCCTGCTCGATGGCCTCAAATGGTCCGATGGTCACCCGGTAACCACCGAGGACGTCAAGTTCTGGTATGAAGACGTCTTCCTCAATACTGCGCTGGTGCCGACCATCGACCCGACCTTCGCGCCGGGTGGCGTGCCGATGCAGGTTGAGATCGCCGACGAGCGCACCTTCACGGTCAAGTTCGCTCAGCCCTACGTCTATTTCCTCGAAATTCTGGCCAAGGATTCCACCGGCGAGCCGAGTCTCGATCGTCCCAGCTTCATTATGCCGAAGCATTATCTCAGCCAGTTCAACGACAAATATGCGAGCGAAGACGAGCTGAAGGCCGCCGCTGCCGCCTATAATGTCGAAAAGTGGACTGATCTCTGGGGTTCGCGCGGCGTCGTCACGGCATGGTGGTTCAATCCCGAACTGCCCGTGGTCACCGCATGGATGATCGAGACCCCGGCTCCTGCCGAGACCGTGACCATGGTCCGCAATCCCTATTATTATGCCGTCGATCAGGAGGGTAATCAGCTCCCCTATATCGACCGCATCGCCCATCGTCTGTTCCAGGACAATGAGACGCTCAGCCTCATGGTGGCGCAGGGCCAGATCGATGCCCAGAACCGCTTTATGCAGCTGGCCAATTACACCTTCTATCGTGAGAACGAAGAGCGTGGGAATTATCATACCCTGCGCTGGATCGGCGCCACGGTCTGGTCGCTGATGCCGAACTATAACGTCAAGGACGAGGTGCTGAACGCGCTCTATGACCAGTTCGACTTCCGCGAAGCTATGCAGCTTGCGGTTGATCGTGAACTGGTCAACGAGCTGGCCTATTCGGGCCTGGCCGAACCACGTTCGGCTTCCCCGATCACCGGCTCGCCCTATTTCAGCGAAGAGCTGGAAACCTATCTCACCGAATATGATCCGGATCGCGCCGATGAATTGCTCGATGGGCTGGGCCTGACCGAACGCGACAGTGCCGGTTTCCGCCTGCGTCCCGATGGGCAGCGCCTCACCATCGTCATCGAAGCGTATGATGCGGTGCATTCCAAGCCACTCGAATTGCTGGCGGAGAATTACCGCGATGTCGGCATCGAGCTGCTGGCGCGTATCGTCGATCGGACGCAGTGGGAAAACAACCGCCGCAACAATGACTTCCAGATGCAGTGGATGCCGTTCGACCGTCTTTCGGTCGTACCCGCCGATCCGCGCCGCATGATGGGCGATGATGGTTTCGCGTCCGAATATTTCAAATGGTACGAGACTAATGGCGTCGAAGGGATCGAACCCGCCGAAGACAATCCGATCCGCGATGTCTGGGCCTTCTGGGACGAGGCTTCGGAAGCGGCCAGTGTCGAAGTGGCAGACGCGGCGGTCAACAAGATGATTGATACCTTTGTGCGCAGTGCCTGGGTCATCGGCGTCGTCGGCGAGGAGCCGGCCCCGATCATCGTCTCCAACAAGTTCCACAATCTGCGCGACGGACTGGTTCTGGACGACGTGCATCGCGGCAAGGGCATTGCCTATCCGGCCCAGTTCTGGATCGAACAGGACTAAAGTTCCCTCGTGAAGGGGGAGGCGGTCCGCCGCCTCTCCCATCATGCTGCCGGTGACGTCGTGGCCCTACGCGTCACCAATCAGCAGCCCGCTCAGCCTCGCGCGGCTCCGGCCGCGCATGGCATTTCCGGATCAGTCCGGGCAGGGGAGACAGGATAGACCATGATAGCCTTCATTCTGCGTCGCGCGCTTCTGGCGATACCGACGCTCATCTTCATTTCCTTCATCTCCTTCGTCATCATCCAATTGCCGCCTGGCGACTATGTCACGGCCTATGTCGCGCAATTGCGCCAGGCCGGCGAATATATCTCGGTGGCGCGCGAGGCGCAGTTGCGCGAGCAATTCGGGCTGAATGACCCGATGCTGGTGCAATATTGGCGCTGGATCACCAATATCGTGTTCCGTGGCGAATTCGGCTATTCGCTGGAGTGGAATGCGCCGGTCTCTTCGCTGATCTGGGACCGCCTCGGTCTGACGCTCGCCATCTCCTCGGCCAGCCTCGTCATCACCTGGATTATCGCCATTCCGGTCGGCGTCTATTCGGCCACGCGGCAATATTCCTTTTTCGATCACCTGTTCACCATTTTCGGATTTCTGGGCAAAGGCATCCCGGATTTCCTGCTGGCGCTGGTGCTGATGTGGATCGCCTTCGCCTATATGAATCTGGATGTCGGCGGGCTGTTTTCGCCGCAATATCAGAACGCCCCCTGGTCTTTCGCCAAGCTCATCGATCTGTTGCTGCATTTGTGGATTCCGCTGATCGTGCTGGCCACGGGCGGCGCGGCGGGACTGATCCGCGTCATGCGCGCCAATATGCTGGACGAGTTGGGCAAGCCCTATGTGGAAACCGCCTATGCGCAGGGGTTGAGCGAGTCCAAGGTGGTCTGGAACTATCCGGTCCGCGTGGCGCTCAACCCGTTCATTTCCACTGTCGGCTGGGCGCTGCCCGCGCTGTTTTCCGGTGACATCATCACCGCCGTGGTGCTCAACCTGCCGACGACCGGCCCGCTATTGCTGCAGGCGCTCAAGATGCAGGACATGTATCTGGCGGGCAGCTTCATTCTCATCCTCAGCGTCTTCACCGTCATCGGCACGCTGATCTCCGATATCCTTCTTGCGTGGTTCGACCCGCGCATCCGTTACGCGTGAGGTCCGCCCCATGACCGATCAAGCTATCGACACTGCAAACGTCAAAGACCACAAGGAAGACCTCTACACGGCCAAGCCGTGGCAATTGATCTGGCGGCGCTTCTCCAAGCACCTGCTCGCCGTCGTTTCCATGTGGTTCCTGATCCTTCTGGCGCTTTCGGCTATTTTTGCCGAATTCGTCGGACCCTATGATCCGTTCAAGGTGCAACGCCTGCGCACGCTGGCGCCGCCCACCGGCATTCATCTGTTCCATGACGGCCAGTTCGTTGGCCCCTTTGTCTATGGTCTCGCCCGTGAGCGCGATCCGGATACGGCGCGGGTGATCTACGAGACAGACACCGAAACCGTGCTGCCCATCCAGTTGTTCTATGGTGGGGACAGCTATCGGTTCTTTGGCCTGTTCGAGACCAATATCCATTTCTTCGGCGTCGATGACCGGCGCGAGCAGATCAACCTGCTCGGCACCGACGATCTGGGGCGCGATGTGTTCTCCCGGCTCATTCATGGGGCGCGGGTAACGCTCTCGGCCGGTATGATCGGGGTGGCCTTCGCCTTTGTGCTGGGCCTGACGCTGGGCTCGATCTCGGGCTATTTCGGCGGCTGGATCGATGGCTCCATCCAGCGGTTGATGGAGTTCATCCGCTCCATTCCCACCATTCCGCTGTGGATGGGTCTGGCTGCAGCCCTGCCCATCGCCTGGGACCCGTTATTTGTCTATGTGCTGATTACGCTCATTCTGGCGCTGATCGGCTGGACCAGCGTGGCGCGCGTGGTGCGCGGGCAATTCTTCGCCATTCGCAATGAAGACTATGTCATGGCCGCGCGCCTTGCCGGGGCCAGCGAGTATCGCATCATCACCAAGCATATGCTGCCGTCGATGACCTCCTATATCATCGCGGCGCTGACGCTGGCGGTGCCGGAAATGATCCTGGGCGAAACCGCGCTGTCCTTCCTTGGCCTGGGCCTGCGTCCGCCGGTCGTGTCGTGGGGCGTCTTGTTGCAGGACGCGCAGAATCTGCGCTCGATTTCGATGGCGCCCTGGCTGCTGTCGCCCGGCGTTGCCGTGGTTGCGACCGTTCTCGCCTTCAACTTCCTCGGCGATGGTCTGCGCGATGCCGCCGACCCCTATGGGCAGTAAGACTATGACCAAGACCCCCATGCCTCCCGAACGACTGCTCGAACTCGATGATGTCCATGTCCATTTCCCGCTGCGCGAAGGGTTGGTGAAGGCCGTCAATGGCGTCTCCTACCATGTCAACAGAGGCGAAGTGCTGGGCATTGTCGGCGAATCCGGCTCCGGCAAATCGATCACGGCTCGCGCCATTATGCGCCTTCTGCCCAAGCGCGCTGCGCCGCCGCAGGGCTCGATCCGGTTTCGTCCGCGCACCGGCGAGGAGTTCGACCTCTCCAGTCTTGACCGCAATAGCCGCGCCATAAGGCAGGTCCGGGGTCGCCATATCGGCATGATCTTTCAGGAGCCGATGACCGCGCTCTCCCCGGTCCATACCATCGGCACCCAGATCATGCGCACGGTGCAATTGCATATGGGGCTGAGCAAGGCACAGGCCCGCGAGCGCGCCATCGATCTGCTCGCCAAAGTGCAGATGCCGCGACCGGCGCAGATGGTCGACGCCTATCCGCATCAGCTTTCAGGCGGCATGCGCCAGCGCGCCATGATCGCGCTGGCCATTTCCTGCGACCCCAGTCTGCTGATCGCTGACGAGCCGACCACGGCGCTCGACGTCACCACCGAAGCGCAGATTCTCGAATTGCTGAAATCGCTGCAATCCGAACTGGGCATGGCGATCATTTTCATCACCCACAATTTCGGCGTGGTGGCGGATATCGCCGACCGGGTTTCGGTCATGTATCTGGGGCGCATCGTCGAAACCGCAACGGTCGATGACATCTTCTACGCGCCCAAGCACCCCTATACGCAGGCCTTGCTGCGCTCCATTCCGCGTCTTGGCGTCGATCAGGGCAGGCGGCTCCCCACCATTCCCGGCATGGTGCCCGATCCGTTCAGCGTACCGCCCGGTTGTGCGTTCAACCCACGTTGCAATCATGCCGTCGCCGGCCTGTGCGATGTGACAACGCCACCCGAAAAGCTGTTCGGCGCGCAGATGTCGCGCTGCCACATCGCCGAGCAATTCATCACGTCCGGGAAGCATGCCCATGTCTGATCTTCCGGCGAATTCCGGCCTTTCGCTGCCCGATGATGTGCTGTTCTCGGTGCGCGGGCTCAAGAAATATTTCCCCATCCATGCCGGTTGGCTGAAGACGCATGTGGGTGACGTCAAGGCTATCGACGATGTTTCGCTCGATATCAAAAAGGGCGAAACGCTGGGTCTGGTGGGCGAATCCGGCTCGGGCAAGTCCACGGTCGCCCGGCTCATGCTGCGCGCCTATAATTTGACCGATGGGCAAATTCTGTTTCGCCGCGCCAATAATGAAATCATCGACCTTTCGCGCCTCAGCGACCGCGAGATGCGGCCGCTGCGCGCCGAAATGCAGATGATTTTTCAGGATCCCTATTCCTCGCTCAACCCGCGCATGACCCTGCTGGAACTGGTGGGCGAGCCCATGCTGATCCACGGCAAGGGCAATGCCGGTGAAATCCGCGACCGGGTGGCCGAACTGCTCAAGGTCGTCGGCCTGCGCCCCGAATTCATCAACCGCTATCCGCACGCCTTTTCCGGGGGCCAGCGGCAGCGCATCGGCATTGCCCGCGCTCTGGCGCTCAATCCCAGCTTTATCGCTGCCGACGAGGCCGTTTCGGCGCTCGACGTTTCCGTTGCCGCCCAGAACATCAATCTGCTGCAGGATTTGCAGGAGCAGTTCGGGCTGACCTATCTCTTCATCACCCATGACCTCGGCATGGTCGAGCATATCTCCGACCGCGTTGGCGTCATGTATCTGGGCCGGTTGATGGAGGTGGCGCCGACCAAGGACCTGTTCACCAAGCCGCTCCATCCTTATACCGAGGCGCTGATGGCTGCCGTGCCGCAGCCCGATCCGCGCGGCAATCGCACCCGCAAGCGCGTGCCGCTCAAAGGCGAAATCGCCAATGCTGCCAATCCGCCTTCGGGGTGTTCCTTCCACCCGCGCTGTCCTTATGCACAGCCAAAATGCAGCGCCGAGGTTCCGGCTCTGAGAACGCTTGACGGCGGGCGTCAGGTGCGCTGCCATTTCGCTGAAGAGCTATCCCTTGTCGGAGCCATTGCCTGACCATGACTGACGCCGCCCTTGCCGCGCGCTATGCGCCGCAACTCATGCTTGATCGCGCCGAGCCCTATCGCCCCTATGCCTATGGCTGGACCCTGTTCCGCGCGCCGGGCAAATCGCCGTCTTCCAAATTCGAGATCGAGCCTGCCGGGGCGCTCGTGCTGGAATATGCCATCTATTACGACTGGGATATCGGCCATCTCTACGATCTCGAACATATCTGGGTTCATGTCGATGAGGACGGCTCGGTCATCAAGGTAGAGGCGTCCTCCCATGGTGGGTGCAAGCTGATGGATATCGGCAATGGCTTGCCGGAATTTGCCTCCGCATCGGATTTTGCCCTCCCATCGTCATTGCCCGGCTTGTCCGGGCAATCCATCTTGCCGAACAAACTGGACCACCGGGATAAGCCCGGTGGTGACGAAGGAGGGGCGGCATTGCGGGCCACCCACCCCATCATCTACGCCGAAGCGGGCAAGCATGCCCATTGGGTCAGCCCCAGCCATATGAGTGATGCCGACCGGCAGAAACTCACCATGGTCTGCTCCCGGCTCACCGGTCTTGATGGTGTGCTTCTGACCACGCCTTTGGGCGACGCCGGGGCCTATAGTGCGACCGCCGCCGATCATCGCCTCGCCCGGCTGCGCATGCAGGCCGATGCTTTCAGCCCCAGCTTTTCCTATGCGCCGCTCGAAACTCTGCCGGTGCTGCTGCCCTGGCCTGAGCTGGAGGCCGAAATCCCCCAGCGCATCAGGACCGAGCTCGCCGCCCTACGCGAGAACCAGCCGCATTTTGCCGCCATCTTTCTTGATTGCGGCGATACGCTGATCGATGAGCGCACCGAAGAAAAGCTGCCGGGTAGTGAAGTCGTTATCCGCGCCGAGCTCATTCCCGGCGCAAAGCAGATGATGGATGATCTCAAGGCGCGCGGGCACAAGCTGATCCTTGTTGCCGATGGCCCGCGCCAGACCTTTGTGAACATGCTGACCCATCATGGGCTTTGGGATCATTTCGACGCCCATATCATTTCCGAAGATGTTGGCGTCCATAAGCCCGATGCGCAGATGTTCGATGCCGCGCTTGCTGCCGCCGGCCTCACCCGCGACGACACCTGGCGAACCGTGATGATCGGCAATAATCTGTCGCGCGACATCAATGGAGCCAACGCGCTGGGCATCACTTCGGTGTTCATGTCGTGGTCGACGCTGCGCACACATGTCGCCGCCGACCCCTCCGAAGTGCCCGATTATCACATCACATCGCCATCCGAATTTGCCGGATTGCTCGATCATCTCGAAACTGCGCTGCAATGGCGGTTTCGTCACGCTCAACGTTAACAGTCTGCTAACCAGGTCGATCCCATGGCCACTTCGCTGCTGACCCTGAACAAGAATGACAGCCTCAATGCCTGGGAATTGTCACCCATCGAGGCGCGCTATTTTCCCGGCATGCCCGCGCCCGCCAGCGATCCGCAAAATTACAGATATATCAATGGCTTCGTGGATGTTGGCGATCTGCCCTGCCGGGTGGCGACCTGGAAAGAGGTGGCGACGCGCCATGTTGCGCTCAAAACCGACTGGCCGGTGGATAGTCTCTATCTTCCGGGCAGCAATCGTCGGGTCGAGTTCTCCACCTTCCAGCATCGCCCCACGCGGCTAAGCCGTTGGTGCAGAACCTATATTTCCTCGCCCACTGACCGCTATTGCTCGTTCCGCCTGTTTACGCGCGGTGGCATTCATATCTGGGTCGACGGCATCCTCGCAGCCCGCTTCGAGCCCTTCACCCGCAACGAGACGCAGGACACGATCGTCCATCTGCCGCTGATGGCGGCGGGCAGTGAAGTCATTGTTCTGACTGAGGAAATGGCTGAGCGCGACGCCAACTGGTTCTTTGAACTGGTGCTTGAAGATAGTGTCACCCTCGAGGTTTCCCTTCCCGGCGCGGTGGCGCAGAGCGGCCCCATCGAGGCGCTCAGGACACTCTCCGCTCAGGTCCGCACTATTGGTGATGTTGTTGATTCAAAAGGTGTTCTGACGCTGAGATTCGATGAGACGGCCGATCTGGATGTGTCCATTGCGGCCCGGATCAGCTCCACCTCTCATACCCATGCCGCCTTGCTGGACCGAAACCTTGTCTTGACCGCTGGAACCAGCGAGCTGGCGATCTGCAAGGGCGATGAGCTGCCTGATGGCTATCATACTCTCAGTCTTACCTTTTCTGCTGGCGGAGCCAGTGTCGAGCGGTCCATTGGCTGTGCGATTTTGCAAAACACCATGCCTCAGGTCATTGAAGGCGATCTCGCGGCGCGCAAGCGGCATGGTCTTGAATATGCAGCAGAATTTGGCGAGATGCGCATGGGAACCGCCCTCGCGCTCCTAGCTCTGGGCCGCAAGGATGATGCCCGTATCCGGCCCATTATCGAGCAGACGCTCCTCGCTATCGAAGAGCGCCGCGATTGCGCCGATTTCATCGCGGTGCCACTGCTCTGGGCCTATAAGTGTTACGCCGCTGATTTTGCTGACGATTTGCGGCTGCGCACCGCGCGCGCCCTGATCGATTTCCGCTATTGGGTCGATGAGCCCGGCAATGATGTGATGTGGTTCTGGAGCGAAAACCACGCGCTGTGCTTTCACGTTTCGCAATTGCTGTCAGGAGGTCTCTGGCCGGAGGAGACATTCACCGCATCGGGCCGGAAAGGCAGGGATCAGGTGGCTCTCGCCATAGAACGCCTCGATCTCTGGCTGGATGCCGTCGAGGAAGACGGGCTGGCTGAATGGAATTCATCGGCCTATTATCCTGTTGATTTTATTGGCCTGCTCGCACTTGTCGAATTTGCTCCGGACTCCATTGCGCAACGCGCCAGCGGTTTATGCGACCGCATCTTCACCATGGTTGCACTGCATACGCTTGAAGGCGTTCCTGCGGGGTCCATGGGGCGGGCCTATGACAAGGAATTGCGTGCTGGCCCGCTGACCGAACTTGCGCCCTTTGCTGCAATCGCGTTTGGCAAAGGCTGGCTGAACACCGGCGTCGCCTCGCTTCCCATGTTTGCTGCTGGCCGCTATGCGCCGCCAGAGGGCCTGACTGAACTGGTTTCTCCCCAAGCCGGGCAGCGGGTAAATGCCAGCTATCGTCAGGGTTTCGGGCCTGCGGCATTGCTATCGCTCTACAAGACGCCGCATGTGCAGCTTTCAACCAATAGCGGTGCAAAAGCAGGGTCTTACGGACATCAGCAGCATGTTCTGGACCTGCGGTTTTCGAGCCATCCGATGGCGCGAAGCTGGATCAATCATCCCGGTGAGGACGATCCTTGGGGGCAGCAAAGACCATCCTATTGGGCCGGAAACGGTGTTCTGCCGCGTGTGGGCCAAGCTGGCGCAACCGCTATGCTGCTCTATCATCTCAATAATGCCCGGCTGGGATTTACCCATGTCTATGCGGCGCGGGCGGGCATCGACCATCATTTGCTTGCTGACGCCCTGATCCTACGCACAGATCGAGCGCTGGTGGCCTATAAGGCGACCGGGCGGATTGAGGCCATTACCGCCGGGCCGGGTCAAGGGATCGAATATCGCAATATTGGCGTCACGCAGGGCTGGGCGGTCATGGTGGCGGAAACTGATGACTTTGAGGGCTTTTCGGCCCATGTCGTAGCCAGCACGCTGGTTCTGGATGAGGACGGCACCAGCCTGACACTGCGCCGACCGGCACAGGACGATATGGTGCTGAACTGGTCTGGCGGGCTTCGGGTTGGCGCTGAAAGCGTGGATTTTGCGGGCTTATCCGCGCTGCCAGCGATTGGCCTGTCGCAGGGTAAGCAATAGCGGTGCCGCCCATAGTGGCGCATTCTGGCTGAAAAGGGCGCTCCTGACCGCATTGCATATGGACAGGGATTCCGATCCGATATAATCGGATCGGAATAGTCATAATATCGGTCTGCCCATGCTGAACCTGTTTTGTCCTGATCGCGTGCGCGAGGAAATGGTGCGGCCCGCCTGCATTATTCCCGGCGTGCCTCGTAGCGGCGTTCGCTCATGACGATTTCAGCGACGACAAGCCAGAGCGTGGCGGCAAAGGAAGCCAAAAAGCCGGGACTGGCGGAAACCAATGCCGCACGCCTGATGTGGTTGGGTGTATCGGCGGTCATATTGGTCATGGTGGTTCTTGCCAGCATTGCCGTCGGCTCCAAGAACATTCCTCTGGGCACTGTGCTTGAGGCGCTCTTTGCCTATGATGACAGCGACGATCACGCCATCATCCAATCCCTGCGCGTGCCACGGACAATCATGGGCGTGCTGATCGGCATGGCGCTGGGCATGTCGGGCGCGCTGATACAGGCCATGACGCGTAACCCTTTGGCAGACCCCGGAATTCTGGGCGTCAATGCGGGCGCCGCCTTCTTCGTGGTGCTCGGAATTGGCCTGTTCGGGCTTACCTCGATCAGCGGCTATATCTGGTTTGCCTTTCTGGGCGCGATTGTCACCACTGTTCTGGTTTATGCCATTGGCTCATCCGGTCTGCGCGGAGCTACCCCGGTCCGCCTGACCCTTGCCGGTGTTGCGGTTGGGGCGGTGCTCTCGGGCATTACCTCGGGCATTTCTCTTCTCAATCCATCGACCTTCGACCGGATGCGGCAATGGCGCGCCGGCTCGCTGGTGGCGCCGGGCTTTGATACGCTGGCTATGGTCTGGCCATTTCTGGCCATCGGCCTGTTGCTGGCCTTCGTGGTGGCGCGACCGCTGAACGCGGTAGCGCTGGGTGATGACCTGGCGTCGGCTCTGGGCGCAAATATCTGGCGCACCCGAATTATCACCATCATCTCGACGACCCTGCTGGCTGGTGCGGCGACTGCGGCGGTTGGCCCCATCGGGTTTGTCGGGCTGATGGTGCCGCATGTGGCGCGCTGGATCGTGGGGCCGGATCAGCGCTGGATTTTCAGCTATACGCTGGTGCTGGCGCCCATTCTGCTGCTGGTTTCCGATATTGTCGGGCGCGTGGTGATGCGGCCCGGTGAATTGCAGGTGGGCATCGTGACCGCCTTTGTTGGTGCGCCGGTGCTGATCCTTTTGGCGCGTCGCAGAAAGGTGAGTGGGCTATGACCATGCTCAGCCGCGAACCGATCAATTTCGGCCGTCCGATAAAGCCCATTCGCCTGTTTTCCGGACTGTTTTCGCAAAGACTGGATTTGCGCACCCTCAGTGTCTGCCTGATCCTGCTTGCCATTGCTTTTGTCGTGGGTGTGGTGACGCTGGCTTCGGGCGAGTTTTATGTCGCGCCGGGCGATGTGCTTTGGGCATTGCTCGGGCAGGCCGAAGGCCGCATCCATATGGTGGTGGTGGAATGGCGCTTGCCCCGCACGGCGCTTGCGCTTTTGCTGGGCGCGGCGCTTGGTATCTCGGGCGCAATCTTCCAGTCGCTCACCCGGAACCCGCTCGGCAGTCCTGATATTATCGGCTTCGATGCTGGCTCCTATACTGGTGCGCTGATTGTCATCACCATGTTTGGCGGCGGCTATCTCATGGTTGCCAGCGGCGCGCTTCTGGGCGGGCTGGCAACGGCATTGCTGGTTTATCTGCTCGCCTATAGCCGTGGTGTGCAGGGGTTCCGGCTGATCATTGTCGGCATTGGTGTGTCGGCCATGCTGACTTCGCTCAATACCTGGATGCTGCTGCGTGCCAAGCTGGAAGTGGCGATGGCTGCGGCCATCTGGGGTGCAGGTTCGCTCAATGGGATGACGCTGGAGCGGCTGGGTATTTCCAGCATTGTTCTGGCTATTCTGGTGCCGATGGCGCTGGCGATGAGCCGTCCGATGGGCCAGCTTGAACTGGGCGACGACGCGGCGCGTGCGCTCGGCGTGGGTGCTGAACGCAGCCGCCTTGGCCTATTGGTTCTTGGTGTGGCGCTGACCGCGACCGCAACGGCAACGGCGGGTCCGATCGGCTTTATTTCCCTGGCTGCGCCGCAATTGGCGCGACGCTTGACCGGCGCGGCCGGTGTCGCAATGCTGCCTGCCGCCGCCATGGGCGCTCTCTTGCTGGCAGGCGCGGATTTCCTTGCCCAGCGGGCTTTCGCGCCCACACAATTGCCCGTTGGTATCGTCACGGTTAGCCTGGGCGGTATCTATTTCGTCTGGCTGCTTCTGCGCGAAGCGCGGCGCACTTGAGAGACAAAATGATGAACAAGCACGATCCCGCAATGATGGCGGACCAAGCCAGGCTTTTTGCCGAACGCGCCACGATTGGCTATGATCAACGGGTCATTTCGCGCGAGCTTTCGGTCGAGATCCCCGACAAATCCTTCACCGTTATTGTCGGTGCGAATGCCTGCGGCAAGTCGACCTTGTTGCGTGCGCTATCGCGGCTGATCAAGCCGAGCGAGGGCAGGGTGGTGCTGGATGGCGAGATGATCACCGCGATGCCTGCCAAGGAAGTGGCGCGCCGCCTCGGTCTTTTGCCGCAAAGCTCGATTGCGCCCGATGGTATCACAGTAGCCGACCTGATCGCCCGCGGCCGTTATCCGCACCAGAAGCTGTTCCGGCAATGGTCGCAGGAAGATGAAGCAGCGGTGATCGATGCCATGGCGGCCACCAAGGTGACCGATCTCTCACACCGGCTGGTGGATGAATTGTCGGGTGGTCAACGCCAGCGCGTCTGGGTGGCGATGGCGCTGGCGCAGCAAACGCCGTTGCTGTTGCTCGACGAACCGACGACTTTTCTCGACATTACCCATCAGATCGAGTTGCTCGAATTGATGGGCGATCTCAATCGCCGTAACGGGCAGACCATTGTTGCGGTCCTGCACGATCTCAACCATGCCTGCCGCTATGCCAGCCATATCGTGGCCATGCGCGACGGGGCGATCGTGGCCGAGGGTGCGCCCAAGGACATCGTGACGGCAGAACTGGTCGAAGAGGTTTTCGGCCTGCCCTGTATCATCATCGAAGATCCGATTGCCCATACGCCACTGGTGGTGCCGAAGGGCTTTGGCGGCTAGGGGCGGTCAGCGCCGCCCCTTTGTTTTCCGTTGCTCAGCGAAATGCCGGGATCACGTGGCGACCGTAATTGGCGATGATTTCTTCTTCGTCGCCAGAGTCGAGATAGATATTGAACTGGGTGACGCCAGCTTTTTCCAGGTCGCGGACCTTGGCGATATGCTCGTCCGGCTCGCCGAGCACGCAGAAGCTTTCCACCACATCATCGGTGATGAAATCGAGATAGGGATTATCGGCCTGTCCGTGCTTTGAATAATCATAGCCGCGGCGCTTCTCGATATAGGAGGTGAGGCTGGCGGGCACCTTGTCGCTATCGGCGCCATATTTCTCGACGATATCGGCGACGTGATTGCCGACCATGGCCGGGAACCATTTCACCTTTTCAATGGCGCGCTTGCGATCACCAAAATAGGCAGGAGCGGCGGCCATGGAGCGGTAATTGCTCATGTCCTTGCCAGCGGCCTTGCCTGCATCGATGCATTGATCGGTAAACCATTTGCAGAGACCGGGATCGGCGATCTGCAGCACGACGCCATCGGCGCTTTCACCGGCGGTCTTGAGAGCCAGAGGGCCATAGGCGGCAATCCAGCTCGGCATTTCGTGGCCGACGGCCCAGGGAAATTTTACCGAGGCGGGGATGTCGTCATAGGTGACTTCTTCACCGCGCACCATGGCCTTGGTCTTGTCGATGAATTCGGCCACGCGCTTGAGGGGAGCAGGCTTTTTGCCCATGACACGCATGGAGCTGTCGCCACGCCCCACCGCGAGATCGAAGCGGCCACCGGATTGCTTGGAGAGCGAACCGAAAATGGAAGCCGCCACCGACCAGTCGCGCACGTCCGGATTGGTCACCAGGGGCCCAAAGCGCATATTGGTCGTATGTTCCATGCACATGGCGATGGCCGAGTAGCAATCGCGCCAGAGGATATGGCTGTCATAGAACCAGCAATAGGAGAAACCGGCATATTCGGCGGCGCGTACCAGATAGCGCGCCCGATCTGCCTCGATGAATCCCTTGAAGGTGATGCCGAATTCCATAATTTCCCCGCGTTCCCTTGTGGTCATAAATTTGACCAGTCGATCAAATTTTTAGGGGCTTGCGGCTGATTGTCAATCGGGTTTGTGCGAGAGGAGGCTGTCTTGCGCATCGTCATAGACGATCAGCGGACGGCCTGACACCGGATCGGGCAGCAGGCGTGCCTTCACATTGTAGACTGCCTCGAGCATAGCTGAGGTGAGGACAGTCTGCGGAGCCCCTTGGGCGGCAACTTCGCCATGATGCAGAACGACGATGTGATCGCAGGAGCGCGCCGCCAGATTGAGGTCGTGCAGGGCAATCAGCACGCTCATTCCGCGAGTAGCGCGGCGGCGCAACAGGGCCAGCAATTGCAATTGGGCGCTGATATCGAGATGGCTGGTTGGCTCATCGAGCACGAGCAGGCGTGGTTCTTGTGCCAGCGCCCGGGCAATATGGACGCGCTGTTGCTCGCCGCCGGACAGGGTATCAAAGCGGCGGCTGGTGAAGTCGGTCATGCCGGTTTCGGCCAGTGCGGCGGCAATGATGGCATTGTCATCGGCTCCGCCGCTCGGGGCAAAGGCCGATTGGTGGGGGATGCGGCCAAGCGCGACAATTTCGCGGACGCTGAGGCGTTCTTCGGTATTGGCGGATTGCTCCACAAAGGCGGCGAGGCGGGCACGGTCGCGGCGCGGCATGGCGGGCAGCTCGTTGCCCTCGAAACAGGCCGAGCCCCTGGAGGGGACGAGGCCGAGCAGGGCAGTGAGCAGGGTGGATTTTCCTGCGCCATTGGGGCCGATCAGCCCGGTAATCGCGCCCTTTGGCGCGGTGAAGGACACGCCGGAGAGAATGTCTTTTCTGCCCTTTCTGACGGAGAGGTTCTCGACGCCAAGGCTCATGTGACCCTCCGATAGCGAAGCAGCACGAAGAGAAAAACCGGGGCGCCGATCAGGGCGGTAATGATGCCAACCGGCAATTCGCGTGGATCGAACAGGGTGCGCGCTGCGGTGTCGGTCCAGAGCATGAAGATGGCGCCCACCAGCATGGCGTGGGGCAGGAGTTTGCGGTGTTGCGCGCCGGTGGCGAGACGCACGGCATGAGGCACGACCAGCCCGACGAAACCGATAGCGCCGCCAATGGCCACCATGATGCCGGTCAGCAGCGCGGTGGTGCCGAGCAGGGTCCAACGCAGGCGGGGCACGTCGATGCCGAGGGCGGCGGCGGCATTATCGCCGAAGGCAAAGGCGTCGAGCGAGCGGCCGGAGATCAGAATGACTGGCGCGCAAAGCAGCAGCGCGATGAGGACCAGCCCCGCATCGGCCCAGAGTGATCCGGAAAGCGAGCCCATGAGCCAGCTCAGGATTTCACGATAGGAATCGCCTGTGGCCGACCAGAAGATAAGGAAGGAGGTGGCAGCGGAGGCCAGCGCTGAAATGCAGATGCCGGCGAGAATGGCGCGGGATGGAGTCGCTCCGCCCAACAGACCGGCTATCAGTAGCGCCAGCGCCAGGGCTCCGATACTGCCAATGAAGGCACCCAATGGCATGAGCAGCGTGAAGCCGGTGATGAGGAACAATACCGCGCCAAAAGCGGCCCCGGAAGAGAGGCCGAGCAGATATGGATCGGCCAGCGGGTTGCGCGTCAGTGCCTGCATGACGGTGCCGGAAAGCGCGAGGCCCGCACCGACGCCCAAGGCGGTGAGGACGCGAGGCAGGCGCAATTCCCAGACGATGGCGTCGCGTAGCCTCGAGACGGGGCTGTCTGGCAGGAGACCCAGATGGTGCAGAATGGTTGACCACACTTCGGGAGCGGTAATGTCAGCCGGACCCATGGTGACGGCAGCTATGACGCTGAGGAGCAGGAGGGCAAGGAGCGCGGGGAGGGAGAGGCGGGCCAAGTCTTGTTCAACCCCCACCCCAACCCTCCCCCTGACAGGGGGAGGGAGCGCGCTGGTGGGCGTGACGAAATAGTGCCTCGCCCGCGATCCGCCCCTCCCCTGTCAGGGGGAGGCCGGGTGGGGGTATTTCCAGCACGGTCTGCCTCATTCCCCGAAGCTCAGCCCCGCCAATTGCCCTGCCATGTCTGCTGTGGCGGGCACGTTGCGGACGCCTGCCTCGGCGGCGGGGAAGGGGATGACGAGGTAGCGTTGGTTGATCACGGCATCGAGTTTGCTGGTGATCGGATTTTCGGCCAGGAACTGCCTTTTCTGCGCCTCGGAATTCCAGGTGGCGTCCACCAGCACGATGACATCGGGGTTGGTGTCGACGATGGCCTCCCAGCTTGCGGAGGTCCAGCCTTCGTCCACATCGGCGAAGATGTTTTCAAGTCCCAATGCGTCAAGGATCATTGCGGGCGCATTGCTGCCTGCCCCGACATAGGGCGTTTTAACGCCGGACGAATACCAGAGCGCAGAAAGACCGCGATTGTCTTTTTGCACCCCGTCGAGCATTGCCTGCTGCTCTGTAATGAGGTTTCCGGCAGCCGCCTCGACGTCGAAAATGGCGCCCATTTCGGCAATTTCGGCGAAGAGGGAAGCAAAAGTAAGCTTCGCCGGCTTGATCGAGCGGCACGCTGCGGGAGCGACATAGGTAGCAACGCCCATTTGGGCAAGCGTTGGCCGTTCGCCTGCACCATCAGCCGCGAAATTGCTTTCCCAGCCGCCATAGACGAAATCGGGTTCGGCTTCGAGTACGACTTCCTGACTGGGGAGCTTTTCAGACAATACAGGCAGCTCGACCGCCAGATGATCGGGCAGCGGACCATCCTGAAACGCGGCGCCGACAATCTTGTTGCCAAGGCCAAGCGAGAGCAGAAGCTCGGTAGCCGTGGATTTGATGGTAACGGCGCGCTCGGGTGCGTGCTGAATCGTGACCGCAATTCCGCAATTGTCGAGGGTAAGCGGATAGGTGGTCGCGGCGTAAGCCGGGAGGGCGAGGGCCGAAAAGGCCAGAACGGTCGGGATCAACATGCGCATGGAACTAGTCCTGTTTGACGCTTTTGGATTTGATTTCGGCCAGAGCGGCTTCGTAGCCGAGGCGGTAGGCTTCGGCGCTACCAAAACGGAACATGTCATCGTCGCCGGTGCGGGTGAGTGTCCGCGCGCCGGGGGCATCGAGATCGGTAACGAAGCGGGACAGGCCGCGCACCACGGCGACCGGGATGCCGGCAGTCTTGCCTTTGACGAGGTCTGCGGCCCCGGCGATTTCATCGGCGATGACGGCCTGCGTGACATGGAGCGGGCGGCCATTGGCGTCATTGGCGCCACGCAGATCGTCAGTGAGTTGTACTCCGGCCGCGCCAATGGCCATATCTGTCTGGCCGACGCGCCATGCCCGACCGATCGTGTCGGTGATGATAATGCCGATGTCGATCCCGAGCTTTTCGCGCAGACCCTGGCAGAGCCTTCCGGCAGATGCGTCCGGGTCCGCAGGGAGACGCAGTGCGACACCTTCGGGCACATTGGACATATCGATGCCCGCCGCCGCCATGACGAGGCCCTGGCGCGTTTCCACAATGCGGAAGGTGCCGCCGGGATGGACGCGTTCGGCCACCACGCGCACCGTATCGGCAGCGATGGCCCGTTCCCGCTCTTCGGCGGGCACCTGCATGCCCTCGGATTTTGAGATGATTTTTGAGGTGACGACCAGAATGTCGCCGGGGCGCAGGGCGAGGTCGGGGGCCGTGGTGGCCTGAGTGGCGACGGCGTCGATAATCAGAGCAACGAGATCGTCGTCCGGCTGGATTTCGGGGAGGCCGGTAATGCCCCAGACTGTGAAGCGAGGGGTCATGAAAAAATTGCTTTCGAGGCGGGTTTGCAGTCGTTGCCACAAGCTGCGATGTCATCCCGGCCTTGAGCCGGAATCCATCTCGAAATCTCAAGATAGGCCCCGGCCTGCGCCGGGGTGATAATCCGAGTTTGGAGGTAGATCGCGCCTTCCATCATCACCCAACCAGCTTCCGCAACCGAGGCAGAATCTCTTTTGCATAGAGCGCCAAAAACCGGCTCTGATCTGTCCCCGGCGCGTGGAAGACCAGATGGTCGAAGCCATAGTCGATATAGGTCTTTATCGCCGCAACATGTTCATCCGGATCGGAGGAGACGATCCAGCGCTTGGCAACGCGCTCGATGGGCAGGGCGTCGGCGAGGCGCTCCATTTCCTCGGCGTCCTGCACTGAGTGCTTTTCTTCGGCGGAGAGCGAGAGGGCGGCCCAGTTGCGGCAATCTTCCAGCGCCCGCTTTTGATCGGGGTCGAAAGAGACCTTCACCTCTATCATGCGCTCGAAGGGCTTGTTCGCCAACTCACTCTCGGCGCGGCCCGCTTCGACATTGGGCAGGAGCTGATCGACATAGAGTTCGGCGCCCTTGCCGGAGGTGCAGATGAAACCATCCCCGGCGCGGCCCGCATATTTGGCGTTCAGCGGGCCACCGGCGGCAATATAGATCGGGGTCGGCTCGGCCGGCTTGTCGTAGATCGTGGCGTTGACGGTCTTGTAATATTGACCCTCGAAGGTCACGCGGTCTTCGGTCCAAAGCTGGCGGATGAGTTTGACCGCTTCGCGCAGGCGTGCGGAGCGTTCCTTGAGTTCAGGCCATTCGATGCCGGTGGCTGGCACTTCATTGAGCCCCTCGCCGGTGCCGACGCCGAGAATGACACGGCCGGGAAACATCGCGCCCATGGTGCCGAAGGCGTGGGCCACGACAGTTGGATGCAGGCGAAAAGTGGGGGTGAGTACCGAGGTGCCCAGAATGATCTTTTCAGTGCGGGCCAGCACCGCCGACATCCAGCCCGGCGCGAAGGGCGCGTGGCCATCGGTATGTTTCCATGGCTGAAAGTGATCGGAGACAAAAACCGAATCAAATCCTGCCTGCTCGGCTTCGACCGAGAAGCGCAGCAGGTCATTGGGTGAGAATTGCTCTGCCGAAGCCTTGTAACCGAAGCGCATGGTTTCCCTCCCGAACGCGGCCGATCTATTTTTTGATCGTTTGGTCAAAAAACATCGATAGTCAAGCGGCTTCATGCTAGGAGAAAGCCAAGATAGTAAGACAATCCCTAGATTAGCCTGTTTCCGAACTAAAGACGGCGATGTGAATGAAAGTTATTTTTGATACCGATCCCGGCATCGATGATGCCATGGCGCTGCTCTATCTCAGCAAGCTCCCCGAAATCGATCTGATTGGCATTACCACCGTAGTGGGCAATGCGGGCATTGATCACACTACGCGCAATGCGCTGTTTCTCAAGCAGAAATTCGGTCTGGCAGCGCCGGTGATCCGGGGCGCTGCGGAAACGCTAGATGGTGTGTTCAAGCCGGAGCCGGTGGCGGTGCACGGTGAAAACGGGCTGGGCGAGATCGATATTCCGCCGGTCGATGAGAGCGGGTTGGCGTCCGGGACGGCGCATCAATTCATCATCGATAGCCTCAAGGCCAATCCCGGCGAAGTGACCATTATTGCCGTTGGACGCATGACCAATCTGGCGCTGGCTCTGCGTCAGGCGCCAGACGTGGCCAAGCTGGCCAAGCAGGTGATTATCATGGGCGGCGCCTTCGGCTATCAGGGCCGGAGCGGCAATATCACGCCTTTGGCCGAGGCCAATATTCATGGCGATCCTGTTGCTGCCGACGAGATTTTCGCGGCGGAATGGCCGGTGGTCGTGGTCGGCCTCGATGTTACCCATGACATTATTCTCGACAATGCCTATCTGGCGGCCCTGGCCAATGAGGCGGGCGAGAATGGCGAATTGCTGCGGCAGATGTGCGGGCATTATGCCAAGTTCTACATGAACGTGATGGGGCTTTCCGGTGTGGTCGGGCATGATCTGCTCGCGGTGACCTATGCGCTTTATCCCGACTGGTTCGAAACCCGGCGCGGGGCCATTGCCGTGGTCCGCGACGGGATTGCGGTCGGGCAGACTGCGCTTTGGCCGGAGGAGCGCGGTGGCGTGCATTCGGCCTGGGCCGGACGGCCCAATCAGACCATCTGTGTTGGTGTCGATGGGCCAAAAGTGCTGGAGCATTACCGGACGATGGTTACCAGCGCTTAACTGTCTCATAGGCTAACGTATTGATTTTGCAAGGCATCGCGTCATTCGGCGCGGTGCCTTTGTGTTATGCACAATCCCACTTTACATATAATAGTACTTTATGTAGCGTCCTCTGACCGTCCGAGGCGAACACGCCCGACGGCTTTTGGGAGGATCCATCGTGAGCATCATTACCAAGCTCGCCATCGCGGCGAGCCTCGCTACTGCTTTGTCTTCTGGCGCCATGGCGCAGGACCTGACCGGCAAGGTCGTCGGCTTTTCGCAGATCGGTTCTGAATCGGGCTGGCGCGCAGCCGAAACATCGGTCACGCGGCAGCAGGCCGAAGAGCGCGGCGTCGATCTCAAGTTTGCCGATGCACAGCAGAAGCAGGAAAACCAGATCAAGGCCATTCGCGGCTTCATCGCCCAGGGCGTTGACGCTATTCTCGTTGCCCCTGTGGTCGCCACCGGCTGGGACGATGTGCTAGCCGAGGCCAAGGAAGCTGAAATTCCGGTCGTTCTGCTCGACCGTGGCGTGGATGCGTCCGAAGACCTCTATCTGACATCGGTCGCGTCCGATCAGGTCGTTGAAGGCCGGGTGGCCGGTCAGTGGCTGGTCGACACCGTTGCCGGCGCCGATTGCAAGGTCGTGGAATTGCAGGGCACTGTGGGGTCAACCCCTGCCATCAACCGCAAGCAGGGCTTTGAAGAAGCGATTGCCGACGCTAGCAACATCACCATCGCCCGTAGCCAGACCGGCGACTTCACCCGCTCCAAGGGCAAGGAAGTGATGGAAGGCTTCATCAAGGCCGAAAATGGCGGCGCCGATATCTGCGCGGTCTATGCCCATAATGACGACATGGCCGTTGGCGCCATTCAGGCAATCAAGGATGCGGGCCTCAAGCCGGGCACTGACATTCTCGTGGTATCCATCGACGCCGTGCCCGATATCTTCACCGCCATTGCTGCCGGTGAAGCCAATGCTACGGTCGAGCTGACACCGAATATGGCTGGTCCGGCCTTTGACGTCTTGGCGGCATATCTGGCTGATGGCACAGAGCCTGAAAAGTTCATCATCACGGAGTCCAAGCTCTATACTGCTGCGGATGATCCGGCTGGTGAGTATGATCGCCGCAAGGGTCTGGGCTATTAAGAGCGCCCGGTTTGGCTGAAGGCCAGACTTGCAAACCCGTCACCACCCGGCTTGTCCGGGTGGTCCACCTTCGCAGAGTGGATTGCCCGGACAAGCCGGGCAATGACGACGCCTTGAGAATAGGGCAGACTGCTGGCAGGCAGGGAGGGGCACATGCCTGACAATGAATACGCGCTGGAAGCGCGGGGGATCATCAAGGTCTTCGGCAATCATGTCGCGCTCGACACTATCAATTTTGGTCTCAGGGCCGGTGAAGTGCATGCGCTGCTCGGAGAGAATGGCGCGGGAAAATCCACCCTCATCAAAATTCTGACCGGCGCCTATCAGCCGACCACCGGGCAGGTCTTGGCCGATGGCGTGCCTGTGGTGCTCGACAATCCGCAGCAGGCGCAGAAACACGGCATTGGCACGGTCTATCAGGAGGTCAATCTCCTGCCCAATCGTTCCGTCGCCGAAAACCTGTTTCTTGGGCATCAGCCTACCCGGTTCGGACTGGTGGACAGGCGCAGAATGGAGCGTCAGTCGCGCGATATTCTGCAGCGCTACGGGCTGGATATTGATCCGGCCAGCGAATTGGGCGCGCATTCGGTTGCGATCCAGCAGATCATTGCCATTGCCCGCGCCGTCGAGCTTTCCGGCAAAGTGCTCATTCTCGATGAGCCGACGGCCAGTCTCGACCGCGTCGAGGTCGAACGTCTGTTCGAGATCATCCGCGACCTGCGGGCCAAGGGTCTCGCCATCGTCTTCATCACCCATTTTCTCGATCAGGTCTTTGCCGTCGCGGACCGGGTCACCATTCTGCGCAATGGCAAGCTGGTGGAAACGCGGGCGCTCGATGACATGACGCGCACCGATGTCGTGCGGCTGATGCTGGGCAAGGATGTTGCCTTTTCTGGCGCGACAGGCGTTCAGGACGCCCGCCCGCTGGGTGAAGTGCTGCTCGAATTCAAGAATTATGGCCGCAAGCGGAGCGTGCATCCGTTCAACCTGACCATCCGCAAGGGTGAAGTGGTCGGTGTGGCGGGTTTGCTGGGCTCGGGGCGTACGGAAATGGCACGCATCATGTTTGGCGCCGATGCCGCCGATGAGGGTGAGGTGCTGTTCACGGGCAAGCCGGTCAGCATTTCCAGGCCAACCGACGCCATTGCCAAGGGCTTTGGTTTCTGTCCCGAAGACCGCAAGGCCGAAGGCATATTTGGCGACCTTTCAGTGCGTGAAAACATCATCATCGCGCTCCAGGGCAAGCTTGGCTGGTTCAGTGCGCTCAATCGTGACGAGCAAATGGAAATCGCGGGGAAATTCGGCGAGGCCATGGATATCCGCGCTGCTTCGCTCGACATGCCGATCAAGCTGCTGTCCGGTGGCAACCAGCAGAAGGCTATTCTGTCGCGCTGGCTGGCCACGGATCCGGATTTTCTTATTCTCGACGAGCCGACACGCGGCATCGATGTGGGGGCGCATGCCGAAATCGTCCGCACCATCAATCGGCTGCGCGACGAGGGGCTGGCTCTTGTCGTTATTTCATCCGAGCTTGATGAAGTGGTCGCCTATTCCTCGCGCATCGTGGTGATGCGCGACCGGGAACTGGTGGCAGAACTTTCGGGCAAGGACATCAATCCGGGCGTCATCGTGCAGGCGATCGCCAATCATCGAGAGGGTCCCGCGTCATGATGCGGCGTGTTCTGGGCCGATTGGCCAATCCGCAATTGCTGGCGCTGGTCGGCGTGCTGCTGATCAACTGGATATTGTTCCCCAATTTCTTCCGCATAACCTGGCAAGACGGGCGCCTGTTCGGCAGCCTGATCGACGTGATCAACCGTGGGGCCCCGGTGGCAATCCTCGCTATCGGGATGGTTGGCGTCATCGCTACCAAGGGCGTGGACCTTTCGGTCGGCGCCGTCATGGCGATGGCGGGCGCGGTTGCAGCAAGTCTGGTGGTGGCCGGTTATCCAGCACCAATTGCTGTAGCCGCCGCCCTTTCGGTTGGTCTGCTATGCGGGTTGTGGAACGGCTTTCTCGTTGCCGTGCTTGATATTCAGCCCATCGTGGCAACCCTGGTGTTGATGGTGGCTGGTCGCGGCATTGCTCAGCTCATCACGCAGGGTTTCATTGTTACCTTTAACGATCCGGTGCTGATCTTTATCGGCACGGGGTCATTCCTTGGGCTACCTATGGCCGCGGTGATCGCCATCGCGCTGCTGATCCTTGTCACTTTGCTGGTGCGTCGTACTGCGCTCGGTCTGTTTATCGAGGCGGTGGGGGTTAATCGCGCCGCGGCGAGCCTCGCCGGCATCCGCAGCCGCATGTTGTTGCTGCTGGTCTATGGTCTGTCCGGCCTGTGTGCAGCCGTAGCAGGGATTATCGTTGCCGGTGACATTCGTGGAGCCGATGCGAACAATGCCGGGCTCTGGCTCGAACTCGATGCCATTCTGGCCGTGGTCATCGGCGGTACATCGCTGTTGGGGGGCCGGTTTTCCGTACCGCTGGCTGTGATTGGCGCCCTCATCATTCAGGCGATGAATACCGGTATTCTGGTGTCGGGTTTTCCGCCTGAGTTCAATCTCATCGTCAAGGCAGGACTGATATTCCTCGTGCTCATCATCCAGTCGCCTCTGGCTGGCCGACTGTTTCCGGCTCGCCTCCGTCCTCTGGCTCAGGAGACCGGTAAATGAGCCGCTCCCTTCGTCCACTCGTTGCCACGGCGATCATCTTCATCATCGCCTATTCGCTGGCCGTGATGCAGTTTCCCGGCATGTTCTCGACCCGCGTTCTGGGCAATTTCCTCACCGACAACGCCTTTTTGGGTATCGCTGCGGTGGGCATGACCTTCGTGATCCTTTCGGGAGGTATCGACCTCTCCGTTGGCGCAGTGATCGGATTTACCGGCGTTCTGGTCGCTGTGCTGATTTCATGGGCCGGGTTTCATCCCGTGTCGGCCTTTGCCATTGCCCTTCTGGTGGCGGCCATCTTTGGCGGCGTCATGGGCATGGCAATCCATTACCTGCAAGTGCCGGCCTTTATCGTCACGCTGGCGGGGATGTTCCTCGCGCGGGGCGGGGCCTCGGTGATCACCCAGGATTCCGTGCCGATCAGCCATGAATTCTATTCGTGGATTTCGAGCCTCATCATCCGCTTGCCGGGCGGGGGACGGCTCAGTTTCATTGGCCTTACAATGGTTGCCGTGTTCATCATCGGCGCATTGGTGGCGCATCGCACCAAGTTCGGTTCCTATGTCTACGCCTTGGGCGGCAATCCGGTTTCGGCTTCGCTCATGGGCGTGCCGGTGGCGCGGACGACAGTGGGCGTCTACATGCTGTCCAGCGTGCTTGCGGCCCTAGCGGGCATTGTCTTCTCGCTTTACACATCGGCGGGCTATCCGCTGGCCGCGGTGGGTGTGGAACTCGATGCCATCAGCGCCGTGGTGATCGGCGGCACGCTCCTCACCGGAGGTTATGGGTTCGTTCTGGGCACCTTTATCGGCGTCATGCTGCTGGGGCTCGTCCAGACCTACATCATTTTCGACGGGACGCTTTCTAGCTGGTGGACCAAAATCGTCATTGGTGTATTGCTGTTCCTGTTTATCGTATTGCAACGCTTGATTTTCGCGGCCTCGGCACCGGGAGAAAAGGTGGCCGAGAAAGGCTAGCATGATCGAAACAGGTAGCCTTATCCGGTCCTTGTCCGGGCGGCGCGCTGCACGAAATTTTCATACCTTCGTTATCAACGAAATCGGCCAGTCTATCGTCACTGGCCGTTTTCCCATCGGCTCGGTTCTGGCCAGCGATGTGGTGATGATGGAGACTTATGGCGTTTCCCGCACCGTGTTGCGCGAGGCGCTGAAAACGCTTGAGGCCAAGGGATTGGTTGAGGCCCGGCCCAAGGTCGGTACGCGCGTGTCCCCTCGCAGCCGCTGGAATTTCTTCGATCCGCAAGTGCTTGCATGGCATTTCGATGCACCGGCCGATCCCCAATTCTACGAAAGCCTGTTTCGTGCCCGCGCCGCTCTGGAAGCGCCGATGGTGGCGCTCGCGGCCCGGCACCGGACGGCCGAGCATGTGCGCCTGCTCAAATATTGGTGCCACCAGATGGAAACCGCGGGCGACTCTATCGAACAGTTCGGGCTGGCATGTCTGGAAGTCCACGGCATCATCGCCGACAGCGCCCAGGATATGTTGCTGCGCTCGGTGATCGGGGTGGTGGAGCTGACATTGGCGCTGGCCCTGACACGGGAGATGGTTTTGCCAGCGGCAGACTATCGGGCGCAGAGCGTGGTCCTGTTCGGGCAGGTGATTGCGGCTATCGAGGCTGGGAATGTGGATGAGACCATGGCCCTGTTCGAGCAATGCCGGGGGCTGGATCGCGCGCAGGTTTTTTAGCGCCTGCGCCAATCTCCAGTGGGCAAAGGTCCATTGTTCTGGAAAAAGCGGTGTGCGGGACGCAGATTGTCGGCGCCATATCATTCCAGCCGGAGCGTCCCCGTGCCCTTTCCTGATCTCGTTCACCCCGCCATAGACGCCTATGAGAGCGCCGTTACCCTGCCTGCCGATTTTTCGGATTTCTGGGCGGCAACCATTGCCGAGGCGCGCGCCATTGGCGGCGAGGTATCCATGGTTCCGGCCGAGACCATTCTGAAGCTGGTCGAGGTGTTCGATGTCACCTTTCCCGGTTTTGGCGGTCATCCAATAAAGGGCTGGCTGGTGCTGCCCAGGGAACGTCAGGGCAAGCTGCCGCTGGTGGTGCAATATGTCGGCTATGGCGGTGGACGTGGTTTTCCCCATGAGCAATTGCATTGGGCGGCGTCGGGCTTTGCCTATTTTCGCATGGATACGCGCGGGCAGGGCTCGGGGTGGAGCACCGGCGCGACGCCCGATCCGGTCGGCTCGACCAGCCAGGTGCCGGGCGTGATGACCAAGGGTGTGCTCGACAAAAATGATTATTATTACCGCCGGGTCTTTACCGATGGCGTCAGGGCAATCGACGCGTTGACCGAACTCGATTTTATCGACGCCGAGCGCATTGCAGTGTGTGGCGGCTCGCAGGGCGGGGGTATTTCGCTGGCGGTGGCGGGGATCGACCATCGCGTCAAGGCGCTGATGCCAGATGTGCCATTCCTCTGCGACTTCCCCCGCGCGGTGCGCAGTGCCGGGCGCGATCCCTATCTCGAAATCGTGCGCTTCCTCGCCCAGCACCGCGACAAGAAGGACGCGGTGTTTGAAACGCTACGCTATTTCGACGGCGTTAATTTCGCCCGGCAGAGCAAGGCTCCGGCGCTGTTCTCGGTGGCGCTGATGGACGAAACCTGCCCTCCCTCGACCATCTTTGGTGCATTCAAGGCCTATGCTGGCGCCGACAAGACCCTGGTGGAATATGAGTTCAACAATCACGAGGGTGGCCAGGGTTTTCAGGATCGTGAGCAGATGCGCTGGCTAAGCAAACTGTTTGAGTGACATGTGATCGGCAGGTGGGGAACTTCGGCACCCGCCTGCCGTTCATCGGCCAGCGTCATCACAAGTGATTTTGGAGATGAAAGAATGGCTGACAAGCAATTGGACGATCTGTTTCTCGATACGCTCAAGGACATCTATTACGCCGAGCGGCAAATCCTCAAAGCTCTGCCCAAAATGGCCAAAGCCGCGCAGTCGGAAGAGCTGAAGGCCGGCTTTGAACAGCACCGCGCCGAAACGGAAGTGCATGTGGAGCGCCTGGAACAGGTCTTTGAGATGCTGGGCAAAGCCCCCCGCGGCAAAACCTGCGACGCCATCCTCGGTATCATCGAGGAAGGCAAGGAGATCATGGACGAATACAAGGGCACTGCGGCGCTCGATGCTGGTCTTGCCGCCGCTGCGCAGGCCGTCGAGCATTATGAAATCGCCCGATACGGCACGCTGGCCACATGGGCCAAGCAGCTTGGCCACAAGGACGCGATGAACCTGTTCCTGACCACGCTCAAGGAAGAGGAAGCGACCGACGAAAAGCTGTCCGCTCTCGCCAAGAGCTCGGTCAATCTCAAGGCCGCCTAGGCACTATGGTGAAGGTCCATGATCAAGAACTCGGCCATGGCCGAACGTGTGCGAGAGACGGCCTATTTTCTTTGGGAGCAGGATGGCAAGCCTGAAGGGAAGGCCAGTGAATACTGGCTGCGCGCCAAGGACATGCATCAGCGTCATCTGGCCTATGACAAGTGGCTGGCCGATGGCGCGCCTCCGGGGCGGTCCGATGTGCACTGGACCCAGGCCGCACGCGATCTGGACGTGGAATAGAAAACGGGCCCTCGGGCCCGTTTTTATGTTTCCTCTGGAAGGATGCAGTGCCGCTATCAGTCGCGGGCGCGCTCCACGTAGGAATTGTCTTCGGTCAGGATGACAATGCGGGTGCCGGCGCCGATATGGGGCGGGACCATCACGCGCAGGCCATTGTTGAGCACGGCGGGCTTGAAGGAAGACGAGGCTGTCTGACCCTTCACGACCGGCTCGGTCTCGACGATTTCGAAGGTCATGCGCTGGGGCAGTTCCATGGAAAGCGCGATGCCTTCATGGGTCATCAGGTGGACCTTGAGACCATCGGAAAGATAGGCCTTCTGGTCGCCGATCACGTCGTCACCGACAGCGATCTGCTCATAGGTGGCGGGCTCCATGAAGTGGTGGCCTTCGCCGTCCGAATAGAGATAATCATATTCACGATCGTCCACATCGGCCTTTTCGACCATTTCAACGGTGCGCCAGCGGCCAATCACCTTCACGCCATCGGAAATGCGGCGCATGGTGACGTTGGTCACGGAATTTCCCTTGCCGGGGTGAACGTTTTCAGCGGTGAGGACGACGTGGAGATTGCCGTCCTGCTCGACCACATGGCCTTTGCGCAGCGACGAGGCGATGACCTTGACCATAATTCTTCCTTGTTCGTGTCGTCGGCGCGGTTTAGAGGCTGGGCCATCGTCGCGCCGCAAGAGATCCTGTCGAGCGCCCGATAAACTATTCCGCGCCTTTTCGCCAGACCGCACCGCAAGAAACCCGCCATGACGGCTTCCCAATCATCGCCTTTCTGGCATCCCGAGCGTCATATCGACCGGCGCCCCGCCTTGCTGGCGCGCTCAAGGATCGATGCTGCTGTTCGCTTCTGGCTGGCCGAACGGGATTTTCTCGTGGTCGATCCGCCGGGCCTGCAACGTTCGCCGGGCAATGAAACGCATCTGCATGCCTTTGGCACGACGATGATTGGCAATGATGGGCAGGGGCAGGACATGTATCTGCATACCTCGCCTGAATTCACCATGAAGAAACTGCTGGCGGCGGGCGAGACGCGCATTGCGAGCCTCCAGCATGTCTGGCGCAATCGGGAGCGTAGCGCGCTGCACCATCCTGAATTCACGATGCTTGAATGGTATCGCGCCAATGAGCCCTATGAGGCGATCATAGACGATGCGCTGGCGCTGATCCGGCTGGCGGCTGATAGTACAGGTATTGAGCAGTTCAGCTTTCGTGGCCGCCTATGCGATCCAAGGGCAGAAGCCGAGCGGATCAGCGTGGCCGAGGCGTTTGCGATTCACGCCGGTGTCGACCTCTTGGCGACGATGGATGCTGAAGGCGTGCCCGATGGCGAAGCTCTTGCCGCGCAGATGGAGCAGATCGGCATGGCCGTGTCGGAGGACCGCGCCTGGAGCTATCTTTTTACCCAAATTTTGGTCGAGAAAGTCGAGCCGTTTCTGGGTAATGGGCGGGTGACGGTGCTGGACCGCTATCCGGCCTGCGAAGCCGCTTTAGCGCGGCGCGTGCCCGGGGACCGGCGGGTGTCGGAGCGGTTCGAGCTTTATGCCAGCGGCGTTGAGCTTGCCAATGGGTTTGGCGAGTTGACCGATGCCGTCGAGCAAAGAATGCGGTTCGAGGCTGAAATGGTGGAAAAAGCGCGGCTTTATGGCGAGCGCTATCCCATCGACGAGGATTTCCTCGCCGCGTTGGATTTCATGCCCGAGGCCAGTGGCGTGGCTCTGGGCTTTGACCGGTTGGTGATGCTGGCGACCGGCGCGCAGCGGATCGAGGCGGTGCTGTGGGCGCCGGTGGCGGAATGAAGCGGACTGTAAAGAAACCCCTCACCCGTCTCGGCCCACGGCCGATCCACCCTCTCCCACAAGGGGAGAGGGGCGCTTCTGTGCAAGTGGTCACTCAATGCCTCCCTTCTCCCCTTGTGGGAGAAGGTGCCGGAAGGGCGGATGAGGGGTTGCGATCTATCAAGACGGTTGATGGTCTTGTTGCCACTGGTCTCGCACAGTTCAGCGCTAAGCTGGAAACCGTCGCCGAGAAGTATGCAATTTCGATCACGCCTGCTGTGCTGGCGCTGATCGATCCCAATGATCCGAACGACCCAATCGCTCGCCAGTATGTGCCCTCGCCGCAAGAGCTGGTGACCACGCCGGACGAGCGTGCCGATCCGATTGGCGACCTTGCCCACTCCTCGGTTGAGGGAATTGTGCATCGCTATCCCGACCGGGTCCTGCTCAAGGCGGTGCATGTCTGCCCGGTCTATTGCCGGTTCTGTTTCCGCCGCGAAATGGTGGGGCCGCAGGGATTGGGAACGCTGACGGCGGATGAGCTGGATGCGGCCATGGCTTATATCGCCGGGCATGAACAGATTTGGGAAGTGATCCTGACCGGCGGTGATCCGCTGGTGTTGTCGCCGCGCCGGTTGCGGGCGATCATGGAGCGGCTTGCAGCGATTGCTCATGTCAAAGTGGTGCGCTTTCATACGAGGGTGCCGGTGGTCGAGCCGGAGCGGATCGATGCGGATATGGTCGACGCCTTGCGGGCAAGCGGCAAGACGACCTATCTGGCAGTCCATGCCAATCATCCGCGTGAACTCACCGGCGCTGCCCAGGCCGCGTTCAGCACTCTGATTGCTGGCGGGGTCGCGCTGATCAGCCAGAGCGTCCTGCTCAAGGGCGTCAATGACAATGTCGAGACGCTGGCGGCGTTGATGCGCGGCTTTGTCGAAAACCGCATCCGCCCCTATTATCTGCACCATCCCGATCTGGCCCCCGGCACCAGCCATTTCCGCGTGAGCATTGAGGATGGGCAGGCTTTGGTCAGCGCCCTGCGCGGGCGCATTTCGGGCCTCTGCCAGCCGACCTATGTGCTCGATATTCCCGGCGGATATGGCAAGGCTGATATCGGTGCTGCCGCAATTGTCGGCGCGGATGGGTGCTTTACCGTGCGCGACTGGCAGGGCGGGGAGCACCTTTATCCGCCAGCCTGAAAGCTTCAATCCTATCAGTGGTCGTCATCACCGGGCTTGTTCCGGTGATCCAGTGTGTTTCGGCATGGATTGCCGGGACAAGCCCGGCAATGACGATGGATAGAACGGATTGTGGAAGCGGCTATTCAACCACGCGCGGGTCGACATCCCTGGAATAATCCACTCCGCCGACGGCGAAGCCGAAAAGCTTCATAAACTCTTCGCGGTATTTCGGCAGGTCGGCAAGTTCGCCGAGGTTTTCGGTGGTCAGCACCGCCCAGCGCTTGGCCAGTTCCGCCTGCATTGCAGGGGAAAGCTCCCAATCGTCAACGCGGATGCGGCTTTCGTCGTCAAGCGCGATATCGCCCTGCAGCTTTTCGCGGAACAGGCGGTCGATCTGCTGGATCGGGCCTTCTCCAAGCCCCATTTCGTCCTCGACCTTGATCAGAACCGTGCCATAGAGCGGCACGACCGGGATGGCGGAGCTGGCCTGGGTGACAACGGCCTTGAGGGCTACGACATGAGCGGCATGCTCGCCATGGGCGGCGCGAATGGCCTTGGCGGCGCGGTCAAGATCGGCCTTGGCGCGGCCCAGCGTGCCCTTGTGATAAATCGGCCAGGTCAATTCGGAGCCGAGATAGGTGTAGTTGAGCGACATGAAGCCATCGGCCAGCACACCGGCTTCGGAGAGAGCGGCGATCCAGAGCTCCCAATCCTCGCCGCCCATGACCTTGACGGTGGCTGCGGCTTCTTCCTCAGTCGCGGGTTCAACGGTGATCTCGGAGACTTCGCCGGTGCCCGTATTGAGTGTCTTGGAGGTGACCTGCGATCCATAAGGCTTGATAGCGGAGCGGTAGGTCACTCCGTCCTTGGGATCGGTGCGGACCGGGGAGGCCAGCGAATAGACGATCAGGTCTACCTGACCCAGATTGGCCTTGATGGCTTCGATGGTTTCGGCTTTCACCGCATCAGAAAAGGCATCGCCTTCGATGGTGATGGCCTTGCGGCCAGCGGCCCTGGCGCGATTTTCAAAGGCGCGGTTATTGTACCAGCCGGCAGAGGCGGGCTTGGTTTCGCCCGGTTCGCGCTCAAAGGAAACGCCGATGGTATCCGCATCACTGCCGAAGGTGGTGACGATACGCGAGGCGAGGCCATAGCCGGTCGAGCAGCCCAGAACCAGCACGCGCTTGCGCTCGGACTGGATCGCACCCTTGATGGTCACATGGTCGATCTGGCGCTGCACATTGGTGGCGCAGCCGGTCGGGTGGGCGGTGGTGCAGATGAAGCCGCGGATTTTGGGCTCGATGATCATGGGATTTTCTCCTCGATTTGAGACAAGCCAATAGCGGGAATGGAGCCCAAGCGCCAGTCGCGGCGGTGCGTTTGCTTCAACTGATGGGAGGGCGGCGGCGGTCGGGGGAGCGTTTTCCACAATTGGCGCGGCTTGCGCGCTGGATCACGGAGGCGTGATCCTGTTTGGTGACCGGGCGAGTCGGGTTTCCCAAGCCTGCATTTTCCAAGAGTATCTTATGTCTCAGTTCTCCCTGCCGCTTCCCAATCGTTCACTCGGCCTGGCCAAGCGCCCATTCGCCTTTCAACCCGCCTTAGTTTTTTCGGTTCTGGTCTTTCTGGCTCTGGCCATAGGGCTTGCCTGGTGGCAGGGGCCGGGCCTGTTGCGCGATTGGCGGATCAGCCAAAATCCGATCAGTGTCGAGGACTGGGATATTCTGGGTGGTGAATGCAGTTCGCGCCGCGGGCTGACCGATTGCGAGGCCGATGTAGTCTATAATTATGGTGGGCAGGACTACGAGAAGCACATCTCGCTGGCCTTTTTTGACCTCTCCAGCAGCGACTACATGGTCGAGCTGGTGATTGATGCGGACGATCCTGATCTGGCGACGTTGAGCCTTGGCCTGGATATGCTGTGGAACCGCACGATTACCTTTGCGGTGTTCATGCTGCTGTTCGGTGGCGGGGTCATCGTCATCATCGTGACGGCACTGCAGACAATGGCCGCCAATCGCGCTGCGGCAAATCCGGGCCGGTTGAGTGTCGTGCCGGTGGAAATCACCGAGGTCCGCGACGTGCGTGGCCGGTCCATGATCACCTATGTCGAGCAGGTCAGTGCGCGCAAGAAACGCACGATGCGGACGGGTTTTGAAAAGGGGCAAGGGCCGCTGGTGGGCGTCGATGAGAATGGCGTGCCGATGGGCCTGGCCGTGCGGCTTGAGCACATGGCTATGCCGGTACTGCTTGATAGCGGCCTTCAGCGCATCGAGCTGATGGACAGCGAGCGCCGCTCTGCGCTTGAGGCGTTCGAGGCGGAGCAGGCCCAGCGCGGTGGCGTTGCCGCTGAAACAGCATCGGTCAGGGCCAAAGGGCAAAATCCGGTGCTGCGTGGCTTGAAGGCGGTCGCTGGTGTGCTGTTGCTCGCCGTGATCGCGTTCTTTGGATACTGGATCTACTATGTGACCTCGGCCCAGGATGCGTTCGATTCCATCGGCATCGAGATCAACAATATCATGCCCGAGCCGCTGAACACCTGGGGCTGCGAGCAGCTCTATCAACGCTTCGGTAAAGAGCGCGCGCCTTATGGCTGCGTGTCGAGTGAGGATTGGGTCAGCTGGCGGGTTGCGCCGGAACAATCCAAGGTCAAATAAGCAAAGGGCGCCGCAAGGCGCCCTTTTTCTATTCCGGCCTGGCGGGACCGGCGGGGAAGATGCCGGACATGACGGTGAAGCCGGGGACGCGGCGGACCCGGTCGGTCCAACGCCGCAGGGCGGGGTAGTCCTGCCGGGAAATGCCGCCCTCTTCAGAGAGCATCACATAGGGAAAGCAGGCAATGTCGGCGGTGGTGGGATGGGCGGGCGCGCACAGCCAGTCGCGCCCTTCCTTTTCACCGAACCAGAGATGCTCGTCCATGATGCGGAAGATGCGGTGTGCGCCCTTCTGGCTCTTTTCGATGTTGAAGTCATAACCATAGCCAAGGGCCAGACGGGCCGCTGAAGAGGTGGCGGTAATGTCGTCGGCCACTGCATGCCAGCGCAGCACTTGGGCAGTCACGGCAGGATCATCGGGGAACCAGAGGCCAGATGTGTCGTACTTCTTGGCGAGGTAAGCGAGGATGGCGCCGGAATCCGACAGCGTGAGATCGCCGTCCTGAAGCACAGGCAATTGCCCGAACGGGTTGAGCCGCAGGAATGCGTCCGACTTGTGCTCGCGTCCGGGAAAGAAATCCACCGGCACGATGTCGTAGGGCAGATTGAGGATGCTCATCAGCAAGCGCAGCTTGTAGCAATTGCCGGAGAGCTCGAAATCGTGAAGAATGATGGTCATGGTTTAAATATCCAGCACCAGGCGCGCCGATTTCGCCCGGCTGACGCAGGTCATCATGCAGGTGTTCGAGGCCTTTTCCGTCTTGTTGAGATAGACGTCCTGATGGTCCACCTCGCCTTCCATGACGGTGGTTAGGCAGGTGCCGCAGGCGCCCTGTTCGCAGGATGAGGGCACGGTCAGCCCAGCCTCGCGCATAGTCTCGAGAATGGTCTTGCCTGCGGGAACATGCAGCGTCATGGCCGAACGGGCCAGTTCCACGTCGAAGGCCGATGAATTGTCGATAACCTTGTCGTTCTGGAAATATTCGAAATGCACGGCTTCATCGGGCCAGCCGAGGGATGCCGCGACGTCCTGCACCATTTCAAGCATTGCGCCGGGTCCGCAGATATAGACGTGGTTGGCGAACTGGTATGGACCGAGAACGGCGGCGATCTTGGCCTTGATGGCGTCGCGCGCCATGCCGGTGTGTTGCTCGATTTGACCATGCAGCACGCTCAGCTCGCTGGAAAAAGCGGCGCTGTCTTCGTTGCGCGTAAAGTAGTGCAGTTCGTAGGGCAGGCTCGACTTGTCGAGGAAGCGCGCCATGGAGAGCAGCGGCGTGATGCCGATGCCCCCGGCGATGAGCACGGTGCGGGTCGCGTCTCGGCGCAGCGGGAAATTGTTGCGCGGCTCGGAAATGGCCAGCACGTCGCCTTCGCGCACCGTCTCGACCAGCACTTTGGAGCCGCCCTTTGACGCGCTCTCCTGCTTCACCCCGATGATATAGCTCATGAGGTCGCCGGGGCCATTGGTCAGCGAATATTGGCGCACCAGGCCATTGGGCAGATGCACGTCGATATGCGCTCCGGGCTGGAAGGTCGGCAGGTGCTTGCCGTCGCGGTCGGCAAATTCAAAGCTGATGACACCATCGGCATTCTGCCACTTGTGCTTCACCACGACATTGAACGTATTGCCGCGCGGAATGGCGATGTCCGGCATGGTGGCGAGATCGGCCGAGACCTTTTCATAAATAGGCGTCAGTGGGGCTGGCGCCGGTTTGCGGGCGGCGGCTTTCTCCAACTGGTCGCGCAGCTTGGTCAGCATTTCATTGTAGTGGCGGAGCGTTGCCAGGTCGTCGGCCGGTTTTTCTGGCAGCAGGCCGCGAATAACGGCGCGGTCGGCGTCGACGGGCTGAACGAAGAAGATCGTACCGCCGAGACGCACGACCATGGCGCTCACCAGATCGGCTGGCTGATCGTCTGGGATCAGGCGGGCCAAGCCAGCGGCGACGTCTTCGGGCGCCGCGTTGACCGGCATGGGGCGCAAGGGAAACCAGTTTTGCGCATCCGCGCCGGGGAAGGTCGTGAATGGCAGATCGTCATTGGCTGCCGACCAGATAAGGCCGAACGCTTCCTTGACCGGGTATTTGCGGTTTTCGATGCGTCGTGCGGGCGCGTCGGCAGGATGGGCCGGGATATAGGTGCAGCCGGCCGATTGGTTGGCATAGCGCCAACCATGATACTGGCACTTGAGCTCCTGGCCTTCATTGATGCCGATGGAAAGGCGTACGCCGCGATGGAGGCAGCGGTTCTCCCACACATTGACATTGCCATCATCGGCCCGCCACACGGCGAGTTCACGGCCTAGCAACTGGCCCTGATAGACATGACGGAACGGCAAATCCTCGCTTGAGGCGATGGGATACCAGGTGGGGTCTGCAAGGGACAGGGGCATGTCGATCAGATCCGTTGTTACCAGATCGCGCCACGATCAAGTCATCGGTTCCATCGTAGTCCTGGCGTACGGGACTCGATCTGTACCCTCCCCTCGATGGGGAGGTGTAGGGTAGGGTGGGGCCACGAGAATGATGCTCGCAAAACCCCCACCGAGCTTTGTTACGGCCCTATGGGCCTGGAGATGCTGCGCGCCACCTCCAAGCCCACAAGGGGGAGGGTGGGCGCTGTGCACTAGGAGGCCAGAGGAATAACGCCGTAGGTAATTCCCTTCTGGCTCAGCCAGCGGCGATAGGCGATGGCGCTTTTGTCGGCGCGGATCGGGGTTTCGGCGCGGGGATCGAGCGGCAGCTTCTTGGGATACTGATTTTCCAGGATCGGCTTGTCCTGACCGAAAATGGTCTGCTGGAAGCGGCGCAGATCCTTGATGGTCGAATAAGAGTCGACCATGGATTGCAACAGATGCGCCCGGCAAGTTTCTTCGGTCATTGGCTGGAGGAAAATGCCAATGACGTCACGGCGGCTTTCGTCCTCCGGGCAGGATTTGTATAGCACCGAACAGAAGGGGTGCGGCACGCGATAGACATATTCCACCTCCATCGCGCCGGAGGCCGATTTGGCGGCGCGCGGCTGGATGAACTTGCATTTGGTGGCCAGAACCTCGTCGCGCTCCTCGGAGACTTCGACGTCGTATTCCTTGACCTCGGTATGCGGTTCAGCGCCCAAAATGTCGGTGTGGACATAGGGGAAATGGCCCATGTCGAGGAAGTTTTCGACAGCGCGCGGCGCGGAAACGTGAATGCCGATCGAGCCGCAGCTCATGTTCTTGCGGTCGGATTCCGCAAATTCGGGAATGGGGAATAGCTCAGCGTCGGGCGTACCGAGGCAGGTCCAGACATAGCCATAGGCATGCTTGACCGGCAGGCGGTCGAACACGCTTTCGGCGTCGATTTCGTCGCCATTTTCCTCGTTGCTACGCAGCCAGACAACGGCTTCGCCATCGGTGCCGCGCGTCAGTGCCAGCCTTGTATCGAGCAAGAGCGTGGTTTCAACGAGGCCGATTGGTAATTCGTCTATGGCCGCGACAACGTGCCAAAGGTTGCGGGTGATCGGGTCGGGTGCTTGGGGCATAGGCTTGATCTCAACTTTGCTGCGCACAATAGCCCCGCTAGCGGGGAGTGCCAGCATAAAGTTGCGCGGCGGCTATGCATTGAAG